>Ga0066798_10000882_pt1 | contig 13778 bp, 11 predicted proteins | sample PersoiDNA2013203_FD_70961 | JGI IMG/M metagenome (GOLD analysis project Ga0066798, IMG submission 70961) | Permafrost soil microbial communities from the Arctic, to analyse light accelerated degradation of dissolved organic matter (DOM) -... | ecosystem: Environmental > Terrestrial > Soil >...
TGGCAGCAGCCGGCGATGAAGATGCCGTCGGTGATCGTGCTGACGGGCTCGAGCTTGGGATGCCGCTCGAGGAAGAAGCCGTCGGCCGAGCAGCCGAAGCCGAAGGTCTGGCTGACGGCCTTGGCGTCTTTGGCCGGGGCAAGGCCGCTGGAGAGGATCACCATGTCGGCCGGGATGCGCCGCACGATGCCGAGCAGCGTATCCTCGGTCTTGACGATGAGGCGCCCCTCTTCTTCGGGCGACATCGCGAGGTCGGTGACCTCGGCGGCGCGGCCGCGCACCATGTGCACGCCCTCGTCCATGACGCGCCGGTAGAACTCCTCGTAGCCCTTGCCGTAGCAGCGCATGTCGATGTAGAGCTCGTACACCTCGGTCTCGGGCAGGTGCTCCTTGATGAGGTGCGAGAACTTCAGCGAGTACATGCAGCAGACCCGCGAGCAGTGCTCCTGGTAGTTCTGGTCGCGGCTGCCGATGCAGTGCAGGATCGCGACCGACTTGGGCGGCTCGCCGTTCTTGCAGACGATCTCGCCGCCGGTCGGCCCCGAGGCGTTGGAGATGCGCTCGAACTCGAGGCTGGTGATCACGTTGTCGAGGCGCCCGTAGCCGTAACGCGCGTCCTGGCCGGGGTCCCAGAGCTCGAACCCGGTCGCCATGATGATGGCGCCCACCTCGAGCTCGACCAGCTCGTCCTGCTGCTCGAAATCGATCGCGCCGGGACCGCAGGCCGTGGTGCAGGGCTGCTTGCACTTCTTGCCCTTGAGCGTGAGGCACTTCTCGGCGTCGATGGTGGCGCGCAGCGGCACGGCCTGCGGGAACGGGATGTAGATGGCGCTGCGCTTGCCGAGCCCCTGATCGAACTCGCTGAGCACCTTGCGCACCACGCAGGCGTCCAGGCAGGCGGCGCAGCCGGTACACGTGTCGGTGTTGACGTAGCGTGCCTTCTTGTTGACCTTGACCTTGAAGTTGCCCACGTAGCCGTCGACCTCGACGACCTCGCTGTAGGCCATCAGCTCGATGTTGGGGTCTTTGCCGGCGGCCGACATCTTGGGGGTGAGGATGCAGGCGGCGCAGTCGAGCGTCGGGAAGGTCTTGTCGAACATGGCCATGTGGCCGCCGATCGACGGGTTCTTCTCGACGAGGTAGACCTTCTTGCCGGTAGCGGCGAGTTTGAGCGCCGCCTCGATGCCGGCGATGCCGCCGCCCACCACCATGACGGCGGGATTGACCGGCACCTCGATCGGCTCCAGCGCCTCGTTGAACGGCAGGCGGTGGATCTGGGCATTGAGGATGCGCTTGGCCTTCTCGGTGGCCTCGTCCTTGTCCACGGTGACCCAGGAACAGTGCTCGCGCACGTTGGCCATCTGGAGCAGGTACGGATTGAGGCCGGCGTCCGCTGCGGCCTTGCGGAAGGTCGGCTCGTGCATGGTCGGCGAACAGGCGGCGACCACGACGCGGTTGATGCCGTGCTGCTGGATGTCTTCTTTGATGAGGTCCTGGCCCGGGTCCGAGCACATGTACTTGTACTCGCGGGCGATGGCCACGTTGGGCTGCTCGGCGGCCCAGGCGACGACCTTGTCGACGTCGACCTTGCCGGCGATGTTGGTGCCGCAGTGGCACAAATAGACCGCGATCTTGTCTTCAGCCATCTTCGTCTCCTCCTCGCCGCTCATGCCGGGATCGCCGCGACGACGCGGTCGCAGGGGACGACTTGCTTGTCGAGGGCGAGCTCCTTGGGGCTGGCGCCGAAGGCCAGGCCGGCGAGCTGCGTTAAGTACATCACCGGGATGTCGTAGCTGGTCCCGAAGGTCTTGTTGACGCGCGGCTGATAGCCCTCGAGGTTCATCTCGCAGAGCGGGCAGGCGCAGACGATGACGTCGGCGCCCCCGTCCTGGGCGCCCTTGAGCAGCTCGTGGCACAGGCGCAGGGCGCCCTCTTCTTTGGTGAGCATCATCATGCCGCCGCAGCACTTGGCCTTGCCGGCGAAATCGACGGTCTCGGCGCCCAGTGCCTGGAAGAACTGGTCCATGGTGACTGGGAACTCGGTGTCGTCGAAGGCGCCCATCGGCCGCGAGTACTGGCAGCCGTAGTAGCAGGCGACCTTGAGGCCGGTGAGCCGGCGGGTGACCTTCTCGCCGAGGGCCTCGAGCCCGATGTCGTTGATGAGCACGTCCATGACGTGACGCACGGCTTTGGTGCCGTCGTAGGCGCGGCCCACGGCGCCCAGGGCGCCGTTGACGGCCTCGTGCACCTCGGGGCTCTCGGCCATATAGCGGTTGGTCTTGGCCAGCGCGGTGTAGCAGGCGTTGCAGATGACGCAGAGGTCCTCGTCGCCCTGCTTCTGGGCGATGGCGAGGTTGCGCGCCGCGATGGCAAACGAGTCGAGCTCGCGCACGTTGAAGTAGCTGGTGGCGCCGCAGCAGTTCCAGTCGTCGAGCTCCACGAGCTCCACGCCCAGCTTGTCCATCATCGCCCGGGTGGAGATGTCGTAGGCCTTGCCCGTCGCCTCGGACGAGCAGCCGGGATAGTACAGGTACCTCATTGGGCCTTCGCCTCCTGAGCCTCGAGGTAGGCGCTGATCTTGTCGAGCTCGTCCTTGCCCTTGATGTTCTTGGCGAACAGGGGCAGACGCCCGGCCGTGAACAGCTTGAGACCGGTGCCGGCGAACTTGAAGGGCAGGCCCCAGTCTTTGGTGAGCATGAACTTGGCCATGAGCTCGACCTCGTGGTTGCGGCCGTGCTTATGCACGCTGTCGACGAAGTACTTGGTCATGGCCGGCGACTTGCCGTCCTTGGGCGCGAGGTCGTATTTGATGGCTATGCGCTTGAGCTCGTACATGAGGTCGGTGATCTTGATGCCGGCCGGGCAGCGCACCGTGCACGAGTAGCACGAGGTGCACAGCCAGATGGTGTTGCTCTTGACGACCCGGTCGATCATGCCGGCGCGGAAGGCGGCGATGATCTCGCGCGGACCCCAGTCCATCAGGTAGCTCGTGGGGCAGGAGCCAGTGCAGGTGCCGCACTGCTGGCAGATCTTGATCTTCTCGCCCCCGGGCATGCTCATGACGTCCTCGTAGAACTGCCTGTGAAGCTTCTTAGCCTCCGATATGGTCGCTAGCTCAGTCATTCTCCTCTCCAGTTCGTCAACTGCCTGGCTGATACTCGATCCGCCGTCCCCGCGGGGAGTCGGAGCGCGAGAAACTGCTGCGTGAGCCTTCGGTCGGCGAGCCGACCTGGGACGCCAGGGCTCAGGCCCAGACGTCGAGGGGTCGCCGCCGCCTTGTGACAAGTGTAGCAAAGACGACCATAAATCTCCACGATGCGGGCCCCAGACCCCGCACGACTACTCTCGCAAGGAACAAGCTACCACGGCCGAGGCGCCCCGGCCTTTCACCATCTGTACAAAATGTGGTGGCCTCGTGCCCGAATTGTCACAGCCGGCCTCGGCTCCGGGACGGCCAAAGGGCGACGTGATTCGAACTCCCGCACACCGCCGGAGCGCGGCCGCCGCACCCCGGCAGGGGGCACGACGCGGCCCTAGTCGATCGGGATGAGACCCGTGCGGATGGCGTACCTGACGAGCTCGGTCACGTCGTGGGCTTCGAGCTTCTTCATGATGTTGGTGCGGTGGCTCTCGACCGTCTTTCTGCTCAGGTCGAGCAGGTCGGCGATCCGCTGGTTGGTGTTGCCACTCGCGATCAGCGCGAGGACCTCCCGCTCGCGCACCGTGAGCGGCTCGTCGTCGTCCCGCGGCGCTTCCGACGCCGGCGGCTGGTCGCCGCGCACCCGGCGCACGTAGTCTTCGATCAGCTTGGCGGCGATCGTCGGCTGCAGGAACGAGGAGCCGCGGTGGACCTCGCGGATGGCGCGCACGAGATCGTCCGCCGCCACGCCCTTGAGCACGTAGCCCGAGGCGCCGGCCTGGATGACGCGCTGCACGTACTCGTCGTCGTCGTACATGCTCAGGATGAGCACCCGGACCTCTGGGTAGAGTCTACGGATGAGAGTGGTCGCCTCGAGCCCGCCCATGCGCGGCATCACCATGTCCATGACCACCACGTCCGGGTGCGACTCGGCGACCAGCGCGACCGCCTCTTCCCCGTCGCTCGCATCCCCCACAACGACCACGCCGGCCTGCTCCGAGAGTAGGGCGCGGAGGCCCTCCCTCAGGATCCTGTGGTCGTCCACGAGCAGGACCTTGATGACCTCGCTCTCGAGATCCGCTGTGTCTGTCACTCTCTCGTCCCTTCTTCGAGCGGGATCACGACATAGATGCGCGTGCCACGGCCCACGGCGGACTCGACACGAAACGTCCCCCCCAAGGCCGCCGTTCTCTCCCGCATGGACAGCATGCCGACGCCGTAGCGGTCTGCGGCGTCGGCCGCCGTGTCTTCACGGTCAAAGCCGACGCCGTTGTCCTCCACCGCCACCGCGGCATACCCGGGCCTGGTCTCGAGGCGCAGCGTCGCGCGCGTCGCGCCGGAGTGTTTCACGACGTTGGAGAGCGACTCCTGAGCGATCCTGTACAACCCCGTCTCCACCTCGGCGGGAAGCCTGCGGTTGGCGGCCTCGAGATCCGTCTCTACCGTGAGCCCCGACAGGTCGAGGTGCGTCTTCACGTACCACCTCAGGGCCGGGGCAAGGCCGAAGTCGTCGAGCATCGAAGGCCGCAGATCGTAGACCAGGAGCTTGATCTGCGCGAGGCAGTGCGTGATCAGCGCGCGGGCGGTGGCCACGCGGTCCTGGACCTCCTGGCTGCAGCCCTCGAAACCCCGCAGGGCCATGTCGATGTTGAGCAGCGCGGCGGCCAGCGACTGGCTCGTCTCATCATGCAGCTCGCGTCCGATGCGGCGCCGCTCGTCCTCGATCGACTCGAAGATCATCGAGGAGTAGGCGCGTGATTCCCCGGCGATCCTCTCCACCATCTCGGCGAGGGCGTCCGACACCGTGCGCAGGTCGGGGTCGGAGGTGTCGGGAGGCACGGACCGGCCGTGCCCGCCCATGTGCGTCGCGGCCATCGCCCGCCTCAGTTGCTCGAGGGAGCTGAACGCCGAGCGCAGGACGAGGTAGTCGGCGAGCACCAGCACGAGAGAGCCGACGCTGAAGAACAGGGCGATAAGCAGCCACGGGCTCGCGCCGCTGAGACGCCGTGCCAGCAGCGTGCCGGCCACGGCGCCGACGAGGACGACGAGGACATCGACGAGCACGACGCGTTGGAGCGTCGGCCGCTCGCCCAGCCTGAGCGCGCTGAGTCTCATCCTGAGTCCATGATCGTGGTGGACCTGGTGCCCCTACCCTATCCGAAGGCGGCGCCGACCGCACAAGGGACCCCACGCGGCGCGACGCAGGCTAGGCACGAATCAAGCTTCAAGCACGTCCCAGATCGTGTCAAGAATCGGGTGTTCACCCTGTTGCGATGGGTTGATGACCTCATGTGTACTTGCGCCAAATCTGAGGCTATGACCTGGTCCGTCGAATCCCAATCCGTGGAGGCATCTATGAGGACCGGCGTGTATCTCTGTCAGACGGGCACGGGCGACCTGGACGCCGTCAACCTCCACTCGGTCGTCAGCTATGCCGGCAACCTCCCCAATGTGGAGATGGTCAAGGATCTGGGGACCATGCCGGCCCTCAATATCGAGACGCTGGCGGCTGAGATCCGCGCCAACGACCTGCAGCGGGTGGTCATCGCCGGCGACTCTCCGGGCTTCTTCAAGCCGGCGTTCACGACCGCGATGAGGAACGCCGGCGGAGACCCCTCGGAGGTCCGGCTCGCCTCGTTCCGCCAGCACGGAGCCTCGTTCGGCATCGGCACCGTGCGCGCCAAGTCCGTGCTCGCGTGCGCGACCTTCGGCGTGCCGTATGGGCTTGCGGCCATCCCCGACACGACGGCCACGCACCCCGGCACGCTCGTCATCGGCGCCGGCGTCGCCGGCATCCAGGCCTCCCTCGAGATCGCCGACGCCGGCAAGCAGGTCTTCTTGGTCGAGCGCACCGGCACCATCGGCGGCCACATGGCGATGTTCGACAAGACCTTCCCGACCCTCGACTGCGCCGCCTGCATCCTCACCCCGAAGATGGTGGCGGTGGGGCAACACGAGATGATCGACCTGATGACCTACTCGGAGGTCGAGGAGGTGTCGGGCTCGCCAGGCGACTACACCGTCAAGGTGCGCAAGAAGGCGCGCCGCGTGGACATCCGCGCGTGCGTGGCTTGCCACGCCTGCATGGACGCCTGCCCCCAGCGCGCGCCCAGCGAGTTCGACAGCGGCATCGTCGAGCGCAAGGCGATCTACATGCCGTTCCCGCAGGCGGTGCCCAATGTCTACCTCGTCGACGAGCAGAGCTGCACCTACGTGCAGAGCGACGGCGCCAAGTGCGGCGTGTGCGCCAAGAAGTGCCCCAAGGGCTGCATCGACCTCGATCAGGTCGACGAGATCGTCGAGCTCGAGGTCGGCAACATCATCCTCGCCCTGGGCTACGACATCTACGACGCCAGGAAGATCGAGCGCTACGGCTACGGCGTCCTGCCCAACGTGCTCACGGCGCTCGAGTTCGAGCGCCTCACGAACGCCTCCGGGCCCACGAGCGGCAAGATCGTCACCAAGACCAAGCGATTCAACAAGCGCACGAAGACCGACGAGTGGGTCTTCGACGCCGAGGAGGGCGCCGCTCCCGCGAGCGTCGCGATCATCCACTGCGTGGGCTCACGCGACGCCAACCACAACGCCTACTGCTCGCGGGTGTGCTGCATGTACTCGCTCAAGTTCGCCCACCTCGTCAAGGAGAAGCTGCCCGACGCGGATTGTTTTGAGTTCTACATCGACATGCGCGCCTTCGGCAAAGGCTACGAGGAGTTCGCCGACCGCATCAAGGCCGAGGGGACCTTCGTCGTGCGAGGCCGCACGGCCAAGGTCACCGAGCAGGACGGCCGCATGGTCATCAAGGGCGAAGACATCGTCAGCGACCGCATGGTCGATTTCCCCGTGGACATGGTGATCCTGGCCGTCGGCCTGGTGCCCGCTCGCGGGGCCGGCGAGCTCGCCCGTCTGCTGGGTATCCAGACCGACACGGACGGCTGGTTCAGCGAGCTGGACTACAACTCCGACCCCACCGACACAGAGCGTGGCGGCATCGCCGTGGCGGGCGTCTGCCAGGGGCCCAAGGACATCCCCGACACCGTCGCCCAGGCGGCGGCAGTGGCCGCCGGCGCCCTCAAGAGCATCGCCATCGGCCGCGGCCTTGACAGCCGCGCCAGCGTGCCGCTCAGCGAGATCGAGGCGCGAGCCGCCGACCTCACCCGGGTCTAAGGAGGATCGAGCATGGCCATACGCGCCAATCCCAAGCTGATCACTGAGCTCGAGATCTACGGGGCCCAGGATGTCTCCAAGTGCTACCACTGCGGCAACTGCTCGGCGACCTGCCCCTTCTCGAAAGAGCCCTACATCTTCCCGCGGCGCTCGATGCGCTCGTTGCAGATGGGGCTCGAGGCCAAGCTGGAGAGCGACCTCGAGCCTTGGCTCTGCTACTACTGCGGCGAGTGCTCGGTGGAGTGTCCGCGCGACGCCGAGCCGGGCGAGACCATGATGAGCCTCCGCCGGTGGCTCACCGCCCGCTACGATTTCACCGGCATCTCGCGCCTGTTCTACCTGTCGTGGAAGGCCGAGCTGCTGGCGGTGATCATCGTCGCGCTCATCGCGGGCGCCGGCTTCCTGCTGTACGGCTTCTCGCAGGGAAACATCACCCAGTACAACGGCCCCGACGCCTTTCTCCCGGCCTCGAGCATCCACATCTTCGACTGGACCCTGGCAGCAGTGCTGCTCGCCCTGCTGCTCACCAACTGCGCGCGGATGTGGTGGTTCACGGTGGGTCGCGACACGAAGGTCCACGTGCCCCTCAGCGCGTACGTCAGGAAGATCTACCTGCTGCCCACGCACTTCTTCACCCAGATGCGCTACGCCAGGTGCGAACAGAAGCGGCCCTGGGCCATCCACCTGGTGCTCATGCTGAGCTACGTGACCATGCTGATCCTGATCATGTTCTTCCTGGCGCCCATGTGGTCGGGGCCGGCCGTCAAATGGAGCGTGCACGTCTTCGGCCTTGCAGCCACCGCGGGCCTCCTCGTGACCACGATCATCTTCCTGCGCAAACGCCTCAAGAAGTCCGAGGTCCAGTACCAGCACTCCCACGAGACGGACTGGATGTTCCTCGTCCTGCTGATCGTCGTCGCCGCCACGGGCCTGGTGCAGTTCACGCTGCACCGGCTCGGACTGGGCACGGCCGCCAACATCAACTACGTGATCCACATGATGGCGGTCGTGCCGATGCTGCTGCTCGAAGTGCCCTTCAGCAAGTGGTCCCACATGGCCTACCGTCCGCTGGCGATGTACTTCGCCGACCTGAAGGCCGAGGAGATGGTCAGCAAAGCACGCGAGGCGGTCGGCGCCCCGCAGGCGGCCTGAGAGGAGAGCGGGATGGAAGACCTCAAGATCGGCGTCTTTATCTGCAACTGCGGCACGAACATCGCCAAGGTCGTCGACTGCGACGCCATCGTCGACTCCGTCGAGCGCCTGCCCTACGTGACCGTCGCTCGCACCTACAAGTACATGTGCTCCGACCCGGGGCAGGACATGATCCAGGCCGACATCGAGGAGCACGGCCTGGACCGGGTCGTCGTGGCCGCCTGCAGCCCGCGCATGCACGAGCCGACGTTTCGCAAGACCCTGCAGAAAGCCGGCCTTAACCCCTACTTCCTGGAGATGGCGAACATCCGCGAGCAGTGCAGCTGGGTGCACGACGACCCGGTCGCGGCGACGGAGAAAGCCGCGGCACTCACAGCGGCCGCGGTGCTGCGCGTGGCACATCATGAGGCGCTCGAACGCCGCTCCGTGGACATGTGCCCGAACACCCTGATCATGGGCGGCGGCATCGCCGGCATGAGCGCCGCCCTCGACCTCGCCGACGCAGGCAACCGCGTCTATCTGGCCGAGCGCAGCGACCACCTCGGCGGCAACGTGGCGCGCGCCGACCTGACCGCGCCGTACCTCGACTCCGCGCGGGACATGCTCACCGAGCGGGTCACGCGCGTCGTCGAGCATCCCAACATCGACGTGCTCCTCGAGTCGCAGGTCCGCAAGGTGGACGGCTTCGTCGGCAACTTCCAGACGACCATCCGTGGCAAGGCGGACGACGGAGCGCCCACCGACAGCGTCTACGACGTCGGCAGCATCATCGTCTGCACGGGCTACAAGGAGTTCGACGCGTCCCGCATCACGCACTACGGGTACGGCAAGCTCCCCAACGTCGTGACCTCGTTCGAGCTCGAGAAGATGCTGCGCGCCGGCCGTGTGACGACCAAGGAGGGAAGGGTCCCGCAGTATGTGGCGATCATCCACTGCGTGGGCAGCCGCAACCTCGAGTTCCACGCCTACTGCTCGCGGGTGTGCTGCATGACGGCGCTCAAGTACGCCCATGAGGTCAAGTCCGCCGTCCCCGGGGCCTACGTGAGCGACATCTACATCGACATGCACGCGTTCGGCAAGGGGATGGAGGACTTCTACCGCCGCAGCTCGGAGATCAAGACCCTCTTCCTCATGTACGAGAAGAACGACTACCCGGTGATCCGCAAGGCCGACGCGACGGACGACTGCGACATGCTCATCGAGGTCAACGAAACGCTGTCCGGCGAGACCATCGAGATGCCGGCCGACCTCGTCGTGCTGATGGTCGGCATGGAGGCGCGCGAGGACTCGGAAGAGGTGGCGCACCTCGTGAACATCAGCCGTGACAAGGACGGCTGGTTCATCGAGAGTCATCCCAAGCTCGACCCGGTCGCCACCACCACCGACGGCGTCTACATCGCCGGCGCCTGCCAGGCTCCCAAGGACATCCCCGACTCGGTGGCCCAGGCGCGCGCCGCGGCGGCCAGGATCCTGGCCCGCACGGCGCGCGGCAAGATCGAGATCGACGCCGTGTTCGCCGAGGTCGACGAGGAGAAGTGCTCGGGCTGCCGCATGTGCAACGAGCTCTGCCCGTACGTGGCCATCGAGTTCGACCCGGAGAAGCGGCGCAGCCACGTGATCAGCGCCCTCTGCAAGGCGTGCGGCGCCTGCGTCGCAGCGTGCCCTTCCGGAGCCATCACGGCGCGCCACTTCACCGACAAGCAGATCTTCTCCGAGATCGAGGGGGTGCTGGCATGACGTTCGAGCCCAAGATCGTCGGTTTCCTCTGCAACTGGTGCTCGTACACCGGCGCCGACCTGGCCGGCACCAGCCGCATCCACTACGCGCCCAACGTGCGCATCATCCGCGTGATGTGCTCGGCGCGCATCGACCCCACCTTCGTGCTCAAGGCGCTCCACGACGGCGCCGACGGGGTGCTGATCTGCGGCTGCCACCCGGGCGACTGTCACTACTCCGAGGGCAACTACAAGATGATGCGCCGCTACCCGCTGTTGAAGAGCCTGCTCGCCGACTACGGCATCGAGGACGAACGTGTGCGCCTCGAGTGGGTCAGCGCCAGCGAGGGCCAGCGCTTCGCCGACATCGTGAACGACATGACGGAGCGCGTGCGCGCACTCGGGCCCAGCCCGGTGAAAGCGGCGCTCGAAGCAGACCTGGCGGAGAGGTGAGACGTGGCTGACGACAAGCTGCAGATCGCGATCTACTGGGGCGCAGCCTGCGGCGGCTGTGACGTCTCCATCCTCGACACCGACGAGTTCATCCTCGAGATAGACAAGGCCGCGGATATCCGCCTGTGGCCCATCGCCACGGACGGCAAGTACAAGGACATCGAGGCGCTGGCGGACGGCGACCTCGACGTGGCGATCATGAGCGGCGCCGTGCGCAATTCCGAGAACGAGCACATGGCCCATCTCCTGCGCCAGAAGAGCAAGGTGTTCGTGGCCTACGGCTCCTGTGCCTACATGGGCGGCATCCCGGCCCTCGCCAACCTGGTGCCCCGCGAGGAGATCATCGAGCGCGCCTACCTCAACAACGCGTCCCTTGAGCCGGGCAATACGACGGTGCCGCGGCCGCGGACGTCGCTGAACGGCTACGACCTCAAGCTGCCCGAATTCTACCCGCGCGTCTACAAGCTGGACCAGGTCGTGGACGTGGACTACTACGTCCCCGGCTGCCCGCCGCAGCCTGGCCAGGCTCAGGCCGCCATCACCGCCCTCGTCCAGGCGCTCACCGGCCAGGCGGAGGCGCCTCCCAAGGGCAGCGTGGTCGGCGCGTACGAGCGCGCCCTCTGCGACGACTGCACGCGCACCAAGGCCGAGGAGAAAAAGGTCAAGCGCTTCTATAGACCGTGGGAGATCATGCAGGACCCGGAGGCGTGCCTCATGGAGCAGGGCATCCTTTGCGCCGGTTCCGCGACGCGCTCGGGCTGCGGCGTGCGCTGCCCCAACAGCGGCATCCCCTGCCGCGGCTGCTACGGCCCAGCGCCCGGCGTCGTCGACCAGGGGGCGAAGCTGCTCTCGGCGGTCGCGTCGATCATCGACAGCAAGAAGGCGGAGGAGATCGACAAGATCCTGCTGACGCTGCCCGACTTCACGAGCTTCGCCAACCGCTACAGTGTCGCGGCCTCCCCCCTGCAAAGGAGCCACCGGCGATGACGACTCAGATCAGCATCGACCCCATCACCCGTCTCGAGGGTCACGGCAAGATCGACATCTACCTCGACGACGACGGAGCCGTCGAAGACACCTTCTTCCAGATCCCCGAGCTGCGCGGCTTTGAGCGCTTCGTGGTCGGGCGGCCCATCGAAGAGCTGCCACGCATCGTCACGCGCATCTGCGGCGTATGCCCGGCGAGCCACCACATGGCCAGCGCCAAGGCCGTGGACGGGTGCTTCGGCGGCGAGGTCGCGCCGCTCGCCCACAAGCTGCGCGACATGTACTACCAGGCCCATTTCATCCACAGCCACATCGCCCATTTCTACGCCTTGGCAGCGCCCGATTTCGTGCTCGGGCCCGACGCCGACCCGGCGACGCGCAACGTGCTCGGCGTCGTCCACAAGGTGGGTCTCGAGATCGGGGGGGCGGTGATCGGCTCCCGGAGCAAGGCGCAGGAGATCCAGCGCATCATCGGCGGCCGCAACACGCAGGACATCTGGTGCCTGCCGGGCGGCGTCGCCAAGGGCCTCAAGCCCGAGGAGCTCGAACAGATCCGGCCGTGGGTCGACGAGCTCTACGACTTCACCCAGTTCTCGCTGCAGCTCTTCCGCGATGTCGTGCTCGGCAACGCCGGCTACGTGGACATCATCGTCAACGGTCCGTACACGCTCGACGTGCACAACATGGGAGTGGTCGACGACGACAACGCCCCCAACTTCTACGACGGCACGGTGCGTGTCGTCGATTTCGAGGGCAACGAGATCTGCAGGTACAAGGCGGAGGAGTACGCGGACTTCGTGGCCGAGCACGTGGAGTCGTGGACCTACCTCAAGTTCCCGTACCTGAAGAAGCGCGGCTGGAAGGGCTTTGTCGAGGGCATCGACACGAGCCTCTACTGCGCCACGCCGCTGGCGCGGCTCAACGTGGCCGACCGCATGGCGACGCCGAAGGCCCAGGAGGCGTTCGAGGAGATGTTCACCACGCTGGGCGGTCATCCCTCACGCGCGTTGCTCGCGAACCACTGGGCGCGTCTCGTGGAGATGGTACAGAACGCCGAGACGCTCAAACGGTACTGCGACGACCCGGAGATCACGGGGACGGAGTTCCGCGTGATCCCACAGCAGATCACCGGCGAGGGCTTCGGCATCGTCGAGGCGATGCGCGGCACGCTGACCCACCACTATACCTGCGACGAACGCGCCCTCTGCACCAGTGCCAATCTCATCGTCGGGACGACCAACAACAACGCCCCTATCCAGATGGTGACCAAGAAGGTCGCCTCCAGCCTGATCAAGCCGGGCAAGGAGCCCGACCAGGGCATCCTGAACATGATCGAGATGGCCTTTCGCGCCTTCGATCCCTGCTACAGCTGCGCGACGCACAGCCTGCCGGGGGAGATGCCTCTCCAGGTCGATGTGTTCAAGGGCGGCGAGCTCTACCGTGAGTTTCGCCGCTGCTGCTGAGTGCGGTCGCGGCCGGCAGACATGTCCACTCAGCACTCATACCAGGCAGCGCGCCCGCGGGACTGCGGGGCGCCGGCCCGTCGCCGGCGCCCCCGGCGCACCCTCGTCCTCGGGATGGGCAACCCCATCCTCAGCGACGACGCCATCGGCATCCGGCTCGCCTCTGCCCTCAAGCCGCGGCTCGAGGACATCCCCGGCGTGGACGTCGTCGAGGAGTGCTGCGTCGGTGGTCTCAATCTGCTCGACGTGCTCGAGGGGTATGACCGCCTCATCGCCCTCGACTCCATCAAGACCATCGGTGGCGTGCCCGGCACCTGGTACGCGTTCGACGGCACCGCCCTCCGCGAGACCATGAACCTGCGCAACGTGCACGACGCCAACTTCGCCACGACCCTCGCCCTGGGCCGCCACATGGGCATACATCTGCCCGATGACAGGCGGTGTCACGTGGTGGCCGTGGAGATCGCCGACAACATGACCTTCTCCGAGAGTCTCAGTCCGGCGCTTGAGGCCGCGCTCCCGAGGATCGTCCTGGACGTCAAGACGCACATCCTCATGACGCTGGTGACCTGAACCGGGCGCGCCGGCGCCGGTGGCGCGTCCGGGTGGCGCTCAGCAGCCGCCTGGACGCGACTTGGCCTGTGCCCCGTTCTCGACACGCAGCGCCGTTCGGGACATGCGCCAGTCGTCGGCGAGCTCGTG
>Ga0066798_10000884_pt1 | contig 13769 bp, 6 predicted proteins | sample PersoiDNA2013203_FD_70961 | JGI IMG/M metagenome (GOLD analysis project Ga0066798, IMG submission 70961) | Permafrost soil microbial communities from the Arctic, to analyse light accelerated degradation of dissolved organic matter (DOM) -... | ecosystem: Environmental > Terrestrial > Soil >...
CAAGGACCTTGGTGATGGCAGCAGTCAGTGTCGTCTTGCCATGGTCAACGTGACCGATGGTTCCGACGTTGACGTGCGGCTTGTTACGCTCAAACTTCTCTTTCGCCATGATAACCTCCCTGTCTGATTACGCCTTACTGGACGAACCCTCGAACTTGGTGACGACTTGTTCCCTCACGTCCTCAGAAACCTTCTGATAATGCGAGAATTCCATTGAGAAAGAACCACGGCCCTGCGTCAGGGAACGCAGAATCGTCGTATATCCAAACATGGTCGCCAAGGGTGCCGATGACTCAACCACCTGCAGGTGCCCACGATCTTGAATCTGCTGGATGGTACCCCTTCTCGCTGTCACGCTACCAATGACGTCGCCGATATTTTCCTTCGGGACGACAATCTCGAGTTTCATGATGGGTTCAAGAAGGAACGGGGACGCTTTTGTGCAACCTTCGCGCAGCGCCTTCGAAGCAGCGATCTTGAACGCCATTTCCGATGAGTCGACTGGATGATACGATCCGTCCGTAAGCGCAACTGTCACGTCGACAAGAGGGAATCCAAGGATAGGCCCCGAGGTGACTGCTTCGCGAACGCCGGCTTCGACAGACGAGACAAACTGTTTGGGCACCGAACCACCGACAGTCTTGTTCACAAACACGATTCCCGTACCGCGCTCGCCCGGAGTGATTCTCAGGACAACGTCGCCATACTGGCCGTGTCCTCCCGTCTGCTTGATATACCTGCCCTGCTGGACGACTTCGCGACCGATTGCCTCACGATATGCAACCTGCGGTTCGCCAACAGTCGCGTTCACCCCATATTCCCGCAACAGACGATCGATGATGATCTCCAGGTGGAGCTCACCCATTCCTGAGATGATTGTCTCAGAAGTCTCTTCGTCTGTCTTGATTCGGAACGTAGGATCCTCGATCGCGAACTTGGCCAGTGACGCGGAAAGTTTCTGCTGATCAGCCTTGGTCTTTGGCTCAACAGCAACCGAAACCACCGGCTCGGGAAAATGCACGGTTTCCAACTGAATGAGCTTCTCTTCGTCGCACAGGGTAGTACCGGTAATGACGTCTCTCGAACCAACGATAGCCCCGAGATCACCCGCCCCAAGCTCCTCGACATCCTCACGCTTGTTGGCATGCATCCGAAGCAGCCTGCTGACCCGCTGCTTGTCCCCCTTGTTCGCATTCACGACATATGAGCTGCTCCTCATGATTCCTGAGTAGACGCGTATGTAGGACAGAATACCGACATAGGGATCGGACACAATCTTGAAGACCAGAGCCACCAGAGGACCGTTCACGTCGCTCATGACGTCTACCTTCTCGTCAGTTCCCGGAATCTTGCCAACAGCCGGCTTCACATCCAGGGGCGAAGGGAGATAGTCCACAATACCATCCAGCAAGAGCTGGATGCCCTTGTTACGGAATGACGACCCAACAAACACTGGGACTATGAGATTCGCAATTGTTGCCCGACGAAGAGCAGGCTTGACATGACCCCACTCCATCGTGCCGGTAGCGACATACTCTTCCAGAGCCTCGTCGTCCACTTCGGCTACTGCCTCGATAAGGTGCTCGCGAGCCTCAGCAACCTGAGCGGCCTCACGTTTTCCAAGTTCAACGGTTTCATAAGTTTCGCCGGTAGGATCAGTGAACATGTACTTCTTGGCTTCCATCACATCGAGGATTCCTGCGAACGTATCTTCCTTTCCGACCGGCAATTGCACCAAGGCAGGCCGCGCTCCCAGTTTCTCGCGAATTGCCGCAACTGTCTTATCGAAGTCCGCTCCGACCCTGTCGTACTTGTTGATATAGACGATGCGCGGAACGTGGTACTTGTCCGCTTGACGCCACACGGTTTCCGACTGAGCCTGTACCCCCTCGACACTAGACAGGATGATTATACCCCCGTCAAGCACTCTAAGAGCGCGTTCCACTTCTGCCGTGAAGTCCACGTGGCCGGGCGTATCAATGATGTTGATCTTGAAGCCCTTCCAGAAAGCTGTGACAACCGCAGACTGAATCGTAATTCCACGCTCACGCTCCTGCGGAAGAAAATCAGTGGTCGTATTGCCATCATCGACATTGCCAAGCTTGTACGTGGACCCGGTGTAATAGAGAATTCGTTCCGAGGTCGTCGTCTTCCCGGCATCGATGTGGGCAATAATACCGATGTTTCGTATGTTGTTCAGATCGTTCTGATTAAGCATGCAGTGCTACTACCCTTCGACAGCGTTCCAACTCTACCAGCGATAGTGAGAGTACGACTTGTTCGCCTCTGCCATCCGGTGGACATCCGACTTCTTCTTGAAGGCGGAGCCGGTCTCGGAAACAGCATCAATCATCTCATATGCGATTTTTTCCACCATCGACTTGCCAGCGCGTTTCTTTGCGGCATCGACGATCCATTCCATGCTCAAGTTGATGCCGCGGCGCGACTCAACCTCAACAGGTACCTGAAGTGTAGCTCCACCGACTCGGCGTGGCTTCACCTCAACCAGGGGCCGACATTTCTCAACGGCCTGCTGGAAGACTTCGATGCCAGGCTTTGCGCCCTTCCCGTCGATGAGCTTGATGGCCCCATACACGATACCCTGTGCCTTGACCTTCTTGCCCTTCTTGAGAATCTTGTTGATGAAGTGGTTCAACAGCTCGCTGTTGTAGATGGGATCAGCCTGAGCTGGCTTGCGGAACTGCCGCTTCTTCCTAGGCATTACTTGCCACCTTTCTTTGTTGCGGCACCCTTCTTGACTCGCTTGGCTCCGTACTTTGAACGTGCCTTCATGCGATTAGCCACGCCTGCAGTATCCAGTGTTCCACGAATGATGTGATAGCGCACGCCAGGCAAATCCTTGACCCTGCCGCCACGAATCAACACCATCGAGTGCTCCTGGAGGTTATGACCGACACCACCAATGTAAGCCGTGACCTCCATGCCGTTTGTCAGACGAACTCTGGCAATCTTGCGCAATGCGGAGTTAGGCTTCTTCGGTGTCGCGGTCTTGACCTGAGTGCAGACCCCCCTTTTCTGTGGGCAACCCTTGAGAGCCGGAGTCTTTGTCTTGAACTTCGGCTGCACGCGGGGCGACCGCACCAGCTGGTTAAATGTCGCCATACAGTTTCCTCCTAAGGACGTAAATACACATCCTTAAATGATACGCATTAGGGGGCAAGTGTCAAGCGCTCGCCCCCTTGACAAATCACACTCGCGCAGCCCAGACGTCAGTCGCTCGACTCTCTGGCCGCGTTTATGCTAAATCTGATTCCGGCGAGTCTCCGGTACAGGTTCCGCTTGGGTCTTGCGCTTCTCAAACATAAGCTCTGGAGATGATGTGCCAGCAGGAATCGACTTGCCCACGATGACTGCTTCCTTGAGGCCGGTGAGCCGGTCGATCTTGCCCTTGATCGCTGCGTCGGCAAGCACTCTTGGCGTCTCCTGGAACGACGCAGCTGACAGGAAACTATCCGTTTCGAGAGAGGATTTTGTGATGCCCTGAAGGACGAGGTCGAAGGACGCAGGCTTGCCACCCTGCGCGCGGACCTTGCGGTTCTGCAGCAGGAGTTCATGCTTGCTCACAATCTGGTCGGTGAAAAATGTGGTATCGCCCGGGTCGACAACCTTCACTTTCTTCAGCATCTGGCGAATGATCATCTCCACGTGCTTGACGTTGATATCGACACCCTGAGAACGATAGACTTTCTGGACTTCCTGAACCAGGTAGCGGGCCGTCTCCTCGACGCCCACCAGCTCAAGGAGACCCTTAGGGTCGATGGAGCCCTCGGTAAGCTGATCACCCACGCGCACGTGCGCTCCATCCTTGACGCGGAACCTGGTCATCGGCGAGACTTTGAACTTGACTTCGACACCTGTTTTGGGCATGACAAGAATCTGCTTCTTCTCCTCGAAGTTCTTCTCTTTCACATCGACGATGTGCAATACGCCATCCACCGTCGAGACGACCGCCTGCCCCTTTGGCGTACGTCCTTCGAAGATCTCCTCGACGCGAGGCAGACCGGTTGTGATATCAACGACCGCGATGCCTCCTGTGTGGAACGTGCGGAGGGTGAGCTGCGTACCGGGTTCGCCGATGGACTGAGCCGCGATGACACCGACTGCCTCTCCGACCTGAACATCATTGCCGGTGGACAGGTCACGGCCGTAGCACATGGCACACACGCCATTCTCGCTCTGACATGTGATGGCAGAACGAAGGCGCACACTGGTAATGCCAAACTGCTCGATAGCAATCGCTGCTTCGTCATGGATGAGACCATCCTTGGGAACAAGAACGATATCTTCGCCCACGACCACCTCGATGGACGTGATGCCGGCGCGTTTCGTTGCCGCAAGCACCTTCTCAGTAAGAGTGTCCCCCTTCTCTGCAAGAGTCTTCTTTCCCTCAGCAGACACGATGTCTGTCGCAACGGGTCGGTCGAGGATACGTTCAAGCGTCGTCTTCGACCAAACAGGGTTTACCTTGATCGTCGATGCGCGAAGCACGATATCATCGGCTGCATACCGGCCGGCAATCTGTTCGCGGAGACCAACGATGACGGCACCGCCGTCGACGACAGGCTGAACAGTCAAGCCACCAACATACCGCTGGATCTTCAGGAACTTGAGGCCGAGGGCCTCCAGGCGTTTTGCCTGCTCCCACGAGATCTCCTCGCCGGGCTGAATGATGGTCTCTCCGGTCAGAGGATTGATGACCTGTTCGTCGGCGATCTTGCCCGCCAGCTCTTCCGAAAGGGAAGATACCACCAGATTGCCAATCTTGATCTCACGGGCCTGAGAGTGTGTGCAGTCTTCTTCGCGGACCACCAGTTCGTGCGCGACATCGACAAGACGACGCGTCAGGTAGCCCGAGTCAGATGTCTTCAGTGCCGTGTCAGCCTGTCCCTTGCGGGTACCGTGTGTCGACAGGAAGTACTCGAGGACCGACAGACCTTCACGGAGGTTGGACTTGATGGGGAACTCGATGATCTTTCCCGAAGGGTCCGACATCAAGCCTCGGATCCCCGTCATCTGCACAATCTGCTTCTTGCTTCCACGGGCACCGGAGTCGGCCATGATACGCACGGAGTTCTCTTCGGTAAGATTGCGGAAGACGGCCCGTTCGATCTCTTCGCCCTTCTCCTGCCAGACCTTAACCACCTTGAGGTAGCGATCGTTGTACGAAAGAAGACCATTCTCGTAGAATTCGTTGATCTCGCGGACGGTCCTGTCGGCATCGTCGAGGATATGCTGCCGCTCGTGTGGCACTTCCATGTCCGACAGTCCGATAGATATGCCCGATTCGGTCGCATACTTGAATCCGAGTGCCTTGATGTTGTCAAGAAGGACGTTAGTCTTGGACACGCCAAACTGGCGCGAGAAGTCCAGGATCATCGCCTCGATCTCCTTCTTGGGCATCGTCTTGTTCTGGAAGGGGAAGTCACGATACTTGGCCTCACCCTCGAAGATGGTTGTCCGGAGTTCATCGTTGAACACGACGCGGCCTGCAGTGGTACGGATCTTCACGCCACCAAGGCGAACGAGAATCGGGTCGTGGACGCGCAGCTTCCCGGACTCAAAGAGGTAGAGGACGTCCTGCTCGCTGTAAACAGGAGCGGAATTCCACTTCATCGCCTTCATTCTGTCTTTGATCTCATACGTGAGGTAGTAGGCGCCGAGCACCATGTCCTGGACGGGGCCGGCCATGGGGTTGCCGCTTGCAGGCGAGAAGATGTTGTAGGACGAAAGCATGAGCAGGCGTGCCTCCGTCTGGGCCGCAAGACTCAAGGGAAGATGGATGGCCATCTGGTCTCCGTCGAAGTCAGCGTTGAACGGAGTGCACACGAGAGGCGATATCTGAATAGCCTTGTCGTCGATGAGGACGGGTTCGAAGGCCTGGATCGACAGACGGTGAAGGGTCGGCGCACGGTTCAGCAGAACGACGTTGCCCTTGACGACCTTCTCAAGGATACTCCACACTTCTGGTGTGGGCTTCTCGACAATGTCCTTGGCAACCTTCATGCTGCCCACGACGCCTTCACGCATGAGCCGGTAGATGACATGCGGCTTGAACAGTTCGAGCGCCATTTCCTTGGGAACACCGCACTGACTGATCTTGAGCTGCGGTCCTGAGACGATGACTGCACGGCCGGAATAGTCGACACGCTTCCCCAGAAGGTTCTGACGGAACCGCCCTTCCTTTCCCTTCAATTTGTCGCTGAGGGAACGGAGGGGGCGGCCGTTCGCATTGACAACGGGATACTGACGCTTGCTGTTGTCCAGCAGAGCGTCCACGGCATCCTGGAGCATCCGTTTCTCGTTCTGCAGCAGGATCTCGGGGGCCTTCTCGTCAAGCATCTTCCCCAGACGGTTGTTGCGGTTGATGACCCGGCGGTACAACTCGTTGAGGTCGTCGGACGCAAACCGGCCACCTTCCAGCTGAACGAGGGGCCGAAGGTCCGGTGGAATCACCGGGATCCGGGTCATGATCATGTCCGTGGGCTTCCGGCTATTGTTGATGAGAGCCGTGACCACGTCCAGCTGCTTGACTGCCTTTGCGCGGTCCTGACGAGACTTGCCCTTGATCCGGACAAGGAGATTGTCACGCATCTTGTACAGGTCGAGGTCCTTCAGGAGTTCAAGGAAAGCCTCGGCACCCTTCTTGGCGACGAACTTCTCGCCCTTCAGGCAGCGCTCGCGGTATTCCTCATCCGTGAGGAGCAACTTCCGGACCAGGCCCTCGGCATTGCCTGGGTCCAGGACGAGCCAGCTGCCGAAATAGACGACCTTCTCGACGGCCTTGCTGGGAATCTCGAGGAGGAGCGCAATGTAGTTGATGGCATTACGGAAGTACCAAATGTGTGCTACGGGAGCGTGGAGTTCGATGTGTCCCATGCGCTCACGGCGAACGTTGGAATCAGCTACTTCGACGTGGCACTTGTCGCAGACCTGCCCCTCGAAGCTTTTTCCCTTGAGCTTGCCACAACGGCACTGAAAACTCTTAGTCGGCCCAAAAATGATCTCGCAGAATAAGCCATGAGGCTTCGGTTTGCCACTCCGGTAGTCAAGCGTCTCAGCTTCAGCAACCTCTCCGTGTGACCAACTGCGTATTTCCTCCGGTGACGCCAGATGGAGGGACAGAGCTTCGATCTTGTTGTTTCTCAATCTTCCTCCCTTCGAACTACTCTTCTTCCTCAGCGACCATGGTGGCCTTCGCGTCGGCGATGATTTTCTCAGCAATACGTTCAGGCACTTCCTCGTAGTGATTGACCTTCATCGAGTATGTACCGGTTCCCTGGGTAATGGATCCCAGGTCGATACCATAGTTCAACATCTCTGCAAGTGGGACAGACGCCTTGATGATCTGCTTGCCCTGTATGTTTTCCATGCCTGAGATCTTGCCACGCTTGCTCGTAAGGTCACCCATAACGTCGCCCATATACTTCTCGTCGACAATGGTTTCGAGCACAACGATCGGCTCCAGCAGAATGGGGTTGCACTGCTCAAATCCCTTCTTGAACGCCAACGATCCAGCCAGCTTGAACGCCATTTCCGACGAATCAACGGGGTGGTAGGACCCATCAACAACGGTAACCTTGATATCCACCGCGGGGTATCCGGCCAACTGGCCCCTGTTCATGGTCTCCAGCATACCCTTCTCAATGGCGGGAATGTACTGTTTCGGGATTGCTCCTCCGAACACCTTGTTCTCGAAGACCCAGCCGCCACCGCGATTGTTTGGTTCCATCTCAATCCAGCAATGACCGAATTGGCCGTGACCCCCAGTCTGCTTCTTGTGCTTACCCTCCACGCGCGCCTTGCTCTTGATCGTCTCGCGGTATGGCACCCGAGGCACTTCCAGGTCAATGTTCACCCCGAATTTCTTCTGAAGACGCTCCACGATAACCTGAAGATGGGCTTCGCCCAAGCCGCTGAGAATTGTTTCATGGGTCTCTGCGTTCTTGTCGATGACCACAGCGGGTTCTTCTTCTTTGAGCCGGCTCAAGGTGGAGCTCAGCTTGTCGTCGTCGGCCCTGGTCTTCGGTTTGAGAGAGCGCATGAGGAGGGGTGGTGAGAATATAATGGGCACCAGATCGAGAGGGACGTCTTTTGTCGAAATCGTGTCGTTCGTCGCAGTGTGCACCAATTTCGAGATGAGGAGGATGTCCCCGGCGACTCCTTCATCGGCCGGTTCCTGTTTCTTCCCAATAATGTGGAATAGGCCACCGACTTTCTCTGAGACATCTTTCGTTCCGTTATAGATTTCGTGACCAATCTTCCCGCTATAGACGCGTATAAACGACAACTTGCCGACGAACGGGTCCGAGGTAGTCTTGAACACAAGCGCCGCAACATGCGCCGCCGGATCAGCCTGGAGTTCCAGCATCTCATCGGTCCCCTTGCGAGTCGCTTGGACCGAAACCTCTACGGGCGACGGAGCATAGGACGACACAAAATCCATGAGATAGTCGCAACCGACCCCTTTCAGGGCAGACACGCCAAGGACTGGGAACACCTGCCGCTTCTTGAACGCTTTGGTGAAGACCATCACGAGCTCGTCCTGAGTCAGAGTTTCTCCCCCAAGATACTTCTCCATGATGGCGTCATCCGATTCCGCAACAGCTTCCGTAAGAGCAACGCGCGCTGACTCGTAGTTAGACCTGACAGCATCGGGAATGGCATCGGACACAGTCGCTTCGTCTTTGCCGGCTGTATATGCATAGACCTTGCCAGTGAGGACGTTGACAAACGAAGAGAAAGCAGGACCTGAGACAATCGGGATCGTCAATGTGGCGACCTTCTGTCCAAAAGCATCCTGCAACTCAGCAACCCGAGCATCAAAGTCGATATTCTCCAGATCGACCTTGTTGATCACAAATGCAACGGGAATACGCTGCGCTTCGCACAAACCCCAGAAACGCGGGGTCTGGACTTCAATACCAGCCCCGGCGTTGATTACAAGGAGTGCGGCATCAGCTACCCTGACCGCCTCCTGCGCCTCTGTCATGAAATCGGCATATCCCGGGGTATCGAGCAGATTCAGCCGAACCCCCTTGTAGTCAAACTCGCAAAGGCCAATACTTGTGCTGATGTGCCGTTTGATTTCCTCATCCAGGTAGTCGGAAACAGTAGTTCCATCTTCGACGCGGCCAACTCTCTGGCTCGCACCGGCACGGAAAACCAGGCGTTCTGTGATCATCGTCTTGCCAGAGCCGCCTTGTCCAACTAGCGCAAAGTTCCTTATGTTACTCGGGCTGAATCTGCTCACCTTTTCCTCCCCCTAGAGAATGCTATTCGTTGTCTTCCAGCACTACTTTGGTACTCTTTGCGTGCGTGTCCCCTGCCTTCGGCAGTGTCTCCAGGTCCAGCCCAAGCCCGCGAAGTTCCTTCACAAGAACGTTAAACGACTCTGGAGAGCCCGTTTCGAAGAGGTTGTTTCCTTTTGTGAGACGTTCGTACGCCACACGTCTGCCCTCAAGATCGTCCGATTTGATCGTCAGCATCTCCTGCAGTACGGTCGAGGCACCATACGCCTCCAGGGCCCATACTTCCATTTCTCCAAAGCGCTGGCCACCGAACTGTGCCTTGCCACCGATTGGTTGCTGGGTAATGAGAGTGTAGCGACCGGTCGAGCGCGCGTGCATCTTATCTTCGGCCAAGTGAATCAGCTTGAGGATGTATGCTTCTCCTACGGTAACCTGGCTATCGAAGTACTTGCCATAGACCCCATCTCGAACGTCCTCTTTGCCGCTGTCATTCAGTCCAGCTTTGCGAAGAAGGGCTTTGATCTCTTCCTCGGTAGCGCCGTTGAACACGGGCGTCACAGCGCGACGGTTCAACTTCCGAGCAGCGATACCCAGACTGGCCTCAAGAAGCTGGCCGATGTTCATGCGTGAAGGTACGCCGAGCGGGCTCAGGATAACGTCGACAGGTGTTCCATCCTGCAGGAACGGCATGTCTTCCTCCGGCAGGATGCGCGTTATAACGCCCTTGTTTCCATGACGTCCCGCAACCTTGTCTCCGACAATGATCTTACGCTTCTTGGCGACATAGACTTTTATGATCCGCTCAACGCCGACGGGAAGAGCGTCACTCGTGTTGTCTTTCGTGATCTCCTGCACGTCAATGACGACTCCGTCCTCTCCGGGCGGGACCTTATAGGAGGTATTCTTGTAGTCACGGGCCTTGTCATGGAACAGAGCGAAGTATACCCTGACCTCAGGGGACTCCTCCTGCTCAGCACGTGGTGTGATTTTGCCCACAAGAACATCCTCAGCCTTGACGTGTGCACCGACCTGAACCACGCCGCGCTCGTCCAGATGGCGTGCGAGTTCCTTGGAGACGTTGGGTGGGTCGCGGGTGATCTCCTCTTTGCCGAACTCTGTCGACCTCACCTCAACCTTGTGCTCTTTGATGTGAATGGACGAAAGGCTATCGTCGCGTACAAGACGCTCACTGACGATGACGCCGTCCTGGTAGTTATACCCCCGCCATGGGACATATGCAACCAGAAGGTTCTTGCCCAAAGCAAGTTCCCCTTCCGCAGACGCATACCCATTTGCGAGAAGATCGCCGACGTATACTTCATCTCCTGTGGAGAGAGCCGGGTGCTGGTTGATACACGTGTCCTGGTTCGTCCGCTTGAACTTCTGGAACTCGAACACACGAGCCCGGGGGACGGAAACATGGCTCACTCCGTTCTTCGCCATCAGAATCAGGTCGTCGTGGGTCAGCTTCCTCCCGACGGCCAGCTTCTTGACCTTGGGCTTGCGAAGCTGAACGTCCTCAGCCAGCGTCTGACCTGCAAGCGATCCGTTGACTCGGAAGAGCTCATAGCCTGCTGTCTTGGCAGGATCATACGTCAGGATGCTCGCGTTCTTGTCCTTGGCAAAGAGCTCGCGGAGACTCTCCTCGCCCACCGTGCGGCCGATATTGGAACTCAGGTCCCGCACCGATGTCACACCCAGAATCTGATGGCCAAGAACCTGCTGCCCAATGGGAGTCATGGTAAGCGTCTGCAGTTCGACCGACGTGGTCTCGTCGCCTTCCTGTATCGGAAGAGAGCGGATTTTTGCATTGTTGATGAGGCGGCCAAGCAAAGTCTCAGTGATCTTTGTGCCGGCTTTGTGTACCTTGTTCTTGCCTTCCGGCACATCCTCAGCCAGCACTTTCCCGACCAGACTATCATTGGTCTGCACGTCGAACAGGTCTGTCAGCGAATTCTGAACGATGGAGCCTGCGGGAACATATTGAAACGATTCGACCCTGTTATCCGAAAGAGCCTCGACCTGCTCGCGCGAAATCTCGGAGCCTATCAGTTTGAGAATACCCTCTGGGACACCGGCAGGCGCGAAGGAAATGGGCACCATGCGGACATCGCCGAGAATGCCGGGCTCATTTGCATCTGAAGCGAGCATGACGGGAATGACATCCACCGGAATGCTGCCGGCCTGGAGGTCCGCCACGTTGGCCAGAGGCGAGATTCGGATCTGCTCGGCATCCACATACGAGACGATCCCGTCCACATCGCTGAGCACGAGGTCACCGTTGTCATGAACAACCCGTCCTTCCATGGCAGTCGAAACGCGGGCACGATCGGGACGTACCAGCGGCACTGCCTGTCGCTGCATGTTGCACCCCATGAGGGCCCGGTTTGCGTCGTCATGCTCAAGGAAGGGGATCAACGAGGCCGAAATCCCGAATATCTGCGACGGCAAGAGGTCAATGTAGTCGACCTTGCTTGCGGGAAGCTCTTTCGGGAGGATTTCGCCGCCTTCGCTGCGCTGCCGGGCGATAACCGTCTTCGACGTCAGATGGCTCTTCTCATCGACAGCAGTATTGGCTTGAGCGATCGAATGGTACTCTTCTTCCTCGGCGTCCATATAGACAACGTTCTTCTCGTCTTTGCGACCATTCGTGACTTTGGCATACGGCGCGGTGATGAATCCATACTGGTCAAGTTTGGCGTATGAACTCAAACTGTTGATAAGTCCTATGTTTCCGCCCTCTGGAGTCTCGATGGGGCAAATACGACTGTAGTGGGAAGAGTGGATGTCGCGGACTTCCACGCCCGCCCGCTTCCTGTTCAGACCGCCTGGTCCGAGAGAGCTTAGGCGTCTCTTGTGCGCGAGACTTGACAATGGATTGATCTGTTCCATGAACTGGGATAGCTGACTCTGCCCGAAGAAGTTCCTGATAGAAGAGATGACCGGCTTGGTGTTGAGGACATTCTGGAGGTTCATCATCTGCTCTGACGAGTAGATCGTGACCTTGTCACGGGTCGCCTTGGCTACCTTCAGCATGCTGTCTTGAATTTCCTCGGCAAGCAATTCCCCTACACGCCTGATACGACGGTTCGCTAAGCTGTCGATATCATCGAAGTTGGCTTTGCGTTCGCGGATGTCAATCAGGTGTCGAATAATGGAGACATAGTCGTCTCTGGTCAGAACGGCAGAATCGCTCTCTGTTCCAAATCGTTTATTGATCTTGTAGCGACCAATCGGCATGAACGTGTTGTATGCCTGGTCGGTCAGAAGAGTCGAGAGCAAACTCTGCGCAGCCTCGAGCGTAAGGCGCTCCTTCGGCTGCATCTCCTTGAAAATCTGCTTCACGGCCTCTTCCTGATTCGTGGTCTTGTCGGCCTTGAGTGTCTTGACAATCCAGCGGTCAGGCTGCCTGCTGCTGACCAGGAACGAGCTTGCGCCATGATTCTCGAGAAGGCTCATTGCTTTCCCCGCGATCGCAGCACCTTCCTTGATGATCTCCTTGCCCTTGGAATCCAGAAATGGCTCGACAGCCGTATACTCGGCTTGATTGAACACCGACCGAAGCTGTTCGGTGGATAAGCGCTCGGTCTTCTCGATGGTGAAAAGGCGCTCGATCTCCTCGTTGGACTCGATGCCAAGAGCCTTGAGCACGAGAGTCATGGGAACCTTGTGAGCCTTCTTCCGAAGACGCGTATAGATGACATCGTCCTTGCCGGCCTCAATTTCCATCCAGTTTCCCCGGTCAGGAATAAGGGTCACCATGTAGATCTGTGCGCCGGACAGTTTGTCCTTCCCGCCCTCGAAATAGACGCCAGGCGAGCGGACCAGCTGTGAAACGATCACGCGTTCCGCGCCATTGATGAGGAACGTTCCAAATGGCGTCATGAGTGGAATCTGTGTGATAATAAGTGGCTGTTCCCGTATCTCGCCGGTTTCCTTGTTAATGAGGCGGAAATTGGCACGAACCATCGCCTCAAAGCTCAGCCCTGCCTTGCGGCAGTTCTCCATCGACTTGGCGGGCTGCTCGATATTGTGGTTCACATACTCGATCCGCAGTTTGGCGGTGTCGATGGGGAACACTCTCGCAAAGATCTGAGCGAGTCCTGGTCCCAGAAGCGAGTCGTAAGACGTCTTCTGGAGCTGGAGGAGGTCGGGCATCGCGTAACTTGATTTGATTTTGGTAAAGTCTATAATATCTCCTGCCACGCGCATGGCTCTCCTTTCATATCGGTGTGGGAAAAAGCGGTCAAATTAAGAGTTTACTCCCTTTTGTTTGACAGTCAACCGCATTCTCTCCACGATTTTTGGGCCTTCGCCAATCAACCTCCCTTGTCAGAGAAACGTGTCTTCACATTGTCCACTCGAAAACGGTCCGCACTGATACAACCGATCAACCTACCACCTGAACAAACCGTATCGCACAAGCACCCCGACAAACCTGAGAGTATCAGTGAGCGTGTTGATTTTGCTCCTTGCCTCCGTCCGGTAGATGGTCCGAGT
>Ga0066798_10000886_pt1 | contig 13763 bp, 13 predicted proteins | sample PersoiDNA2013203_FD_70961 | JGI IMG/M metagenome (GOLD analysis project Ga0066798, IMG submission 70961) | Permafrost soil microbial communities from the Arctic, to analyse light accelerated degradation of dissolved organic matter (DOM) -... | ecosystem: Environmental > Terrestrial > Soil >...
CACCGAGAAACAGGCCCAGACCAATAAAACGTCCAGGATGACAATACCGACGTTGGTGAAACTGATGCCGAATTCCATGATGTCCCCGCTTTCACTGAGTGTATAACTGCCAAAATCTCCTGTTGTTGAGTGAATATTAACGAGCAACCCCATCTCTCCCAATCGGGGAATTCCTGGTGTTTATACGGCAACCTACTCAACAGTCTTTTTTTTGGATTTCCCCCTCAAGCGGCCTGTAACAGCAGATTCAAGCCTGGGTACGAAATGTAGGACAGGTGTAACAATTGGATTCGGACGCTGAACACAGGCGGCTTTGACGCTACAGTGAATCATCAACACACTGAAAGCCAACCATGTTACCGATACGTCTTTGCGTCTCTGCCATCCTCGCCGGCAAAAAGCCTGCACCGCTGCCCACTATTGTCGATCCAAGCGCTGTAGTGCCAATGACCCCGCCGCCACCGAAAAAGGAAACAGTGCCATCGCCGCGTGCTGGTGTGGTGTGGAGCAGTGGTTACTGGAAACACACCAATACCTGGTTCGTCTGGTGCGAAGGTCACTGGGAATTGTCGCGTCCAGGTCAGCGCTATGTCGCGCCACATTGGGACCAGCGCGCTGACGGCTGGCATTTCATCGGTGCCGGTTGGCATGCCGATGGTGCTGCCGATCACACAATCATGGAACGCCAGGCTCAGCCTTTCGACAGGTTGAGTGCGTTTCGCTGAAGGTATGATCTACGGGGCGGTGAAAATGCACCGATTAAAAATAACAAAAAAGCAACTATTAGACAATTATCATATTGACAATTAGCAGTATTGCAAGCTTGAAATTTGAAAGTCACGCGTCTTCGCTTGCATCACAATACGCATCCGAATGACACGTAGACCTGCCCTTTGCAAGTGAATCACTTTCCATGAATGACCTGCAGCAATTTCAATCGCTGCTCGACCAACTCCTGCAGCACTTGGGTTTCGACAGTGACATGATCCCCCCCGATCAGGCCATCATCGGCCTCGCTGTTGATCAGCGCTTTTCACTGACGTTCGAATTGGTCGAGGCAGACAGCTGGATGATGGTCGCTGACCTCGGGCCAAGCAACCTACACTTTCCTGAAACGGCGCAATTCCGCGTCTTGCGCGACTGTCCGATGGCGCTGGGCGACTGGCGTCCGATGATCGCCCTGGATGAGAACCAGCATCTGAGCTGTGGACTGCTGCTACCGCTGTACAACATTGATCTGCCGTCGGTATTGGACGCATTCGACATGTTGGTCAGTACCGCAGAGCGCATTCTGGAAGGTAGCCCACTCCATCTGGACGCCGAACCTGAGCCATCGCCTGACTACGTCGAGCGCTTGTTGCGGAACCTTCCGACTAACGTGTGCACGCCGAACGGCGATGACGGGCACCGTACAACACTTTTCTAGCTGCTTGAGGTTTTAATGAATATCACCACGCTCTTCTGCGGCTGCCTTGGCCGCCCCAACAAACGCTCTGCAATGCCATCTAAGCAGCCAGAGGCCGTACACAATGGCCGCGTTTTTCAATTCATCGAAAAACTCCCTGTATCGAGAGACATGAAAACTGCGCTGCACAGCCGATTCGGGCGTCAGGAAAAGGCCGTGCAACAAGTCAAAGTGCAACAGCCGAACGTCAAGCAGATCGAAACGGCGCTGGTCAGTATGCGGAATGCGAGCGAAAAAGACCCTGCATTCATGTCCCAACTCAAAGATCTTCTGATTTGCTCGGTCTATCACAGTAAAGTGAACGAATTTGGCGAACACCTTGCCCTCGAAGGCAAGAAGTTTCCCGCATCTTATCTGCACGACATGGGCGCAGTCATGCAAGCGCACGTCAAAGGAACCGAAAAAAATGGCGTCTTCACGCCAGCCGGCGGCGCCAGTAATATGTTTACCAATGAAACATTTCACATCCTGCTTGCCGCACGCACGCCAGTGCCACGCGCCAACGTCAAATCGGATGCGCAGCGGCCGCTTGTTCTTCCCTGTCTCGACTATGCAGAAAACAAAATACTGAATCGCCAGGCGGAAAAAATCAGCGATGAGATTTTATTGAACTGGTTCAAGGATGACACGCCCCAAATCTATTGGGACGTCATGAACGCGTTGACCAAGGTCACCAATGAACACATGCCGCAAGCCACGCCTGCCCATAGCAGAGAAACGCGCGCGCGCGGTTAATACGCGCATTGTCAGTGTCGCTGCAACGCTGCCAACAGGCCTGCGTTGCAGCAACCACACGCTCCATTTACTTTTCCATCTTATTGAGCAATGCGCTGAACAAGGGCATCGTCGCGTCCGCCACGCATTCCAGACTTTGTTCGCGTAGTGCATTGAGATCAATCGCTTGTACGTTGTCGAGCCCAGCCCAATCCAGCAACGCGGTAAAGGCTTGCGGCGTATCGAACATGCCGTGCAGGTAACTACCCAGAATTTGCTCATCCAGCGAGCGCGCCCCTTCGGGCCGCCCGTCGATGTAAAACGCCGGTTGCTGCAAGGCCGCGCCAGCGGACACGCCCATATGAATTTCGTAACCACGCACACTACCGTTGAGCGCGCCAGCTTGGGTAGGCCAAGCGCATTGCCCGCTGACTTGCAATAATTGTTTATGCGGCGTCAACGTGGTGTGCATGTCCAGCAAGCCCAGCCCCGGCGTGCTGCCCGCTGCGCCTTCCACGCCGTGCGGGTCATCCACGCTGGTACCCAGCATCTGAAAACCGCCACAGATGCCGATGAGCTTGCCGCCATAACGTAAATGCTTGCGAATCGCTTGCGGCCAGCCTTGTTGCGTGAGCCAGGCCAGGTCATTGCGGGTGTTCTTGCTGCCGGGCAGGATGACTAGGTCCGCCGCCGGGATCGGCTGGCCCGGGCCGACAAACTGCAGATCAATGCCGGGATGCGCACGCAGCGCATCGAAATCGGTATGGTTGCTGATGCGCGGCAAGACCGGCACCACCACCTTGAAATCACCCTTGGCACTTTGCTGCGCCACCACCGCATCTTCGGCATCCAGATGCAAACCATGCAAATAGGGCAGCACTGCCAGCACCGGCTTTCCGGTGCGTTGTTCGAGCCAGTCCAGGCCAGGCTGCAACAGACTGAGATCGCCGCGAAAGCGATTGATGACGAAGCCGATCACGCGTTGACGTTCGCTCTCGGACAAGCAATCGAGCGTGCCTGTCAGGTGCGCAAATACGCCGCCGCGATCGATATCAGCCACCAGAATCACCGGGCAGTCGACCGCTTCGGCAAAGCCCATGTTGGCGATATCGCGGGCGCGCAGATTGATTTCAGCCGGGCTGCCAGCACCTTCGACCAGCACCACCTCATATTGCGCGCGCAAGCGTTCATACGACTCCAGCACCGCCGCCATGGCGCTGGTTTTGTAGCGATGATAGTCGCGCGCATTCATGTCGGCGCGTACCTTGCCGTGTACGATCACTTGCGCGCCGGTGTCACTCGATGGTTTGAGCAAAATCGGATTCATGTCGGTGTGGGGAGCAATGCCAGCGGCTTGCGCCTGCAAGGCCTGAGCGCGACCGATCTCGCCGCCATCGGCAGTCACGGCGCTGTTGAGCGCCATGTTTTGCGGCTTGAACGGCACCACCTTGACGCCCTGGCGATGCAACAGACGGCATAATGCCGCCACCACCGTGCTCTTGCCGGCATCCGAGGTGGTCCCCTGCACCATCAAGGTATGAAATGGCATATCGCTCATGCTCTGCTCCCTGCGTGTCTTGTTTGCTGTTGATGCCACCCTTGCAAGGCCAGCCGCAAGCGCTGCCAGCCAGCTTCGTCAGGCGGCAGGCCACTGCGAATGCCGCCGCTGCCGTGCGTAAACAGGCGCAGCCAGATGCCTTGCCGCGCCAGCCAGTCATGCAACTCGGCCGCCTGCGGCTGTGACCACCATTGATATAGGGCGCTACCGCTGGCATGGATTCCGTGCTCCGCCAGCAAGTCATGCAGACGTGCCCCCTCTGCCAATAATCTGGCGCGCATGGCACGGTGCCAGCCCAGATCGCGCAAGGCGGCTGTGCCAATATGTTGCGCCGCTGTGCTGACCGACCACGGCCCCAAGCATTCCTGCAGGGCCGTCAACACACTGGCTTGCGCCGCGACGAATCCCAGCCGCAAGCCCGCCAGCCCAAAAAACTTGCCGACCGAACGCAACACGATCAAGCCATCCTGTACACCCGCCGCACCGGCGACACTCAGTTCCGGCATGGTATCGGCGAATGCTTCATCAACCACCAGCCAGCCGCCGCGCTGCGCCAGCCGCTGCGCCCAGTCGCGCAAGGTGGCGGGTGCGACGCGCGCGCCGGTCGGGTTATTCGGATTGCAGACCACCATGACATCGCAATGATCAACCATGGCCGCCAAGTCTGCATACCGCGTTTCCTGCAATTGATGCCCGGCTTGCGCCCAGCGATGCGCATGCTCGGCATAGGCAGGCGCTGCTACCACCACCTGCGCCACGCCGCTGTGGCGCAATCGCAATTGCGGCAAGGCCTGGATCGCTGCCTGCGTGCCTGCTACCGGCAACATCTGCGCCGCACCATAGTAGGCGCAGGCCGCTGCGATCAGTTCGGCGCTGGACTCCGGCAAACGCTGCCAGACATCCGGCGGCAGCGACACAACCGGATAAGCCTGCGGATTGATGCCGGTCGACAGATCCAACCAGTCGCCGCGGGCGATGCCGTAGTGCGCCACCGCGTCATTGAGGTTGCCGCCGTGCTCAAGCATGGATGCCTCCGGCAGCCAGCGTGGCGCGCGTCAACAACACGATGGCCGACAACAGCAACAGCACACACAGCCACAACAAGGCCGTGCGCGCCACCAGCGACCAACCGCGAGCGATATCAGCCGCCAAAGCCGGTCGACCGATGCCCAGCGGTGGGCGCTGTTCGATTGCGCCGTCATAGATCGCCGCGCCCCCCAATGCCAGGCCCAATGCACCGGCACCGGACGCCATCACCGGTCCGGCATTCGGGCTGCTCCAGGATGGTGCCTGGGTCCGCCAGCAATGACGTGCTGTACGCCAGTTGCCGAGTGCCGCATAAGAGGCTGCCGTCAGTCGCGCCGGCAACCAGTTCCACACATCATCGAGACGCGCCGCGGCCCAGCCAAATGCCAGGAAACGCGGATTGCGATAACCCCACATGGCATCGAGCGTATTGGACAACCGAAACAGCAAGGCGCCAGGGCCACCGGCGACAGCAAACCAAAACAAGGTGCCAAACACCGCGTCGTTGCCATTTTCCAGCACCGACTCGACGGCGGCCTTGGCTAGATCGGTCTCCTCCAATTGCGTGGTATCACGGCTGACGATGCGCGCCGTCAAGCCGCGCGCAGCGGCCAGATCACCGGCCTTGAGTGCCATCCCAATCGGCAGCACATGATCGCGCAAGCTGCGCAAGCCGAGACAAAAGTACAGCAGCAGCACATGCCACGCCGCTGCCAGCCAAAACGATTGCCGCCCCAGCAGCAGTGTGATCCCGCCTGCCAGGGCGACCAGCGGCAACACCGCCAGCGACCAGCCAAGGACGCCGCGCAGGAAGCTGCCGGGATGACGATTCAAGCTGCGCTCTATGGCATTGGCCAGTCGGCCGAAACCAACCAGCGGATGCCACCGGCGCGGCTCGCCCAGGCACCAGTCCAGCATCACGCCGGCGCAAGCCAGCCAGGCCAGCGCGCTCAGTGCAATACCACTCAACATGGCGCACCTTTGAGATGCAACGGCAATCCGGCCGCAACAAAATCGACGTGCGTACACAGCGCAGCGACTGCCTGATTCAAGCGCCCTGCCTCATCCACAAACCAGCGCGAAATCGCGCCCTGCGGCACGATCCCCATGCCCACTTCGTTCGATACCAGCACAATCGCGCCCGGTGCTTGTGCCAGCGCCTGCAACAGACTGGCCCGCTCGCTGACAAACTGCGCCGGCGGCGTGATACGGCCAATTTCCGGATACTGTTGGTCGCCGCAAAACAGCAGATTGGACAACCACACCGTCAGGCAATCGACCAACACCACATTGTCAGGCGTGCTGTGCTGCAGGATGGCCGCACCCAGCGCCAGAGTTTCTTCGACCGTCTGCCAGTGCGCATACGACTGCTGACGCTGCTCACGATGCAAGGCAATGCGCGCCGCCATTTCGTCGTCACCAATGGCAGCCGTGGCGATATACACCACCGGCTTAGCCGCTGCTGCTGCCAACCGCTCTGCATGCGCGCTCTTGCCGGAACGGGCGCCGCCAAACACCAAAGTCGCTTGATTCATTGTTTTTCTTTCCTTCCCCAACCATCGCAAAACAGCAGATCATCGAGTGTCTGCCGCGCGGCCCAGCCTTCTTGTTCCAGCATCGGTCGCGCATAGAATTCTTTAACGTGACCCAGACAGATCACCGCCACCGGCCGCGCGCCGGTCGGCATCTGCAATAGCTGCGCCAGTTGCTGCGCATCGAACAGCGATACCCAGCCCATGCCGACACCTTCGGCGCGCGCTGCCAGCCACATGTTCTGGATGGCACAGGCGACCGAGGCCAGATCCATTTCCGGCAAGGTGCGACGGCCAAACACATGGCACTCGCGACCATCCATCAAGGCCGCCACCAGCACTTCGCCACAGTCTCGGATGCCTTCCACCTTGAGCCGCATGAATTCGTCTTCGCGCTCATTGAGTGCCTGTGCCGTCAGCACGCGTTCCTGTTCCACCAGCGCATGGATGTCGCTGCGCAGTTCTCGGGAGCCAATGCGGATGAAGCGCCACGGCTGCATGAAGCCGACACTGGGCGCCAGATGCGCTGCCTGCAACAGCCGCTGCAACAAGGCCGGATCAATTGGATCGGGCAAGAAATGGCGGATGTCGCGTCGTTCGGCAATGACGCGATAGACGGTATCGATCTGGTCTTGCGGATAACGATGTTTACTCATGACGAAGTCTCCTGATCCTGGGCCGGCGGTGGCAAAAACAGCGCCGCTGCGACCGCTGGTGCCGAAATGAAGCAGGCATGCAGATAGGTTGCCGTAACACTGCCCTGACGGTAGACGCGCTCGCCAGCCGAGGTATCGTACAAACGCTCTCCCGTCGCCATGGCTGCCAACGCCGTGACCGTGGTCGAATAATGAAAGGTATGACAGCGCAACGCACCCTGCGGCAACGTCAGGGTCTGGTAACCGAGCCCCTGCAGGCGTCGCTGCATCACCGCACGTCCTGGCAGGATGCCGAGCATGCGGGCCCGCGCACCGTGCTTGTCGGTCAGGCTTTCCAGCAGATACAGCAAGCCGCCGCATTCGGCATACAAGGGCTTGCCAGCGCTGCAATGGGCGCGCAAGGCTTGCTTCATGGCGGCGTTGTCCTGCAATTGCTGCAAGTGCAGTTCCGGATAACCACCGGGCAGATAGACGCTGTCCGCCTCCGGCAATGCCGCATCCTGCAACGGTGAAAAGAACCGCAACCGAGCACCCATCTGTTGCAACACATCGAGATTGCTTTGGTAAATAAAACAAAACGCCGCATCGCGCGCCACCGCGATCGTTTGTCCTTGCAACAGCGGCGGCAACGGTGCCGCATCAATCGCCGTAAAGCTTTGCGGTGCCGGCAGCCGCGCCAATGCCTGCTGACCGATCACAGTTGCCGCCGCACCGATGCGCTCATCGAGATCGGCCACTTCAGCGGCGGGCACCAGTCCCAGATGGCGTTCCGGCAATTTGAACTGCAAATCGCGCGGTAAGCCGCCCAGATACTCGATGCCGAATGGCATGCCCTGACGCAGCATTTCTTCATGGCGGGCGCTGGCCACCCCATTGGCCAGCACGCCGCTCAACTGCAGGCCGGGCCGGTAATGCGCCAAGCCATAACTGATCGCCCCAAGCGTTTGCGCCACACCGGCGACATCGACCACGGCGGCAATCGGCAGCTTGAGCAGCTCGGCCAGATCGGCGCTGCACGGTTCGCCATCGAACAGGCCCATGACACCCTCGATCAGAATCAGGTCGGCGGCCTGTGCCGCTGCATAGACCAGACGGCGGCACTCGGCCGCGCCCATCATCCACAGATCGAGTTGATACACCGGATGGCCGCTGGCCCGCGCCAGAATGGTCGGATCGAGAAAATCCGGCCCGGTCTTGAACACCCGCACCCGCAAGCCTTGTTCGCGATGCCAGCGCGCCAGTGCCGCGGTGACTGTGGTCTTGCCATGATTGGAGCCGGGCGCGCTGATGAACAAGGCCGGACAAATGGCTTGCAGCGGCCCTTCGGCGGCGGTGCCTGGCAGGGTCAAAACTCGATCCCTCGTTGCGCCTTGATGCCCTGCTCCTTGTAAGGATGCTTGATCGGCCGCATCTCGCTGACCAGATCGGCCAGTTCGATCAAGGCATCCGGCGCATGGCGACCGGTGACGACGATGTGCAGCATCTCGCGCCGCGCCGCAAATGCATCGAGCACCTGCTGCTGGTCGAGGTATTGGTATTTCAGGACAATATTGAGCTCATCGAGGATCACCATGTCGTAGCTGGGGTCCTCCATCATGCGCCGCGCCTCGGCCCAGCCAGTGGCTGCGGTCGACATGTCGGCATCGCGGTCTTGTGTGTCCCAGGTATAACCGGCGCCGACCACATGAAAGTCGCAGTTGGCATGCACCCCGAGAATATCGCGCTCGGCGCTGTGCAAGGCACCCTTGATGAATTGCACCACGCCCAGTTTCATGCCATGCCCAAGAATCCGCATGCCCATGCCGAAGGCAGCGCTGGACTTGCCCTTGCCGGTGCCGGTATGCACGATGAGCAGGCCTTTTTCCTTTTGCGCTGCGGCTTTTTTCTTTTCAAAGCCTTCCTTGTGGCGCTGGGTCATGCGCTTGTGTGATTCCGGATCGGTTTTCATCTTGCTCTCCTGTTCTGTTATTGCCAACTGGTGCCGGTGATTTCACTCAACAATGCCGCGACCTTGCTGCGGCTCGGGTGGTAGCCGATGAACACCAGTTCCGATTTGTCACTGGTGGCCGGCGCGACCGCGTCGGCGTTGATCACTACCCGCGTGCGCACGCCTTGCACCAGTTGCAGCACATCGCGTTCGCCGTTGCGCTCACCATTGCGCGTGCGGACAAAACCCTTGGTGCGCAGAATAGGTTCACTGCGTGCCGCCGCAGTCAGCGCCAGCTTCAACTTGTCGACCGCTTGCGGCATCTGGCTGCGCAAGGTAAACGACAGCCAGCCGGGGTCTTGTTCATGGAAATGCTTATGCGTGGCCAAGCCGTGAGTGTGCGCAGCCAGGCCGGAATGGGCATGACCGTTCAAGCGTTGCTGATCGGCCAGCACATTGGTGTCGGCACCCGGCATGCGCACTGGCGTGTAGGTATGCTGATGCGTCGCCAACGTCGCTTGATGCAAACGCAGACCGAGCGCCAGACGAATGTCCAACTGCGCCTGAAACGCCAATTCCAGAAACCGCACATTGGGGGCGCAGGCGCGCACCTGCTGCTCGGCTTGCAATAACTGTTCCTCGCCTAGCGCATCAATCTTGTTGAGCACCACTACATCGGCAAATTCGAGTTGCGCTGCAAACATCGCGGCAATTGCGCCGTCGGCGTCATTGCTGCCAGCAGCAAAGCGCTGGTCCAGCAGCAACGGCGTATCGACCACCGCCAGCGTGGCGTCGAGAATAAAATGCGGCGCCAGCGCAGGCGACTGCAAGCGCTCCATGACCGCCGTCGGCAAGGCCAGTCCCGAGGTTTCAATCAATACATGATCGACCTGCGCCCGGCGTGCCGCCAACGCCAGCATGGCCGGTTCGAACTGATCATCGTTGCCATAGGCGATCAAGCCGTACGGAAAATCCTGTATCTGTACCTGGCTGGCATCATGGTTGCCATGGCGCACCAGATCACCATCAATGGCCACTTCGCCGAATTCATTGATCAGCAAGGCCAGACGGCGCGTCTGGCGGCGCTGCACCAGACTGCGCAACAAAGTGGTTTTGCCGACGCCAAGAAAGCCGGTGACGATGGTCACCGGAATCGGCTGGGCCGGAGTTGCCATCATGTTCCTGCTGCCGCAGCCAAGCAGGCGGCTACCCGTGCACAGGCATCAGCGAGATCGCTGGCTTGCTGCGGATAGTCGAGCTGCGGCCGGCGCACCGTCAACAAGGCAATCTCCAGCGCCTGTGCCGCCGCCACCTTGGCACGATAGCCGCCCGCATCACCGGAGTCCTTGGTGACCACACAATCGATGTTCCAGTCTTGCCACAGGGCGCGATTGAAGGCTTCCGAAAACGGTCCCTGCATAGCACAAATACGGCTGCGCGGAATCCCCAGGTCGAGCGCACGCTGGAGGAATTCCGGTTCGGCGGTCACGCGCACAAACCATTGCTTGTCCTGAGCACCGGGTGCTTGCAGAAACGTTGCCAGATCCTTGGAGCCGGTCGCCAGAAAAATCCGCTCGCCGCTGGCCATCGCCTGCGCCGCCGCCTGTGCCATCGAGTCGCATTGCACCGCATCGATGGCCACACCACTAGGCCGCTCATAGCGCACATAAGGAATGCCAAGACTGCGCGACAAGCCGATCAATTGCTCCGACATCTGCGTCGCATACGGATGGGTGGCGTCAACCAGCACACTGGCCTGATGCCGCTGCAAGGCCTGCTTACGCGCTTCCACGCCTTGGCGACCGGCCCAGACTGTGACGCCGGGACAATCCTGCAAGGCCAGCGCGCCGCCATATTCGGTCGCCGTCGACACCACCACTTGATGGCCCTGACGCGCCAGTTGCGCCGCCAGTGCATTGCCATCGCTGGTGCCAGCAAACACCCAGGCGGCGTGCGCAGGCAAGTCCACGACATTAGCCGCGGTGGTTTGCGTTTCTTCCTGCCAGTCGTTGTAACCGCGCGGCGTGAAAATGAAACCGCGCTTGCGCTGCGTGAAGCGGTTGCCGATCACGATGCTGGTCAGCATATCGAATTGCAGCGCCGGCAATTCGTCGAGCCGATGGATGCTGACCTGCTGACCGGGTCGGTAGGCATTGCGCACCACACCACACAAGGTATGCGGCGCTTTTGATTCCAGCATCAGCTTGAGAATGCGATAAACGCCTTCCTGGCGACCCGCGCTTTGCACGTTGTACAACACACAGGCCAGATCCGCTTGGGCAATGTGGCGCGCACGGTTTTCTATCCACTCCCACGGGCACAGCAGATTGGACAGGCTCAGCGTGGCGAAATCATGCGACAGCGGCGAACCGAGCAAGGAGGCGCAGGCATTGGCCGAGGTCACGCCAGGAATCACGTTGACCGTGTAAGTGTCCTCTTCGCGCATCTCATCAAAGGCCAGCGCGGCCATCGCATAAATGCCGATATCGCCACTGGAGATCAGGGCCACTTTCTGCCCCTGGCGCGCTTTTTCAATCGCCAGCAAGGCGCGTTCGCGCTCCTGCGTCAGCGGCGGCGTATGAATTTGCTTGCCGACGATATGCGGCGCAATCCAGCGCAGATACAGTTCATAGGCAACGATTACATCACTGTCCTGCAACGCCGCTATCGCGCGCGGTATGATCAAATCCTCAAAACCGGGACCGACCGATACCAGATTCAATACTCCAGCCATCACTTCACTTTCCATTTTCATGTTCATTTGTTGAGCCGATCTGATCGTCAGGATCAGACAGGCCGATATCTTCCACCACCGCCACCGTGACGCCATCGAGCGCCATCTTGGGCAAGGCCAGCACCCCGCGCGGACTGGCGATCAAGGCGCAGGGCTCGCACACCCCATCGACGCCGACATTTTGCTGCACCCAGGCCGACGGCGTGGTCACCCAGCCGCGCGCGGCCACATCACTGGCCGCAATCACGCGCAAGGGCAAATCATTAGCAGCACAATAGGCCAGCAGACCCGGTTCTTGCGCTTTAAGATCAATGGTTGCCACTTCGCGCACCTGGCGCAGACTGCGCCCGAGCAAGTCCAGGGCCTGTGTCACCGCCGCGGCAATCCGTTCGGCCGGCACATCCTTGCGGCAACCGATGCCCAACACCAAGGGCTTCAAGGCTTCGGTGGCCGTGGTCACTACCGGCACCGCGCCGACCACATTGGCGATCCGGTAGGCCAACTGGTTGCCGCCGCCTTCATGGCCGCCGAGCAAAGACACCGCAAAGCGCCCCGCCTCATCGAGCAGCACCACCGCCGGATCGTTATGCTTGTCTTGCGGCAAGCCCTCCAAAAAACGCACCGCCACGCCGCTGGCGGCGATCATCAACCATTGATCCTGATGCCAGTAGGCAGCACGAAATTGCTGCTTTTGCGGCATCCCGGCTTGCAGCCAGGGCCGGTACAAGGTACCGCCGAGCACGCCCTGCACCCGCGCCGCCAAGGCTTCGCTGTCGGCGCGAATCATCCAGATACCCAAGCCTGATGGTGGTTTTGTGCTCACAGTCAGCTCCCTTGCCCATTTGCCTGCGCGGCATCGTCAATGACCGCATCGACTGCATCAGCGTCATCAACATCGCCACGCGCGCCCTTGTTCTTTTTGACCACCCGAAACAGATGCGTGAAATCCTTGGAATACAAGCTCGACTCGACTTGCGCGCCCTTGTCGAGCGCTGCACCAACCAACATCATCGTGGTCAGATTCCAGGCGCCGCGCTTGGTCTCTTCCAGCACCGTCGCCAGGGTGCCCTGATAGACCTTCTGCTCCGGCCAGCTGGCGCGATACACCAGCGTCACCGGGGTCTGGTCAGGATAATGCAGGCGTAGATCGGTGACGATTTTTTTCAGATGCGGTCCCGATAGGAAAATACACATGGTGGCGCGATGCTCAGCCAGCCGCGCAATCGACTCCAGTTCCGGCACGGCCGAGGCACGCCCCGATACCCGCGTCAGAATCACCGTCTGCGACACTTCCGGTTTGGTCAGCTCGGCGCTCACGGCAGCGGCTGCCGCTGTAAACGACGACACCCCGGGCACCACTTCATAGGCGATTCCCAAGGCTTCCAGCCGACGCATTTGTTCGGCGGTGGCGCCATAGATGGCGGGGTCGCCCGAATGCAGCCGCACCACGTCGATATTCTGCTGTTGCGCACGCAAATAGCAGGCTTGCTGCTGTTCCAGGTCGAGCTGGGCGGTGTCGATCATTTCCGCATCGGCGCGGCAATGTTGCAGCATTTCAGTCGGCACCAGCGAACCGGCGTACAACACCATCTGCACGCTGCCGAGCAATTTCGCGCCACGCAGAGTGATCAAATCGGGAGCGCCTGGTCCGGCGCCGACAAAATAGACTTTCATGTTGCCACTTTCAATGTCGATACCGCAGCTTGAGCGGTGAGTTCATGTCTTTTTTCGAGCGCGTTCTTGCGGATCAGCATGGTTGCCAGATAGCCGCTGACGGCATGGTCGCCGGCCACTTGCAGATCATCCAGACCACTGGCCAGCACCTCGCCATCAAGGCCGATGCGGCGCGCAAATGCACAATGCGCGGCAATGCCCATCTCGCGCAACAGCGCCAGCACCCAGGGCAGGCGCGCACCGACCTTCATCAGTACCACGATGTCGTGGCTGAGGATTTCCTGACGCAGCGTGGCGGCATCTTCCGGGCACGGCAAGATCAATGTGCGTTCTTTGCCGACCCCCAGCGGCCAACCCAATGCTGCCGCCGCTGACGCGTAACTGGTGATACCCGGAAAGGTGCGATGGGCAAAACCCGGCATCAAGTCTTTCAAGGCCGCCAGCACATAGCCATAGGTCGAATAGGTCAAGGTGTCG
>Ga0066798_10000890_pt1 | contig 13725 bp, 10 predicted proteins | sample PersoiDNA2013203_FD_70961 | JGI IMG/M metagenome (GOLD analysis project Ga0066798, IMG submission 70961) | Permafrost soil microbial communities from the Arctic, to analyse light accelerated degradation of dissolved organic matter (DOM) -... | ecosystem: Environmental > Terrestrial > Soil >...
ACTAAATAAATGTCATTCATTCGCAATCGATATAACTTGAAACGGCGTGCGCCTGGTGCCAACCGAACCTGGGCCAAGTTGGCCCAGGTTCACTCCACCTTCAGTCGAGAATGCCGAATGCCTGCAAAATGGGCAGCTCGCGCTCGGTAAAATAGTGCGCGTGCCGATACAGTTCGGCCAGGTTCTCTTGCTCCGTCTGCAAGACCTGTCCATCCTTCGAGAGCAGACGATTCATGCGCAGTAATACAGGCCAGACAGCACTGACCAAGTCTTCAGGCAGATGCCGTCCCTGCAATTTCGCGCGCAGCAATAGCTGTTGTAAATGTGGTACAAATACGCCGCCGCCCGTCACCGGACTGGCTAGTGTGGTGAGGTCTGTCCTTTCCAGCGCCAGTTCCAGCAGATGGCGGTTCAAGCGCTCCGCCTGCGGCCGCGCTGCAACAATTTCGGCCTCATCCTGCACGGCGTTGACGCTGCCCTTGCTGATCAACACCAACATAATTTGCAACAGGGCGGCCAGGCTGACCTCGCTGCCGGCCAATGCCTGCTCCAGCTCGCCAATGGTGTGGACGCGGTGGTCAAACAGCAGGTCAAGCACGGGACCGTAGACAAGTTCATCCATATCAGCATCGCCCAGCACGCCGTGCACGCTCATCACCACTTCATCGCGCGGCGTTACCAGCAGCACGCGCACGGCACGCAAGGCCTTCGCCTGGGCAAATGGCGTCAGCTGGCGGGCGCCCTTGACCCAGTAATCCTTGCGAAATTGCTGATTGACCAGGAACGCCCGCGTCGTCTCGCGGAAGATGGGGTCGGGTATATCGGCCAGGAATTGCTGGTGTTCGGCCGTCAGATTGAGCATGTCGACATGGTCGGTATAGGTGGCCGAGCCGGCAAAATCCAGCTTGGCCTCGGCCAGCAGGGCCGCCGCCTTGGAAAACGCCATCGGCTGCCAATCCATATTGAAGTACTCGTGCGCTACATAGTTGCGGTCCAGCCCCTTGAGCTTGTCGAAACGGTCGGCCAGCAGCGGGTTGGCCAGCATATAGCGCGGCTGCGTGGCGATCATGCGGTCGACGAAATCGATCGCGCCCTCGATGCGCGACAACACCCCGACGCCAGGCGCGGCCATCACCCGGCTGTGTTCGGAAAGCAAGTTACGCAGCGGCATCATCGCGGCCCAGCCTGGCTGGGTGTTATAGCTGATGTAGGCAACGCCGCCCACCTTCAGCTTGCGGTGCAGGAAGTCCACGATCAGTGCACGGTTTTCGTCCGAAACCCAGCTCCAGATGCCATGCAGGGCAATATAGTCGAAGTCTGGCAAATCATCGCGGCGGCAAAACTGTTCGAACGATTCATCGGTCAACTGCGCGCCCGCACCCGCGGCGCCAGCCAATTCCTGGGCAAACGCGGCCTGGGCCGGATTGAAATCATTGCCAAACCAGCGCGTGGTCGAGGCCGCCGCATGGACATTGACGCTCACGCCCTGGCCAAAACCCAGCTCGCAAGCGGTGCCACGCGCCGGCAAGGCCAGGCCAGCGGCCAGCAGCGGCAGTTCCAGGCGCAGCGGGTTCAGTTCTTCGTAATAGCCATAGGTATAGGCGACCTCGGCCACGTAGCCGGCATTCCAGTTGCTCATCTCGGTATCCTGTCATCCTGTTGTGCGCACGGCGCATGATCAATGGCACAAGGATAACGTATTGCGAGAATGGAGCAAGCAGAGAAAAGAAGGCTTTTTTAGGGGGAAATACAAGCGAAGGCGGCAGGCTTGCCGGGACAAAATCCTACTCCTCGTCCGGATCCAGCCCCTTCAAGGCCACTTGCACGGCCTTTTGCGAAAAGCCGCGCTGCATCAGAAAGCGCATCTGCTTGTTGCGCTGTTCGGCATCCTGCGCCACTTGCCCGAACTTGCGGCGCCATACTTCACAGGCGCGCTCAACCTCACCTTCGGCCAGGCCGGCCTTCAATTCCTGCAGCGCTTCGCCGCCGATGCCGTGGCTTTGCAGCTCGGCCATGATGCGGCTGTTGCCAAAGCGGGCCGAACGGCGATGGATCAGCGACTCGGAAAAGCGCTCCTGCGACAGCCAGTTGGCCTTTTCCAGGCTGTCGAGCAAGGCTTCCACATCGTCGCCCTCCTGCGCATGCCGCTGCAGCTTGCGCCGCAATTCCATGCGGCTATGTTCACGCATCGACAAAAAGCGTAGCGCCCTGCCCTTCAGGCTTAGTTGTACCGCTGCCATACATACACCCTTATCCCTACCCAAAACACAATTGCCGCCTGGCGCACGGGCGCCAGGCGGCAATCATTGTAAAACTTTTATGCGGCCAGCTGCAGCGCAACTGGCCACTGCTTAGCGCTTGACAGCTTACTCGGCAGCTTTGACTTCAACCGCCTTGGCAGCTTTGTCGGCCTTGTCGGCTTTTTCAGGCTTTTCAGCAGCCAGTGGCGGCAGTTCGCGCACGCCCAGCGAAGCGCGTACCTTGTTTTCAATTTCACGCGCCAGCGCCGGACGCTCTTGCAGGAAGGCACGGGCGTTGTCCTTGCCCTGGCCGATGCGTTCGCCGTTGTAGCTATACCAGGAACCCGATTTTTCGACGATCTTGGCATCCGAACCCAGGTCCAGGATTTCGCCTTCGCGCGAAGTGCCTGCGCCGTACAGGATGTCGAAATGCGCTTCCTTGAACGGTGGCGCGATCTTGTTCTTGACGACCTTGACCTTGGTTTCGTTGCCGATCACTTCATCGCCCGATTTGATCGAGCCGGTGCGGCGGATATCGAGGCGCACGGAAGCGTAGAATTTCAGCGCATTGCCGCCGGTGGTGGTTTCCGGGCTGCCGAACATCACGCCGATCTTCATGCGGATCTGGTTAATGAAGATGACCAGGGTATTGGTACGGTTGATGGAACCGGTCAGCTTGCGCAGGGCTTGCGACATCAGACGTGCTTGCAGACCTGGCAAGGAATCGCCCATATCGCCTTCGATCTCGGCGCGTGGCGTCAGGGCAGCCACGGAGTCGATAACGACCAGGTCGACGCTGCCTGAACGCACCAGCGCGTCGCAGATTTCCAGCGCTTGCTCGCCCGTGTCCGGTTGCGAGATCAGCAATTCGTGCAAGTTGACGCCCAGTTTTTGTGCGTAACCGACGTCCAGTGCATGTTCGGCATCGATAAAGGCGCAAGTACCGCCCAACTTTTGCATTTCAGCAATGGTTTGCAGGGTCAAGGTGGTTTTACCCGACGATTCAGGACCGTAGATTTCCACCACGCGGCCACGCGGCAAGCCGCCTACGCCCAGCGCGATATCGAGGCCGAGCGAACCGGTCGACACGACTTGCACTTCTTCGATCGGTGCGCTGGCATCCATGCGCATGACCGAACCTTTGCCAAACTGCTTCTCGATCTGTGCCAGTGCGGCGGCGAGCGCCTTGGCTTTTTCCGATGCGGGTACTACAGCTTTTTTATCGTCCATATGTTCTTTCAGCGTTCTTTCAGCCTGGGCGCGGAGTAAAGTCTCGCGGGGTTGGTTAAATTCTCTAAACAGTCACTACTGTATAAAAAAACAGTGATCAATGCAAGCGGAACGTGGATTTGTTTTGAAACAGCTCAATACAGTCCTTGTTTTACACAAATACTCGCCACCTTGCGGAAAATGAAACACAATACAGTCGAACTTCTTTTTTCTATTGCCGCAAGCTTAGGAAGTGTGACCATGCGTATTTTACTTGCCGAAGATGACAGCGTGCTGGCCGATGGTTTGACCCGTTCGCTGCGCCAGTCCGGTTATGCCATCGACTACGTCAAAAACGGGCAGGAAGCCGACACCGCCCTGTCCACCCAGGAATTCGACTTGCTGATCCTCGACCTGGGCTTGCCCAAGATGTCGGGCCTGGAAGTGCTGCGCCGCCTGCGCGCCCGCGCCTCGCTACTGCCGGTGCTGATACTCACGGCGGCCGATTCCATCGAACAACGCGTCAATGGCCTGGACCTGGGCGCCGATGATTATATGGCCAAGCCGTTTGCCCTGTCGGAACTGGAGGCAAGAGTGCGCGCCCTGACGCGCCGCGGCGCCGGCGGTGGCGCCACTGTCATCAAGCACGGACCGCTCAGCTACGACCAGGTAGGGCGCAGCGCCTACATCAACGAGCAGATGCTGGACCTGTCGGCGCGCGAACTGGGCTTGCTGGAAGTCTTGCTCAGCCGCACCGGCCGTTTGGTGTCCAAGGAGCAATTGGTCGACCATCTGTGCCAGTGGGGTGAAGAGGTGTCGAACAATGCCATCGAAGTGTATGTGCACCGGCTGCGCAAGAAGATCGAGGTGGGCGGCGTGCGCATCGCCACCGTGCGCGGCCTCGGTTATTGCCTGGAAAAATATTCGGAAGCGGCACGCCTGAGCGCTGAAGCGAGCCAGGCAGCTGGCGCCGCCGGCAAGTGAAACCGCGCGAGGCACCAATCGACGAGGCCGGACAAGACGACTGGTTCGAGCCGCCCCCCAGCGAGCAGGACGACACTATCCAGCATTCGCTGTTTGGCGAAATCCTCGACTGGATGCTGGCGCCCTTGCTGCTGCTATGGCCGATGAGCATCGCCATCACCTATCTGGTGGCCAAGGGCATCGCCAACCAGCCCTTCGACCATGCGCTGGAAGATAGCGTCACCATGCTGACGCAGCAAGTCAAGCAGCCGGGCGGCCAGTATTTCAACCAGCAGCCTGAACGGACAGGGCGCACGGCGCGCGACTTTTTGCGCGGCGACGATATCGACTCCGTGTATTACCTGATCGTCAGCCAGGATGGCGGCTACGTTGCCGGTGACCGCGACTTGCCGCCGCCGCTGGACCCGGAGCGCTACCGCAGCGGCGCAGTGCTGTTCCGCAACGACACGATTCATGGCACGCCCGTGCGCGTGGCATTTTCCTACCTCGACATGCCCGCCAGCGCCAGCGGCGAAGAACCGCGCCGCGCCCTGGTGCAGGTGGCGGAAACGCTGGAAAAGCGGGCCCAGCTGGCCAATGAAATCATCAAGGGCGTGATTTTGCCGCAATTCATTATCTTGCCCATCGTGCTGGCCCTGGTCTGGTTTGCGCTGGCGCGCGGCCTGTCGCCGCTGGCCCAATTGCAAGAGCGCATACGCGCGCGGCCGCCCGATGATCTCAGTCCCATCGAAACAAACCAGGTGCCCGAAGAAATCACGCCGCTGGTCGGTTCGCTCAATGACATGCTGGCGCGTTTGTCGCTGTCGATCGACATGCAGAAACGCTTTATTGCCGACGCGGCGCATCAGATGAAAACGCCGCTGGCCGGCATGCGCATGCAGTCCGAACTGGCCTTGCGCCAGACCGACCACGATGAGATACACCGCTCGCTGATGCAGCTGGCCAAGAGTTCGGAATCAGCCACGCGGCTGGTCAACCAGTTGCTGGCCCTGGCGCGCGCGGAAAACCAGCCACAGGCAGGCACGGCGTTCGAGCCTATCTCTTTGAGCGAACTGGCGCGCGGCGTGGTGCATGACTGGGTGCAAACCTCATTCGCCCAGCAGATTGACCTGGGCTTCGAACAACCCTCGTATCCGATCATGATTTCCGGCAACGCGATGATGTTGCGCGAACTGCTGGGCAACCTGATCGATAATGCCTTGCGCTATACGCCATCGGGCGGCAGCGTCACGGTACGCGTGCGCAGTAGCCCGGACCTGGCGATCCTGGAAGTGGAAGATACGGGCCCCGGCATACCGCAAGCGGAACGCCCGCATGTATTTGAGCGCTTTTATCGCATTCTTGGCAGCAATGCCGACGGTAGCGGACTGGGCCTGGCCATCGTGCGCGAAATCGCCCAGCAGCACGGCGCCGAAGTCGACATCTTCAATAACCCGCGCGCGCAATCGCCGAAACTGCCCGGCACCTTGCTACGCCTCTCCATCGCCCTGCTGCTGCCGGACGCGCCCGAACCGGATGACACCACCTATGGATAAGCCGACCGATCGCGCCGCCCTGCAGGCGCGCCGCGCCGCGCACTGGCGCAAGACGCAGCGCCTGACTGTGATCCTGCTCGCGATCTGGCTGCTGACGGGTTTCCTGACTGTCTTTTATGCGCGCGAACTATTGCACCTGAATGTCTTTGGCTGGCCCTTGCCGTTTTATATGGCGGCCCAGGGCGCCTCGCTGGTGTACCTGGCCATCATCGGCGTGTATGCCTGGTCCATGCGCCGTCTGGACCGCGCCTTTCATGAAGCCCAACAAGCTGCGGAAGAACAGCCATGAGCGCACCACGCACTTTCTTTGCCCGTTTGTCGCGCTATTATTTGCTGTTTTCCGCCGGCTTCGCCCTCTTCCTGCTGGCCCTGAGCGTGCTGGAGCAGGAAGGCATGCCGCGCTCGTGGATAGGCTATCTGTTCATGATCGCCACCATCACCCTGTACGCCACCATCGGCGTCATCAGCCGCACCTCGAACGTGACGGAATATTATGTAGCGGGACGCAGGGTACCGGCCATGTTCAATGGCATGGCCACCGCCGCCGACTGGATTTCGGCGGCCAGCTTCATCAGCCTGGCGGGCGGCTTGTACCTGAACGGTTTCGACGGCCTGGCCTTCATCATGGGCTGGACCGGCGGCTATTGCCTGGTGGCATTGCTGATTGCGCCCTATCTGCGCAAGTTTGGCCAATACACGATTCCCGATTTCCTGGCGGCCCGCTATGGCAGCGGCGCCGAAGGGCGCGGCGCGCCCGTGCGCGTGGTGGCCGTGGCCGCCACCATCATCGTTTCGTTCACATATGTGGTGGCGCAGATTTACGCCGTAGGCCTGATCGCCTCGCGTTTCACGGGCGTGGATTTTTCGGTCGGTATTTTCCTGGGACTGGCCAGCATCCTGGTCTGCTCTTTCCTCGGCGGCATGCGCGCCATCACCTGGACGCAAGTGGCGCAATACATCATCATCCTGGTGGCCTTTCTGATACCCGCCATGTGGCTGTCGGTCAAGCATGCTGACAATCCGGTGCCGCAACTGGCGTATGGCAAGGTACTGCCGCAACTGAGCGCGCGCGAACATGTGCTGGAGAACGATCCGAAGGAACAGGAAGTGCGCGACATTTTCCAGCAGCGGGCGAAGAACTACCAGGCGCGGCTGGAACGCTTGCCCGAATCGTGGGAGCAGGGACGGCTGGCGGCCCAGCGCCAGCTCGACGAGCTGCGCCTGAAGAACGCGCCGCTGCTCGATATCCGCAATGCCGAGCGCTACCTGCTCGCCTATCCGAAGAATGCGGACGAGGCCCGCGTGCTGTGGCAGGCGGCGCAAGCCATGAACCAGAAACGCTCCGAACCCATCACTCCGCACGCCCAGCCCTTCCCTGCGCCGGACCGCGAACAATCCGACATCAAGCGCAACAATTTCCTGGCCCTGGTGTTTTGCATGATGCTGGGCACGGCCGCGCTGCCGCATATATTGATGCGCTCCTACACCACGCCGTCCGTGCATGAAACGCGGGTGTCCGTGTTCTGGACCCTGTTCTTTATCCTCTTGATTTATCTGACCATCCCCGCGCTGGCCGTACTCGTCAAATACGATATTTATTCGGCGCTGGTGGGCACGCAATACGCCAACCTGCCCACCTGGGTCTCGTACTGGGCCAATGTCGATAAACTCAATCCCCTGATCAGCATTGTCGACGTGAACCGCGACGGCATTGTGCAACTGGCGGAAATCGCCATCGACGCCGACGTGCTGGTGCTGGCCACGCCGGAAATCGCCGGCTTGCCGTATGTGATTTCCGGGCTGGTGGCGGCCGGCGGCCTGGCAGCGGCTTTATCGACGGCAGATGGCTTGCTGCTGGCCATTTCCAATGCGCTATCGCACGACATCTATTACAAGGTGGTGGACCCTACCGCCTCGACACGCAAGCGGGTGACGATTTCCAAATTGCTGCTGCTGGCCGTGGCCTTCATCGCCGCCTACGCCGCCTCGCAAAAGCCGGCCGATATTTTGTCACTGGTGGGCGTGGCTTTTTCGCTGGCCGCCTCGACCCTGTTTCCCGTGCTGGTGCTGGGCGTGTTCTGGAAGCGCGCCAACCATTACGGGGCACTGGCCGGCATGCTCACGGGCTTTGGCGTCTGCCTGTATTACATGATGCACACCAGCAGCATGCTGGGGGGCAGCGCAGCGGAACAGTGGTTCCATATCGCACCAATTTCCGCCGGCATCTTCGGCGTGCCGGCCGGCCTGGCAGCCACGGTGCTGGTCAGCTGGCTGACACCCAAGCCAAGCCGGCGCAGCACGGGGCTGGTCGAGCATATCCGGGCGCCGGAATAAAGACCCGCTGGGGGTAGCAAAAAAATCAGCAAAATGTTAGCCTGAGAGAAATAGTGTAAAAATAAATATTTCATTTAACAATTATTGCAGGAGTGTCCATGCAGTCGAGTCTGGCCCGTCTTACCCTGTCTTTTAGCGCTCTGTTTTTAACGACCTCTGCCAGCCTGCCAGCCTACGCCGAGACTGGCGTAAAACCTGCCGTCACCGCCGCGATACCGCTTGAAGATTTCTTCAGCAATGCCGCCTTGAGCGGCGCCGTGCTATCGCCGGACGGCCGCCATCTGGCAGTGCTGGTCAGTACCAAGGGTGGACGGATCCAGTTGTATACCGTCGATCTGCCCAGCATGAAAGTCAGAGGCCTGACCTCGTTTGAGGACGCCGATATCTCCAGCATCACCTGGGTCAACGACAAGCGCATCGTGTATAGCGTAGCCGACCGCAATATCGCCCAGGGAGAGGTGCAATATGGCCCAGGACTGTACGCGATCAACATCGATGGCAGCGGTTACCGCCAATTGGTCAGCAATACTTTTTTGAAAAAAAACCTGACCAGTTCACGCGCCATGCTTGGATGGAATACGCGCCTGCTCAAGGCCAGCAGCGACGCAGCCAGCGATGACGTATTTGTCACTGAAACCGTCTTCAGCACCAAAGGCAAGCCGTCGAGTTCCATCCAGCGCCTCAATACGGTGACAGGCATCAGCAGGCCCGTCGCCTCCCTGAGCGAAGCACAAGGCTGGATCATGGACAGGCAGGACGAGGTACGCATCGCCATGACCAGCAATGACACGCAACAGACCATTTACTACCGCGACAATGCCGACACACCGTGGCGCAAGCTGCACGAAAGCGATATCTACCATTCCGTAAAAGGGGATTTCAGCCCTGCGTTCTTCGACGCCAAGGGTAATTTCTATGTCCGCGCCGGACATCATGGCATGGAAGCGCTATACCTGTACGACCTGCAGACCGGCAGCATGAAACCGGAGCCACTGGCTGATACGCCAGGCTATGACTTCAATGGCCAAGCCGTGCACGGTGACAAGAAGCTACTGGGACTTCGTTTTGAAACGGATGCAGTCGGCACCATCTGGTTTGACAAGGACATGAGCGAGATACAGGCGAAGATCGACACCTTGCTGCCGAACACGGTCAATATATTGTCCGTGCCCCTGCGTGCAGAAACCCCAATCGTACTGGTCCATGCTTCATCCGATGTGGAACCCGGTGCAGCATTGATCTACAACAAGGAAACGGGATTGCTGATGCCACTGGGCGGTAGTCATCCAGCCATCGATCCAACGCGCATGTCGCCCAAGATCATGGTGCGCTACAAGGCGCGCGACGGTCTCGAGATCCCTGCTTACCTGACCCTGCCCAAAGGCAAAAGCGGCAAGAACCTGCCGATGGTAGTGATGGTGCATGGCGGCCCCTGGATGCGCGGCGGTCACTGGAACTGGAACCCCGAAACGCAATTCCTCGCCTCGCGTGGTTATGCCGTACTGGAACCGGATTACCGCGGCAGCACCGGCTATGGCCTGACACATTACAAGGCGGGTTGGAAGCAATGGGGCTTGAAGATGCAGGACGATATCGCCGATGGCGCCCGTTGGGCGATTGCCCAGGGTTATGCCGACCCGCAGCGCATCTGCATTGCCGGCGCCAGCTATGGCGGCTATTCGACCCTGATGGGCCTGGTGAACGATCCAGACCTGTTCAAATGTGGTATCAACTGGGTAGGCGTCACCGACATTAACATGATGCGCAACGGCCACTGGACAGGTGACTCCGACCTGGGCGATTCGTATAAAAAATACGGCATGAAAGACATGGTCGGCGATCCGGTTGCCGACGCCGCGCAGCTGAAAGCCACCTCGCCGATCGAGCAGGCAGCACGCATCAAACAGCCTTTACTGCTCGGTTACGGTGGCGCCGACCAGCGCGTGCCGATCAGCCACGGCCGCGCCTTCTACGATGCCGTCCTGAAGAACAATCCCCATGTTGAATGGGTGGTGTACCAGGAAGAAGGCCATGGCTGGGCACTGCCTAAAAATAATGTCGACTTCTGGACCCGCGCCGAAAAGCTGCTGGCACGCAGCATCGGACCGGGTAATGCAGCGCCAGCGGCAGCAGGAACAGCGGCAGCACCAGCCACCGCGCAATAAAGCGATTGCATCACTTTATGGGACGACCAGGAAAAATTTCCTGCTTGCGCAGTGTTGAAAAAATTGCGCGGACGGGAAAAAGGAGTAGGCTGGAGGGCCGTGCCACTTACAAGGAAGCCTCATGCCATCTGGAAAAATTCTTGTCGCCCAGGGTGGCGGCCCCACCGCCGTCATCAACCAGTCGCTAGTGGGCGTGGTGCTCGAATCACGGCGCTTCCAGCACGTCACGCGCGTGTATGGCGCGCTGCATGGGGTGCGCGGCATCATTAACGAGGAATTCGTTGATCTGACGCAGGAAACCAGCCACAACCTGGAACTGGTGGCCGCCACGCCATCGTCCGCACTGGGGTCCACGCGCGACAAGCCGGACATTGCGTATTGCCAGCAAATCTTTGAAGTGCTGCGCGCGCATGAAATTGAACACTTCTTTTACATCGGCGGCAATGACTCGTCCGACACGGTGCGCATCGTCAGCGAAGAAGCGCACAAGGCCGGTTATCCGCTGCGCTGCATCCATATCCCGAAAACCATCGACAATGACCTGGTCGGCAGCGACCACACACCCGGCTTCCCTTCGGCCGCGCGTTTCGTGGCGCAGGCATTCGCCGGCGCCAACCTGGACAACGCCGCCCTGCCCGGCGTGTACGTGGGCGTGGTGATGGGCCGCCACGCGGGCTTCTTGACGGCCGCCGCCGCGCTGGGAAAAAAATTTCCCGACGATGGACCGCATCTGATTTACCTGCCCGAGCGCGTGTTCGTGCTCGACCAGTTCCTGGCCGACGTGAAGGCCACCTATGAAAAATATGGCCGCTGCGTGATCGCCGTCTCAGAAGGCATCCACGATGCGTCGGGCGAGGCGATCGCCAGCCTGCTGGCGCAAAAGGCGGGCAATGCGGTCGAGCGCGATGCGCATGGCAATGTGCAATTGTCAGGCACGGGCGCGCTGGCCGACCTGCTGTGCGACGAGATCAAGGATAAGCTGGGCATCAAGCGCGTGCGCGGCGATACCTTTGGTTATCTGCAGCGCTCCTTCATCGGCTGCGTGTCGGACGTGGACCAGCGCGAAGCACGCGAGGTCGGCGAAAAGGCCGTGCAGTTCGCCATGTGGGGCGACCGCGACGGCTCGGTGGCCATCAAGCGCACGGGCTTTTATTCGGTCGACTACGCCTTGCTGCCACTGACCGACGTGGCGGGCAAGACGCGCATCATGGAAGACGAATTCATCAGCGAGAGCGGCACCGATGTGACGGACGCCTTCCGCATGTATCTGCGCCCGCTCTTGGGCTCAAGCATGCCGGACGCCTTCCGCCTGCGGGCGGCGAAAGTGGCCAAGGTACTCAAGCCCTGAGCGATCAGCCCTGCGGCTGCGCCGCCGCAGGAGCAGCTGCGGCGTCCTGCAAGGCCGGCAGCAGCGGCGCAATATTGCCGTCCGATGGCAAAGGCGCCAGGTCCAGCAAGCGCATCAGCAGCGGATACACGTCCACGTTATCAAATGCCGGCAACACCACGCCAGGCTTGAAGGCGGGGCCGGTGGCAATGAAAGTGGCGCGCATCTCGGGCGCCTGGTTGTCGTAGCCATGCGTGCCACCTTTCAAGCGCGCAACGGCCTTGTCGTTGAAGAGCAGCGACCAGCCCGGTTCACCGAGGCACAAATAAGCTGGCACGCGCGCATTGTGGCCAAATTCCAGACGCGCCGGGATCTCGGCCTTGCGCCAGCACTGCATGTGCTCATGCGGCTGCAGCAGCGCCGCCTCGACCACGGCTTCCTGTCCCGGCTCGGCATCCACACTGGCATACGGGCCGGTGGAGGTGATGCGATAGCTGCTCTCCGGCGCCAGCTTGTCCATGCGCACCACTCTATCCTTGCTGACACTAGCCATGCCGTGATCGGAAACGATGACGATATTGGCGGCCAGGTGGCGGCTATTGAGGCCTTCCATCAAGCGGCCCACGGCCTGGTCGACGGTCGCCACCGCTTGCGTGACCTGCTCGCTGTCGGGACCGAAATCGTGGCCGGCATGGTCGACATCGTCGAGGTACAAGGTCATGAAGCCCGGTTGCGATTCGGCCGGGCCATCGAGCCAGGACAGCAGCTTGTCGACGCGTTTGGCGGCCGGCAGCTTGCCATCAAAGGCCGGCGCCTCGGTCGGACGCACGCCGTGGATGGCCGCTTCGGAGCCGGGCCAGAACATGGTCTTGCTGCGGATGCCGTGCAATTCGGCCGTCACCCACACCGGCTCGGCCTGGTCCCACCAGCGGCGGTCAAGGACGGCGGCGGTATTGCTCATGCGGAAACGCACACCGGGGATGCTTGCATCGTTCATGGTATTGCCGACAACGCCGTGGTGATCCGGGCGCAGCCCCGTCACCAGGGTGTAATGGTTAGGGAAAGTGATCGAAGGAAACGATGGCAGCATCGCTACAGCGCGCACGCCGCCCGCCGCCACCTGGTTCAGATTCGGCGTGACGCCACGCTCCAGATAGTCAGGACGGAAACCATCCATGGACACAAGGATGACAGGCGTGCGGGCCGAGGCGTAGCCAGCCGCAGCCAGCATGAATAAACAGGCTATTTTTTTAAACAACATAGGAAAAACCTTGATGATCGCGATACGCGCATTGTAAGCGCGGCGCATGACACGGGCATGAAAAAAGCGGACGGCGCCAGGGGCGCGGTCCGCTTTTTTTGAGTATTAAAACTTAAATGACGATGGTTTGGTGCTCATCACCAACACGGGCGCGGATGGTGCCAATGCGCGATACGGTTTCGCCAGCCGCTTGCAATTGGGCGATGGCGGCGTCGGCGTTTTCTGCCGACACGATGACGGTCATGCCGATACCGCAGTTGAAGACGCGATGCATTTCAGCGTCCGCCACGCCACCGTGCTGTTGCAGCCAGGTGAACAGCGGCGGCATGGTCCACGATTTCGAGTCCAGCTCGGCAACCAGGCCAGGCTGCAGCACGCGTGGAATGTTTTCCACCAGGCCGCCACCGGTGATGTGCACCATGCCCTTGACTTCCAGTGTGGCCATCAGCGCCAGCAGCGGCTTGACGTAGATGCGCGTCGGCTGCATCAGCACGTCGGCCAGCTTGCGGCCGTGGAAGTCGCCTTCCAGGTCTGGTTTTGCCACTTCGATGATCTTGCGCACCAGCGAGTAACCGTTCGAGTGCACGCCCGACGACGCCAGGCCCAGCACCACGTCGCCCGGAGCGATCTTGCTGCCGTCGATGATGTTGGCTTTTTCCACGGCGCCGAC
>Ga0066798_10000891_pt1 | contig 13723 bp, 14 predicted proteins | sample PersoiDNA2013203_FD_70961 | JGI IMG/M metagenome (GOLD analysis project Ga0066798, IMG submission 70961) | Permafrost soil microbial communities from the Arctic, to analyse light accelerated degradation of dissolved organic matter (DOM) -... | ecosystem: Environmental > Terrestrial > Soil >...
GCGTCGTTTTGCGCGCCGGCCACCTTGCTCGGTTTACCGGCGGTGACGGTGCCGTCCGGTTTTTCGACGCAGTATCTGCCGTTTGGCCTGCAACTGATCGGCCCCGGCCATACTGATCTGGCGACCTTGATGATGGGCCAATGGCTCAGCACCCTGTTGCCGACGATAAAAGCACCGGCATTGATGAAGTAAGCTGCGCGGTCTTGCTTGCGCCAGACAGTCAGGCAAGACAAAATGCAGCAAAGATGATGGCAGCAACTTGCGTCACCAAGAGCGGACCAACGGCGTTTCAATAGGAAAATGTAAATTGACGCGCCGTTGCGTCTGCCAGCCGAGACACCTCTATATAATTCGCGCATGCTCAAAGCCTTTAAAACCATCGAGCAGCAAGTGCTCAGCCTGTTACGCAGCGACATCCTGTCGGGCCAGTATCATCCCGGCGACAAACTGCGTCAGGATGAAGTCGCCAAACGCTTCGGCGTGAGCACCACACCGGTGCGGGAAGCATTTCGCGGCTTGCGCTCGGAGGGACTGGTTTCGATTGATGCCAACAAGGGCGTGGTGGTCAAAGGACTGACGGTCGATGATGTGGCGGAAATCTACGAACTGCGTATCGCACTGGAACCACTGCTGGCAAAGAAATCGGTCAGCTCGATTGTCCCCGATTCCTTATTGGCGGCACAAGCGATCCATGCGCAGATGTGCGCCTCCAGCGATCCGCATCAATGGTCGTCGCTCAATCGCGAATTCCACATCAAGCTGATGATCAGTGAAGAAGCCACGCGCTTGTATGAGATCGTCAAGAATCTGCTGGTGGTGGCCGAACCTTATGTGTCGCTCTCCATCTTCATGCACCCGCAGATCCTGCAGGCGGATAATGAAGAACACGGCATGATCCTGGAAGGCTATCGCAAGAAGAACGGCAAGCAGGTGCAAAAGATCGTCAAACAGCATCTGGAGCAGACACTGGCGGCGATCCAGGATTCGGTCAACGAAACCACGCTGCGTCAGATGGGCAAGCCCGCCTGAGACGACTTGGCCGCTGCCGCGCTGCGCGGATATTGGCGTGGCGAGCAACCCATGATGCGCTTGAAGGCGGTGCTGAAGGCGCTTTCCGATTCATAGCCGAGCGCCGGTGCGATCACCGAAATCGGGTCTTTGGAATTGACCAGCTTGTCGCTGGCCAGCAGCATGCGCCAGCGCGTGAGATAGTCCATCGGCGCCAGTCCCACCATTGCCTTGAATTTGAGCGCGAAGCTGGAGCGCGACATGCCAATCTGCGCCGCCAGCATTTGCAAGGTCCAGCTCTGTGCCGGCCACGCATGCATGGCGCTGATGGCAGCGCCGATCTGTTTGTCGGCCAGTGCGAACAACCAGCCCACGCCGGTGCCCGTGCTATTCATGCCCACCATGCCCGTCATGCCCTGCGCCACCCGATTGATATGCAAGCGCAAGGCTTGCACCAGCATCAGGTGCGCCAAATGTTGCGCCACCAGATGGCTGCCGGGCTGCGGTTCGCGCAATTCGTGCATCATGCGTTCGACCAACCAGCGCAAGGCCGACTGATCGGCCTTGTCTTGCAAATGCACAATCGGCGGCAACATGCCCAGCAAGATATCGGCATGCTTGCCCTCGACTTCAAAGCGGCTGCCGACCATGAACACATCGCCGCCGCCGTTGTGTGTGATCACACCGCCACGCTGCGCCGTCGAAAACACGTCGCGGGCAGGGATCGGTGCCAGCGCTGGATCGCTGGCCACATAAAACGGCTTGCCAGTCGGCAGCAAAAAGGCGTCGCCTGCATGCAATTGCACAGGTTGCGCGACCCCCTCCACCGACAACCAGCATTGTCCGGACACGATGGCATAACACTTGATGCCGATATTGCCAGTAAAGGCAACCGACCAGTCGCCGCCAGCGTCGAAGCCGGCAGAAATATGGCTGCGCGGTTGCAGCAGTGACAGCACATCGGAGAGCGGATCCATCAGTTTTCCTGGACGATTGCGTAATTGCCAATGACTGTAACGCTTCAATCGTCCAAGTTCAAGCCATCGCGTTGGGCAAGCTCAGCCGGTCGTGGTGTTGCGCCTCCATGCACGGCCATTAGCTGTTTAGACCAAACCGCCATTGGCACGCAGCGTCTGGCCGTTGACCCAGTTACCGGGTGCCGCCAAAAACGCGACTGCCTGCGCGATGTCTTGCGGTGAGCCGAGACGTTCCAGCGGCGCCATCTTGGACATGCGTTCGATCACGTCCGGTGTTTTGCCATCGAGAAATAGTGCAGTCGACGTCGGTCCCGGTGCAATCGCATTGACGGTGATCTGCTTGCCGCGCAGTTCCTTGGCGAAGATATTGGTCATGACTTCAATTGCGCCCTTGGTGGCGGCATAGACCGAATAGCCTGGCAATGCCAGACCGATCACGCTGGTTGAAAAATTGACGATGCGTCCACCCGTTTGCAAATGCTGGGCGGCGGCACGCATGGTGTTAAAGCTGCCTTTGAGGTTGACTGCAATCAGCCGGTCAAACGTGGCATCGTCGGTGTCGGCCAACATCGGCAGCTTGGCCGGCATGATGCCGGCATTGTTGATCAAGACATCGACCCGGCCAAAGGTGGCGACGGTGTGCGCGAACATGGCGTCGACCGCCTTGGAGTCGGCCACATCGGCCTGCACCGCAATGGCTTTGCCATCGGCGGTAATAATGGCAGCGACCACGGCCTGTGCTTCGGCGGCGCTGCCGGCATAATTGACGACGACAGCATAGCCATCCTTGCCCAGTTGCTTGGCAATTTCTGCACCGATGCCGCGCGATGCGCCGGTGACGATGGCGACTTGGACTGGTGTGCCCTCTTGCATGATGTGCTCCTAGATGAGGTAAAAGTGACCTGAATGTGCAGCCATTTTGCGCCTTGGTCCGATTTGGATAAAGAGGCTTATTTTGTCTTCACTATTCGATAGCGACCAATAATTGTTTGCGGCAAGATGGACGCTAACAGCGCAAAGAAATAGGCAACTAAGGGACTGCGTGCACAGCAAACGTCGATATGGATGTCGATGTTTGCTGACGTTGTACTGACAAATTCACGTTGCCAAGCCCACCTTTTCGACGTTAAGATGTACGACAACATATGAGTATGCGCAGATCAGCCTGGCGCCAGATCTGCCGCTTGAGACTACAAGCTGCGTCGGCAGCAATCGCTGCTATCGCTATGCCTATATGCGTAAAACCTGCCTTTTCGGTGCACTTTCAGCGCTACGGCACCGTCAAGACCAATCTATTTTTGCACTCATGGAGTCCCTCAATGACATCGGAAGACAAGAAGAAAAGTACCGGATTTGACCAAACTCGTCGTACAACATTGCTTGGTGGACTGGCAATGGCAGGTACGGCCCTGAGCGCCTCGGCGCAAAGTTTCGACTTCAAGCCCAGCCAGCGCTATCCCGATCCCAGCGTGCAGGTGCTGGATCCCAGCTTCCTCAAATACCGCCTGTTCAGCTCCAGCGTCGAGCAATTGGCAACCGGTTTCCGCTGGGTCGAAGGTCCGGTCTGGTTCGGTGATGGCCGCTATCTCTTGTTTTCCGATATTCCCAACAACCGCATCATGCGCTGGGACGAAGCCACCGGCACTACCTCGGTATTCCGCAATCCATCCAATTTCAGCAACGGCATGGTGCGCGACCGTCAGGGTCGGTTGATCTGCTGTGAGCATCTGACCCGCCGCGTGACTCGCACCGAATACGATGGCCGCATCACCGTGCTGGCGGACAATTACAACGGCAAGCGTTTCAATTCACCAAACGACATCGTCTGCAAATCGGATGGTTCGATCTGGTTCACAGATCCACCATTCGGCATCGGTGGCGAATGGGAAGGCGACAAGCAGACCTCGGAACTGCCGCATTCGGTCTATCGCATCGACGGCCAGAGCGGCAAGCTCAGCCTGATCAACGACACGCTGGCCGGTCCCAATGGCCTGGCGTTTTCGCCCGACGAAAAGATACTCTACATCGTCGAGTCCCGCGCCACGCCGAACCGTGTGATCTGGGCCTATGAATTGACCGACAACGGCAGCAAACTCGGCGCGCGCAAGTTGGCCGTCGATGCTGGCGGTCCTGGCGGCATCGATGGCTTCAAGATCGATACCGATGGCAACCTGTGGTGTGGCTGGGGCAGCAATGGCGCGCTCGGCGTTGATCCAACCGACCTCGACGGCGTGCGCGTCTTCAACCCGCAAGGCAAGGCCATCGCCCATATCCACCTGCCGGAACGTTGTCCGAATCTGGTCTTCGGCGGCGCCAAGAAAAATCGCCTGTTCATGGCCAGCAGCCATTCGTTGTATGCCGTGTATGTCGAGGCACGCGGCGCCGTGTAAGCGACGCTGTTCAAGCGTCATCGCGCAGTGTAAATTAGCGCGATGACGCGGTTCCCCCCTTCTTCCTGGTTTTCCCTGTACTGCTCACTTGGTTTTCTATTGCTGCCGTTACTGCTGAGCGGCAGTCAGCGCCCGGTCAGTACGCCTGCCCTTTTGCCGCAACAAGCCTATATCTGGCAACGCCACTGGACGCCCGCGCTCATCCGCGCCATGCACGACAGCGAGCCACTGCTGACTGGCTGGCGCGTGCTGGGAGCCGAACTGTCGGCGCAAAACGACTGGCTCCAGACCGCACCCGATTGGTCAGCGCTACAGGCCAGCGCGCAACCACTGAGTCTGGTGGTACGCATCGATGGCCAGCTCAATGAGCTGCATGACACTGCCACCATTGGCCGTATCACGGCATTGGTAGCGCAATGGCAGCAGCATGGTGTGACGCTGGCGACCGTAGAAATCGACCATGATTGCGCCACCGCCCGTCTGCCCGCCTACACACAGTTCCTGAGGCAGTTGCGGCTAGCCTTGCACACCGATATCGCGCTGTCGATCACGGCACTGCCGACCTGGCTCGACAGCCCGCAATTGCCGGCCTTGCTGGCGGTGCCGCAGCAATCAGTGTTGCAAGTGCATGCGGTACTCAATCCGCGCCAGGGCTTGTTCGATGCGGCGCGTGCCCGTGCCTGGTTGCGCGCTTATGCCCAGCAAACCCGGCATCCCTGGCAAGTGGCGTTGCCGGCCTACGGCACGCGCGTGAGCTGGGACCTGCAAGGCCGTATCCGCACCATTGAAAACGAACAGGCCAGCCTGAGCGCGAGCGATGGTGCCGTCGGTGCCACGCAGGAATTGCTGGTGTCGCCGCAGGCAATGCGTGCGTTCGCCGCGCAACTGGAGCGCCAGCCACCACCGGGCTTGAATGGCATCGTCTGGTTCCGGCTACCGACCGATGACGATGTGCGCGCCTGGAGTCTGCGCAGTTGGCAGGCGGTGCTGGCACGCGTACCATTGCGCACTGCCCTGCGCATCGAGACGCGCCAGCATGATGGCGAGCTGCAAGATATCGTCTTGCGCAATGACGGTAACGCCGATGCCCGCCTGCCGCCATCGATACGCCTGGATGCCTCTTGCCAGGCGGCTGACGGTATCAATGGCTACACCCTCGAAAGCGATGCTCAGGGAAATTACCTGCAGCGCACGCGTGACGGTCTGTTACGCGCACAAGCCCAGCGCAACATCGGCTGGATACGCTGCCAACAATCAAGGATCAATCTTCATGTGGAACCCTAAGCTGCTGCACCGCCTGGTTGCCTGCGCTGCGCCCTTGGGCGCGGTGGCGGTACTTGCCTGCGGGCCGGATTTTTCTGTGCAAATGCTGGACGACCGCAGCGCCACACTCAAGGCGACACCGGCCAACAACTTTGCGTTCGAAGCCGCGCATCTGGTCAGCGCGAGCGACAAGCTAAGCGCGCAGGAAAATCAGGTCGCGGCGCCTGCCGATGACGTCCGGCTCAAGGTCATGCACGATCAAGCCGATGGTGATGCTGCCTATGCTGCCGGTACCGGGCTGCCGCCCGCATTGCGCCTGTACACCGCAGCCGCGCTCGATTACCGCAATGCGCAAGCGGCTGGTGCCACTGCTGAGCCCATGCTCAAGCGTGCCAGCCAGCGTTTCCAGGCCGTGCTCGATTTGTCACCTGGTGATGCTGCGCCACGCGTGGTCTGGTCTGCGTATATGCTCGGTCAACTGCACGGCGCGGCCATGAGCGCAGCCGCTGCGCAACCCGACCAGGAACGTCGCCAGGCGATCCAGGCCTACAGTGCAGCCCGTGCACAGGCCATTGCGGGTGCGCCCGATCCGGCTGGTCTGGCAGTTGCAAGCTACGGTGAACAGGCCCGCCTGTATCTGGTTGGCCAGTTTCAGCAATGCAGTTATGTCGATTTCATGCAAGCCACCGCATGTGCCGAAGCGATCCCGGCAGCCGACCTGAAGCAGGCGATCCGACTGTATGCCGAACAGGCGGCGCGCGATTCCGGCAGTGCCGTCGATTCATTGGCCCTGATCGCGCAATGGGCCTTGGGTGACACCGCGCGCGTCAGCCGCCTGATCGATGATCCGCTGGCGCAACGCTTGCTGGTGGCCTATGCGCTGGCACGCGTGGGCGACATCGTCGATAACGATCCCGAAAGCGCCAACGATTATTACGCCACCGGCGCACGCGGCTATGCCGATGCTGCCAGCGGCAATCCGCACGTCACCCTCAATCCGCAGTTGCAAGTAGTGGCGAACGCCTTGCAACAGCAAGGCATAGGCCAGATCGCGGGACTTGATCGTGCTGCGGCACTGGCTTACCGCAGCGGCAGCTATGCGCTGGCGCAAACCCTGGCCGCGCATCAACACAGTGCACTGTCGAGTTGGGTGCTAGCCAAACTGGCATTGCGGCGCGGCGACACCGCCACTGCCGCGCAAGCTTATGCCGATGCAATCAAGGGCTTCCCGCCCATTGCTGCTGGCGCGACCCCGCTGGATGCCAGTGTCGAGCCGCAAACCCAATTGCAGGTGCGTGCGGAACAAGCGGTGCTGACACTGTCGCGCGGGCAATACGTCGAAGCCTTCGAACAACTCTATGCGGTCAGCGCCACCAGTCAAAGTGATGGCGCCAATGAAGCAGGGCTGGTTTCGCCCGTGTTTGGCAACTACACCGGCGACAGCGTGTATCTGGCAGAGCGCGTACTTACCACCGACGAGTTCAAACGCTTTGTCGATCGCCATCTTGCCGCGACGGCGATACCGCCGCCGCCCTCAGATGTACACGACATGAATAGTTATTGGCGCTGGCGTGGTGAACATCCACCACAATTGTCTGATCGCTTCCGCCTGATTCTGGCACGCCGGCTCATGCGCGATGGTCGCTTTGCCGAAGCCTTGACGTATTTCCCGTCCGACGACGACTGGCGCTATCGTCAAATCGTCGACGACGAAACCACTGGTCAGCCAAGCATCTCGCCGCTCCGTGTGCGCAGTAGCGCCAAGGCCTATGCCGTGGCGCTCTATACCGCACAACATGCCTGGCGCGCCAACACCCGCGCGCAAGCCTGGTATCGCGCCGCGCAACTGGCACGCAACACCGGCATGGAAATCATGGGCACCGAACAGGCGCCCGACTTTGCCGAGTTCGGTGGCGACCTCGGCTTCGGGCGCGGACGCAGTCCGGCGCTGAACAAGCCCCCCGCCACACCGCCGACGAGCGCGACACAACGTGCCGCCGCCGATCTGAGCGGCCCCTTCATTACCGAGGGCGAACGCCAGCGCTATGCGGCCAGTGAAGCGCGGCCTTTTGCGCGCTACCACTACCGCAATCTGGCCAGCGACCATGCCATGCGCGCCGCCGATGCCTTGCCGCCGCGCTCACAGGCATTTGCTGCGGTGTTGTGTCAGGGGGTGAGTTATGTCATCTATCAACCCGAGCAGATCGCCCCTTTGTATCGCCGGTATCTGAAAGAAGGTGCTGCCGTGCCATTTGCGGCCGACTTTGGGCGCGATTGTCCGCAACCGGATTTTGCGGCAGCAGCCGATTTTTCTTACCGGCGCCTGTGGCGGCATCGGCTGGCACTCTGTCTGGGCGCACTGGCGCTGCTGGCGGTGGCGGCGCTGATCTGGCGCCGCCGGGCGCGGCGCTAGCTCAGGCGCGGTGCCGCCGCCAAAGCTGGCGCAAATCGTCCAACAGCGGTACCAGCGTAAGCAAGATCAACGCCGCGGCCGGCAACAACGTGAAGCTGAAACCGACATGCTTGAAGCCAATCGAACCGACGGTGCCGCCGATAAAAAACAGCAGCACCAGCAGCGAAAGATTTTTTAGTTTGACCACATTGGCATGCACGCGCAGGTCGGGGTGACGCCCGCTATTCCAGTACAAGGCCTTGCCCAGTTCGATGCCGATGTCGGTGACCATGCCGGTCACATGGGTGGTGCGGATTTCGCCGTGCGAGAGCTTGGTGATCATGGCGTTTTGCAACCCCATGATGAAGCACAACAACATCACCGTCACGGGCACCAACAACCATTCGATGCTGGCCACGTTACCGCCCAACAACCCAAAGAACAGCAACAGGATCGCCTCGGCCACCAGCGGCAAGGCGTATTCGGCTTCCATTTGGCGTTTGCGCGCCCAGTTGATCATCACCGCCGAGGTCGCCGCCCCGGCAATGAAACAGAACAGACTTGCCGCACCCGCCAGCAATAAGCCCAGCGACCCGGCAGCAAGGCTTTCTGCCATGGTGGAAACGATACCCGACATATGCGAGGTAAATTGCCCGACCACCAAAAAACCGCCCGCATTGATCGCCCCCGCCACCGCTGACAAGACAAAGGCCAGATGACGATTGGCGCGCAGACTACGATTCTTGCCTGCAAGACTTCTGAGGTAAGCGACGGGCATGGCGAGTTCCTGAAACGAAGGCGGGAAAAAATTCCCGCGTGGCGTCAAGTATAGGGGATCGATGTTGGTCCTGCGTAGGTGAACGAACCGATGCACATAACGTTTGCCGATGCCATGTAAAATCGTTGCATCTTGACCAACCGGGGAAAATTCAGTGACGACAAATCAACGTATCGAACGTGCCGCCCAAGAGCTAGCGGCAAGATATACCCAGCGCCGCCACGGTGGCTCGCTGCCAGCCGACAGCAGCCCGACCGACTGTGATGACGCGCTGGCGATTCAGCAACGCGTGCAAAATCTGCTCGGTGCCACCACTGGCGGTTGGAAATGCTCGCTGCCGCTGCAAGGACAACCGGTGCTGGCACCCATCTATACCCAGCGCATTGCCTATGCGCCGGCAGCGACGTTGTGTAAATCTCCCGCCAGCAATGGCATTGCCGAAATCGAACCCGAAATTGCCTATGTGCTCGGCACCGATCTGCCAGCACGTGCCACACCTTATTCGGCGCAAGAAGTATTGCAGGCAGTGGCGTCGACCCATCTGGCGTTCGAGCTGATCGGTTCGCGCTATACCGACCGCAGCAAGGAAAGCTTTCCCGGCAAGCTGGCCGACCGGCTGGCCAATTTTGGTTTGTTTGTTGGCCCGGCGATCGATACCGACCTCAATCAGGGCGATACGCTGGCGGCGTTCGCACTCACGCTCAACGATGCCAATGGCGAACTTGGTACCTGGAACGGCAAGCACCCGGACGGCCATCCACTGACCACCCTGCACTGGCTGGCCAATTATCTGGCGACCCATGGCAGCGGTTTGCGGCGCGACGACGTGGTGACCACCGGTTCCTATCACGGCGTCATTGAAGTGCCGGTCGATACTGCCCTAAAGATGCAATTTGGACCACTGGGTCAGCTTGAGGTCACGGTTTTCCCCGCCTGAAGCGCACCCGTTACGGCAGGTCGTCAGGCGCGCTTGGAAGCGGTTCTTAGATGCAGTTCTTAGAAGGCATTGACCGGAATCTTCAGATAACGCACGCCATTGGCTTCCGGCGCCGGTAACTCACCGGCGCGGATATTGACCTGAATTGCCGGCAAGATCAGCACCGGCATGTTCAGGCCAGCGTCACGTTGTTCGCGCATGGCGACGAAACCGGCTTCATCAATGCCGTCATGCAGATGGATGTTGCGCGCCCGTTGTTCGGCCACACTGGTTTCGCAACTGGGCGCACGCCCAGGCGGCGGATAGTCGTGACACATGAACAGTCGCGTCTGCGGCGGCAAGGCCAGCAACTTGCGCACCGATTGATAGAGCGTATGCGCATCGCCGCCGGGGAAATCGCAACGGGCGCTGCCGACATCAGGCATGAACAAGGTGTCGCCCACAAACACCAGTTGCGCATTGCCCGCGTCATCCTCCACCACATAGGCCATATCAGCAGGCGTGTGGCCCGGCACATGCAAGGCGCGCACCCGCAAGGCGCCGACCTGGAACACTTCATCGGGCGCAAACAGGTGCCCGAATTGCGAGCCATCGAGCCTGAACTCCGGCTCCAGATTGAACACCTTCTTGAACACCCCTTGCACGGTGCGTATCGCGGCGCCAATGGCAATCGTGCCGCCCAGCTTCTGGCGCAAATACGGCGCAGCGGACAAATGATCGGCGTGCGCATGCGTCTCCAGCAACCAAGCCACCTGCAACCCCCTGGCCGCGACAAAGGCGATCACTTGATCGGCAGCATCAGTGGAGGTCCGTCCCGATTTCGGATCGTAATTGAGCACCGAATCAATCACCGCGCAGGCACCGCCCTCCTGTGCATACAGCACATAGGTATAGGTAGACGTCTCCATGTCAAAAAACGCCTCGACATTGGCGAGTGCCATCGCCGTACTCGCCGTACTCGCCGTACTGTTGGACAACACCATCTGCATCTCCGGACAAAAGACTTAATCTGAAAAACATTCTATTGAAATATAGATTGTATTTCAATAGAATGTTCGCATGAATACGACCAACATAACAAACCCGGTCATCCCAGCCTTAGGACCAGCGCCGGATGCCATGCGGCAATTGCGCGCCTCGGCCGGTCGCGCCTGCGCCTTGCTCAAAGCCATGGCCAATGAAGACCGGCTGTTGCTGCTGTGTCAATTAGCCGAAGGCGAACGCAATGTAGGAGAGCTGCAAGCCAACACCGACATCGTGCAACCGACGCTGTCGCAACAACTCGGCGTGCTGCGCGAGGAAGGTCTGGTCGATACCCGTCGCGAGGGCAAATACATCTATTACCGACTCGCCAGCGCCGATGTGATGGCGGTGATGCAGGCACTCTACTCCAGCTTCTGCGGCAGCGTGCCGCGTGCTGCCAAGCCCGCGAAAAAGGGAGCACTCTGATGCAACTCGACTGGGCCCACTTCACCCCCTGGCAGTCGCTGGGCGGCGGACTGTTGATCGGGTTGGCGGCGGCATTGCTAATCCTGCTCAATGGCCGCATCGCTGGCATCAGCGGCATCCTGGGCGGCTTGATGATGCGCACACCAGCCGACGACCGCGCCTGGCGCTGGTTGTTTCTGGCCGGCCTGTTGTTGGCGGTGCCGCTCTGGCGTCTGCTGGCCGCATTGCCGCAACCGACGATTACCGCCAGCACGCCGCTGCTGATCATCAGCGGCGTGCTGGTCGGTATCGGCACACGCTATGCGGCGGGTTGCACCAGCGGCCATGGCGTGTGCGGCATTGCGCGCGCTTCGCCGCGATCCTTGCTGGCCACGGCAAGTTTCATGCTGGCCGGTTTCGTGGTGGTCTATCTGCTGCGTCATAGCGGCGTTGGGGCGGCAGCATGATGAAGCGCAATCTTGCCGCCTTGCTGGTCGGCCTGCTATTCGGTCTTGGCCTGCTGCTCTCGGGCATGACCGACCCGGCCAAGATCCAGAATTTTCTCGACCTCAGCGGCTTATGGGACCCGTCGCTGCTGCTAGTGATGGGGGGCGCGATTGCGGTCGCCGCACCGGCCTTCGCCATCGCCAAACGACGCACGCGCAGCCTGCTCGACGCCCCCATGCAATTGCCTGCCAACCAGCAAATTGATCGGCCGCTGATCCTGGGCAGTCTGGCATTTGGTGCCGGTTGGGGACTGGCCGGTTTTTGTCCGGGACCGGCCTTAGTGAGCGCGGCGGCTGGGCACGTGCCGGCCTGGATCTTCGTCGCCGCCATGGTGGCCGGCATGGGCTTGCACGCTTGGCGCAAGCGCGGTCGTTGAGAAAGACCCTATGACGCTGGCTTTGTTTTTTGGCATTACCATTGGCATGGTGCTCGGCTTGACCGGTGCCGGTGGCGGCATTCTCGCGGTGCCGGCACTGGTGCTAGGGCTCGGCTGGAGCTTGCCGCAAGCCACACCGGTGGCGCTGCTGGCGGTCGGACTGGCCGCTGCCGTCGGTGCCGCCGATGGTTTGCGCCAGGGACTGGTGCGCTGGCGCGCTGCGCTGCTGATGGCGGCCACCGGGATTGCCTTTTCGCCGCTCGGCGTGCGCTTGTCGCATGTGTTGCCGCACGAAGTCTTGATGAGCTTGTTTGCGCTTGCCATGTTTGCCGCCTCGGCACGTTTGCTGTTGCAACGTAGCGATGTGTCAGTTGCCGGTCTGGGCGATGGTGCCGGACTGCAAAGCCTGAACAAGAATTGCATGCTGGCACCGCAAACCGGCCGTCTCAACTGGACCCGCAGTTGCGCCACCACACTGGCTGGCATCGGCGCCCTCTCGGGTCTGCTGACTGGCATGCTGGGGGTGGGAGGCGGTTTTCTGATTGTGCCGGCGTTCAAGCAATGGACCAATATCCGCATGCACGGCATCGTCGCCACATCGCTGCTGGTGGTGGCGCTAGTGTCGCTGGGTGCGACCGTTAGCGCGTTGCAGGCGGGTGCGCAGGTCAACGCTAGCGGTGCGGTGTTCATTGCCGCCGTAGTCGCTGGCATGACGGCCGGTCGATTGGCGGCACCGCATTTGCCTGCGCGCAGTTTGCAGGTGGCTTTTGCGTGGTTGTCGGCGGCGGTGGCAACGTATCTGTTGTGGCGGTTGTGGTTCAGTGTTGTCTGATTGACGCTCGGTAGTGAGGCGGGTATGCTCGGCACGTTCCTGAAAAAGAGGGAACCTGGTTTGAGAGCCAGACATCTTCACTGCGGACGACCGCTGCCTAGCGGTATTTTTTCGTCCGTGCCACGCTGTGCCTTCTATGGGCGGCAGTGGTAAGGAGGCTTCGGCCTGCCGGTGTGGTGTTACCGGTCTCTCAACCTTGCTATTTGCCGCCCTCCCCGTTTGAGAGCGAGGAAGCGGTGTAACTTCACCATAGGAGGCGCATATGCCTAGCAACAATTCGTCTAACACTTTCCCCCACCCTACCTTCAAGCCCTGTTCCTGGCACAACAAAAGTGATCACGCGCCAGAAACACGTTTCATCGAGTACAGCAAAGACATCGGGGCCGGTATCGCAACGCTGCTGCAATTGATCGAATTCAGCGACCTCGAAGCAGACGAAGATGAACATCCACTCCTCGGCGAAAACCACCGCAGCAAACTGTTGCGGCTGGCAATCTCCTCCGCACTGTTGCTGGAGGAATCGGCAGAGCGGGAAATCTTTGTGCGTAATCGGAAATGAGTTGATATACCTCGGACATTCTTTTCTTAGATACTGATGCGTTGTTTTCTTCGGACGAGCTAGCCGGGGGCGGGCTGGCAACCGCTTACCTCTGTGCGTCGTTGAATCTTTGTTTTCTTCGGACGAGCTAGCCGGGTACCTCAGTGCGTAGTTGAGTCTTTGTTTTCTTCGGACGACCTAGCCGGGTGCGGCCCGGCAGCCGCTTACTTTTCTTGTCTCGCCAAGAAAAGCTAAGCAAAAGAAGGCGACCGCGCGATCCTGGCCCCTACGGGGTTC
>Ga0066798_10000892_pt1 | contig 13714 bp, 14 predicted proteins | sample PersoiDNA2013203_FD_70961 | JGI IMG/M metagenome (GOLD analysis project Ga0066798, IMG submission 70961) | Permafrost soil microbial communities from the Arctic, to analyse light accelerated degradation of dissolved organic matter (DOM) -... | ecosystem: Environmental > Terrestrial > Soil >...
CGCCGTCACGAATTCCGGCCGCCGACAGCCCGTCCAGATCGACGATCCGACGTCCCATGGCTACTTGGGATTAGGAATGGAGGCGACGAAGAGCGTCACCCCCAGCATTGCGGCCAGCGCGCCCACGATCCAGAAGCGCATCGTGATCTTTTCTTCGTCCCAGCCGCCCAGCTCAAAGTGATGGTGCAGTGGGGCCATCCGGAACACGCGCTTGCCTCGCAGTTTGTAGCTGCCCACCTGGATGATGTCCGACGTCACCTCAAGCACAAAAATGATGCCGATTAGCGGCAGGATGAGGACCTGGCCGGTCATGAGCGCCGTGACCGCGAGCATGCCGCCGAGCGACAACGCCCCGGAATCGCCCATGAACACCTGGGCTGGGTGAACGTTGAACCACAAGAAGCCCATCAGCGCCCCGATGACGATGGCGTTGACCATGGCCAGGTTTGGCTGAAGGGGCTGGTTGAGCAGGGCGATGATCAGGAAGCTGATGAAGGCGAAGACAAGCGTTCCGCCGGCCAGGCCGTCGAGGCCATCGGTCAGATTGACGCCGTTGCTGCAGCCGACGATCGCGACGACAGCCACGACGATGAAGAAGATGGCCCCGAGTTCCACGCTGTGGCCGACGAAAGGAATGGGGATCTGCGTTGTGTCGACGACGTCACCGATGAACGGGACGCGCAGGCCGTTGAAGCCAAAGTGGTTCTGGACATAGATCGCAACTGCGATGGCCACCACCAGCTGCCACAGGATCTTGTGACGGCCGCGGATGCCGATGCCCGTCCGGGCGTTGAGGTAGTCATCGACCGCGCCCAGGGCGCCCACGATCGCCAGAACGAAGAGCGGTGAGTACGTCGATACGTCATAGGCGTTGAATACGGTGGCGAGGGCCAGGACGACGAACACGATCAAGACGCCGCCCATCGTCGGCGTTCCCTGTTTCACGAGGTGGGTACCAGGTCCGTCCTCGCGTATCTGCTTGCCCATGCCGAGCCAGCGCAGAAGGCGCAGGAATGGGGGCATGAGAATCACCATGCAGGCGAAGGCGAGCAGCAGCCCCTGGATGAACTCGACGCCGTGTTCTCTCACGAGACCTCCTCACCGGTTGGACGCGCCCCGCCCTGCGCGCCGGCACCGGCAGTCCAGCCCCCGAAACTTGCTTGCAAAGTCTCGACAATCGACTCAAGCGCCGCGCCCCGCGACGCCTTGACCAGGACGGCGTCTCCCGGGCGGAGGCGCTCCCGAAGGGCCGAAATGGCGGCCTCGCGATCCGGGACCAATTCGACTCTATCGCCGAGCGCCGCCGCTCCCGCGGCAATGCCGCCGGCCTCAGCCCCGACGATGACAAGTTCGTCCACGAACTGAGCGGCTGCCGAGCCTAACTCACGGTGAGCCCGATCGTGCGCCTCTCCCAACTCCCGCATCTCACCCAGAACAGCGACGTGGCGGCCGGGCAGACTCGAGAGCAGCGTCAGCGCCGCCAACATCGAGGCCGGCGAGGCATTGTACGTGTCATCAAGGATGGTCAGCCCGGGGATTCGGATTATTTGATCGCGGTGCACCGCCTGCCAGCCCTGCCGGAGACCGGCCGCAATCAAGTCCAGATCCATCCCAGCCGCCAGTCCGACGGCCGCGGCGGCAAGTCCATTGTGAACGCCGTGGCGGCCCAGGGCCGGCGTCGTGAGGCGGATAGCGGCACCCGGCATGGCAAGCGTGAAGGCCATGCCGTCCAGCCCAGCCGAGACCACGTCCTCGGCTCGGACATCCGCCGCGGGCGAGAAGCCGTACGTGATGGTCCGGGCAGCTGTCAGTGCCCGCATCCGCTCGACGCGGGGATCGTCGACGTTGAGGACTGCCGTCCCGTCGGCGGGAAGTGCCTCTACGAGCTCCGCCTTGGCCTCTGCCACTGCCTCAATGCTGCCAATGCGCGACAGGTGGACCTCGAGCACGGCCGTGACAACGCCGATGCGCGGCCTGGCGATGGCGGCGAGTTGAGCGATCTCACCGCCCACGTACATGCCCATCTCAAGGACCGCGGCTTCATGCTGTGGGCCCAAGCGCAGGACGGTCAGTGGCAGTCCGACTTCGTTGTTGGCATTGCCTTCGCTCTTGAGAGTGGCGTAGCGCCGCGACAAGACCGTCGCGATCGCTTCTTTGGTCGATGTCTTGGCAATGCTGCCGGTCACACCCACAACCAGAGGCGAGAAGCGGTCGCGCCAGGCGGCGGCCACGGCGTGAAGGCCCAACAACGTGTCGGGCACGGCCACGATCGCCACATCGGCGGTGGCGGCAGCAGCAGCCACTGCCGAGAGGCCTGCCTCGGCCTCACTGCCCTCCCCTACCAGAAGCGCCGCTGCGCCGGCCGCCAGGGCCGCATTGAGGAAGCGATGGCCGTCCGTCGACTCGCCCGGCAGAGCCACGAAGAGGGCGCCCGGCTCGACCAATCGCGAGTCGACGGCTGCGCCGCTAATGGGGCGCCGGGACGAGCGCAGGACGCGGCCGTGGGTTGCGGAGGCTATCTCGGCGACTGTCAGGGCAAGCGGCCCCGCACCGGGCCCAGTCTCCCTCTGGCGGGTGTCGGTCACGGCCTCAGTGTCGCACAGCCGCTCTCGTCTGGTGCAGGACTGGGCCATCGCGTCACCCCAGCGACTTGGCTTTCTGGCCGCTGGGAGCCACCGGGCCGACCGGGTTGGGCGGGACCTTAAGCGTTACGGCAGCGTCGGTGGCCACCCTACGGAACAGTTCCGTCGATTGAACCGACAAAGGCAGGACGCCCTGGCCGATCTTTGTTGGCTTGCCCTCGTAGATCACCACGCCGATCGTAAGGTCTGGCTTGTCGTGGCCAAGCCAGCCATAGAAGCTGTAGTTGTAGACGTTATCGATCCAAGCCCCCTTGCCGTGATCAAGGCTGGGGTCCCAGATCTGTGCCGTGCCGGTCTTGCCGCCAACGTAGTAGCCCGGGATGTAGGTCGCCTGGTCATACGACTTCACGGCCGTTACCACGTGCTGCATCAACCCGACAAGCGATGTCGACAGGCCCGCGCTGATCACCTGCTTGGCCGGCGTGGCCGATGCTGCGGTGTTGCCGACCGAAGTGAAGTCGGCAACATGCGGCGTGACCTTATATCCGCCGTTGGCCATTTCCGAGTAGGCCTTGATGATCTGGATCGGGGGAACTGCCACGCCCTGGCCGAATGAACGGTTGGCCAAGTCTATCTGGTACCAAGGCGTCTGGGCCGGGTCGGGGACGATGCCGGCCACCTCGCCGGCGAGGTCGATGCCGGTCTTCTGGCCGATGCCGTACGTGCGCCACGTCTGGTACAGGTTCGCGGCCGCGGCGTTGGTGGTCTTGCCTAGACGGAAGGCGACCTGTGAGACGCCCACGTTTCGAGACCAGGCGACTATGTCCGCGAAGGTCATCCAGCCCATGGCCTTGCGGTCGGCGTCCGCGACCTCCTGCCCGCCCGGAAGCTTCAGAACGCCGGAGTCGTTTATCTTGGTCGTCAAAGATGTGGTCTTGGTCTGTAGCGCGGCCGAGGCGGTAAGCATCTTGAAGACGGAACCCGGTTCGTAGACCTCGCTGATGATGGGGTCCATGAAGAGCCCTGAGTCCTGATTGGCGACCAGTTGGTAGAAGTTGGCGTCATACGATGGGTAACTTCCCTCGGCCAGAACTGCGCCCGTCTTGGGATCCATGACGATGGCCGAGACCGTTCTTGCCTTGTCCGCCGCCCACGTGGAAAAGACCTCCTGCTCGACCTGGAGCTGGAGGCCGACGTCGATCGTTGTCCGGATGTCCACGCCATCGGCGCCCGGATCGACAATGTGGATGCCCGTCGGTCCGGGCTTGTTCGGATCGATTTCGAGTTGCTGAGGCTTGCCTGCGAGCAGCGAGTCGTACTGCTGCTCTAGGCCGTACTGACCTTTGCCGTTGTCATTGACGAATCCGAGGAGCTGGGCCGCCAGGGACGTGTGCGGCGCTCCGCCCGCCTGCGGGTAGACGCGGACCGGGGTTGGCTCCAGCGTCATCGCGCCCAGGGCGCCGTTGGCCTGGGCATCGGCGATCTCCTTGCCCAGGTCCGCATCCACGTTAACCGCCAGAACGACGTAGTAGCCGGTGCCCGTCATTGCCTTACGGAAGGCGGCCTCGACGTCGCCGCTCAGTTCCAGGAAGTCGACGAGAGCCGTGGTGTCGCGCTTACGCTCGGCGTCGGTGATGCTGTGCAGGTCGGCGACGATACGGTAGTGGTTGACCGTTTGAGCAAGAACGATGGTGCCGGTCCGGTCGTAGATGGTCCCGCGCCTCGCTGGCACGGACTTATGGGTCACTCGAGTCTGCTCGGCGAGAGCAGTCAACTGCTGGCGCTGGTTGACCTGCCAATAGGCCAGGCGCGCGGTCATGCCGCTGGCCAACAAGACCAGCGCCATGAACAGGAGCAGAAGACGGCCCTTGGAGTCTGTCCGGCCAAGCATGGAAGCCTGTGGCCTCAGCGGGCCGGGATGACGATCGGGGCGGGCAGCTGCGTGAGACCACCGGAGATGGCCTGACGGCGAACGCTGGACTCCCTGCCAAGCCGGCCGATGTCAGAAAGGTCCTGTTGGCGCTGGTTCTGGAGCTGTCCCCACTGGGCGTTGAGTTTGTCTATGTCGTACCCGGAAGTAGACACCCGCACCGTCTGCACCAGCGAGAAGAAGCTCAGCAGGAAGGCTACGACGATCAGGCCGATGGCCACGCCGAAGAAGCGCGGCCGCCTGCGAGCCCGCAGAGTCAGCCGCGACGACCGGCGCGGTATCGCTGGCGCCTGGGTCATCGGGACCTGGCGGCGGATAAGAGGGGCATCCAAGCGCCGGCGTGGAAACAGCGATGAGCGCTGGCGTGCGCCTTGGTAGACAGCCATCAGTCGATACCCCGAGCCACGAGGCGATCAACGGCACCCGGACTGCCAAACCGATCCAGCCCGGATCGATCCCTTGTAGGAGCAATTTCGCGGCCCTCGAGCCAGCCGAGGAAACCGGCGGGGTGCTCAGTCCGCTCGTGGAGCTCGTGCTGGCGGCGGCCGTAGGTGCGGCGACGGCTGGCCTGATGTTGCTTGCTCATCGGTTCCTCCTTTCTCGTTGGGCTAGGCGGCGACGCGCTCGGCGGCCCGGAGACGGGCGCTTCGGCAGCGCGGATTGGCGGAGATCTCCTCGAAGCTCGGCGTACGCGACTTGCCCAGCGAACGCAGACGAGGCTGGTGGCCGCAGATGCAAACGGGCACTTCAATCGGACAGACGCAACCGCGTTGCTCGGCGGCCACAAAGCGCTTGACGATGCGGTCCTCCAGGGAGTGGTAGCTCAGAACCACGAGACGTCCGCCCGGCCTTAGCAACACGAGAGAAGAGGCCAGACCGGCCTCGAGGTTCGTCAGCTCGTCGTTGACGGCAATCCGAAGGGCCTGAAAGACACGCGTGGCCGGATGAGTGCGTCGTCCCTTGGGCGTCGGCACAGCGCGCTCAATCAGCGCCGCGAGCTGCTCGGCGGTATCTACCGGCGTGTGGCGCCGGGTCTCGACGATCGTCCGAGCAATGCGCCCGGCGAACGGCTCCTCGCCATGGCTGCGGAAGAGGGCCGCCAGTTCGCCTGCTTCCATCGTCGCGAGCAGGTCGGCAGCGGGACGGCCTTGGGCTGTGTCGAAGCGCATATCGAGACGTCCGCCGGCCCGGAACCCGAAGCCGCGCTCAACATCGGCCAGCTGGTAGCTCGACAGGCCGAGATCCAGGAAGAGGCCGTCGACCTGGCCGAAGCCCGCCGCCGGCGCCACGTCCGTCAGTTGGCCGAAATTGGCCTGCCGAAGGACGACACGATCGCCGAAACGGGCCAGGCGCCGGGCGCTCCTGGCGATGGCCGCTCCGTCGGCGTCCAGGCCCAGGAGGCGACCCTCTGGAGAGGACGCTTCGAGGATCCGCTCGGCGTGGCCTGCTCCACCGAGGGTGGCGTCGATCTGGAGGCTGCCGGAACGCGGGGCGAGAATCTCAACGACCTCGCCTGCCATTACCGGCAGGTGCCTTACCTCCTGTTCGGCGCCCCCCTCGAGAGAGCCGCCGACGGTAGTGCCGCCGGCCGCCGCGTCGAGCGGGTCCTTGAAACTCATCAGTACCACCTACAGCCCGAGACCGGTGAGCTGGCTGGCCAGCGCATCGGCCGAATCGAAGCCCTTCTGGAATGAGGACCACCGATCGGGAGCCCAGACTTCGACGTGATCCCAGGCCCCGACTACGACCGCGTCCCCGGCCAGACCGGCCCAATCGCGAATAGCGGCCGGCAGGACGATGCGACCCTGGCTGTCGCGCTCGACCTCGAATGCACTGGACGCGAGGAAACGCGAGACGGCCCTGGCCTTCTCATCGGCCAACGGCAGAACGGAAACCTTGGCCGCAAGAGCCTCGAAGGCGGGCCGCGGGAATAGCGCGGCGCAGCCATCGACCCATCGAATGACTACCGCGCCCTCTTCGAGCTGCAGGCTGAAACGGGCCGGAATGGCTACCCGCCCCTTCGCGTCCACCGAATGCCTGTACTCGCCGGTGAACATCTGCCTGTCGCCTGCCTGCTCAATCCGCGGATATGGCCGCGAGTCCCTGACGGCGGCTGGTGATGAGCGGCCTTCGCCGGGTCTGTCCCCGCCGGAGGCTTCTGGGCTGGCGCGGCTCGCCGCTCACACCCACTTATCACCACTTATCGCCACTTCGCAGGATCATACACCCACTTCGGGCGTCGTCAACGGGCGATATGGGCGGCTCGGCCGGCCGTAGGGGTGAGGCTTATGCCACAGTTCCGGATCGGGTCCAGCGCTAGACTCAGGCGGGCAAGGGCCATCCGGTTCATCAGCCGGGGTGTGTATCCGTCGAATCGGCCGCACGGAGGAGCGATATGCGGATCCTGGCTATGGAAACGACCGTTGCGGGAGTCCGCGAAGCCCAGTTCACGCCCGAGATTGCCGCCGCGGAGGCGCGCCGGGCCTGGGATCTGCAGCAGGCCGGAACGATTCGAGAGCTCTACTTCCGGGCCGATTCGCCCGCGGCCGTGCTCGTGCTCGAATGTGTGGACGTGGCCGAGGCGCAGACGGCTCTAGCGTCTCTACCTATGGTGGCCGCCGGACTGATCAGGTTCGAAGTAGTGCCGCTGCGGGCCTACCCCGGGTTCGCGAGGCTCTTCGGGGCTACCGAGCCGGCGTGACGCAGGGCAGTGCGCTGCTGGGACCCGGGATGTAGCGCGCCACCCAGCCGGACAACTCGCAGCTCAGGTCGTCGGCCAGCTGGTGGCTTGCGCCACTGCGCTCGAATGACTGTCGAAAGGCGGTCACGATCTTGACCAGTTCCGCCCTGGCTTCACCATTCCACCCGAGAGCGGGGCACACGCCGCGGAGGTGGCAGTCCTCCTCCTGCGAGAAATGCCGCACGGAATAGTCGCCGAAGTCGCGCAGGGCGCGCTCCACGACAGATCGTTCGCTGCCGCTTTCGATCGTCGCCACCAGTGCGTCCGCTCGCTCGACAAGGGCGCGATGCTGGGCATCGAGCAAAGGGGCGCCTGTCTCCATGCTGGGCTGCCACCCGATCGACATCCGAGAACTCCTTGCTCAAGTCACTTGCCGCGCCCGAGGGGCGCACCTCTATGAGGCCTTACCGCAGCTTCCCTCAGTCAGTGCCATTGGACCCGCGGAATGATGACTCGACCACTCCGTATAGCTCCGACCGGGTAGGCCACAGATCGCGGGTCGCGCTCTTCGGCCGGTCAAGTTGCGCCGAGAACTGTCAGCGGGTGGGCGGCGGGATCTTGAGCTTGTCGCCGGAGTGGATGCCGGCGCTTGCCCAAGAGTTCATGGCATTGATCTCGTTGACGCTGACCCCGAAGAAGGTCGCGATGTTTGTGAGACTGTCCGGCACCGCTGATCCATTCCCACCGGGAGGCGGCCCCGAACCTCTGACGATGTAGACGTAGCAGTTGGCCTGGCCAGTGCAAGGAACGAGGAGGTTCATGCGCGAAGCTGTCGCACCTGGAGGCCAGGCGGACGCGGCCGGAGTGGGTACCAACGTCGGTCCGAGGGACGCCGTGGGCTCGAGTGTCGGCGATGGCGGGGCGGACGGCTGGATGGACGGCTGGATGGACGCTGTGGTCGCAACAGTTGCCGTCGCTGATGGGCTTGCCGGTGGCTGCATGACGACGTAGGCCGAGGTCGAATCGGGGGTTCCGCCCCCAAAAGGCGGCAGACCCAGCATCGACGATGCAACGACCACGAGAGCCAGGACGACGAGTCCAACTCCGACAATCGAAAGGATCGGAAGGCTCTTGCGTGATCCTTCATTCACCTGGCCGGACGGAGTCTCATCGGCAAGCAGAGTCCCTCTAACGTACCGCGGACAGCTGACGTGGACTCGCTGGAGACAAACTAGCTCCTGCTGACGCAGTGAAAGTGGCAGTGGGTCCCCAAAAGCAGCGCACCGATGTGTCGGCACCGCCGTCTTCTCCGCCTCGATCAGTCGCCCATCCGGGCCGACACTACGGAGGAAGTGGCAGTGCATTGGACCGGCGTTAGCGGTCGCAGGCTCGGACCATGGCCGCCGCGGCGCGAGATCGATCGCCTCGACGCCGCGGACCGATGGTCCGCCGGCAGGGCCGGCCATGGGGCTTGCCATGTGGGCTCCGCCGATCACGCCCGAGGCGGCAGAGCCGGGGTCGTTTGCCGGGGCACGTGGCGAGCTTGAGCCTATCAGGCCACCTGACAAGCCGCTCTGATCGCCGAGCGGATCATCACTTCGCGCGATCCGGGCCCGACCCAGGCGCATCTGCTCTTCGTCAGGCGGCGTCCTGTCGCCGCGGCCGTCCTGGTTGTCTGAGCCTTCGCCAGCGTCCACGATCTCTCCTGCCCTCGTGATCTCGCCCGGCAGGGAGAGCCAGGCAGCCGACGCCCGGCAGTCTAGTACCTTTCGAGGCCCAGCGTCCCGCCAACTGCGATTCACGAGCACCAGGAGGCATCGGGGATGGTTCTCGGTGTCAAGGAAGGCGGCGAGCCGGCCTGTAAGCCGAGTTCTGTACCGCGACTTGCGTCACGGCGACGATCATCCATCTACGACCACCGGTTGCCCGGCAGCTCAAGCGGCCGACCCGAGGACTGGGCAGCGCGACCTCTTCCGTCCGAACCTCCGGTCGCCCGAACGCTCGAACTGCGTCCTCCTATTTGGCCTTGCTCCAAGCAGAGTTTGCCGCGTTTCACCTCCCGGTCCGAGCTAGGCCCGGTCCGGGCTACGTCTCTGTGGCACTGGTCCTCGCCTCACGGCGGACGGGCGTTACCCGCTACCCTGCGCTGAGGAGCTCGGACTTTCCTCGGGTTCCCCGTTGGCGGGCTCCTGAGAGCTGCCACCGTGGAACACGCGATCGTCCAGCCGACTCGCCGACGTGGGATTGTAGTCCCCTCCGGCGAGACCGCCAAGTTCGGACCGGTAATGCAACCGTGGGACGAGGTTCCAGCGGGCGAGGATTCCAGCGGGCGAGGATTCTGATTTGACCCCCAAGCCGACAACAGGATGAAGACCGAGGCGGTTCGCGTCAGACGCGCGACCGCGAACGACGCTCGCGCCATTGCCGAGATCGTCGTTTGGGGCTGGCAGACGGCCTACCGCGGCATTCTGCCAGACGACTTCCTGGCGGGACTGTCGGTGGGCGCCCGCGAGGTCGCGTGGCGCATGCGCCTCGAATGCGAGGACGACGGCAGAGAGCCGATCTGGGTGGCCGAGGTGGCCGGCGAGGCGATCGGTTTCGTAAGCTGCGGTTCGCCTCGCGACGAAGACTGGCAGTCGAGCCAAGGCCAAGTCTGTCGGCTCGGCGGCGAGGTGTACGCCATCTATGTGGCGCCCGATGAGTGGCACAAGGGCGCCGGCCGGGCTCTGCTCGAGATGGCGACCAGCCACCTACACGCCCGCGGCGCCGAAATCCTGGTCCTGTGGGTTCTCGAGGCAAACACCAACGGCCGAGCCTTCTACGAGGCAATGGGCTGGCGGCCAGACGGCACACGCCAGCTGCTCGATCTGGGCGGTTTCACTATCCCGGAAGTCAGGTACCGGCGGCTTTGAGTCGCCTCAGCGTTAGGATACGCACCTGACCAGTTGATCGGAAGGTTGTGGCTTGATGGGTGCGGTAGACAAAAGCAACACCAGCCTGCGCAAGCTGCTACGGGTGAAGCCCGGCTCCAAGGTCGATCTGGTCGGCTTCGACTGCGCAGCACCCCTGGGTCGCAAGAAGGCCAACGCCGAGCCTACCCTGGCCGCGAACCTGGCCCGCTTGGCCGATCTTCAGGACAGGCTCTACGCCGAGGCCAAACACGCTGTCCTGATAGTGCTTCAGGGCATCGACGCCGCCGGCAAAGATGGCACGATAAGCGTCATCGCCGGCGCCTTCAACCCGCAAGGAACGCCCGTCACGTCGTTCAAGGTCCCAACGCCAAAGGAAGCAGCCCACGACTTCCTGTGGCGAGTCCACGCCGCCGTCCCCGGCAAGGGCGAAATCGGAATCTTCAACCGCAGCCACTACGAATCGGTGCTCATCGTCCGGGTGCACGGTCTCGAGCCTGAGAAACGGTGGCGGCGCCACTACCGTGAGATTCGCGAGTGGGAGCGGATGCTCACCGACGAGGGCGTCACGATCCTCAAGTTCTTCCTCGCGATCGACAAGGACGAGCAGCGGCAGCGCTTCCAGGAACGGGTCGATGACCCGGCCAAGCGCTGGAAGATCGCCCTGTCAGACATCGAGGAGCGCAAGTTCTGGGACGACTACCGGGCTGCCTTCGAGGAGATGCTCGCCGAAACCAGCACCGACTACGCGCCCTGGTATCTGATCCCAGCCAACCACAACTGGCTCCGCAATCTCGCCGTCAGCGAGATCGTGGCGGACGCGATTGACGATCTTGACCCGCAGTATCCTCAGGCAGCAGCCGGGATCGAGGGTCTGAAGGTCGTCTGAAGACAGACGCGAGTGGATCACAAGGGGCTACACCGTGGTCTACTTGATCCTGCTGGGCTCCGGCCTTGCGATCCTGCCTTCGGCATCTGGTGGGCGGTCCGCCCGGTGATCGGCCGTCGCACTGTCGGGGCGGTCATGGGCGCTCCGAGCCGGCCGCTCTCCCGGTCTCTCGGGGCGGGGGCGAGATCCGCAATGCCGCAGACTTGCCCCGGGCAGCTGCGAACCGGCGATCGTCAGATTCATGCTCGACCTGGTCGAACATTCGCAGGATGGCGCCCGCCGCTCCCCTACTTCGGCCGAATCACGGCCACCCACGGCCCGCCGGATAGTGCCCGGTCAATAGCCTCGTTGCAGAGAGCGTCGGCCTGCTTGTTCTGAGCCCGCGGCACGTGGTTGGCGGTCCAGCGCGCAAAACGCGATAGCCGCGCTTTCGCCTCGGCATGAAGCGGGATCAGTTTGGCGTCCTTGACCCGCCAGCGGCCGTGGAGCTGCTCGACGATCAGCTTGGAGTCGAGCAGCAAATCGACCGCCTGTGCCCCCAACTCTTCAGCCAGGGCCAGAGCCCGGAGGACGGCCGTGTACTCGGCCACGTTGTTCGTCTGAACGCCCAGGTACTCAGAGATGGACGCAATCGGCGGCGCGTCAGGCCGGCGCGATGCGGGCCCCAGGGCCTCGATCAACACGGCGCCAAGAGATGCCGGGCCTGGGTTGTTCCGGGCCGCGCCGTCAGTTCTGACGATTAGGGTGCGCAGGCCCGACGGCGCCGCTGGCTGGCCTCCGGGTCGAACAGCTCGCAGTTTGGACTCGGAAGTCGGCGTTTCGGACTCGGGAGCTGCCAGAGACTCCCAGAGCGAATCCCAGCCGCTGTCCTTGGAGCTCAGCCTCGTCGCCCCACGATCGCCGAGGAGACCTCGAGGATCGCCCGGGTGATATTGATACCCCTTGGGCAGGCATCGACACAGTTGAAGATCGTCCGGCAGCGCCACACACCGTCCTCATCGGCCAGGATCTCCAGCCGTTCGGCCGCACCTTCGTCTCGGGAGTCGAAGATGAAACGATGTGCTTGGACGATGGCCGCCGGCCCGACGTACTCGGGCCTGGCCCAGAACGATGGGCAGGAGGACGTGCAGGCGGCGCACAGGATGCACTTGGTCGTATCGTCGAACTTGGCCCGTTCTTCCTGGCTCTGGCGCCGCTCGCGCTCGGGCTCGGGCTGGTCGTTGATGAGGAATGGCTTGACCGAGCGGTACTTGCCGAAGAATCCGCTCATGTCGACGATCAGGTCCTTCACGACCGGCAGGCCCGGCAGCGGAGCGACCGAGATCTTCTTGCCCAGCTGATCGATGCGAATGCGGCAGGCCAGCCGGTTACGGTTGTTGATGAGCATCGCGTCCGAGCCGCAGATGCCGTGGCCGCAAGAGCGGCGGAAGCTGAGCGAGCCATCCTGCTCGGCCTTGACCTTGATGAGCAGGTCGAGGACGCGATCCATAGGATCGCTCTCGACCTCGTAGCGCTCCCAATGGGGCTTGGGCGGGGCAGCTGGTCCGCTCGGCGATCCGGCCGTTCCGGCAGCAGGCTCGTAGCGGAGGATACGAAGTTCGACTTTCATTCCATCGGCCTCAGTACGTCCGCGGCTTCGGTTCGAAGCGGGTGATCGAGACCGGTTTGTACTTCAGGGTCGGCCCCGTCGGTCCCTTGTACGCGAGTGTGTGCTTGAGCCACTTGGCGTCGTTGCGCTCCGGGTAGTCCTCGCGCGAATGAGCACCCCGGCTCTCGGTTCGGGCCAGAGCGCCCGCCGCCATGACCTCAGCCAGGTCGAGCAGGTAGCCCAGCTCGTTGGCCTCGAGCAACTCCGTGTTGAAGACGCTCCCCCGGTCACTTATCGAGATGGCGCCATAGCGCTCCTTCAACTCACGCACCCTGACCAAGGCCTCGGTCAGGAGCTTGCCGTCGCGATACACGCCGACGTTGTCCATCATCACGTCGGCCAGCTGGCTCCGGATCGCGGCCACCTTCTGGCCCTTGTCATCGCGGGTGCGGATTGCCTCGAGCTGCGCGCGGACCGGTTCGGCGGCATAGGCGATGGGACGCGGCCGTTCCACCTTGCCGGCGTGGCGGGCCATCTGGCGGCCGGCGCGTCGCCCGAAAACGAGCAGCTCCACGAGCGAATTGGTCCCGAGGCGGTTGGCTCCGTGGACGCTCACGCAGGCACACTCGCCGGCGGCGAAGAGGCCGGGCACGACCGTGCCCTTGTCGTCGCGGACGACCTCTGAGTTGACATTGGTCGGGATACCACCCATGGCGTAGTGAGCCGTCGGCTGAACCGGAACCGGCTCCTTGAGCGGCTCCACACCCTGGTAGATGCGGGCAAACTCAGTGATGTCGGGCAGCTTCTCCTCGATGACCTTGCGGCCGAGGTGCCGCACGTCCAGGTACAGGTAATCCTTGCCGCCGATACCGCGGCCGGCCCGGATCTCCTGGTACATCGCCCGGCTGACCATGTCCCGCGGCGCCAGCTCCATGAGCTTGGGCGCGTAGCGCTCCATAAAGCGCTCTCCCAGGTCGTTGAGGAGCGTGCCGCCTTCGCCGCGGGCCGCCTCCGACAGGAGAATGCCGATACCAACGATCCCCGTCGGGTGGAACTGGAAGAACTCCATGTCCTGAAGCGGGATGCCGTGTCGGTAGCACAGGGCCACGCCGTCGCCGGTCAGGCTGTGGGCATTG
>Ga0066798_10000898_pt1 | contig 13662 bp, 12 predicted proteins | sample PersoiDNA2013203_FD_70961 | JGI IMG/M metagenome (GOLD analysis project Ga0066798, IMG submission 70961) | Permafrost soil microbial communities from the Arctic, to analyse light accelerated degradation of dissolved organic matter (DOM) -... | ecosystem: Environmental > Terrestrial > Soil >...
TCGCGGGTATAGCTGTCCACCGACAACAGGTGTTGGCCCGATTCACTGTTACCTGCTGGATGGGTATCTACACTCTGTGTATAAGCCGATGTCTTTTTTAGAATTTCCAGGATAAACCGCTGGGCAATCTCCGGCATATTACGGACTTCTGGCGACTCGTCTGGCAACAGCCAGCTATCCAGGGCTCGCCTGGAAACGCCTATGCGCTGCGCCAATGCGTCACGGGTGAAGTTCAGGCGACGCATGGCATCACGCAGGAAGACTTGCTGGGACATTGGGAGTGATCTCGAATGATGTGTACACGTAGCGTATTGTTGATCGCCGGTTCGTGTAACTCAAGCGTAGATTTTCGGCTGGTCTCGCAGGCGGGTGCTTCACCGGTTCATGCCCAAGTGTGCTCAGGTGTAATTTCTGCTGGAGCAGTTCCAGAAGCAGGGCAAGGCTAGCTATACGACGCTAGGACAGCGCAAGAATCCAAGGCGCACCCAGGCCCAGCAGCAGAATGAGAAACAACCCGCCGAAGATAGAGCCCAGGCGCCAGTAATCGGCACTGGGCAGATAACCACTGCCGTAGTAGACCGGGCTCGGCCCCGTGCCATAGGGCGTGATGATACCCATCAGCCCCAGCGAAGTGCCCAGCAGCAGCGCGAAGGCTTGCAGATCGATGCCGCTCACCCCCATCCCGGCCGCCAGCATCACCGGCAGTAGCGCGGTGGTGTGGGCGGTGGAACTGGCAAACAGGTAATGGGCCAGATAAAACACCACCACCAGCAGCATCATGGCAACGTTTGGAGAAAATCCATTCAGGTGGGCCGCGACGAATTGACCAAACCACGGCACAAAGCCCACCCGTGTCAGCCCGTCGGCCAGGGCCACCAGTGTGGCGAACCAGGCGAAGGTGTTCCAGGCGGCCTTGTTGCCCAGTGCGTCATCCCAAGTGATGACCTGGGTCAGAAGCATCAACACGATGACCAGGATGCCCACCAGGGCCGGGTCGAGCCAATCCCCCGCGAATATCCACAGTCCGAGCGCACTTACCACCAACGCCAACAGGATCTTTTCGCGGCGTGACAGTGGGCCCAGATCTATCAGTTCGCGGGCCGCCCAGGCCGGCACTTCTTCGTTGCACTTGATCTGTGGCGGATACAGCCAGTACGCCAGCAAGGGCAGCACTGCCAGTAACAGCAGGCCGACCGGTGCCGCGGCGATAAACCACTGGCCCCAGGAAATATGCACGCCGGCGATTTTTTCGATCAGGGCCGAGGCCAGCAGGTTGGGCGCCAATGCGGTCATGAACAGCGAGCTGGTGACACAGGTGGAGGCGATGGCAACCCACATCAGATAGGAACCGATGCGCCGGGCGCTGGGGTCGTTCGGTTTGGAGTCGTAGAGTCCGGGCAGGTTGCGAATCACCGGGTAGATGGTCCCGCCACTGCGAGCGGTGTTGGACGGGGTAAAGGGCGCCAGCACCAGGTCCGCGAGCATGACGGCATAGCCCAGGGTCAGGGTCTTGCGGCCCATGCGCTTGACCAGCAGCAACGCAATCCGCCGCCCCAGCCCGGTCTTCTCATAGCCCAGGGCAAACATGAAGGCGCTGAAGATCAACCAGACCGTGTTGTTCGCAAAACCCGACAGGCCCCATTTCAAGGCCTCCGCGGGCACCTTGAAACCTGGGCTGGCCAGTTGTTCCGGACTGAACAGCACCCAGGGGGCCAGCACTGCGGCGACCGCGACCCCGATCAGGCCAATCACGGCGCCCGGCAGCGGTTCGAAGATCAGGCCGACGACCACCCCGGCGAACAAGGCGAAAAAATACCAGGCATGGGGGGCCAATCCGGCAGGTGCCGGCAGGAGGGCGAGCACCAGGGCAACGCAAGGTGGCAGCAGAAATGTCCAGAGATTGCGCACTATCGGGTTCCTAATAATACCGAGGGCTGAATGCGAGTGAAGGGGGATTGGACGTTATCAACCCACGGCAATGACTTGAGCGGCGTATTCGTTGCGAAATTGCTTCAGGGAGCTGAGCACCACCGTTGCCGCGCCATCGATCAGGCCACAGCGCCCGCTGCCCGGAAGCAGATGGCAGAGACTCTCCAGTGCCTGCAGGTCATTGGGCAGGCCCATACCGGTATCGATTCGCCGCAGCAACCGCGAGAGTTGATAGGTCCCGGCTTTACAGGGTGGGCACTGGCCGCAGGAGCCCGCCGCAAAGAAGTCGACGTACTCTGCCACCTTGCGCACGATGCTGGTGCCCTCCGAGATCACGATCATGGCCCCGGTCCCCAGGCTTGAACCACGGGCCTTGAGCGTATCGAAGTCCAGGGGGACATCCAGGTCCTCCGCGCCCAGCAGGGTATTGGAAGGACCGCCGGTGAATACCGCCTTGAAGGCGCGTTCGCACAACATGCCACCGCCGTGCGCGAAAATCAGCGTGCGCAGCGAGGTGCCCATCGGTAACTCGTACAGGCCTGGCCTGAGTACGTCCCCGGAGAGCGAGTAGAGCTTGGTCCCGCAGGCGTTGCCCAAGCCCAGGTCTCGGTACCAGGCGGCGCCATGGCGCAGGATGTGGGCAACATGGGCCAGGGTTTCGATGTTGTTGATCAGCGTCGGCTGGCCATGCACGCCACTTTGCGCGGGATAGGGCGGTTTTTGCCGGGGGAAAGGAAAGCCACCTTCGACACTGGCGATCACGGCGGTTTCTTCGCCGCCGATATACAGGCCCGAGCTTTCCACCACTGCAAGGTCGATCGGGCGATTCTGCTGCCGGGCGACTTCGGCCAGGAGGGCGCAGCCCCGCCATTGCTCGACGGCCTGACGCACAACGGCCACTGCGCTGTGCTGGTGAGGGTTGACGTAGAGATAAACGTGATTGGCCCCGGTGGCCAGCGCGGCAATCAGTGCGCCCTCGATCACCTGATGCGGCGACTTTTCCAGTAGCTCGCGATCCTTGAAGGTGCCTGGCTCATCCTCGTTGCCGTTGCACAGGACATACTTTTCCAGCTCCGCAGGCTGCTCCGCCACGGCGGCCCACTTGCGATGGGTGGGGAAACCGGCGCCACCCAGGCCGCGCAGGCCTGCTTCGGCCAGGGTCGGGAGGATGCCGCCCGGATGGCTGAGTGCGGCGCGCAAGCCTTCACCGCCGCCCTGGGCGAACCAGGCATCGAGGTCGGCGCCCACTTGTACGGCGGGGGCGAGTAATACGAGTTGAGTCTTCATCTCAGGCATCTCAGTAAGGCAGCGAGTCGGCGTGAGTGGTCGGCAGTGCACCCTTGGCCCGGTGGGGCACGGCACTGTGCCGGCGCAGGTCGAAGTTGCCGTACCCGGGGAACAGCTCGGGGCCGTAGACGTCCAGCGGCAAGCCGGCGGCGATCAACTGGCGTTGCCAGTCGTACACGTGGGACAGGCCGACCTTCGGCGCGGGCGTGGGGTCGGCGGTGTGGGCCGCGTGCTCTCCAGCCCTGCGTCCGAAGGTGATAATCTCTGCCAGGGCGTTGCCCATCATGCGATTGCGGCCATGGATGCCGCCGCTGATTTCGCCGACGCAGTACAGCCCGCGTACCGAGGTCTCGCCGTTCTCGTTGATGGCCACGCCACCGTTTTGATAATGCAGGGTCGGCCGGACGATCAGCGGCTCCACGGCCGGATCGATACCGCACTGGGCCGCGACATGCCCCAGGCTCACCAGGCGTTCCTTGAGAATCCCCGGATGGCGGCGCTCCAGCCCGGGGGTATCGAGCAAGACGCCCAGTTGCCCGTCACGCTCGACGCCACGGCCTTCGGCGCACTCCTTGAGGATCGCGGCGGACACCACATCGCGGGTTTGCAGCTCGGGGATGAAACGCTGCCCCAGGCCGTTCACCAGATAGGCGCCGGCCGAGCGCGCGGCTTCGGAAACCAGCCCGCCGACACGATGCGACGGCCAGGCCAATCCGGTGGGGTGATACTGGAAGGAATCGATTTCGCGCAGGCGAGCGCCAAGACGATAGGCCAGGATCAAGCCGTCGGCGGTGGCGCCATAATGGTTGGAAGTGGGGAAGCCATTGAGGTGCAGGCGCCCGGCGCCGCCCGTGGCGAGTATCACGCGGCTGGCGCGCACGAGGATGAAGCTGTGTCGTTCCAGGTTGTAGAGTACGCCGCCCACGCAGGTGCCGCTTTCATCGGAGAGCAGCTCGACCAGAGGGCAGCGGTTCCACACGCTCACCCGCTCTTCCAGCTCCACCGCCTCGCGCAGCACGCGCATCATCTCCAGACCCGTGTAGTCCTTGAACGAGAGGATGCGCGCACGGCTGGCACCGCCGGGTTTCTTGCGCAGCAGCTTGCCACCGATCAGGCCGCCCTCGGCGAGATCGAAGTGCATGCCGCGCTCGATCAGCCAGCGGATACTCTCCGGCCCCGACTGGGCGAGGCGCGCCGCCAGCGTTCGATCGGCACAGAGGTGGCCGGCGCGCAGGGTGTCTTCAAAGTGAATCTGGGGGCTGTCGTCCTCGCCGACGGCAGCCTGTATACCGCCCTCGGCCATCACCGTATTGCTGTCGCCCAGGCGCAGCTTGGTCGCGAGGATGACATGGGCACCGTGCTCCACGGCGGTTAGCGCCGCCGCGCAACCGGCACCGCCGCCGCCGATAATCAGCACGCCGGTATTGACCACCGGGGCACCGGCCAGGGCCGCGTCATCAATCTGCGCGTTGCTGTGCAGGCGGTCCGTCAGTTCGCGCGGGCAATGGTCCCCGCGATTCACGCCCACCTGCAGCGGCGTATTGGCTCCCACCCGATAGTCCGGGTGGAAGGCGTGCAGCAGTGCTTGCTTATCGAATGTTTCAGAGGCGGGCTCGCAAGCGCTGGCGCGTAGTTGGGCCAGGGCTTGCGGATAAGGAATACCGGGCATGTTGTGTTCCTTATTCCAGCGTCACGTTGGGGTCGACGTTCATCACGCCGCGGTTGATCTGGCTCAGGCGCTGCATCAGGTCCGCCGGTCGAAAGCCGACGGATGCTGACATCCGGCGTATGTAGAGGCCCAGATGGTTCGGCGAAATATGCTCGGGGCAGGCAATGGTGCACAGGTTGCACATGATGCATTCGTCGAATACCTGGCTCGCTGACAGATCCCCGACGGCGGCCAGGTTGACACCTTTCTGCACCTCCAGGCCCTTGGGGCAGGCGCGGTCGCAACCGCCGCAGTGCCGGCAATGGCTGGCTTCGGGAAAGGTGGCGGCAATGCGCTCGGAGATGTTCCAGGTGTCGTCCCAATCGTGGAGGTTGTAGGTGTGGTGCCGGTTCATGGGCAGATGGTCGAGGAAGCTGATCTGCAAACCCTGCTCGACCCGGGTCTCGCAGGCCAGGGCGGTGCTGACCTCGCGTTCGCCGGCACGCCGGATCAGCACCCGGCACGAGCCACAGACGCCTTGGCCCATGCAGCCGACCGCGTCGATAAGCGGTTGTCCCGAGTCGATAACGGCTTCCAGGATCGAACGCAGGGCGCTGGTTTCGATCAGTTCTCCATTGATGGTGACCTGAACCGGGGATGTTGGCATACAAAGCTCCTGAACGCCCCGCAAACGGCAAGGGCTCAAGGGCAGCCTAGAGCATCACGGCCAGAGGGAAACTGATACGGCTCAATAAAACCGAACACGCCCCCTATGTGCCCTCAGCGCAGACAAGAACATGTCTGCAACGTCTTTGGGATTGATGCAACGGCCTTGTGAGACGGCATAATGCTATTTGTCGCCCAAGCCAGCTATGGGCCAGAAGCAAAAATTCAAGCGTTTCGAACCATCTGCCATGAACCTCAAGGAGGGTCAGACGCGGGCCTTGAACGACGCCGCGCCTGAGTGGGCATGGGTTATTTGGCTTTCAGGCCATAGGTCTTGTTGGCAAAGGCGGCGATTGCATCCGCCATGGCTTGTGGTTGTTCGGGAGCCATTGCATGGCCGGCTTTTTTCAGCACGACTACCGAAACCCGGTCCCCGAGCATGTTCTTCAGCACCTGTGAGAATCGGCGGGGTGCAACGGCGTCATCTTCACCCTGCAGGTCAAGAATCGGCGCCTGGCCAGCGGCAAAATAGTCATCCACCGGAGTGGTGTTGCGCGCATGGGATTCAGCTTCGTGTGTCGCTTCGTGCCAGCCGTCGAGCCAACCAGTCGGGTCATTGCCCGGCGCAAAGAACGCTTCCTTGAGGTAGATCAGGCGCTGTTCCTTGGACAGGGACAGGTCGCCGGCACCGTCGATGGCCTTGCGCATTTCCGGGCCGATGGGCTTTTCTGTCGAGCCTGGTGGTACCTTGCCGGCCGAAGCGGCAGCCAACACAACGCCGCGTACCAGGTCTGGACGATCAGCGGCCAATTGACGCGCCGGGAAGTTGCCCCAGGCATGACCGACCACCACCACAGGCCCGGATTTTTCGTGCTCGACGACGGCGGCGACGTCCTTGGCAAAATCGTGAACGGAGAGATTTTCCATGGGGCCGACGCTTTTGCCGATGCCGCGCGGTTCAGGGCGTACCACCCGGAAACCCTTGGCCTGCAGATCCGCCGCCACCTGGTCGTAGTCACGTCCCGAGCGACCGAGGGAAGGCAGCATGACAATGACGGGACCCTTGCCTTGGGACGTTACGTCGATCTGTACGTTGCCGTACTTGATGACGTCTTGTTGCAGGGCAGGGCTGGCAAATGCGCTGGTGCAGGCTGTCAGTATGGCCACCGCGCAGAGGTTCAAGGCGAATTTTTTCATTGTTATTCTCCGGTGTCGTTGAAAAATCAAAGGGTCTTGCCGGGTTCCAGGCCGCTCTCTTCAAGCAACTGAATGGCCGGCTTGCTGGTCAGGTATTCGATGAAGGATTTGGCGGCGGCCGATTGAGTCGATTGTTTGGCCACCACTGCGGTGAACAGGCTGATCTTTTGAACCTTGTCGGGTAGCGGGCCGACGAAGTCGACACCGGGGGTGACTTTCAGCTCGCTGACTTGTTGCATGCCCAGGTCGGCATCGCCGCGAGCCAAGGCTGTCCCTACCAGTTCCTTGCCTTCGATCACCACGCTTTTCGATTTCATCTGTTCGCTGATGCCAAGCTCATTGAACAGGGTCGTCGAGATGTAGACGCCGCTGGCGCCTTGCGAATACGCGACCCGCTTGGCATTCAGGAGCGTCTGACGCAGGGCATCCACCGATGAAACATCAGGCTTTGGCTGGCCCTTGGGGATGCCAACTCCGATCCGAGAGGAGGCAATCTGGGTGCGAGTGGTCATTTCGAATGAGCCAGTGCCCGAGAGTTGGTCCAGTGTTTCGGCGGCCATGATCGCCAAATCCATGGGCTCTTTGTGCAGCACCCGCTGAGGGATCGAATCCGGCGACTCGCCCATCGATGGACCCCAACTGATCAGCAGCTTGTTGCCGCTGGCTTTCTCGTAGGCTGGCTGCAGGTGTTGCATGGCACCCTTGAGTGCGCCGGTGGCAATGATATGCAACTCGGCGGCCTGCACTTGGGCGCTGACGGCGAGCAGACTGCCGAGGCCTGCGGATACCATAAGCGACGCTTTTGTTGTTTTTTTCACGACTGTACCTTTTGGGGGTTGGGGTTGCAGATCAACGGTCGACACCTCTCAGGTGGCGCCGCGGGTATTCACGTAAAGCGAATAAAGTGAGGTGGTAGAAGCCATCAGCAGCCGGTTGCGCTTGGGGCCGCCGAAGCACAGGTTGGCGCAGCGCTCCGGCAGGTCGATATGACCGATGGCGGTGCCGTCCGGGGCGAACACCCGCACACCATCCAGGCCTGCCTCGCCACTACCCCAGCCGCACCAGAGGTTGCCATCGATATCGATTCGGAAGCCGTCAGGTGTACCGACGCCGGCATCGATCAGCACTTTTCCGGCATCGAGTACCTGGCCTTCGCTGACGTTGAAGGATTTGAGGGTGCGAGGTCGTGCGCGGGACTCGACGACGTAGAGGGTTTTTTCGTCCGGTGAAAAGGCCAATCCGTTGGGGCCTTGCACACCTTCGGCGACACAGCTCAACTCGCCATTGAGCGGGTCGATGCGGTAGAGGTTGGCAGGGAGTTGCGCACAACCCTTTTGCCCCATGTAGTCGCTTGCCAACCCGAAGGGCGGGTCGGTGAACCAGATGGAGTCGTCGGACTTGACCACCACATCATTGGGGGAGTTGAGCGGCAGCCCCTTGAAATGGCTGGCCAGTACCGTCTGGCTGCCGTCATATTCGGTACGGGTGACCCTGCGGCCGCCGTGCTCGCAGACGATCAGCCGGCCCTGGCGGTCGCGCGTCATGCCATTGGCCTGGTTCGAAGGGTAGCGCCATACACTGAGCGCGCCGCTTTGTTCGTCCCACTTGAGGATTCGGTCGTTGGGCAAGTCCGTGAACAGCACATGGCGAGCGTCACCGAACCACACCGGCCCTTCGGCCCAACGCAGGCCGCCCGCGACGCGCTCGACCTTGGCATGGGCCAGCCGATAATGGCTGAAGCGCGGGTCGAGTTCGCGGACAGCGGGGTCGGGGGTTCGCAGGCTGGGTTGCCAGGGAAAGTCGGGCACGGTCGGTTTCTCCAGAAGGTCGGCTTCAGCGGTACAGGGTGTTTGGATTGGTGACCAGAAGTGCCTGCGCTACCGCGGGGTCGGCACAGGCCTGGAGCACGAAGTCCAGCAACAAGGCGTCGTCGGGTACCTCGCCCTTGACGTTCGGATGTGGCCAGTCGGAACCCCAGATCGTCCTGTCCGGGGCACATTCGAGGAACCGCCGGGCCCAGGACAGGCCTTGTGGCCAAGGACCTGCCGCACCCTGCATGGCACGGTCGATACCCGACACCTTGATCCAGCGGTCCGCTCGTTTCAGATGCTGTTCCAGTGCCTTGAGCGGAGCTTCTTCAATCGGTCTGCTCAGGTCCAGGCGCGCCATATGGTCGATGACCAGCGGCGTACGCAAGGTTTTCCAGGCATCGAGCACGGGCAGCAAAACCTCGATTTCACCGTGCAGCAGTACGTGCCAACCCAAGGGGGCGACACGTTCGGCAAGTCGGCGCAGATACTCCGGGTCACGGTTGCCGGGAAGATGTCCCATCAAGTTGAAACGGATGCCTCGCAGCCCACCTTCATGCAGTGCCTGGAGCTGATCATCGGTGGTGCTGTCGTCGATCAACCCGATGCCACGATATCGCCCGTTGCTGGCGGCAATGGCAGAGAGGATGGCGCAATGGTCGGTGCCATAGGGCGCGGCCTGCACCAGCACCCCATGTTCGATACCCAAGCTTCGATGCAGCTCAAGCAACGCCTCGAACGGCGCGGGAGCGGGGTGGTAGGCGGCATTGGCCGGCAGCGGGAATTGGTCCCACGGACCGTAGATGTGGGTATGGCAATCCCACGCGCCTGCTGGAAGGAGTGTATGCATGATCATCGGCTCGAATCAGGAAAAGCCCTGCCAGCGAAGGCCGGGCGTGCAGATCAGTCGCAGCGAGCGGTCATGCCGCCGTCAACGACGATTTCGGTACCGGTCACGAAACGGGATTCGTCGCTGGCCAGGAATAGCGCCGCATTCGCGGTGTCGCGGCCGTCGCCCATGAAGCCCAGGGGAATTCGTGCCAGGCGGCTATCGAGCAGTTTGTCGATGTCACCGCCGGTGCGTTGCCCGGCCAGGCGTACTTCCACCATCGGGGTATGCAATTGGCCGGGGACGACGGTGTTCACGCGGATGCCTTTCTTGGCGTATTCGACCGCTGTCACTCGCGATAGCTGAATCACACCGGCCTTGCTGGCGGCATAGGCCACTTGTGCCGAACCGGTCCAGCGGATGCCGGAAGTCGAGGCGGTGTTGATGATCGAGCCACTGCCCTGGGCTTCCATGATCGGCAGCACATGCTTGCAAGTCAGGTATACGCTCTTGAGGTTCAAGGCGATCTGCGCGTCCCATTTGTCCTCGTCCAGCGCCACGGCACCGCCGGCTGAAGAGCCACCGACGTTATTGACCAGAATGTCCACCTGCCCGTAGGTCTTCTTGCAGGTGGCGACCATCGCGGCGACGGATTCACTGTTGGTGACGTCGCAGGCGAACGACACGACCTCTGCGCCGATGTCCTTGATGCGGCGGATGGTTTCCTCCATGGCATCGAGATTCTTGTCGACCGCGAAGATTTTCGCTCCGGCCTGGGCGAACAGTACCGCCACGGCGCGACCATTGCCCCAGCCAGGCCCTACGCAGCCGGCGCCGGTGACGATGGCCACTTTGCCTTGCAGGCGGGTGTTCGAAGTATTGAGTTCAGTCATGCTTGTATCCTCAGGAAAGACGGGTGGGAAGTTCAGGGGCCACGCCAGCCGGTGGCGGCACTTCGAACACCTTGATGGTCATGGAAATCAGCGTGTAGTAGCCGGCGATGCCTACCAGATCGACCACGGCGGTTTCGCCCAGTACGCGGCTGATGTCCTGATACAGCTGGTCGTCGACCTGGCGGGTGTCATGCAACTGGCGGATAAAGGCGTACACCAGCGCTTCGTCTTCGTGCTCGAAAACCGGCTGCCGGTCATCGCGAATGGCGTCGATCACGGCAGGGGACAGACCCGCCTCCAAGGCGAATGGCTTATGCGCGGCCCACTCGTACTCCGCCAGCCAGTGTCGGCCGAGCAGCAGGATGGCCAGCTCCGAAAGGCGTGGCTCCAGGCTACTGTCGTAACGGCAGTAACGACCAAGGCTCTGTGCACACTGGGCCAGCTCCGGGCGGTGCAGCCAGATGGCGAGCGGCCCACGCACGCCTTTGCGCGGGCCGGTCGCGATGGCGTCGTAGATCACTCGTTGGGCTTGATTCAGATGCTCGGGGTCTATCGCTTTCAAACGATTCATGGGCGGATTCCTGATCAAAGATTCTGGGAGTGGGGTTGGCGATGCGCGCTGGGCGGCACGCTGGGCTCGGACGGCGCGCGCAGCAGGCTTTTACCGGCGCAGCGCCCAGTCTCGCGTTTGAAGGCCTCGGCATCGAATGCGCCTTCCCAGCGAGCGATGGCGTACACGGCAATGGTGTTGCCGACGATGTTCACCAGGGCGGTGGCCGTGGCCATCATCCGGTCAATACCAAACAACAGGCCCAAGCCACCCAAGGGCAGGCTTTGCACCGATTGCAGGGTGGCCGCCAGTTTGATGAAGGCGCCGCCGGCCACTGTGGTCCCGCCCTTGGAGGTCAGGCTGAGAATCGCCAGCAGGCCGATCTGCTGCCAGATCGAAAAGGGCGTGTCGGTGGCCTGGGCAATGAAGCCGATGGCGACGGCCATGTAGATGGAGGTGCCGTCCAGGTTGAAGCTGTAGCCGGCGGGTAGCACAAAGCCGACCACCACCTCGTCACAGCCAGTACGCTTGAGTTTTTCCAGCAGTCTCGGGAAAGCCACCTCACCGGAGGCGGTACCCAGCACCAACAGTATTTCCTCGCGAATGACTTTGAGTACGGTCCAGAACGGCAGGCCGATGGACCAACTGATGGTTCCCAGTACACCGAAGACGAAGAACAGCGAGGCTGCGTAATAGACGGCAATCAACTTCAGAAGGTAGAGCAGCGTGGCGCCGCCGTAACTGCCCACGGCCGCGGCCATGGCACCAAAGGCACCCAGCGGAGCCAGTTTCATGATGAAGCCGAGCATTTTGAACAATACGTTTTGGGCTTCGTCGATCCCCTTGACGATCAAGGAGTCTGGCCCGGCGACACGGTTGATCGCCATCCCGGCCAGCATCGAAATGATCAGCACCTGAATGATGTCTCCCTTGGCAAAGGCATCGACCAAGGTGTGCGGGATAAGGCCTAACAGATAGTCGATCACCGAAATACTGCCGGCACTCGCGGTAGCCTTGATGGCTTCTGCCGATTCGTTGAGGTTGCCGGCGTGCAACCCGGCACCGGGCTGAACCAGGTTGACCAACACCAGGCCGACGACCATCCCCAAGGTACTGACCACTTCAAAGTACAGCAGGGATTTCATGCCCAGGCGGCCCAGCTTGCGCATGTCCTTGACGTGTGCGAGGCCGTGCACCAGGGTGAAAAACACGATGGGCGCGAGCATCATCTTCAGCAGGGCGATAAACGCCTGGCCGAGGGGTTTCATGGCGATCGCCCAACTGGGCGCCAACAGCCCCAGCAACACGGCCGCTACCAGCGCGACCAGTACTTGTACATGCAGCTTCTTCAAGTGTTTCATAGGTAATCCTCGCCCCGGTGGGCGTCATTATTTTTGTAGTCGACACAGGTTGTTCGGATGGCTCTCCAGGCGATCAACGGCAGTAGGGACGGTAGAGATTGAACTGCGTACAACCGATATTGAGTGGTCGTCGCATGGCATCCAGGGCACTTGATGGAATGCAGTAGTCGAAGGTCGCAATCAGGGACAGGCTGCGTCCGTGGTCAACCGGGGGCGCCAGGTTTTCACCCCACTGCAGCCTTAAGACGCCAGCTATCGTGTTGATCTGGGCGTCAACGGCGCTGATGAAGCTTTCCATATCGACGTCAGCGGGCAGGTTCCAGCTCATCAGCAGGAGGGAGGCGGCCTGGCCTGGACGACGCGCTTCGGCGCAGGTCCTGAGTACGATCCGCTGACGACCAATGGTTCTGGGCAAGATGCGTCGGCTCCAGGGTGTGGAGCGTGCGCCCGATACACTCAGGTATTGCGCAGTCTTCAACACGTCTTCGTTCTCAAGCTCATAGAGCGCCAGATAGCGTGGCCAGCCTTCGCTGCACACCCAACGCTGGCCGACGAGAAAGCCCGGCAGCGCGAGGCGCTGTGGGAAGTGCTCGGTGTCGTACCAATCGTTGAACTCCTCCTCCAGGGAGGAGGGGGGTTGCATCAGCACAAGCAACAGCGCGGCGTTCATGATGGGATTGTCGAGAGTGGGCAGGGCGATATGACTGAAGTCAGGCGTTTGGAGTTGTTCATTGTTGTTCTCCTATTTGTGTTTAGCATAGAGAACCCTAAAAAACTAGACAAAAACCTTTTATTGATAGCAATCTATGCTTTAAAAGCATGGGGTCAGGGTCGTGGATATTCGAGAGCTGCGCACGTTCGTTCAGGTGGCACATGCGGGCAGCTTCAGCCGCGCCGCGCGCGATCTGTATATCGCCCAACCGGCACTTAGCCGTCAGATCGCCAAGCTTGAAGACCAGCTCAATGTCACGTTGCTGACCCGTCATGGTCGAGGCGTCGAGTTGACAGCTGCCGGTGCGCGGTTGTTGGAACGCGCGGAAATGATGCTCCACTACCTGCAGGAAACCACCGATCATGTGCGCAACAGTGCACAGGAGGAACGCGGGCATCTGGCAATCGGCCTTCCCCCGGCAATCGGCGCGGTCATCGGCCCGCAATTGATCAGGAGTTTCCGCGAACTGTGGCCCAAGGCCTCGTTGCATGTGCGTGAAGGGCTCAGCAGCTCCTTGCAGGAGTGGGTACTGGATGGACGAGTGGATCTGGCAGTGGTCTATAACCAACCGCTGCTTGAAGCCTTTGAAGTGCGCCCGCTGTTCAGCGAGCCCATGGTGGTAGTCGGCCCCGTCGGCGAGCCGGTCCGTGCGTTTCGTATTCATGAATTGGCGGATCTGCCGTTGATCATGCCGAGCCTGCCGCACAGTAACCGACGGTTGGTCGAGCAGGCTGCCGTGCAGAGTGGCGTCAGGCTTAGAATTGAAGTGGAAGTGGACAGCG
>Ga0066798_10000909_pt1 | contig 13546 bp, 12 predicted proteins | sample PersoiDNA2013203_FD_70961 | JGI IMG/M metagenome (GOLD analysis project Ga0066798, IMG submission 70961) | Permafrost soil microbial communities from the Arctic, to analyse light accelerated degradation of dissolved organic matter (DOM) -... | ecosystem: Environmental > Terrestrial > Soil >...
CCCACACCGCAGCGGCCCGCCTCGGAAATCATGATGCGCTCGACCGGCATGCGCAGGAAGTCGCCACGATGCTGTTCTTCCAGGCGGGTGCGGCAATGTGGGCACAGTTCGCCGTGGATATCGACGCCATAACTGTCGCGGAAGGCGGCGCGCATGGTTTGCGGCACCAGATGCAGCGGCGATTCGTGCACCGGGCAGCCGGCGATGCCATATAAAGCGCCTTCCTGCGTGCGGCTGTATTCTTCCAGCCCGCGCTTGAGCAGGATCACCAGGGTCGACTTGCCGCCCGAAGGCGGCCCCAGCAGCAACAGCATGCGCCGCCCGACTTCGGAACCGGCGGCGGCCGTCTTGAAATAGGCTGCCACGCGGTCGATCGCCTCATCGATGCCAAACAGTTCATCGTCGAACAGGCGGCAGCGGAAATGGCCGCCACTGTCTTCATGGCCGCTCCAGCGCATCATGTCCCACAGATATTGATGGGCGTTGCGGGCCAGCTGGGCGGCGTTGCCGGGCAGGATGTAGGTGACGAAATCGGAAAAAACACCATCCCAGCGGTCTACGCGGTGTTCCACCGTGAACGCTTCCATGCGTCGCATCAGGCTGCTGCGCTGCGTAGCGTCATCCTCGCCGGTGTCCGCCGCCATGGCATCGGCGGCGCTGCCGTCGGGAGTTTCCCTGCCGTCAGCTGCAGCCGGGTATTCTGGCGTGGTTCGAAATATCGTCATCTTTCTCCTATCCCTCCGGTGGCTAGTCCTTTGAATCGAGTTTGCCATCACAGTATAGGGCGCTGGCGATGCTGGCCCCGGTCGCACACCTGATGTCGCTCAAGTCAAAAGGTGGAACTATTTCCGTGGTCTTTTTGAAATCATTTCGCATGTGCTGACGCACCTGGACAGCTAAATCCAGATCAATGCCGGCCGCTGCCAGCGGCCCACACTGCCTGTGGGAGCTACCCACGAGGAGAATAAAATGATGAGCAATGAGCAAGGATTCAGCACGCCGCCAGACGGCGGCGCCGGCAATGTACAAAGCGCCGACGATGAAGAAGCCGTGACCAGTTCGCGGCCCCTGGCGCGATGGATGCGGGCATGGAAAGCGCTTCGGTGGAGGAGGTCCAGGATGCGCTGGCCGGGGTCGGCATGGAATTGCTGGAAATGAAGCGCAGCATCGAAGACGGCATGCGGGCTGCCATTGGGCAAGCGGCCGGCGTGCGCGCGGTCGATGCATTCAACGATGCGGGCAATATCCAGGGCGTGGCGATCGGCCTGGGCGAGGGCGCCAGCGACAGTTCATCGGGCGAACCCGGCCTGCCGGCGCTGACCTTGTATGTGGCCGAACCGACTTCGGTCGACCGGGCCAAGGCGGCCATCGTGTCAGCCATGGACATCCGTGCCGTGGCCAGCGACAAGGTGCCAGTCAACATCGTCGTCACGGGCGTGATCGACGCCCAGCCGCACCGTTTTCGCGTGCGCCCCGCGCCGGGCGGCGCATCGACAGGGCATTTCCGCATCACGGCCGGTACCATCGCCTGCCTGGCGGTGAGCCGCAGCCCGCCGCGCAATAGCCGCCTGATGATCCTGAGCAACAATCACGTGCTGGCCAACTCGAATGGCGGCGCATTTGGCGATTGCATCGTGCAGCCGGGGCCGATCGATGGTGGAAAATGCCCGCAAGATCAGATCGCCACCCTGGAACGTTTTGTGCCGATCAATTTCAGCGGCGGCGTCAATTTTGTCGATTGCGCCACCGGCTGGGCGTGGCCGGACCGCGTGCGGCGCGAACTGGTGTTTCTCAGCGGCGGCGTGCCTGCCTATTTCCGTATCAGCAGCGGGCTGGTCGCTCCAGCACTGGGCATGCTGGTCGGCAAATCCGGGCGCACCACCCAGCTGACGCAGGGCCGCATCACGGGTCTGGACGCGACGATCAATGTCAATTACGGCAATGGCAGGATCGCGCTGTTCCAGGACCAGATCGCGATCCAGGGCTTGAATGGCGCCTTCAGCGCGGGCGGCGATTCCGGTTCCTCGATCTGGACCTGGAACCAGCAGCGCAACCCGGTCGGCTTGCTGTTTGCCGGTGGCGGCAATGTGACGTTTGCGAACCAGATGCGCAGGGTGGTAGTGGCGCTTGATATCAGCCTGTACACATGATTGTCAATTGGGTAAGAGTCCGTGCACGCTTGCGCATGCCGGCTTGCGCAAGCGCCTGTTTTGCACGATGATGAAGTGTAGCCGACCGTGTTATGCATGGCGACAGGAGGAAGATCATGTCACACAGTAAATTCATGCAAGATCCCTATCTGCTGGCGGAAGATGCCGCGATGCCTTATCTTCCCGATAGTGGCGGCATGGCGGCGCCATCCGTCGCCCATGGCAGGCTGGAAGCGGCGAAGCGGCGCAATGAGCGTGCGCTGATGGCCATCGAAGGCGTGGAAGGCGTCAGCCTGGGGCATAACTTGCGGGGCAACGAAACTATCGTGCTGTATGTACGTGACGCCTCGGTCCGGCAGCGCGTGCCGGCCCAGGTGGAAGGCTACGCGGTGGAAACAAGCATCACGGGCCAGATCGATATCCTGCAGCGCTAGCAACACATAGAGCCGGCGTCTGCGAGAACGCCGGCGCTTGTTCTTATATATGCTGAAGCTTATTTGCTCAGTCTGCCGATCGCTTCCGCCACGCCCGCGCCATAGGCCGGGTCGCACAGGGTACAGTTGCCGATATGGCGGGCTTTCACTTCAGGCGAGGCGCCGGAAATGGCGCGCGCCGTGTTCTCGAACAGCACTTGCTGCTGTTCTTTTGTCATCAGCTGGAACAGGGCGCGCGGCTGCGAGTAGTAATCTTCATCGACCCGGTGGTTCCAGTGGTCGGCCGCGCCTTCGAGGCTCAAGGGCGGTTCACGGAAATCGGGCTGTTCGGCCCATTCCTGCTTGCTGTTGGGTTCGTACGCCAGGGTGCCGCCCAGGTTGCCATCAACGCGCATCTGGCCGTCGCGGTGATAGCTGTGGAATGGGCACTTGGGCGCATTGACGGGAATGTGGGCGTGGTTGACGCCCAGGCGGTAGCGCTGCGCATCGCCATAGGAAAACAAGCGTCCCTGCAACATCTTGTCTGGCGAGAAACTGATGCCTGGCACCACATTGGCCGGGTTGAAGGCCGCTTGCTCCACTTCGGCAAAGTGGTTTTCTGCGTTGCGGTTCAGTTCCAGCACGCCCACTTCAATCAGCGGATAGTCGCCGTGCGGCCACACTTTCGACAGATCGAAGGGGTTGATGTGGTAGGTGCCCGCTTCTTTTTCGGGCATGATCTGCACATATAGGGTCCAGCGCGGGAAATCCTTGTTTTCTATGCTTTCATACAAGTCGCGGTGCGAACTCTCGCGGTCCTGCCCCACCAGTGCTTCGGCTTCCGCATCAGTCAGATTCTGGATTCCTTGCTGGGTCTTGAAGGTGAACTTGACCCAGAAACGTTCATTTTGCGCGTTCAGGAAGCTGAAGGTATGGCTGCCGAAACCATGCATGTGGCGGAAGCTGCGCGGCAAGCCCCGGTCGCTCATCACCACGGTGACCTGGTGCAGCGCTTCAGGCAGCGAAGTCCAGAAGTCCCAGTTGCTGTTGGGACTGCGCAAACCGGTGCGCGGGTCGCGCTTGATGGCGTGGTTCAGGTCGGGGAACTTCAGCGGGTCGCGCATGAAGAAGACCGGCGTATTGTTGCCTACCAAGTCCCAGTTGCCTTCTTCCGTATAAAACTTCAGGGCGAAGCCGCGGATATCGCGTTCCGCATCGGCCGCGCCCCGTTCGCCGGCCACCGTGGAAAAGCGCGCAAACATCGGCGTGCTCTTGCCCACGGCTGAAAAAATCTTGGCGCGCGTGTAGCGCGTGATGTCGTGCGTGACGGTAAACGTGCCGTAAGCCCCCGATCCCTTCGCGTGCATGCGGCGTTCAGGGATGACTTCGCGATCGAAATGGGCCAGTTTTTCCAGGAACCAGACGTCTTGCAGCAGGGCGGGGCCACGTGGCCCCGCTGTCTGGATGTTTTGATTGTCGACAACAGGCGCGCCGGCGGCGGTGGTGAGCTTTTTCATTGGACTCTTTCTGAATGAGAAGGGCAATGAACCGGCCTGGTGCTTACTTGCATGCGCTTATCCTCGCGCTTTTCCCCTACCCGTTCTTTAACACTGGCTGGGATGCATGAAGCTCACCGGGCTGGTCCAGAATGGCAATTTCTAAAAAGCATTTCAGTGTAATCCTTGCCGGGACGCACAGCGTCCTGGCGCCGCCATCGAAGGCGGCAAACCCATCATAGCCTGACGCCGCTGCCAGCTCCAACACGATTGACATGGCGCAACCCCTGTTGCTTCAATCCATGCTACTTGGCGCAACGTGCGCGTATATCGGCCAGCGACTGCCGTTGTTTGCCGTCAGCCAGCATGTTTTCTGGCGCCAGCCATTGCAGCAATGCCGTCCGCAGCTCCGGCCATTCGCTATCGAGTATGGAAAACCATGCGGTATCGCGGCTATTTCCCTTGTAGACCCTAGCCTGGCGCATGATGCCCTCGAATTGAAAGCCCAGCCGCAGCGCAGCTTGCCGCGATGGCCCGTTCAGGCTATGGCATTTCCACTCATAACGGCGGTAGCCCAGGGTTTCAAACGCATGGCGCATCAGCAGGAACTGGGCTTCCGTCGAGGCAGGCGTGCGCCGCAAGCTGGGCGAAAACGTGACATGACCCACTTCGATGGAGCCATGGACGGTGCCTATGGTCATCAGCGACAATGTGCCCAGGGCGCGTCCGCTGCGCAGGTCGATCACGGCAAAATGCAGGGGGTCCTCACTTTTTGCCGCGCTGGCCGCATGGGCATAATAACTGGCCGCATCCCTGAATGGACCGTACATCATATAGGTCCAGTCCCTGTCATCGGGCGCCTGAGCGTATGCCTGGTACAGATCGGCCGCATGACGATCCGCATCGAGCGGCTCCAGGCGGCAATAGCGGCCTTGCAAGGTGATGCGTTCGGGGTAGGGGCGGGTAGTCCAGCCTGGCACGGGGATACCTATTGCTTGCTGGAATTCATTGACGAGGGTGGACATGCTGCTCTTTCTAGTGGACTGGGACGGCACCATGCCGCCCCTGGGATACCACGATACGGCCCGCCCGGCACCATCACAAGATCCAAACCATGTATATTTGATGGTGCCACGGTTACGATAAGCAGCATGAACGCAATGATCAGCAACACCTATCCGCAAACTTTCCTGGAACTACCGCTGTCGCGCGATGCCGGGGCTGCACCCTTGCAAAGGCAATTGCATGCCCGCCTGCAAGCAGCCATCCTCGGCGGCAAGCTGCCTGCAGGCACTTGCTTGCCCGGCTCGCGCGCGCTGGCCACCACCCTGGGCATTGCCCGCAATACGGTCACTGCCGTCTATGAGCAACTGGCCGTGGAAGGTTATGTGCTGGCGCAGCGGCAGGGCACCCAGGTGGCGCCCCAGTGGCATGGCGATACGGCCGCCCCCGCTCCGCCCTGCGTGCTGGCGCAGCGCATGCAACAGTTTGCCCCGCTGCGCACGGCCTTGAGCTACCGGCCGGCAGCGCTACGGCCAGGCGAACCGGCGCTGTCGCAGTTTCCGCTCGCCGCCTGGCGCCGAGCGCTCGACCTGGCGTACCGCGATGGCAGTGCTGCTGCGGCGCTCGCTTATGGCGAGCCGGCCGGTGAACCTGCCTTGCGGGCGGCGATTTCCCGTTACCTGGCCGTGGCGCGCGGCGTGTCTTGCCGCGCAGAACAAATCATCATCACGGAAGGCGCGCAGGAAGCGCTGACCTTGTGCGTGCGGCTGCTGACCAATCCTGGCGACACGGCCTGGGTGGAAGATCCTGGTTACCGGGGCGCCAAGGCCGCCATGCAGGCGGGCGACTTGTCCATGCTGCCGATGCGGGTCGATGGACATGGCCTGTCAGCCACGCCTGAGGATTGGCGTGAATACCCGCCGCGCCTGGTCTATATCACGCCGGCCCATCAGTATCCGCTGGGCGCGGTGCTGCCCGTGCCGCGCCGTTTGCAGCTGATAGAGGCGGCGCGCGCGCATGGCGCCTGGCTGATCGAAGATGATTACGATAGCGAATTTCGCCACGCCGGCGAACCGGTGGCCGCCATGCAGGGACTGGCTGGCGATGGCCCCGTGCTGTATGTGGGCACTTTCAGCAAGACCATGTTTCCCGCGCTGCGGCTGGGTTTCCTGGTGTTGCCGCCGGCCTTGCTGGCCGCGGCGCAAGCACCCCTGGTCGCCATGTTGCGTGGCGGCCACCGCCACGAGCAGCTGGCCATGGCGCACTTTATCGACAGCGGCCAGTATGCGCGCCACCTGGGCCGCATGCGCAGGCTGTACCGTGCCCGCCAGCAAGCCTTGCGCGAGGCCCTGGCCCGCCAATTTGACGTGCCGCACACGGTAGAGGGCGGCCATTGCGGCATGCACCTGACCGTGCGCCTGCCGCCAGCCTTTCCCGACCACGTGATTGCCGCCGCTGCTCAAGCCTATGGCATGGCTGTTTCGCCCCTGTCCGGTTTTTCACTGGCGCCCAGGGAGGAAGACAATGGCCTGGTGATCGGTTATGGCAACACGGCGCCCGAGCTGTATGGTTCGCTGCTGGGCAGGCTGGCCATGCTGGCCCGCCAGGCAAGTAAGGTTTAGAATTTATTCCAGTTGTTATGCCTGTGTTCGGTTGCTTCCTTTAATAAATGGCTGGCCTGCAAGGCATCGTCTGCCTGCACCGTCATGGCCAGTTCCTGCAGGGCGGGAGGATATTCGTGGTGGGCAGCTTCTTCCAGCAGCGCGCGGCTTTTGGCCAGGTCGGGTACGACGCCGCGGCCTTCGCGGTAGGCGTTGTACAGCAAAAACATGGCGTGAGCGTTGCCCAGCTCGCTTGAAACGGCCAGCCAGCGGGCGGCTTCGGCCTGGTCCTTGGGCACGCCTTCGCCGTTGGCCGCCAGCAGGCCCAGCATCAGCGCCGCTTTTGCATGCCCTTGTTCGGCGGCCTGGCGGTACCACAGCCAGGCTTGCCCGGGCTGCGCTTGCCGCAGCATCTGGCCCAGTTCGAAGGCTGCTTCCGTATCGCCGGCGCGGGCCGCCTGTTCAAATAAATGCAAAACTTCGTCGCGGCGTTCGGCACGCGGCTGGTAGACCAGAGCCAGTTCGCGTTCGGCCACGGGCAAGCCCTGTCTGGCCCAGTGGCGCACGCGGTGCTCGGCCCTGGCGTCGCTGGCCTGGCGCGCCTGCATGGCGTCTGCCTCGATTTCCGCCGAAGTGGGCGGCGTGGATGACTGGCAAGCCGCCAGCACGGCGGCCAGCGCAAGCGCGGTGAGGGACAGATAATGTTTCATCGTAGTCTGCTTCCTGGAATTGATGGACCGGAAATTCTTATTCCGGTCCGCTGCACTGATTTACCCAGATTTACAACGCCTAACAAAACCGTAGCGAGCGGCAGTGAGTTGTGGCCGAGACGCGGAGCTGTGCGAATGCACAGTGAGCATCGGAGGCCGCAAATCGCGACGCGCAGTAGGTTTTGATAGCTGTTCTTACTTGCTCAGGTCAATTGCGTACTTGGCAAATCCGCTGGCATCGAGTCCGCCTTCGGCCACCACGCTGCTGATGCCGCTGCCCTTTGCCAGCGCCAAGTGGCCGGGGGCCGAGCGCAAAATCACGGGGCCACTGGTGGCTGTCTTGACGAAACTCCAGCTGCGCGCGCTGCCGTTCGCCGCCAGGGTCACCTTGCCACCCTTGCTGCTGAGGGCGGCAAGGTAATTGCTGACGACGGCCTGGTTGGCGTCCGGCGACTTGATGATGGTCTTGCTGCCATCGATGCCGGGTACGGCGCCGCCGCCACCGGCACGGTAGTCATTCGTGGCGACGATGAAATCATCGCTGTCAGCGACCGGTGCTCCCTTGTAGCTGAGATTGACGATGCGGCTGCCGGCCGGTTTCGTCACGTCGATCTGGTAGGTCAAGGCATTGTTTTCCGCGTAGAACACGTCATAGTTATAGATCGTGCCATATGACGGCACCAGGTCTTGCTCGGCCGTTTTACTCGGGTCTATCTGGGCAAATTGCTTGGCCGAGGTTTCCAGCCAGGCCTTCAAGTCCGAGCCCTTGATTTTCACGGCTTGCAGATTGTTATTGCTGTACAAATACAGGTCGCCCGGATTGCGCACCTGCAAGCCGACCGGTGCGGCCGGCGTGGCGCCGTTGGCCACGTCGGTGAAGTCCGACGGCCCGTTGCGGCCCGCCTTGAACGGTGCGCTGCAGGAAATCACGGGAATGTTCTTGTAGCTGGCCAGGGTCGCATCGGTGCTGCTGGCGATGAAATTCTTCACATAGTCCAGCTGTGCCTGGTTGACCAGCTGGATCGCGCTGACGTCGCCCGCCAGCGCGAAATAGGCCGACATTTCAAAGTCGGTGCTGATGCCCAGCGGCTGTTTGGCGTAGGCGATGGTGGCGGCATGCTCGGTGGCCACCAGCGGCGCGATGGCCGGGTCGGCCTGGACCAGGGTGGCGCCATCGGTGTATTTGAAGCCGCGCGATTCCACGCTGGTCTTGGCTTGCTGCACCACCCACCGCCCGCCCTGGTAGGCGAGCGTCATCTTGATGATGCCCAGTCGGCGGCCCCAGCTTTGCGCCATCACCGTCGGCACGCCGTTGACGAAACCGTTGACGGGGTCGATCTTGGCGCTGGCCGGGAAGGAGGCGAACGAGGCGTCCAGCGCGGCTGCGCCTTTTTCCTTGCCCTGCGGGAAAATCAAATGCGAATGGCCTATCATCAGCGCATCGATGCCCGTGCTGGTCAAATGGTAACTGCCGTTTTCCATTTTCGGGCTGTAGGGACTGGTATCGAGGCCGCCGTGCGACAGGGCCACCACCAGGTCGGCGCCCTTGCTGCGCAGTTCAGGCACATATTGCTTGGCCGCTTCCTGCACGCCCGTCACGCTGACCTTGCCTGCCAGCACTTTTTGATCCCATTCCAGGATTTGCGGCGGCACAAAGCTCATCACGCCCACATTGATCTTGACCTTGAGCTGGCTGCCATCGGGCGCGACGGCGGCGAAATCGCGGGGCAACAGCACATAGGGCTGGAAGATAGGCTTGCCGCTGGCCACGCCCACCACGTTGCTGAGTACGGACGGATACGCTGGCGCGCCGCAGTTGCCGGTGGGTTTCACCACGCCCGGTATGCCGAAATCGGTATTGGTGATTTGCGACAGGAAAGGCAAGCCATAGTTGAATTCGTGGTTGCCCATGCCGCCCGCGTCATACTTGAGCGCATTCATGGCCTTGTGCACGGCCAAGGTGCCGGAACAGGGCACGGGAGCGGCGACGGCTTGCAGGTCGGCCAGCAAGGTGCCCTGGATCACATCGCCGTCATCGAGCAGGATGTTGTTCGGATTTTCCGCGCGCGCGCCCTGGATCAGGGTCGACGTGCGGTCCAGGCCCAGGCTGCTATCTTCCGCCAGCGCGTAGTAGTTGTAGCCAAGCACATTCGAATGGATGTCCGTGGTTTCCAGCAAGGCCAGGGTCACCGTCGTGCCCTCGGGAATGGCGGGTGGATTGGAACTGCCGTTACAGCCGGCCAGACCCACGCCGGCCAACGCCGCCAGCATCGCATTCACCTTCCAATTTGTTTTCATTGCCGTCCTTACAAAGATTCAAAGGACGCGACTGTACCCCCGCGATATGACGGCGCGATGACAGTCTGGCAAGGTGCATGGATGCTGGCTTTATGCAGGAGACCAGGCCAGCGTGCAGCCGCGTCCCTGCGACTTGGCCTGGTACAGGGCGATGTCTGCGCGCTGCAGCATGGTTTCGATGGTGTCGGTGTTCTCCATGCGCATGGCGATGCCGGCGCTGTAGGACAGCGCGAAGCCCAGCTCCCTGGCCGAGTGCTGTTGCAGCCACTGGCGCAGGCGCTCGTCGTAAGCCATCACCGCGGTCAGGTCGGCACAGTTGAGCAGCACGCAGAATTCCTCGCCGCCGTAACGGCAGAACAGGTCGCCGGCGCGGCTCACGGCCCGCAAGCCGTTCACGAAGAGCTGCAAGGCATGGTCGCCAACGGCATGGCCATGCGTATCGTTGATTTGCTTGAAATAGTCCAGGTCCAGCATCAGCACGCCGATCGGCTGCCGGTAGCGCAAGCCGCTGGCCAGATCAATGCGGGATTGCAACAGCCATGCGCGGCGGTTCAAGGCGCCGGTCAGACCGTCCAGCGTGGCCAGGCGCTCCAGTTCGCGGGCCATCTCGTCGCGGTGCGCCAGCAGGATGGCCACCACGGACAATACCATCATCGCGTTGGACGACAAGGCAAACACCTGGTTGACCAGGTGGGGCGCATAGAAATTCGGAAACTCCGCGGTATGGAACGCGCCCAGCACGCCGCGCAAGGCCAGTACCATCATCTGGATCGACAGCGAGATGACCAGCAGCCAGCGCCAGCGTCCGACCGGCACCTGTGGCGTGCGGCACAGGCTAACTATCACGGTGGCGATCTGCAAGGCCAGCAAGCCGTTGGACCAGCCGACCCGGAATGCGTAGTTGGAAAAGCCGATGCCATAGCCTGTAGTCATGAGGACCGCAATGATGGCCGCAACGCGCGCGGCCGGCTTGCGGCCACACCATAGCTCGAAGGCCATGGCATTGCTTACCATGCCGGAAGAAACGCTGGCCATCGCGAGTATCGACAGCAGGTGGTCGGCCCAGCCGCCCCGTTGGCAGGTGCTCGATAACAGCAGGAAAATCCAACCTGCCGTTTGCAGAGCTATCCCGGTTTGCGCGTGGCGCGCCGCCCGGTTCACCCGCCCCATAAAATATGGCAAGGCCACGGCCATGATCAACAGATTGAGTGTCATGGTAATGAACAGGGACGATACGTCGATTCTCAGCACTCACACCGCTTTCAAAAATCACTACAGGGATGCCGCGTTATTTATCACAAGCTCTATCAGCCTCGACGGTTTCGCAACTTGGGCATGAAGTCTACTGTTGATTTGCATAAAAAACCACCCCGGTTTACGCGCATTGCCGGATTCAGCCGTCCGGCGATCGCTTAGGTGCAAGCTATGTGCAAGCCGCCACGGCCTTGGCTAGCCAGCTGGCATCGATGCGGCCCAGGCGGCGCGTGCATACCTCATGCTCAGCATTCAGTATCACAGTGTACGGCAAGCCACTGATTTGATTGCCAAATCTTCCCATCAAGAGCTGGGCTGGCGGGAATGCATGCGCTTGTTCATAGGTGGCGGGATGTTGTTGCAAAAAGCCCAGCGCCGCTTGCCGCTCATCGATGGCGATGCCGATCACTGCCGTGTGCCGCTGTCTGGCTGCTTGTGCATTTAATAATGGCAATTCGGCTACGCAGGGTACGCAATTGCTAGCCCAGAAATTAAGGATCACGGGGCGATGCTTGAAACTGTTCAGGCTGATCTGGCCGTCGCCGTTGAGCCTGGGCAAGTCCAGATTCAGCGGCGCCGCGCTGGCGACGCTGCCGGCCAACCCTAAAATGCAAAGCAAACGCTTCATTCCGACCCCATCGCCGCATCCGTGATGCGGTAGTACAAGCCCATGCTGTCATTGGCCAGCACTTTGAATTTACCCTGCATGATGATGGGTGCGTAGGTGAACTTGACGGGGGTCTTGCTCTTGATTTCCACCACGCCTTCGGGGCCGGCCGGCAGGCAATACGGGCAGCTGGCGGAGGTCACGGTCAATAGAAAATGTTTTTGTTTCTGCCCAGGTTCCAGCGGCATCATGAAACCCTGGACTTTCACGTCGGTATTGTCGAGGGCGCTGATTTCCGGTGTGTACTGCGGCACCATGCGGCCTTTCTTGGCTTTCACGGTGGTGGCCTTGCCCAGCAAGCTCCACGATACGACACCGGGAATATCGGTCAAGGGTGCGAAAAACGAGGGCGGCTGCTCGGTGGCGCCCGCCAGGGCAGAGGCGCTGGCCGAGATTGACAACAGGGCGCAAGCCGACAAAACGATGATTTTTAACATGGGTGGTCCTTTAGTGGGATCGGGCCAGGGTGGCGGCAATATCGGTGCGGTAGGCGCGAGCGGCGGGCAGGGCGGCGGCCAGCAGCCCCACCACCACGGCGATCAGGGGCAGCCAGGCTTCGCCATCGACGATGCGCCAGGTGTGCAAATGCAATTGCTGCGCGCTGCCCAGGCTTGCCGCCAGCACAGCTACGCCCAGGTGGCCCAGCAGCCAGCCGATCAGCGCACCGGCCAGCGACAGCAGCAAACCTTGCGCCAGCAGCAGCCTCAGCAATTTGGCCGGGCTGGCGCCCAGGGTGCGCAAGATCGCCATATCGGTCTTGCGTTCTTCCAGCGCGCCATACAGCGCCACGAACATCGACAAGGCGGCAACCAGCAGCACGCCGCCGGCGATGGCCCGCAGCACATCCATGCCTATGCCCAGCAAATCGAACAGCCGCGCCGCCTCAAACGCCGGTTGCGCCGCCTGCAGCCGGGGCTGGCTATTGACCCAGCGCGGCATGCTGACGGCGGCCAGCGGCGAGGCATACTCGACCAGCACGGCAGTCAGCTCGCGCTCGGCCGCAGGCTTGGATACTTCGTCGGGATCTGTTTCATGCACGCGCCACACGGAATCGACGGGCGTCAGTATCAGCCGGTCGAGTACGCTGCCAGTGCTCCGCAAGATGCCCACCACCGTGTACGGCGCATGGTCGTGCAGCTCGCCACCGGCCGTCAAGCCGTGCGAACCGGCAAATTTGGCGCCGAGGGTGGCGCCTGTTTCACGCGCCGCCAGGGCGCCAAACACTGCTTGCATCGGGCGCTCGAACAGTTTCCCCTGCGCCAGCTGCGCATCATAGTGTTCGGCATAACTGGCGTTCGTGCCGACGACGCGAAAACCGTGGAAATTGTCGCCCAGGGCCAGCGGAATCGCCGTCTTGACCATGGGATGCGTGGCCAGTGCCTGCAAGGTGGGGTAGGGCACGTTGCCAGTTGGAATATCGACGTGGTAGACGGAAGACAAGATCAGTTGCAGCGGCGAACCCTTGGCGCCCACCACCAGGTCGATGCCTTCGGCGTCCCGCAGCGCGCCTTCTTCCAGCTGAGTGGAAACGGCCAGGATAAATGTCATCATGGCAATTCCGATCGCCATCAGCAGCAAATTCAATGCCGTGCCCAAGGGCTTGTGGCGCAAGGCTTTCCAGGCCAGGGACAGCGCATTCATGCAGCCTCCCGCATCGCTTGCAGGCGCAGCACGGTGGCGTGCGGCAAGGCGGCCAGCACGCGCGCGTCATGGCTGGCGATCAAGAGCGATGCGCCGGCCTGTTCCGCCTGGCTGGCCAGCAAGTGCACCACGGCAGCGCACGCCTCGTCGTCGAGGTTGGCGGTCGGTTCGTCGGCCAGTATCAATTTCGGCCGCATCACCACGGCGCGCGCGATGGCGGCCCGTTGCCGCTGGCCGCCGCTCAGTTGATGTGGGTAGGCGGCTAGCTTGTCGCCCAGGCCCAGGGTATCGAGCAAGCCCGCCGCATGCGCCGG
>Ga0066798_10000912_pt1 | contig 13529 bp, 13 predicted proteins | sample PersoiDNA2013203_FD_70961 | JGI IMG/M metagenome (GOLD analysis project Ga0066798, IMG submission 70961) | Permafrost soil microbial communities from the Arctic, to analyse light accelerated degradation of dissolved organic matter (DOM) -... | ecosystem: Environmental > Terrestrial > Soil >...
GGCGGCGAACGCCCGCTGGACAAAGCGTGCGATGTCGAGACTTTGGACGATCCGATTTTGATCTTGAGCGGAGAGACTTGCCCAAATAGGCGACTTGAGCAAGTCCGTCGTAAAACAGCAGGCCCAATTCCCATTGAGATCGGTCAGGGTGCAGCGCGAAGGGCCGTCGCTCAGCCCGATGTTGTCGCTCACGAGACTGGGCAGGCGCCCAAGCAATTCGAGCTTCACTTCCTCGCCCGTACCGGGAAACACACGGGTTTTGACCCCATTGACGATGGCGGTGCGGCCGTCCAGAACACGGACGACAGCGCCGTCATCCAATACCCTTACGGGGCCGAGATCAACCAGCTCAGCGCGCGGCTGTGCTGTAAAATGACAAGTAGTCATGATTCAAACTCCTAAACAGTTTGTTTTGTGGTTAGGCCTTCTTGGTGCGCCAACACCTTGAGGGCCGCCTCTTTACTTCTTCGGGTCCACCATGTGGCCCATTCGCTTTATTGCCTCTGCCATCTCCAAAAATTTGACCGCCCATCCAGGGATAGGGGTTTGCCCCTTAACCCAGCGGCTGGGTGTGCTCTTATCGACGTCTGCCATCGCGCAAAAATCCGACTGCTTCCAGCCGAGACGCTTCAATGAAGCGCTGAACTCATCTGGAGTCATACATCTCCTTGCAGCATACGACGCCATGAACAAAATATATCATGCTTTTTTCTTCCTGTGCGTAGTTTTGCGTACTTTGTATACGCAAAATGAGAAAATTACTGAATGTGCTGTTGATACGTTGTGAACCATTGCATCACACGGTAGGCCTGACCGATTGACTGGAGACAAGCAAGGCGTTGCAGTGCTCAATAGGAACGAAAATTTCAGCAAAGAAGATTACATTTCTATCAATAATTTGTATATTTACAACTAATCACTTTTGGTTGTAAACGTACCCTACAGTTGTGGGAATATACACAACCCTGTCCAAATGGATGGCGGAGCTGATGTCCTAGTTACCAAAATTGATGAGGAGATTATGCGTAAAATTCCCTTTGGGTTCGCAGCTTGCTACGTTCTCCTGCTGCATGGATGTGCCAATTTGAACACTGTGCACAGGAGCCTAGACTTGGGGGACAAAAAAAGCTCCCAGGCAATAGCGATAGATGGATATCAGCTTCCGATCTTCTCCCAAACCGTGTCGCTTCGGAAAACCCCAAATGGCACAGATCCCTTTGATGAAAATGGCGACCGAACGGCTTTCATTGTCTGCCCAAATCCACCGGTTGAAGCAATAAGTGGGAACAACCTGAGCGCTGCTTTGACAAACAGCTTCAAAGCAGGACAACAAGCAAAGGCGGCTGGCGCGACCAATGATACCCAAGCGGCACTCGCTAGTGCTGTCGCTGCGGCGTCAATCGGCCTTCGAACCAACTCTACAACCCTACTTTCGTATAGTGCAACGGCGAACTGCCTCGCCTACATGGGCGGGGCCACCCACGATAAAAAATACATGGAGTTGGCTCGACGAAACCAGCATATTACGCTCGCTATTTTAGCGATTGAGCAGTTGACCGGTGTTGCACAGGCCGGCCAAGCTACCCTCAATGGGAGCGGGAGTAGCGCTACTGGAGCTGAGAACCTAGCGCCCCTACAAAAGAGTTTGGACGATGCAATTAAAGACCACAATGCCGCAGTGGCCTCCGAGAAAAGCGCGCTTGATGATTTGAGGGCTGCGGAGAAGGATCGGGTGGAAAAGCTGGCACAGAGAAGGGATGCGAACGCAGCAAATCAAACAGCGAAAAATGACCCTAAGGTGGAAGCTCAGGCCAAGGCAGACGCAAAGGCAGCGTTGGATAGCGCTGAAAAAGCATACGCCCTCGCCGTTGAGTCGAGCGCCGCAGCAAGCAGAACCGCCGATGCGGCAACTCAGGAGAGTAGTAGGACTGATAGCGTTGTAAAGCATGCGCAAGTCGCCCTTGAGTTAGCGGAGCGCGCGGTGCGGGCCCAAGTGACTGCCTCGTCTACAGTCGGTCAGGGTCAGGGACCACGCGCGTCGGCAACGGCTGAAGTGGCTCGCGCGGTAGTTGACGTCGTAAAAGTAGTAACTGCTGCGATTGGGGAAGGCGAGAGCTGCGCCGCAATCATTGAGGATTTTCGGATATCCGATGACGCCCGGTTGAAAGCGCGATGGAGCACGCCCGCTGGTCAGTCGATACTGCAAGCCTGCGCTGTCGAGCGAGCGGTAGGGGCTGCAAATCGGGAAAACGTCGCTGCTTCGCAAGCATTAGGAGGTGATGTTACAGTTGCGCTAGCGCAAATCATGTCGCGAACAGACGGAATTGCCAATCCTGTTCGCGAATCAGAACAGAAGAAAGTCCCTGCAACTGCTCCTAAAGGGGCTGAGAAATCGAAAAGGCCTGCCTCGGGTTCGTCAGGTAACAATAGGCCGCAACAATTTTTAAAAAACTTTAACGGAACGAATGTGTTCAGCGAAATTGGGAAAACAATTGGACAAGAACCAGACGCGCCCAATCCTCAGTCCCCGAACAAAGTGGATTAAGCTTGACTACGGTCGTGCCACGGGTGTACGAAGTCAGAACGGTAAAACGTCAACGAGGTCCTATGATGAAATTTCACCACTACCAAACGATTGCAGTGACTTTATTCATCGTTTGTTTAAGTAGGTATGCTAGTTCGGCGGAAATCGACAAGCAGACCAGATTCGCAATGCCCACCTTTCCCGCGGTCAGCGGTAATGTATGCTCTCCGACAAATCTAGCTATTACCAGGGCGCCAGACAATTCTGCAGTCTCTCTGTTGTTCAACTCGCCTTTTCTTCAGGCGTCAAACGGCAGCAAATCGTCCGCTCATGCGACGTGCCAGTTAAATCTGCCGTTTGAGGGCGGCGCCCGTACCAACTCAATTATCCAGCTAGACATCCGCGGCCAAGATATCAAAGAGCGAGATGCAGAACTATCATATGAAATTATTATTGGCCGGCAACATCATCGGTTCCAGTATGCGTCTGGCAGAATACTTGAACCCGATAGCTCGGCTGGTTTGAAGCGATTTCAAGTCGCCCTTCCACGTGGTGCTCAAAAAATCTCAGTCACAATCAGAGGAGTCGCATTAAGCCTAGATGGTCATTCGGTCGCGCGGGCCGAGTTTGATTCAATAGACGTTTGCGCGTTCAACCCGGATAAACAGAGTACTTGCGGTCAATAAAATTCCGACACTCAAGCGATTTGGCGGCCGTACTGGGCGCTGTAAGCTAAAGGAATATGGGCGGTCAGTTTCAAACATAGACGAGTTGTACCGATGGAATGGTTGGCTGGATTTCTTTCTGTGGAGTGGGCAAAAATTGCTGCTGGACTCGGGGTGGCCGGCATCCTTGCGGGCGTAAGCAAATCAGTAACAGACCATTTGCTTGGGCAGCGGAAAGAGCTTACGACATATCGTCGCGCAAAGATCGCAGAATGGCGCGCTGCCTTACATACGGTTGAGTGGTCGGACTTGGGTAGCACGCCAGCCTATGCGGAGATGCGCCGCTATGTTCGCAAGGATATTGTTACCCAAGTCGAACGTCCGCGCACTGTTATTTTCCCTGGCGGCCGCGCAGGCGATCCACGAAAGCAGATGCTTTTAGACGAAGTATCACGTATCGAACAGAATTGGGGCTTGATCTAGTGAGAGATGGCTCTGCCTTTAGAGTTAACTCCTGGACCGCGGCTGTCTTGAATCTCGTGCATTGTCTATGTTTAGGCACCCTGCCTGGAACGCCCGCGGGCCGGCTCTGCAGCGATTAGCTTTACGCAGAAGTATCGCGGCACGCGATTTGGCTGGGCGCCCAGCGGCAGTGTGCCAGAGTTGCGCGCCTCCCGACAGCGGCGCCTTTAAGGTTGTAATACAACTTCTGGCGAAAGCCTATCCTGCCTTAGCAAAGTTCGGACGGAGGATTTGGCATTTCCAAACAACTTGACAGCCGCTGCAAAAACAGCGCTTACGGAAAAGGTCGCCGGGTTGCGAACTGCGGCCGGCACAATTCGGTGGCGCACGATGCAAGCATTTTCGAAAGCGCGCCCGTGGTTGAGGGCATTTAGCCGGCGCTGGGCGCGCCTCCAGAATGCTATCAACTCTGCTAGTACACCTGAGCCAGGTGTACTAGCAATGATCGCTCTTCCAGACGAACGAGCAATCAGACCACCCAGGCAACAACCATCGCTGCCATTGAGGCAATCGAGCCGGTGGACAAGAAGTCGAAGGACATTGTTATTTCTGAGACCGGCGCACTTCGTCCTGTAGTTGCGGGCGGCTAATGGTCTTGGGCTCGTTTGGTAGGCGCTGCCGCCAAGAACGAGCACAGCGAACGCATGGATAGCGCGATAAGGAAAATAGCACACCCGCCGGCATAGTGCTGTTCGCCCGCACCAGCGTTCACATTTATGGAAGATCACCGCAGCGATTCACATGGGTGGCCCTGCTGGCGAAGACCCGGGAGACTGGAGTCACTGGAGATTGATTTGAGCAGGGTCGACTACAGTTTGCCGCCCGACCAAACGGATCAGTCGAAAAACTTTGCGGGGCGAGCGGTGGACCTCTCGAATTTCACGTGTTTGAATTTCAACCGTAATCGGGCGGCGCGAAATTTCTTTAACGTCGATCTCTGCCACGCCTAGCACTCCTTGGCCAGCAATCTGTGCTGCGGCTTCATGCGACACGGAACCCGAGAGCGTCTGCAACCTTCCGTCTACGGTTGTTTCGAAATCAAATTTTCGAGAGGCAGGCAAGATGAACAAGGTACCGGTCATCTGTCGTCCGGACTCGACAATTTCGATCGCCTGGACGCGCGTACGGGCCAACGATATTTTTGGGCGATCGAGCAAAAAATCTCTATTCCCACTAACTATACGAAGGGTCGCTTTTTGCTCATCTAGGAGAACAAAGAAGTCTCTCAAGCTTCCCAGCACTCGTTGGTCCAGTTCTGACGCAGCCTCTCCAAAGATAGCTTCGTCGTCGGCGCCCACGCGCGACAAGATGTCTGAGACTTCGTCCACGATCCCCTTGAGCGGCGTATCTGAAATTTCGGTGTTCTCACCAGCCTCTTCAAGCACAAATCCTACCGACCCTCGGACCACATTGGTAACGAGCATTCTCGATCGGCTCGCCATAGGTATCCGCCCGCTTTGCCGTAGAGTTCCTTCCGAGTCGGAGTAGCGCTTGGATATCAAAGATTGCACGTAATCTAGCGCTTTCCCTGCGAAGTCCGCATTGATTCCCCGCGAACCCTGCACGGGTCCACCGCCGAAAAATATCCCGAGCTCTGCCCGTCCATCGATATTCAAATCCAGCGCTTGCAGCTTCGCTTGAATTGCGGCGCGTTTCGACGAGAACTGGAAATGGCCCAAAGGATCGCTCTCTCTGGTGTGCGTCATCAGAAGCGAATCTACTGCGCTCAGGTCTGCCGCGAGCGCGTCGTGTTCAAGCTTCTTGAGCATTTTGAGCAACTCCTAAATTAAGCTCGGCATTGTTCAGCATTTCTACTGCTGCGTCATCATCAGAGAGCATCTGCACTTGAAGCATTCCCTTCCAAAGTGAGGTTTCCCTCTGATGCGAGAACAGACCAAACCAATAACGCGTCGTATCGACAAGCAACAGCGGCGCCACAGTCAAATCGACGAAATAAGCGTCGCACAAATATTGCGCTTTAGCGGCCCCTGGATCAAAGATATCCAAATTTTCAAGGACATGCTGCATCTTTTCGCCCTGTGTTCCGGGCACCGCAGCGAATGTGACTATATCAATGTCCTGCGGCGGCCGCCTGCGGATTGCTTCGACGTCCTCGACAAAGCTTCCATCGAGCCATTGCTGTCCTTCGAGGTATCCAAGTTCTCGAAGCCTAGATCGATATGATATCAGCCCTCTGAGAATAGCGATTCTCTCGGGCGATGTCGCATACCGTTGCACGAGTTCGACCATGGAAGTCGGGTAGGGCGACATCTGCGCGCTGTCGCCAGGCTCTTCGCCCAGAAACGGGGGGAGAACCATCGATGCGTTGGTCCTTGGGATCATTAGAATGCAATCGAAGTTAACTGGCACCATTATTGCATTTTTGGAAAAATTTGTGATGAAAAATATTCTTCTTCCGACACGCCAGCAGTGACCGAAATCGACCGTTTATGAACAGTGCCCTGCCGGTCAGCTTTCGGATGTTCATAAATTAGGACATTGATTTTTTAACATGTTCAGATATAAGATGGAGGTTATTGGACATCTGCGAACCCTGTGGGACTACTCAAAGCGAACAAAATGGCAACTTTCGGATACGGCCGCGTCAGCACCAAAGGGCAGCAGAGCGAAAACCAGCGCCTAGAGCTGGAACGTGCTGGATACGAAGTGGCCTACTGGTTTGCAGATGAGGGCGTGAGCGGCAAAGTGCCGGCGCTGGAGCGTTCGCAGTTCCGCGTGCTGCTCGACAAAATCCGCGATGGGGAAACCCTTGTGGTGTCGAAGCTAGACCGACTTGGTCGCGATGCCCAGGACGTTGGCGCAACCATCAAATTGCTGGCCGCACGCCGAATCGAGGTGATTGTCCTCCAGCTCGGAAAGCTCGATCTCACGTCGTCCGCCGGCAAGCTGATGTTGACCATGCTGGGAGCCATCGCTGAGATGGAGCGGGACTTGCTGGTCGAGCGCACGCAGGCCGGCCTTGCCAGGGCGAAGGCGGAAGGGAAAACACTGGGCCGCCCTGTGAGCACCTCAAACGATGAGCGGACGGCTATGAGAACCCGGCGGCAAGCTGGCGAGTCCATTAGCGCCCTTGCTCGCACGTACAGCGTGTCCCGCGCGACTGTCATGCGAATCGTAGAGAGTTAAGCGTATTAGCCCGACTAGTTTAGATTGAAGGGCAGCAGATAAGGTGCACGCAGTACGAAGCGCCGCCGGTGCTCTGTCGGCTCGCCTTTATGCCTTTTGTCGTGCCCAACCCTGCGCGCGCAGTAGCCACCATCGCCATTTTGACACTTCGTATGAGAAATCGCCCGAGCTATCGACCATCGAGCCATTGGTCATGAGTCGGGTAACGCCAAATCTGCCCGCATCAGTACAGCTCCAATTTTCTTTGTCCTGTATGGCGCAGTTGGTAAATTTGAAGGGAGTGCTCATATCGCTCCAGACGGTAACGTTCTCAGTATTCAAATCGACTCGATAGGTCGTCCGCTCTGCCACGCCTTCGCCCTTTCGGCAAACGCCGCTGACCATGCCATCGGGGCAGAGTGCTCGATATACCGTTACCTCTTCTGAAGACGGCCGCCAAGTAAATGCTATCCAAGCGGCCGCAGCAAAAAATAATACGGTACTTACAGCGGTGGAGTCTGAATTGTTGCCGCTCATAGTTCGTCCGATATAAAAACTCGAGTGATTGCGGTTACGCCGCACGCGGTCGCTCTACCCCTTGATTTGGCGAGGGAAATTCGCGGGAGCGTCTCCGGACCCTGGATCAAAGCCGATGACTGTCATTCCAGGGATATCCGTAATCGGCGCCTCGATGAGGCTGCGATCGATTTCTATCTTTGTGCGATGCAGGACCTCGCCCTTAGCGATTTCCCTAATAGCTTCTACCGTTGCGTATCGCCGCGATCTGACCATCTCATCGATGCTGCCCGAGTACGTCTGAAACTGATAGACGTCGACGAAGTTCCCGCTGCTGCCGATAACTGACATCTGACCGACTCCTTTGTCTGACTCGAACGACAATATTAGCGCAGCCAGCCTTGCGGCTCTGAAATTTTATCTGCGGATACTCCCTAGGGTATATGTAGTGCATTTTTCGGTGAATTATCAGGCAGATCGGGGAGCAACCAATTCAAGTCGTTCCCCGATCCATGCAATACTGGAAGTAATGCTGTCTATGTTGCTCAAGTCCCTTCACAGGGAATATCTACTACTGCACAATTTTTAGGCAACCAAGCAATGAATAATTCGATTACCGCCCTGGCGCCGCTGTTGGTGGTCTGCATCCTCTGCGGAATTGAGTCTTTCACAAGGTGGCGCGAGAAGCGAAAGACTCGACTGTCTACTGCGGAAAAGATGGCGAAGGATTGCGAAGCAGCTCAGCGAGCGCTGCGGCCCTCTTTGCCTCCACGCCCGACTTCACAATCTTTGATGCTCCCGCCCCCAGCAACGAGCCAAGCGTCGCTCCCACAGTCCCACCCGCTGCCGCCCCTGCTGCCGTCCCCATCACAAGAGGGGCACTAATTGCTCCCGACTGCAAGTAGTTGAACCCCTGAGCGGTTGCGCCTTTGTAGGCGGTTGGGGCAAGCAGTACATGGCCGGCATTGTGCAGGTCTTCGAACTTTTGCAACTCGTGCGGTTCGAAAAGCAGCCGCATCTTCGATTGATTTGCGTTTAGCTCGCGAGTCACGTTCGACGCGTTCCAGTTCGAAGTACCGTTCTGCGTACCGCCACTGTCGCCAGCCGCGTAGATGCGCCTAGCCAGCGCGCCTTTGATTTCTGCAAGTGCCTGGCGCCCTTGTGGTTGGAGCGGCTCAGGAAGCGATTTGAGGGTTCCCACGACGTGTTCAAACTGAGCGGTTGGCATCGCCAGCAACTTTGGAGCGACCAGTTCATCAGGGATCGCCTGGTTGATTCCATTTGGGCCGTCACTGGTGAGCAGCTTGGAAATTCCGTTGGGGTTGTCCAGGGTGTTTTTCCGCAAACCGTGAAGCGCGCGGGCATCTTCGAAGATCCCTGCGCCTCCAGCGTTTGCCACGTCGGAATCGAGCGCCTCTTTTACCTGGCCGATGAGCTTGGAGTTACCGGGACTCCATTGGGCGTTCAGCCACTTGCGTAAATTCTCGGCTGAATTAACCGTGTTTGGCGCTGCAGCTGGCGGCTCGCCATCAACAGGCAGGCCTTGGAATCGCTTCACTTGGCGATCAATCGCCCCCAGCAACGTTGTACCGCCAGGCGAACTCAAGAACGTCTCTCGGAAATTCTTGTCGTTCAGAGCCGCGCTGAGGTTGTCTGGTTTAACCGGCGCCGCAGTACCGGCAACTTGCTTTGCTTTGTCGTACAGGCCACCAATTGCCGTGTCAAAGTGGTCTGACAGCGCTTGCATTGGCGAGCGGATGGCCTGACCGACCGCCTCAGGGGTCGCTGCACTGCCCGCGCCAGTATCTGCGACGATTTGCTTTGCAAAGTCTTTGAGTGCGCCCTGTTCCTTTTGAAGCTGCGCGCGCATTACTTCGCCGCGTGGCGTACTCAACTTTGACTCTTCATACTCGATGCCGGCTTGGTGGCGGTCGCCAGAAATTGCCGCGGGGCGCTGATCATTGAGGCCGATCTTGCGCATTGCGTCGATGTTGGCCAACTGGCGTTGACTGCCAAGCGCGCCGCTTGCAGGCGCCGGCGCGGGCGCCTCCAGGGTGCTGGGTACAGGATTTGGCGCAGCGGAAAGGTCTGTCGTGGTGCCATCCACGTTGAGCTTGATGCGCGGCTTTACGACATCCGGCACGGCGTTGTTGGTCTGGTCGCGCAAGGCTTGGGCAAGAAGCTGCTGCTGGGTTGGCTTTGCGGCGGCAGCAGCGATATTGGCGCCAAGGCGACCAGCCATAGTGCCAGTCAATGCGCCCGCCAGGCCGGCCCCGATCTGCCCGAGCACGCCAGCTCCGTTCTGCGCTGCTGCGCTTGCTGCGCCTCCCGCTGCTGCGGAGCCGATCATCTGTGTGCCTGGCGCGGCCTGAAAGGCATCCCCAACCGCACGCACCACAGACGATGATTGCTTGGCAAGCGCCCTTCCCAGCAACACCGAGGGATTAACGCCAGCAACCGCGGATGAAGCCGCTTGTACGCCTTGCTCCATCCCGTTGCGCGGCTGGGCTACTCCGGCACGATCCATGATCTGCTGAGTGGCCTGGGAGGGCATTCCAAGCACGGGGATATTCGTGCCAGCGACGTTGTTGATACCCCTAGTCCCTAGATTGATAGCGGAGTTCAGTGCATCGCCAACCATGTTGGGCAGACCAGTCAAACCGGTGACGCCAGCGCGCGCAGTCAACCCAAGTTGATGCCCGAGTTCGTCAAGCATTGATGGTTTTGGCGCATTGGGCGTTGCTGCGCGGGCCGGTGCTGCCGGCGCGGCTGGCTCAGCGCCGCGGACGAGGGACAGCAGCGCATCGGTGTCTGGCGCGGCCGGCCGCTGGCCTGCGGGCGGAGTTGCCGGCGTGCCTTGTCCAAGAATATCCAGCAAGGGATCACTCATAGTCCACCCATTTGTTTGAGGTTTTGTGCTTTTTTAAGCAAAGTTTGATAGCTTGTCGGGTCGGTCTTTTTGAGGTTCTCTACAAAAGATCGCGCCTGGGCCGCGTCCATTAGTTTCATCTGATAGATACGCGGGTCCATGTTCTGGCGCCACGTTGCCTCAAATCGCGCCTGGTCCTGTGGCGTGCTCGCCCCAACTGCTTGCGCCGCGTTCGCCTTACCTTGCAAGGCAAGTTCGCCCGCCTTGGCCCAATTCGCCATCGTTTGCACAGCTTGAGGAAACATCTTGTCGTTTGGGTTCGCTTGCATGGCGGCGCTCAACTGCGCGTCCGTGCCAGAACCGCCAGCCGCCTGCCATGCACGTAGGCCATTCTGGTTGAGGTATTTCTTCAGCTCTTGATACCCGGTCACATCGTCTTTCCAGTCGGAGAAGCCCGGAACGCTTGCCATCAATCCTTTGAACTTGTTTGTGAGTTCCGCGGTGGGCCCGGTAGCAACGCCGCTTTTTGACAATCCGATGATGTTGTCCAAGACGTTGATGCGGGTTGGCGAGTCAGCAGCAGTCGATACAAGATCATTGACGCGCTTACCAGCCGCGGTCGCAGTCGTCTGCATAAACTCGTTCTGTCCTGGCGCATTCCCTGGCCGGATAACATTGCTGGGCGCGGGAGCGGCAGGCGCAGGCGCTGAGCCTTGAACGCTCATCCCTGGAGCGCTACCTGGCTGCAATCCAAACTGAGCCTTGGCGCCCGCCATAACGGATTGGCGCTCCTGCGGGGTCATGTTGTTCAAGTCGGGTTTGTTGCCGGGCGGAGGAGCGGTACTACCGGCCTGCGGCGCCGAGGGTGGGACGGCGCCTTGAGCAAGGCCATTCGGCACGCCGAGGAAATATGTTGGAGCGCCACTGGCATCAACACCGTGGCCGAGCGTCCCCAACGTCTTACCGAGCGTCTTGGCTTGCTCCGAGGTCTGCACGGCTTCCGTTCCCCCGCCCACTGGAGCTGTAGTCCATTGCCCGTTCTGTCCGCGCACGTTGATAAAGCCTGCCGGTGCGGCGGTTGGCAGACCTTGCACGTTGCCGCTGCTGTCGGCATACGCACCCTCGCCAAGTCGAGTCGGCGCGATATAGCCCTCTTTCAGTCGCTTCGCCAATTCTGTTGCGCGTGACTGTTCCGGCGAGATCCCGAGGTACCGGTCCGTCTTCATACCATCGGTGGGCTTGAATTGGTCCCAGTACGCCGCGCCAGCGGCCTGGCCTCCAAGATCGCCGATTACTTGGCCTTTGAGCAGGTTGCCCATGCTGAAGTTATTCACAGGCTGGTCTGGCAAGCTATCCATCCGCGCCGCATTCTGCACGGTTGGGCCGACGCCGCCTTGGTTGACCATGGCGCCAGATTCGTCCGGCTGACTTGGCTGCGCTACGGCGCCCTGCGTCAATGCGGTAGCCGCGCGATCTTGTCCGCCGCCCCCGAGGATGTCGCCCATGCGCCCCTGTAGCGCTTGCGAAAGTGCAGCCTGCTTACCGTCGATCTCGTTCTGTGCCTGGCCAGCCATCAGAGCCTGAGCCATCTTCGAAAGACCTTCAAGCGGGCTTTTCCTCACCGCCCAGCCATTGATGACTTGCGTCCCTTCATCCGGAGAAGTCGCCTGATTACGCAGCAGGTCGGCCAACTGCTGTTGGCGTGCGAGTTGCGTCTGCTGCGTAGCGATATCAGGCGCGAGCATTTGCATTGCGACCGGCGCCTGGGCGCTAGTAAAAGGATTGCCATTCATAGTCAGGTTTCCAGTGCAAGATGGATAGCGATGTTGAGAGCCTGCTTCCTCGCCTCATACTGAGAGTAGAGGCCAGGATGGTGTCTTTTCATATAGCTGATTCTGTCGCCAGACTCTTTTACGTAGGCAGTGCAGTCGTAACAATCCATCGATGAGTGCTTGAACTGAAAGTGATCCGGCAACGGCATGCGTTTGGCCACGAAATCGAGCACCTGCTCCTCCGTCCAGTTCTCAATCGGCTGAACATATTCAATGCCATCTACGACGGAGCCATTTCGTGCAGTGGACTTGTGGGTCTCGTCGGATCGCTGACCGCGGATCAGATGCGTAAATCCCTGTTCCTTGCAGAAGCGATGCAGATTAGCGCCGATGTTTTCGAAACAGCAGAGGGTGTAAGGCTGCACTGTCACCGACTTAGATTCCGTAAATTCCTGTCCTTGCCGTGTCCAGTTGACCGGAACCACATCCGCCGGCAGTCCGTGATGGGCGTTCTGTCCGTCACGATCCACTACCAACTCAACAAAGTTGGGGCACAAAGCACGCGCCTTTTCGACCGTCGCCAGTAGCTCGGGGTAATTTTTCCCTGTATTGACCCAGATGACAGTGATTAGATTGAGGCGATCAATATTGAGCCACAAGCAGGCCCAAGAATCTTTTCCACCGGAGAATGCGAGGGCGGTCTTCATCAGAATGCCGCCGCAAGCATGTAGCTGCTGCCTAGCTGGCCGGCAGTGCCGAGCAGCGCGTTTTGCTGGCCGACTTGGGAGTTATACAGACCCAGGTTGTAGTTATTCTGGCCGTTCGCCGCCGCCATCATGTCCGGTCCGTTCGTCGTCGCTTGCTGCGGCGCCTGCTGGAAGGTCGGATTGGTCACCTGCGCACCCGTCCGGATTGCGTTCAGCTCATTCATCGGCATGTTGCGGTTCGAAACCTCCTGTGCGTATTGCTGACCTTGCTGCTGCTGGCCAAGGTTGATACCTTCGAGCTGGGCCTGCTGGCGGGCGTCATTCTGCTGCCGGCCGATTTGATCTTGTGCACGCGTATACGCTTCTGAGCCGGGCATGATGCCTTGGTTTGCCAGTTGCGTATCGAGGTCGGCATGATCGCGTTGCTGCTGCGGCAAAAGGCGCGAATTGATCAGGTCGGAGGCGTTGTTCGTGGCTTGTGTCGGATCGTAGGCAGCCGGCATGGGCGAGCCAAACATCGAGCCAACGCGCTGGGTGGCAGCGTCTTGCAAGTTGCCCAGGCCAATGCTGGTCTTGTTTTGCTGGTCAAGAAGCTGCTGGCCCGAGTCCGACAGGGAAACGGTTGAACTCCAGCGGTTCGGATCGTTGGGATCTTTGTTGTAAGTCAGATTGCCATAGGGCGTGTAGGTGTCCACGCGATTCGCTGCTGTCGCCTGTTGAGCAGCTTGCAGGTTGCCGTCTGCAGTAGCCTTTGCGGCGCCAGCGTAATCTGGTGGCGGTGGTGCAGAGTTCGATTTACCCATGATTTGCTCTCTCGGAAAATTAGTT
>Ga0066798_10000920_pt1 | contig 13460 bp, 12 predicted proteins | sample PersoiDNA2013203_FD_70961 | JGI IMG/M metagenome (GOLD analysis project Ga0066798, IMG submission 70961) | Permafrost soil microbial communities from the Arctic, to analyse light accelerated degradation of dissolved organic matter (DOM) -... | ecosystem: Environmental > Terrestrial > Soil >...
CCCGCAGGGGCCGGGATCGCGCGGTCGCCTTCTTTTGCTTAGCTTTTCTTGGCGAGACAAGAAAAGTAAGCGGCTGCCGGGCCGCACCCGGCTAGGTAGTCCGAAGAAAATCAATCATCATCAACCAAGCAACCAAGCAACCAAGCAACCAAGCAACCAAGCAACCAAGCAACCAAGCAACGAACGACCAGTGCTTCTTAACTGAACAGCATTCAAATACAACGTGGGATTTTAAATCATACTTTGCATGGTGGCGCGATTCTATACCCGATAAAAATGCCGGTACGACCAACGTACAGCCCAATTAAAAAGCGAGCAGGAGAATCGTATGGAAAGACATCCTCAACAACAGGCCTTGGCGTGTACACCTTGCCGGGCTGGCGGTCATACGCCGCATTTGCTGGCTGAAGCATTGTCCTGGCATGAACGCTATGCAGAGCAGAACAGCATGCGGGCCGGCTGAAGTCACTTTCAATCAACGCAGTCTTTTTGATAGTAGAAAAAAAGACAATGCTGGCACCATCCTGGCAATCTTGTGCCGCGATGGCGCATTGTGCTCTGCCACCAACATTGTCGGATTGCGACAAAAATCATTAGCGGATTGAAATCGTTTATGAGAGGATGTAAATCGTCACTCTGTTGCCAGTCGCGTAACTATTAATAACGTAATGGCCATGCAGCAGCGTGGAAATGAAGGGGGATTCCGGCCACAGCCATATCAGAAAAATAAAAATTGACTTGCTGGCCAGGAAAGTGAAGTTGCGCTGACGATTTGCGCCAATGGGGCAGTTCATTATTGACGTGTTTTTCCCAAGAGAGAAGCCGTTTATGAAGCTATTCAACAAAGGTTTGTTGCTGGTTGCGATCCCCGGATTGTTTGAGTTGTTGTTGTTGGGCATTTTGTATAAAAGCCAGCAAAACGCAACGCAAGCAGAGGCCTGGGCGCTGCATACGAAGGATGTCATTATCCAGGCAGCCGAAGTACGCGAGCCAATATTGCTGCAATCGGCGCGGCTGCGTGCGGCCATCATTTTCAATGATGCAACCGGTTTGGACAAGACCGACCTGTGGGAATCCGTCACGCGTGAAATCGCTGAATTGCGCGCACTGGTCAGCGACAATCCCAAGCAACTGGACAAGCTAGAGAAAATTCGCCTGGCGGTTGACGATTACCACGTCTGGACCGATGCCCAGAGTGCCTTGCTCGCTGCTGGCAAGCGTGAAGAACTGGTGGCACGCATGCGCGATCCAACCTCGGGTCGGCGCGTGACGGCAATACAAAAGCTGCTGGTCGATTTCATCGCCAACGAGGAAGCACTCGACGTGATCAGATCGGCGCAGGTTGAGCGGGCGCGGTATTTTCAGAGCATTGCACTGATTGTTGCATTGATTGGTTCGGTGCTGGCAGCAGCAGTGGCGGCACGCATTTTCAGTCGCGATGTTGGCGGCAGGCTAGCGGTGTTGACCGGCAATGCACGGCAATTGACCAAGCTGGGGAAGTTGGCACAAGCCGTCGGCGGCAACGACGAAATTACCGAGCTGGACAAGGTCTTGCATCAAACCAGTGAGCGGTTGCATCAGGCTGAGGCGACTGAGCGCTTGCATCGCGAAGAGCTGGAGCAGCGCGCGCGCGAACTGACTATGCTCAACGAAGACTTGCAACGCCAGACGCAGGACAATGAAATGTTCATCTACAGCGTATCGCATGATTTGCGTTCGCCACTGGTCAACCTGCAAGGCTTCAGCAAGGAGTTGCATCACTCGATTCGTGATCTGCACGATACCGTTGCTGCCAGCCAGTTGAATGACAAAGACAAGCAGAGGATCCACGACATCATCGAAGAAGATGTCGAGGTCTCACTCAAGTTCATCCGCACCGCAGTTACCCGATCGGCCTCGATCATCGATGCCATGTTGCGCCTGTCGCGCATTGGTCGCGTCGAATACCAGGCGCAGGACACTAACGTTGATGAGATTGTGCAACGCGTTATTGACGCCATGAGTTCCACCATCCGCGAACGCCAGGCTGTGGTGTTGGCCAAAGCGATGCCGCCTTGCCACGGCGACCCCACTGCCGTCGAGCAAGTGTTTGGTAATCTGATCGGCAATGCCGTCAACTACCTTGATCCCAAACGTCCCGGCACGATAGAAATCGGTGTTTTGCCAGTAGACCCGGGGCAACCGAATTTTCGCACCTACTATGTCAAGGATAACGGCCTGGGGATTCCGGCCAATTATCTGGGCAAGATGTTTTCGGCATTCCACCGTTTGCATGCCGACGTAGCACAAGGGGAGGGCGTTGGCCTGGCGTTGATCAAGCGCATCGTGTTGCGCCACGGTGGCAAGATATGGGTGGAATCGACGGAAGGTGTCGGCACCACGTTCTATACCTCATTACCGGTGCGCTCGATTGACCGCGCAGCAAGCCTAACTGCTCAAGGAGAATCATCGTATGGCTGAAAACGAAGAGGTTGGCATTCTGCTGGTCGAAGATGACGATGGTCATGCTGTGCTGGTGGAAAAGAATCTGCGTCGTGCTGGTCTGTCGAATGGCTTTCTGCGTCTCAAGGATGGACAGGAGGCACTTGATTATTTTTTCGGTGGCGATGGCGGGCCACGGAAGGAGCGCTTTGAGTCCCTGGTGATTCTATTGGATGTCAACATGCCGCGTGTGAACGGCGTCGATGTCCTCAAGCGTCTCAAGGAAAGTGAAGTCACCGCAAGCATTCCCATCATTATGTTAACCACCACTGATGATCCGCGAGAAATTGAGCGTTGTTACGAATACGGTTGCAATCTCTATATCACCAAGCCGGTCGAATATGAGGCCTTCATTGAAGCAGTGCGGCGGCTCGGTTTCTTTTTGCAAATCATCAAGGTACCGGCGGCTGGACGCTAGCCATGACGGTAATGGAACCTGCCATATTACTGATCGATGACGACGAAGGCTTGCTGACGCTGGCCCGGCGCCGTCTGGAACGACGCGGCTTCAAAGTGGGCAGCGCCGGCAGCATCGCGCAGGCGCGCGGGCTGTTGGATATCGTCACCTTCGATGTGCTGGTGATTGATTACCAGCTCGACGAAAACATGAGCGGGCTTGATTTTTACAAGGAATTACGGGCGCAAGGCACGGTGATTCCTGCGGTGATGTGCAGCGGCTTTTCGGATGATGGTCATCTGGTAGAAGCGATGCGTTGTGGTATCGCGCATGTCTTGCCAAAGACGCAGGATTACCTTGATCAGTTGCCCGATCTGGTACTGAGTCTGTTGCCGCATTAAGCGTGTGCCAGTGCGGAAATGCTGGTCAGCCAACCATCCCAGAATGCCTGCGAGGCAAGTTCAAACGGCGCGCCATAGTGGGCCGCGTCTAGCCGTAATGTGGCCAGACTGAGGTTTTGTGTATGCGCAATTTCATGCGCATGCCCGATCAGCCATTGTTCCACCATGCGCACATCGAACTCCGGATGAAACTGTAATGCCAGGCAATTGCGGCCCCACGCAAAAGCTTGGTTGCGATAGCGTTCGCTGGAGGCCAGGTGGCGAGCGCCGGCGGGCAGATCGAAGGTGTCGCCGTGCCAGTGCAGTACATGTGTATCGTTGCCCAGCAATTTTTTCAGATACGGCATGTCGGCTGCCGATTCACCGGCTTGCAATGGTACCCAGCCGATTTCCTTGCCTTGACTGCCCGGATAGACTTTGGCATGGAGTGCGGCGGCCATCAATTGGGCGCCAAGACAGATACCCAGGGTCGGTTGGTCTTCCAGCAGGCGTGCGCGCAGCCAGGAAATTTCAGCACGTAAATAAGGGTAGGCGGCCAGATCGTAGACCGAGATTGGCCCGCCCAGCACCACCACCAGATCGGCATCAAGCGGCGACACTGCTTCGAAGGTGTCGACGCCGACCTCAAAATAGGTAACGTCGTAACCGCGCTTTTTCAATAGCGGCTGCAGTTGGCCCAGATCTTCAAATGCGATGTGGCGGAGCGCCAGGGCTTTTTTCATGGTGGTTTGCGAATGACTGAGAGGGTAAAAATACGTTTCGTTATATTTTAACGTATATATCGAAATGCGTAAGCATGTCGAAATGGCAATTGTCGGAAAAGAACAAATGGTCGGCATCAACAAAGGCCGGTCGCCAGTCCGTAGTCGGTGTGCTACGATGCCGCCCCTGATCTTGACTCAATGGTTCGCGTGGCATGTTGAAACAGTTTTTGCTTGAAAGCCCGAAGGACACCGGCGACGACCGCGTGACCTTCATTATCCGCAGCAATGGCACCGTGTTGCCGGGATTTATTGCACGCGCCAGTTTGATCGCCATTGGCGGCTTGACCAGCAACAACATTGTTGCGCTGTACACCGAACATCGGCCGCGCATTGCCGAAGCGGTCAAGCGCAAGTTGGCCGAGGGTAAGTTGTTGCACTATATTTCCTTGACCAGGGAAGACCTGGAAGCCGCTGCGCCGCCGCAAGCATGATCGTACTTATTTTGATGGAATGTTGCCGTTTGGAAATTAAGCGGTATCTATTTACAAAATTTGCCGTAATTGCACCGCCTATTTTTGCGGGCAATCCTTGTCGGTTGCCAACGGCATGCTAATCTAGCGCCTGCGTACGAGGCACAAAAGCCCGACGCGCAACTCGGTGGGATGGGCAACCAGCGCCGAGTAATTTTCCGGGAACACGGGAAATTCTAAAAAAAATCACCATGGAGACTCAGGCAGCGGCGTTGCATTGACGACGGTCGTGCGCCTGTAAAAAATCAGATTGAGAGCACTTCAGAGACGCCTATCGCATGCCTTCGTGGCTATTCAGGCACGCTATCGCCGTCCGTCGGCGGCTGTCGCCGCGATCACGGCTGCCAATGCCGCGCATGTCGATACGGTCCCGGCTGTGCAACTGCGGACGGTGCCGCTGCATCCGCCCCATGATCTTGCGTTGCCACCCGGTCTACAGCATTTAGCGACACAGACTTTGCTCGGTTTTTACCTGCTCGATGCCAGCGGATGCATTGTGCACGCCAATCAAAAAATGGCGCACATGCTCGGTTATGAGCATGCTGATGCCATGAAAGGATTATCGATTGATGCCTTGGTTGCACCAGAAGACTTGGCGCAAGTCCGGCATCAATTGCAGTCGCGACTCAATGGTAAGCAAGCGCAGTCGCGTTTTACCTGCCGCGCACTGAGCCGCGACGGTAGCCGCCGCTGGATCGATGTGCACGGTAGCGTCAGCCAATATGCAGGCAAAACGGTGTTGCTGGAACTGGCGCTGGATGTCAATCAGCAGGTACAGTCGGCATGGCAATCGCGCCTGGCGGAGCGCGTATTTGAATCGACCAGTGAAGGCATTCTGATCACTGATGAAGAGTTTTGCATCCTGGCAGTTAATCCGGCGTTTACGCGCATCACTGGCTATCGTGCCGACGAGGCGATGGGCAAACGCTCACGCATGTTGACCGGCGCTAGTGCCCAGGCTGAAATCAATCGCGGCATGCTGGAGCAGTTGACCGCACAAGGTCATTGGCAGGGCGAAATGAAGGACCGGCGCAAGGATGGCAACTGGTATCCGGCCTGGTTGTCGATCTCGGCCATTCGCGCTAGCCAGGAAGATATTTCTCATTATGTTGGGGTATTTACCGACAACACCATTCGCAAGGAAGCGGAAAACAAGCTGGCTTACCTGGCCAATCATGACAGTCTGACCGGCCTGCTCAACCGCAATAGCCTGATGCGCAAGTTCACTGAGCGGATTGATGCCGCCCAGCATAGCGGCGAACAACTGGCGCTGTTTTTTATTGACCTTGATCGCTTCAAAACCGTCAATGACACGCTCGGCCATCATGCCGGCGACCTGTTGCTGGTGGCGGCGGCCGAGCGCCTGCATCAGCAATTGCGTGCCGACGATATTCTGGCGCGCTTCGGTGGCGATGAATTCGTGGTGGTATTGGGCGACTCACCGCCGCCGCACCTGATTACCGCACTGGCGCAGCGCTTGATTGATAGCATGCAGCGGCCGTTCACGGTCAATGGGCAAGAGATGTTCATCAGCGCCAGTATCGGTAGCGCTGCCTATCCTGAGCACGGAGCGGATGCGATTACCCTGCTCAAGAATGCCGATATTGCGATGTATCGCGCCAAGGAGCGCGGCAAGAGCGCCTTCCAACTGTTCAACAAGGAAATGAGCAACCATGCGCTGCAACAGATGCTGCTTGAAAACAGCTTGCGCCATGCACTTGAACGGCAGGAATTCGAACTGTTTTATCAACCGCAGTTTGCCGCTGCCGACGGCGTCATCTGCGGTGCCGAAGCGCTGGTCCGCTGGCGTCATCCGACTCTGGGGCTGGTGGCGCCCGGCATGTTCATCAGTCTGGCTGAACAAACCGGCCTGATCGTGCCTTTGGGGGCCTGGATTCTGCGTGAAGCCTGCCGTCAGGGACGCGTCTGGCTGGATCGCGGCTATCGCTTTGGGCGCATCGCCGTCAACTTGTCGCCGCGCCAGTTTTCGGCTGATGATTTGCTCAGTACCATTGATGATGCACTGGCGCAAAGTGGCTTGCCCTCGGCCATGCTGGAACTGGAGATCACCGAAGGCGCCATCATGCAGAATCCACAAGAGGCGGTGGTACTGCTCCAGCGCATGCGGGCGCTGGGCGTGACGATTTCGATTGATGACTTTGGTACCGGCTATTCATCACTGGCCAGTCTCAAACAATATCCGCTCGATACGCTCAAGATCGACCGCAGCTTTGTTCAGGGTATTCCGCATGATGCCGACGATGTCGCCATCACCGAAGCCATCATTGCGATTGCCCACAAGCTGCATTTGCAGGTGGTTGCAGAGGGTGTCGAAACGGTGGAACAACATGCCTTCCTGCGTGCCGCCGGTTGCGACATTGTGCAGGGCTATCTGCACGCGCAACCGCTGCAGGTCAGCGACATTGAAAGCCGCTGGTATAGCGGCGGCGCGCAGGCAGAAAGCTGATCAGTCTGGCGCTTGCTCGGCACGCTGGCGTGCATATTCCTTGTGTTTCATACTCAGATAAGTGGCGCGATCAACTTCATGCAACTGACGCGGGTAGCGTTCGGTGGCGGTGAACCAGGCTTGCAGACGTTGCTCAAGCTGCTCTGGCGCTGCTGTTGCCAAACCGCTGAGATAGGCGTCGATTGCCAGGTAATAACGCATGGTATTGCGCTCCACCGTACCACGCGTGCCGCCGATATAGCGCGGTTTGCCATCAGCCGATTTGTCTTCCTGCGTGAAACCGACCTTGTCGCTGCCGGCCGTGGCCAGATAGGCGCGCGCTGCCATGCGGCTGGCAAAGCCATAGGAGTAGGAATAGACCAGATGCAGGAAACTGCGACCATCGCCGGCAGGGATCGCTTCGAGCCGGATGCGATAGTCATGGGTATCGAGTGGCCCCTGATCGGCATTGAGGCGAATGTCGAAATAGTTGTTGTCGTTGGTCGTGATGCGGTAACTGAAATCGAGCCGGTAGGTGTCCGCCAGCGGCTGCTCATATTTCTTGCCGACGCGCATGCTCAGCGTGGCAGAGGCAGGATTGTCCAGGCCGCTGGCGCGGCAGTATTTGGTGTTGAGATGCAAAATCATCACGTCACACCAGTTGGACGGGTTGATCAGTGCGGCATGCACTGTGTCGAACGGATAGTCGACAATGGCATAGATATCGCCTTTGATGCTGGACGAGGTCTCGCTGGAGTTGAGATAGAGCGGGCGGCCGAATTGGTTGTGTGTCAGTTGCGCCTGCAAGGACTGGTATTTTTCTTGCAGAGTGGCAGCGTTGGCATTGGCCGTAACATCACCAGCGGCGTGTGCATTGAGGCACGCGCCCAGCAGCAACAGCATACCTAGTCGTGCGCCAAGCTTGCGGACGATTGGCCATAAAGTCAGGTTACTAAGTTTGTGCATCTGCTGCTCCCAATTCTTTGTATGCGTCATAGCCAGCGCGCCCATAAACCGGCACCGAATTCCTTGAGCTGATCGGTCATTGGACGCTGCTGCCAGTCTTCCAGCGTAATTTCTTTCGAAGCGGACAGATCGCGGTCGAACATGACTTGCATCTGGTTGCCGAATTGCTGGCCCAAAATTACGGCATTGATTTCCTGGTTATAGACAAAGCTGCGCCAATCCAGATTGGTCGAGCCGATGGTAGACCAGACACCGTCGATCAAGACCGTCTTGGAATGCAACAAGGCATCCTGGCGCTCGTAGATCTTGACGCCGCCTGTCAGCAACTCACTATAGAAGGAGCGTGAAGCATAGAGTACTAGCGCCGAGTCGGTCTTGCTCGGTAACACCAAGCGGACGTCGACGCCGCGTTTGACCGCATCCTTGAGCGCTTCACGCAGTTGCGGATCGGGGATGAAGTAGGCATTGGTCAGGTAGACCTTGGCTTCGGCATGCTGGATTGCCGAAATCAGTGTGGCGTAAATCAAGCTATACGGATCGTCGGGTGTGCTGCCGATGGCGCGCACAATATCGGGGCCCTGGCTGGCGATGGTCGGATAGTAATTCTTGCTGGCCAAGGTCGGGCCTTTCTGTTTTTCCCAGGTGGTGATGAACAGCTTTTGAAATTCGCTGACCACCGGACCATCCATGCGTACTTGGGTATCGCGCCAGGGAATATCACTATCATCGGCTTGGGGCGCACGCCTGAATTTGCGGAACGAGCCGCTGGAATACACGCTGCTGATATTGATGCCGCCGACGAAGGCAATCTTGCCATCGATGATCAATAACTTGCGATGGTCGCGCTGATTGACTTCCCAACCCTTGCGTACCAAGGCCGGGTTGACCGGATTGAACTCAAGTACCTGGGCACCGGCATCAAGCAAGGGCTGAAAGAATTCGCGCGAAGTATTGAGGGTGCCGACACTGTCATAGATCAGATTGACCTGTACTCCCTGTTTTTGCTTGTCGACCAACAGATCGGAAAATTGCTTGCCGGTTGCGTCGTCTTCAAAAATATAGGTTTCCATATTGATGTGATCGCGGGCCTCGCGAATCGCTGCAAACATGGAGGCATAGGTGGCTGGACCATCAACCAGCAAAGTGACTTTGTTGCCCGCCACCAGTGGCGAACCGGTAATCGCTTGTTCCACTGCCAGATGTTTTTCCAGCACCAGATTGTCGCTGTTGCTGTTCTTGAACTTGTCGAGGATGGTCTGGCTCTGTTGTGCCGTCAGGATGCCGCGTCCGCCTTTGATTTGAATGGTCTTGGCCGACTGGCTGTCCATGTCGGGCACGATGCGCGGCAGCGAGCTGCAGGCGGACAAGAGGAATACGGTCAACAGTACAGCCAGAGAATTGATTTTTTTTGACATTATGAAATCCCAGCATGACGGCGAGGCGAGTTTTGAACATGCAGAGTATAGGCCGGGCTGAGCGCTGCATGCGCTTGCCGGATGCCGTTCCTGCGATGAAACGGCGGTGTCCTACAGCAAAAGGGGAGGGCTGCCTACACCTGGTGGCGGGCCGGCGTTGTTTATTGCTTGTTTACAGCCCTGTCATCTGTTTTGAGAAAACGTTTATGTCTACGTGGCTAAGCTGTGATCTCGAATTGCATGACATGAGGTGTGAGATGAAACGATGGGTGTGGAATCAGGGCGCCGACCTGCTCAAAAAATGGCTGTTTCCGCAAGTGCTGCCATCCTTGCTGGCGAGGCCGGTTGGTTTGTCACGTTCGCCATTGCTGCGCACGCGGATGATACAGATTACCGTGGCCTGTACCGATGTCGCGCGGTTGCGGCGGGTGGTGATGCAAAGTTGCGGCGATTGCGTCAGTTTTATGCGGGTCTTGCCGCTTGATCACGCGCGCCGCATGCAGCTTTGCCTGAGACTGGAAGTACAGGCCGTTAATACCTTGATGGATGCGGTCATGCAGGCCATGCCGCAGGCTGAATTCAACCTGCGGCACGTCATTTAGTAGACGTCGCGGCGATAACGTCCTTGCGCGATCAGATCGTGTACGGCGGTGGCGCCGAGTAGGTCGGTCAGTGCCGCATCGACGCCTGCGGCCATGCCATCGAGACTGCCGCAGACGTACAGCACGGCGCCGTCGGCGATCCAGCTCTTGAGCGTGGTGGCGGCTTGACGCAATTGGTCCTGCACATAGACGCGCTCGGATTGATCGCGCGAGAATGCCAGATCGACGCGACTGAGCGTGCCGTCTTGTTGCCAGCCGCTGATTTCGTCTTGATAAAGGAAGTCATGCGCGCGCTGCCGTTCGCCGAACAATAGCCAGTTCGGACGCAGGTCTTGTTGACGGCGTGCGCGCAAGTGGCTGCGCAAGCCGGCCAGACCGGAACCGTTGCCGATGAAGATGGCCGGTGCATTGTCGGTGGCCAGTGTGAAGCTGCGATTTTCCAGCAGGCGCAATTCGATGGCTTGATCCAGCGCTGCATATTCGGTCAGCCAGCCCGAAGCCAGGCCGAGGCCGTCTTCATGGGCGACCTGACGGACCAGCAAATGCACGCGCCCATCGGCAGCGATGGAGGCGATCGAATAGCGCCGCGCCGCCAGTGCTTGCAGTGTGTCGGCCAAGGCTTGTGGCGAGCTGGTGTGGCCGCTCAGGCTCGATGGCGACGGCAGCACACTGCGTGCCAGGGCTTCCGTCAACGTGCAGGTGCTGCCTTGATATTGCACCTGTGCTGCACCGTCGAGGGCCGTGCGTTCGAGCAAGAGGGCGACGCGATCAGCGGCATGGCGCGGCAGGATTTCTGCCAGTGCGCCGGATTGCCAGCTTGGCGTAACGCTGTCGGGCGCATCGAATTCCAGATGGTAGATAGGTTGACCGCAACTACCGGCGTTGAGTCGCTCGCGCACACGCAAGACCCAGTGTTGATAAGGTGCTGTAGTGGCTGCGGCGAAGTCGCTGGTTTGCAGTGCCTGGCCGTCGTTCAGTACGCGCAATTCCTGCTGCCATTTTGTCAATGCAGCGGCATCGTTGTTGTCGACTTCGATTAGCGGGAAAAAGGCCTGTGCGCCTTGATTGCGCAAGCCGTGGTCGAGCGTGTGGCCGAAGCCGCAGAATTGTGCGTAATGGCGATCCCCCAGGGCGAGCAGGCCGTATTGCAGATGGCTCAGGGTATTGCCTTGCTGGCGCGCCAGTTGCTGGGCAAAGCGGCGCGCATTGTCAGGAGGTTCACCTTCGCCGAAGGTACTGACCACAAACAGCACGCGATGGAAATGTCGCAGTCGTTCTGGATCGAGTTCAGCCAGCGATTGCACCTGAACGGCGACACCTGCCTGTTGCAAAACGGCGGCGGTGTGCAGCGCCAACCGTTCGGCTTGCCCGGCCTGGGTGGCGTAGGCCAGCAGTACGGTGTCCTTGCCGGTGGCGGTGGTGTTGCCGGTGAGCAGGCGACGTTCGGCGCGCACGGCACGCTTTTTACGGCGTCTGTCCAGATACAGCATCCAGCCAGTGATGCCAAACAAGGGCAGCATCAAGGCTGCGAGCGTCATGACGATGCGGCCCGGCAAACCGAAATACGTGCCCATGTGCAGCGGATAAATCGCACCAATGAAGCGGGCGCCGCGACTCTTGTCGGCATAGCGCTCATCTTGTTTGATTTCGCCGCTCTGCGGCAGAATGCTCATGCGGTTGCGGGCGCGCTCGTGCGCTGCGTCGGGACTCAGATAGGTAATCTGGACCGGCTGACTGGCCTTTTCCGGCAGGCGCAGGCTGACCAGCGTGTAGGGCCCGGCTGCGCGCTGGAAGCTCGACCAGGTCTGTGTCAGATCAAGTGGTACATCGTCCTGATGCAGACTGCGTTCCTGCTGGCTGGCGTTTTCCCGCTTTTTGCGGTTGTCGCCATCGGGGCGACGTTGTGGCGCGCTGTTACGTCCCTGTCTTGATTCACCTGCGAGCGCATTGACATTGTCCTTGACCCAGTCAAAGGCCCAATACATGCCTGTGGAGGTGAAGATAACGTACATCACCAAGGCCAGCGTGCCGATCACTGAATGTAGATTCCACAGGAACGAGCGGCCGGACAGGCCGAAGTCAAGCTTGAACCAGGCGCGCCAGTTCAACGCGTGGCGCGGCCAGCGCAGATACAGGCCGGACAGTGCCAGGATCATCAGGCACAGGGACAAGCTGCCGGCGACCAGCTTGCCGTATTCAATTGGCAGCAGCAGCCAGCGGTGGAAGCGTTCGACGAACTCAAAGAAATCATTGCCGGCCAGCGGCGGCAGCAAGGCGCCGGTATAAGGATTGACCATGCGCAACTCGCCGCGCCTTACGCCAGGCGGCGGTGCGAAGCTGATCCGCACCGAGGCGCCGGGTTCGGCATAGACGGTCAGATTGGCGACCCGCTCTTCAGGAGCCGCGGCATGCAGGCGCTCGATCAGTTGCTGCGGTGTCAGTGGTGGCGTTGGCTCAGGCGCGATGTGCACGATACCGGGATTGATCCAATCGAGGATTTCTTCACGAAACGACAGGGTGGCGCCAGTCACGCCAATGGCCATCAGGATCGTGCCGGCGGTGATGCCGATGAACCAGTGGACCTGAAACCAGATTTTCTTGAACATGTTTTTCTCTTGAACCGGTCGCGTTGTGCGGCGTCCGGCCAATTGGCGTTGGACTAAAGCGCCTATTATAAAGTATCAGGATAATGAGAATTATTCCGCTGTGACTGTAATTTGTATTGATTTTGTATCAAAGAGGAAGATGGTGCGCGCTTGCTTGTGACGAAGGTCGGCAAGGCAGACCTAAACAGTGCTTTCTTCATCGGTACCAAGCCGATGGGCGCTCAGCGGCTGCGGCGCATTCTTGCCAAAATGGGTCAGTGCATGCGCGTAAGCAGGTGGGGATGGGGGCACCGCTGCGGCATAGCTTGGCGGACCGCTGAAGATATCTTCATAAGACGGCAGCTCGTCCCTGGTAATTTCAGCAAGAAAATTCTCCGCATCCAGCATGCTTTGGGCCGTTGCTGGTGATGGCGGCCGCTGATGCCGTCGATGAACACCTTCGATTGGTACTGAATTGGCCGTATTTCTCGCTGCACTGAGCTGATTTGCAATCGACATCCTTGCGCTGATGGAAGGGACAAGAACGTCCTCCTGAGAAGGCGTGCAACAGCAATCAGGGCATCGCAGTGAAACACAAAAAAACATAATCAATTAAGACTCCAATCTGGTTGGAAGAAACAGAGTCATTCCTTCGGTTGTCGATTCGGGAAGGCGAAGTTGATCATAGGATGTCGCTATCGACTTCTATAAAATGCACTTTAAATGTCATTCTGACATGAGATGTAAACTTGAGATATGCACAGAATTATTCGGTAAAGTGTGCCGCGATCAGGGCGCGCAACCATTGATTGCCGGCATCTTGATTGAAGCGACGATGCCAAAAGATGTTGGTCTGTAGCGAGGGTAGTCGCAATGGCGGCCGCTGGTATTGCAGTCCGAAGGGCTGTGCGGCACTGGCGGCAAGTTTGTGCG
>Ga0066798_10000922_pt1 | contig 13454 bp, 12 predicted proteins | sample PersoiDNA2013203_FD_70961 | JGI IMG/M metagenome (GOLD analysis project Ga0066798, IMG submission 70961) | Permafrost soil microbial communities from the Arctic, to analyse light accelerated degradation of dissolved organic matter (DOM) -... | ecosystem: Environmental > Terrestrial > Soil >...
TAGCCTCGCACCACGATCTCGCACTCATCCGGCGCCCCTCCGTCCCCAACCGAGCTCCCTTGTCTCGCATCCATCGATCGCACCCAGTCGACGGGTCTTCATTCCGAGACGAGTTCTTGGTATCCACGGCTCGACCCCCTCGGTCGCGTATCCCTAACGGGATAGGCCCTTAGCCGAAAAGGCGCGCTGTCGCCTGCAAGCGCGAGAATGGTTCTCCGTGACGGGCGATTCTCATGCGTGGGCGAAGAGGTTATTCGTGCTCGGTGCTGGGCCTGGTCAGCTCGGTCTGCTCGAATCCGCGCGCAAACGGGAGCTCTACGTCATCGCCGCCGATCGTGATTCGGGGGCGCCCGGCTTTCCGCTCGCCGACCGGCGCGCCTTGATCTCGGCCGAGGACGAGCCGGCGCTCGAGCGTCTGGCCTCGGCCGAAGAGGTGGACGGCGTGATCGCGCCCGGAATCGATTGGTCGGTTGCGATCGCTGCACGCATTTCGGCCAAGCTTGGTCTGCCCCATCCGCTTGCGGTGGAAAGCGCCCAGCTCGCCGTCTCGAAGCTGAAGCAGCGCGAGCGCTTCGCCGAGGCCGGGCTCCCCTTTGCCAGGTACGCCGTCGCGAGTCGGGGCGAGGACGCCGAGGCTGCGGCCGCCGAGCTCGGCTTTCCGCTTGTGGTGAAGGCGCCGGATCGCCAGGGGCAGAGGGGGCTGGTGCTCGCCCGCGGGCGCGAAGAGCTTGGTCCCGCCGTCGAGCGGGCGCTGGCCGCTTCTCGCTCCGGGCTTTGCATGATCGAGCAACTCGAGCCCGGTCTCGAGGCAACCGTGATCGGGTTCTCGCTCGACGGTCGCTACCACGCTCTCGCCGTGACCGATCGCCGCAGCGCTCCGGCGCCCGCCTTCGGGGTGTCGCTCGAGCACGCGTGGCCTTCGTCGCTGACCGAGACCGAGTTGGAGCAGGCGATTGAGATTGCCGGGCGCGCGGTTGCTGCGCTCGGCATCGAGCAGGGGCCCAGCTACGTACAGGTCATCGTGAGCGAGCGAGGGCCGCTTCTGATTGAGCTCGCGGCCAGGCTGGGCGGCGGGCACGACGCCGAGCTGGTCGAAGCCGCGCTCGGGATCGAGTTGAACGGGCTCGCTCTGGCGGCTGCGCTGGGAGAGCCGATCGATCCCGGCGCTCTGGTTCCACGGTCTCTCGCCGGCGGCGCCTGCACGAGCTTCTTGGTAGCGCCCGAGGGTGAGCTCGTGGCTGTTCATGGCGTTGAGGAGGCGAGCGCGCTGGAGGGCGTCAAGCGCGTGCGCCTTTACCGCGAGCCGGGCTACGTCTTTGCTCCGCTCCGGTCGCGCTCCGATCGCGCCGGTGCGGTACTGGCGCTTGGCCGCGACCGGGAGCAAGCGGTCGAACGGGCGCGAGAAGCTTCCGATCTCATACGCTTCGAAGGCGCGGGCTCTCGGTCTCCTACCTGAGCCCCAAGCGCCCGCCCCGACGATGAGACGCTTCTGTCGAAAAACGGCCACCGCCCGGCGCCCGGGAGCTTGCCGGTGAACGGCTCGGGCGAGGCGCCGGGGGCGAGCGCCTCCGGGCCCACGGATACGGCCATCCGAGCCTCGGTCTCGGCGATAGTCGTCACCTACAACGCCCTGCGCTGGATCGAGCCCTGCCTGGAGAGCGTTCGCGGCTGCGAGCTGATCGTCGTCGACAACGGCTCGAGCGACGGCACGCCCGCGCTCGTGCGGAAGCGCTTCCCCGAGGCGCGCCTGATCGAGCAGGAGAACCGGGGCTTGGGAGCGGGCTGGAACGCGGGGATCAAAGCCGCAAGCGGGCGCTGGCTCTTCTTCCTCAACGCCGATGCCTGGGTCGTCGGTGACGCGATCGCGAGACTCGTGGAGGTGCTCGAGCGTGATCCCGAAGCGGCCGTTGCGGGGCCGCGCTTGCGCTACCCGGACGGAAGGTTGCAGCGCTCGGTGCGCGGCTTCCCAACGCTCTGGCGGCTTGCCACCGAGTACTTCTTCCTACGCAAGCTGGCTCCGAGAACGAAGCTCCTCAACGCCTTCTACGGGGGAGGCTTTCGCCATGACCGCGAGCTCGAGGCCGAGTTTCTGATGGGCGCGGCCTTTTTCGTGCGCAGGGAGGCGATAGCCGAGGTCGGCGGGCTGGACGAGGGCTTCTTCCTCTTCAGCGAGGAGGTGGACTGGTGCTACCGCTTCCGGCAGGCGGGCTGGAAGGTCATCTTCACGCCAACGGCCGAGGCCGTTCACGTCGGCGGAGCCTCGCACGCGGGGCGCCTGTTCCGCGAGCAGGTGCAGGGTCATCTGCTCTTTTTCGACAAGCACCGGGGCGCTCGTAGCGCGGCCGCGGCCCGGCGCCTGCTTGCAACCGCGTTGACGCTGCGGGGCCTCGTCTTCAGAGGCGAGCGCGGCCGCTCGTACCGAGACACCGCCCGTTGGCTCCGCTCGGGCTCGCTCCAGGAGCTGCTCGCCTGGCGGCGTTGAGAACCCCTAACAAATCGAAGCACTCCACCGCCTGGCCGCGTTCGGCACCAAGTGCTGATTTGGCACGAAGCCGGCACATGCGCGTGTGCACTTTGGACGATGCTTGCAGCTCGTTGGTCCTGGGCTCGGCGTACTCGACGCCTCTGACGCCCAGTCCGCATCAGATCCGATTGAGATCGGGGTTGGTCTAGAGGAGAAACCGTACGGTGGCAGAATGCCTTTGCCACCGATCGGTTACATGCTATTCTTGCTACCGATCGGTTTCACAGGAGGAAAACCCGTGAGAATGCACTCGATACGCGATGTGGCAGCCGCTGTACGCGGGCGCCGACAGGATCTCGGCCTCAATCAGGCCGAGTTGGCCAAACGCGCGGGCGTCTCGCGCAAATGGATCTATGAGTTCGAGGCCGGCAAGTCCACCGCGGAGTTCGGTCTCGTGCTTCGCGTTCTTGAGGAGCTTGGCTTCGGCCTCGAGCTTGGCAAAGACTCAGACGCCGAACATCAAGAAGCTTCGGCTCGGCGAGCGGCAGTCGATCTGGACGCCCTCCTCAACGAGCTTCGGGCAAGAGAGACGAGCGCGACCGATGAGTGAGTCGCTCGCCGTCTTGCTCGACGATAGCGTGGCCGGCACGCTCACTCGCCTGCCCGGAGGGCGGCTTCGCTTCGACTACGACGACGACTATCGGGGTCGGCCGGACGCCGTTCCATTGTCGCTGTCGATGCCGACGCAGGTCCGTTCCCACCCTGACCGGGCAGTCACCCCGTGGCTGTGGGGCCTACTCCCGGACAACGAGGCGGTGCTTGGTCGTTGGGCTCGTCAGTTCCACGCGTCGCCGTCACCGTTCTCGCTGCTAGCAACCCCGATTGGCAAGGACTGCGCCGGCGCGGTGCAATTCGCAACACCCGAAGTAGCAGAGCAGCTTCTGCAACGGACAGGTGATGTCACCTGGCTGACCGAGGACGACGTCGCTCAACGGCTAAGGGAATTGAAGGACGACTCAACTGCCTGGCTCGGCCGGTCATTCACTGGACAGTTCAGCTTGGCTGGGGCTCAGGCAAAGACCGCGCTGCTCTTTCAAGACGGTCGTTGGGGCGTGCCTTCAGGCGCGACTCCGACGAGTCACATTCTGAAACCAGCAGTCGCGGGCTTTGACGACCACGACCTGAACGAACACCTGTGCCTCGACGCGGCACGACGAGCCGGCCTCCTTGTCGCTCGGACCCGTGTCAGCCGCTTCGGTGACGAGTCAGCGATCGTTGTCGATCGCTATGACCGGCTTCAGATCGATGACCGGATCGTCCGCGTTCATCAAGAGGACCTTTGTCAGGCGCTCGGAGTCCCACCGGACCGCAAATACCAGAACGAGGGCGGCCCAGGACCAATCCAGATTGTCGACCTACTGCGCCACGCGATGCCGGCACACGTCGCCGACGACGCCGTTTGGCGGTTCATCGACGCGCTGGTATGGAACTGGCTCATCGCCGGCACCGACGCACACGCCAAGAACTATTCGCTCCTTCTCGCGAGTAACCAAGTCCGACTGGCTCCGCTTTACGACATCGCCTCTGCGCTTCCGTACGGAGTGCACGAGAAGAAGCTCCGCCTCGCCATGAAGATCGGCGGCCATTACGACGTCTTCACCTATCGCAATCCATGGCCGAGAGCAGCTCACGAACTCGGCGTCGACACCGAGACCCTAATCGATCGCGCTCGCGGCCTTGCCGTCCGTGCCGCCGACGCATTCGCCGACGCCGCGGCCGCTCCCGGTGTCGCCAACCTCAGACGGGACCGAACTGGCCGCCTCGTCGATTTCGTCTCCGAACGAGTAACCCGCTGTGTTGCGCTTCTCGACTCCGTAGAGGGAGGCACCGCGGTCGGCGGATAGGAATCGGCACGTCGCGGTCGGTTGCTCCTTCACAAAGGGATGATGTGTTCCGCTATTCCCTTACCGACGCGGCTATGGAATAGCTCGAATGGGTCGCGCTGGTAGACCTCCTGGCGGGTGCCCGGATATCTTCAGACTCTCCTAGAGGCGGGCCTAGCTGTCCTGACCACAGAGATGTGAGACGCGATCGCACCCAGTCGACGGGTCTTCATTTCGTTAGAGGTTCTGAACCGCGCCGGTCGCGAGTCGCGAGCACGTACGATCAGCCCGTGACAGTAACGAGGTCCCAGCGCTTGAGCAGGCGAACCGACTGGCTGCTGCTGATCACGTTTTTCGCGGCCACCTTCGAGAAGCTGCACTGGGAAGTCGGCGTCTCGGTTGCTCTGGCCGATCTCCTTGCCCTCGCCTACCTGACCAGTTTCGCCGTCGATTGCGCGCTTTCGCGTGATCTCAGAGCGCCTCGCACCGCGCTCATCACACTCTCCTTTGCTGCGGCCTTTCTCGTCTGCTACCTGGCCGGCTTCTTCAACATCGACACCGCACAGGGCCTGACCCAGTTCAGCAAGGGGATGGTCAAGCTCGTCGTTCACCTGCTCTTTCTGACCGTCGCGGTGATTCACCTGAACGACCGCTCGCAGCGCTTCTTCTGGACCGCGCTCGGAGCGTTCGTTGTGGGCATGACCGCGAACGCCGCCTACGGCATTGTCCAGCTCGGCGCGGCCGAGGCCGGATTCAACATCGACAAGCGCCTGCTCGACCCCCTCACCGGAGGAGCGGCCTCGTCGATCAACATCTACGGCGCCGTCGGCGACCAGAACGTCTACCGGCCGAACGCGCTCACCGGCGACCCCAACCACCTCGGCGTGATGTTGGCCATGTCGCTACTGATCCTCGTTCCGCTCTATCTGCGCCTAGAGCGCGGCCATCGACTGCGCTGGCCGCTCGCCGCCCTGCTCGGCTTCTTGCTCGTGGTCGAGCTGGCCACTCTGTCGCGAAGCGGGCTGCTCGGTCTGGGCGTAGGTTTTCTCGTTCTGGCGCTCCCCTACCGCAGGTTCCTCGCCCGGCCGCGCTTTCTCGTCCCGTTCGGAGCGGTCTGCGTGTTGCTGGCGGGAGTGGTATTCGAGCGCCGCCACTTCTTCGCCACCGTGCTTCGCTCGCGCCTGCAGACGAACACCGGCTCGGTCTCGGCTCACCTCGGCGTCTACGACTTCATTCCGCAGGTGCTGCACAGCCATCCCTTGCTGGGCCTCGGCCTGAACAACTTCTCGGTCTACTACGAGTTCGCCACCGGCAAGACGAACTGGGGGCCGCATTCCTACTACGTCGCGCTGCTGGTCGAGGGCGGGATCGTCGGCACTGTCATCTTCGTCGTCTTCCTCTGGTACCTGTTCCGGCGCCTGGCCGCTTTGCGAGCGATCGGGCGAGCGCTGACGGCTTCGGGGGATGTGCTGACCGCGGCGCGGGTGCGGCCGCTGGCCTGGGGGATGGTCGCGGCGATGCTCGGCACGATGGCGGCGAACGCCTTCTACCTGACGATGCAGTTCTACTACTTCTATGCCTTCGCTGCGCTTGTGCTGGCGACGCCGCTGGTCTTCGCGCGCTCGCTGGAGTCTGCGCCCGAGCGACCCGGGCTTTCCGCGCGATGAGTGGGCCGGCGCTTCGAAGCCCCTTCAACGAGAGCGTCTAGACTCGGGCCAGATGCCCGAATCGCTGCTCGACATCGTCATCGTCTCGTATCGCTGCCGCGACATGCTTCGCGATTGCCTCTCCTCGCTGCGGGACTTTGCGCCCGCGAAGGGTGCCCGCATCTGGGTCGTGGACAACGCCTCGGACGATGGCACGGCCGAGATGGTGAGAGAGGAGTTCCCCGAGGTCGAGCTGCTCGCCTCGGGAGAGAACCTCGGCTTCTCCAAGGCGAACAACCTCGCCATCCGGCGCGGCGAGGCGCCCTACGTGCTGGCGCTCAACCCGGACACGCGCATGACCGAGGGCGCGCTCGACCACATGCTCGAGCTGATGGAGTCGAGCCCGAAGATAGGCATCTCGGGCTGCCGCCTGGAGCTCCCGGACGGGACCTTTGACCATGCCGCGCGGCGCTCGTTCCCGACCCCGCTCAGTGCGCTAGCCCACTTCACGGGTATTGGCCGCTCGAGCAGGGCACCGGCAAGGCTTGCTCAGTACCGCGCTCCCGCGATCGAAAGCGGGCCCGTGGATGCCGTCAACGGGGCGTTCATGCTGATGCGCCGGAAAGCGCTCGACGAGGTGGGGCTGTTCGACGAGGGCTACTGGATGTACATGGAGGATCTCGACCTCTGCTACCGCTTCGTCCAGGCGGGCTGGACGAACTGGTATGAACCCGATGCCACCGTCATCCACATCAAGGCCGGATCGAGTGGCCAGTACCGCTCGCCTCGCCTCAACTACGCCTTCCACTACGGGATGTTCCGCTTCTACCGCAAGCACTACGCGAAGAACGCCAACGTGCTCGTCAGAGGCACCGTCTACAGCGGGATCGCTGTGAAGCTGGGAATCTCCCTAACCCGTAGTGCGATCCGGCGCAGGCTGCTCGGACGTTCTTGAAGACAGGCTCCGAATCCGCCTTGCCGGATTACCAGCCCAGATCTCATCGGCAGGAACATCGCCCGATACGACACTGCCGGCGCCGATGACACTCCTCGCGCCGATGCGCGCACCTTTGAGGATGATCGATTGCGCTCCGATGAATACATCGGGACCGATTTCGATCGGGGCGCGCTTGATCCGAGTGACGTCGTGTATCCGCCGCGCCTCTGCGTCGAGGGGATGGAAGTCCGTATCCCAGATCGAGACGTTCCCGCCGAAATTCAGGTTGGGGCCGATCTCAATACGAAGTGAGCAGTAGATCGAGACGCCGGAAAAGCCGTCGCCATCGCCGATCGTGAGCTCGGCGCCCGGTCCCACATAGATCGACGTCCTCTTGAAGAGCCCGACGAAATTCGCGCTCGTCTTGCTTGTGAAGATCGAGCCGGAGCCGATCGACACGCGCGCCGCTCGATCGATCCTGAGCTGCGGGAGGCCGTTGAACCGAACCCCGTCGCCGAACGACACGTGGGGATACCTGATCCCGACAATCGTTCTGATCATCGCTCTCGACAAGCGTCCATATGTCTTTCTCACCCCGAGCAATGGAAACACCTCTCCTATTTCGACAGGCCAGTGTGGCGACCATACAACCGCAACCGGCGGAACCTGTCGCTGCTGTGCTGATTACCAGAGCTATCCCGAGACCGGAACAAACTCCAACCCTGGAAGCTTCGTTATCGGGGCCCACCATGCCGTCGGATTGTGAATCTGACCTATCTGGTCTATGACCACGATTCGCCACGGCTTGTCCTTGGCGTTCTCGATCTGGGACACGACATCGGTGACCGGTAGATGCTCGAGGGAGACGGCGAGCCAAACCTGGCCCGGCCCGTCTTCCTTCCCCTGCAGGCTGGAGATGAAGCGATTGCAGAGGTAGGAGTCCAGCGAAGGATGTTCGATCGACATGCAGAGCACACGCCTGCCGAGTTTCGCCTCGCGTTGCACCGTGTCCAACCACACCGGCTTCGCGCTCGGGTTCGGCCAATGCCGAGTTACCGCGTCATAGAGAGGCCCGCTCTGAACCGTGCCGGCCCACAGCACCGCAACGACGATGATCGCGATCACGTTGAGCTGTCGTCGGCCGATCTCGAGTCTCGATACGACCTCGATGACGGCAAGCGGAACGAAGACGCCTGCGAGCACGAACTGCAACTTCGTGGGCCCGTAGCCAGGAGCTGCGCCGGTTGCCCGGGCAGTGAGGAGCAGCACGACCAGCACGTAACCGACGAGCCACGCTAACGGCGTCAGAAACCCGCTCTTCGAAGCGAAGTGCGTTCGGGATGAAGCGAGGCCCACGATCGCGAAGAGCAGCAGCAGAATCAACGCCAGGGTCGCCTCCGTGACCGCGGGAGTTGCGCCTCCAGCCTCGAACAGGGCGGTGAGACCGCCGCCGACGGCGTAGCGGTATTGCTGCCAGAGCTCGAGCACCATCACCAGAGCCGCAAGACAAAGGACAGTGGCGGGAATCACTCGTCGGCGACCCTTGATCGCGAAGCTGAGTACCGGAATGCAAGAGGCTGCGATCGCAGCGCCGGCGAGTGGTGTGAGAGGTATCCAGGCAGAACCTGCGCCGAACAACAGCAACGTACTCGTCAACCAGACGACTTGCGTTCTACCTGCTCGGAGGCGGGGCCTGACCGCGACGAGATAGGCGGCCGTCAACATGAGAAGTACAGCGAGCGAGACAGATAGCGATCCGTACGAGGTCACGATCACGCAGTAGCTGACGACCAGAGCAGTCGCAGATCCCCAGACGATCAGCGTGGCAATCGGGTGCCGAAGGTGGAGCATGCGGCGGACGAGAAGAGCAACGACGATGGGAACGGCCGCGATCGATAGGCCATACGCGGAGAGAACGACTTTCGGACTCGACGACAACGGTGGGGCTGCGTGGAGGAATCCACTGCTGGCTGCGCGCACGCAGGCGAGGTAGGTGGGGATGACGGGTCCGAAGGCTCCTATCGACGTTCCGGTCAGCTCCGCCGTGCCGCTACCGCTGCGCATAATCCCCACCAGGTTGAGCCAAGCGTCGTTGTCCTCCGCCCCCATGAGGAACAGTGCGGCGTGGCTATCACCGCCGGGAGAAACACGCATTACGAATCTCAGCGCGATGAGAAGCGAGGCTACAGTGGCGATCAGCTCGATCAGCGCGCCGACTCGCCCGGATCCCGGCAGAAGCCTCAGGCGCCGGCCGAGCAAGAGCAGTAGAATCACCCCGGCAAAAGCGACCGGTCCCAACCAGGACAAGCCCCAACTCGCGTCGGAAAAGACGTAATGCACCGCCTGGAAGACAGACGCGATCGAGATGAGCATCACGATGCAAACCAGCACGAGATTCGCGATGCCTCGAGCCAGCCAGGACAGGGCTCCGACGACAACGGCGGCGAAAACGGCCGCCAGCGGCGACGATCGCAAGATAAGAGCCGAAGCAAGACCGAAAAGAGCGCCGGAAACTACCCACGATGCGGGAAGGACGACGCTTCCGCCGATCGACCTGACAACGGGCAGCCGCCGCAAACGATCCCCGAGGAAGCGCCACGCAGCATCGTACGACCGGTTGTCTCGAGTACTCAAGGAACGCTCATCCGGTCGCCCGAACAGATTCTCGGTACCAGGCAACGGTCCGCTCGAGCCCCTCGCGCAGGGAAGTTCTGGCGCGGAAACCGAACAGGCGCTCGGCTCTACTCGTATCGAGGCGGCGCCTGGGCTGACCGTTCGGCTTCGACGTGTCCCAGACGAGCTCGCCCTCGTAGCCGGTCAGCTCTGCGATCAGCTCGGCCAATTCGCGGATCGAGATTTCGCTGCCGGTGCCGATATTGACCGGGTCGGGCCCGTCGTAGCGCTCGGCCGCGAGCAGAATCGCCTCGGCGCAGTCGTCCGCGTAGAGGAATTCCCGCGTCGGCGAGCCGTCACCCCAGAGCACCACCTCTCGCTCCCCGCTTCGCCCGGCCTCGACCATCTTGCGGATCAGCGCCGGAATCACGTGTGAGGTCTCGAGATTGAAGTTGTCGCGCGGGCCGTAGAGGTTCACGGGCAGCAGATAAACCGCGTCGAGCTCGTATTGCTCGCGGTAGGCCTGGGCACCGACGAGGAGCGTCTTCTTGGCGATGCCATACGGTGCGTTCGTCTCCTCCGGGTAACCGTTCCAGAGGTCTTCCTCCTTGAACGGGACCGGTGCGAACTTCGGATAGGCGCAGATCGTCCCGATCAGGACAAGCTTGCCTAGGCCGCACAGACGGCTCTGCTCGAGGATGTGAGCGCCCATGATCAGGTTCGCGTACCAGTAGCGACCGGGGTTGGCCTGGTTGGCGCCGATTCCGCCGACTTCGGCTGCGAGATGAATGAGAAGCTCGGGCTCCGTCTCTGCGAACAGCCGCTCGACATCGTCTTGACGAGTGAGATTCCAGTCTTCCAGAAGCGGCACGTAGGGCTCGATGCCGTCAGCGCGCAGCCTTTCGACTAAGTGTGTGCCAAGAAAGCCGGCTCCCCCGGTGACGACTGTCCTCATCGAAGTGACCGTAACCGGCTCCGCGGCTCGATCGACCAAGACACGGTCATGTACGCGACCGCTCCGGCCAATCGACGCGACCGATCCAGCGCTCACGGTCGGCGGCATACCAGGCGATCGTGCGCGAGATGCCCTCTTCCCAGGACACCTTCGGCTCCCAGCCCGTCTCGCGCTTGAGCTTCTCGTAGCCGACCCGGAGCGCCAGCACGTCGCTTGCGCCGGGGCGGAAGCGCTTCTCTACCGAGACCAGCTCGCGTCCGGCGGGCCAGTAGCCCTCGCTCTCCCCGATCTCGAGGATCTTCCCGGCCCAATCCAGCATCGAGATGTTCTCGCCCTGGCCGTAGACGTAGAGATCGCCGGGGATGCCGTGGGCGGCGACGGTCAGGTGCCCGCGCACGCCATCGCTGCAGAAGCAGAAGTCGCGCAACGGCTCCAGGTTGCCGAGCTCGATCCGATCGCGCTCGAGCGCCTGAGTGATGATCGTCCCGGTCACGTAGCGCGGGTTCTGGCGCGGGCCGTAGTTGTTGAACATGCGCGTCACGACGCCGGGAACTCCGAAGGCATCGTGGTAGTTCATGGTCAGGAAGTCGGCCGCGACCTTGCTCGTGGCGTAGATCGACTTCGGGTTGATCGGCGAGCGCTCGTGCAGGATGAGACCGCCGTCGGAATCGAAGTCGTGGTGGTGAGCCACCGCCTCGCGCACGTTTCCGTACTCCTCGGAAGTGCCGGCGGTGTCGAACTTCTCGAGCTCGAGCCCATGGTCGACGATCGATTGCAGGAGATTGAGAGTGCCGACCGTGTTCGTCATCACCGTCTCGTAGGGCCGGTGCCACGACTCGCCGACGTGAGCCTGAGCGCCGAGGTGGAAGATGTAGGGCTTGTCGGGCGCTTCGAGCAGGTCCCTGACGAGATAGTCGATCGAGGTGCGGTCTGTGAGATCGGCGAAGTGAACGACCATCCGCCCTTTGAGATGACCGATGTTGTTGAGAGCGCCGCTCGAGGTTGCGCGCACGAAGGCGTGCACATGCGCCCCTAGCGTGACCAGCGCTTCTGTGAGGTGAGAGCCCATGAAGCCGTCGGCGCCGGTGACGAGCACGGTGCGCTCCCGATAGATATCGCCGAACTCCTCGCTTAGTTCCGCGAGTGCTTGCTCGGGCCAGGGAGAGTCTTGTCTCGTTGAGTTCATACGCCTTTGGTCTTCGGAGTAAAGAGTAGTCGGCAGCCAGGTCGAGCGTCCTTCGATCGTCTCTATTCGCAGGAGCTATTACGACGCGAATGTCTCTCCTCGAGTGGGCGGAGTGCGTGCGAGCCGCCGCATCCGAGTCGATTGTCTAGATTAGGCCAGCGTGGCGAAGCTGATGGCAGAGAGCGTTGCCCTCTCAAGCCGCTTGCCGGCTCGTGAGACTCGGCGATGATGGCGCCCATCCTGTCGGTGATCGTCGTCAGCTACCGCAAGGGAGAGCTCCTGGAGCGTTGCCTGCTCTCGGCGCAGGCGGCTCTACGGCAGGTCGAAGGCGCGACGGAGCTGATCCTCGTTCTCAATGGGGCGTCGCCCGGGGAGCGATACATCAGCGAGGAGCTTGCCGCGAGCGTCGGCGTCGTTTACGAGCCCGAGAACATCGGCTTCGCGCCGGCCGTCGGCGAGGGTATCCGGCGATCGAAGAGCGAATGGATCGCGCTTCTGAACGACGATGCGACGATCGAGCCGCAGGCGTTCGCGCGCATGCTCGCCGCCGGCTCCTCCGCAACCGATATAGGCTCGGTCGCCGCTCAGATGCGCTTTTTCGACCGGCGCGAGATGCTCAACTCGGCCGGTATCGAGGTGGACAAGCTCGGTATCGCTTACGATCGCCTGCTGGGCGAGCCCCTGAGCGCGAGCGAGAGCGAGCCGGTCGAGGTGTTCGGAGCAAGTGGCGGCGCCGCGATCTACCGGCGGGCGATGCTGGATGAAATCGGCGGTTTCGACGAGTCCTTCTTCGCTTATCTCGAAGACGTCGATGTTGCCTGGCGTGCCCGTATGCGCGGCTGGCGATGCCTCTATGTGCCCGATGCTGTCGTGGTACACCAGCACTCGGCGACTCTCGGTCACGGATCGAGCCGGAAGTACTTCCTGGTCGGCCGCAATAGAGTGCGGCTGCTTGCCAAGAACGCCAGCACCGCTCAGCTCAGGCGCTACGCTCCGTGGATGCTGACACACGATCTCGCCTATGTGGGCTTCATCGCACTGACGCAATTGACGCTGGCTCCGCTTCTCGGTCGCCTCGCCGGACTGAGAGAGTGGAGGCGCTATCGGCGCGCGGGCGCCGTCGGTCGCCGGGCGATTCCGCTGGCTCGCGTGGGCGGAGCGCGGGCCGCGCTGCGGCGGCAGAGGGTCTGGATGAAGGGAACGCCTGTCTAGGCTTGGCCCGTAGTGGTTGCCGGCGGCTCCGTGTCGTCCAGCCAGGCGGCGCCGGCAAGGATCGAGATGATGCCGAAGGCCGCGAACAGGTAGGGATTGGTGGCGCCGGCGAGGAGGATGCTGGCGACGATCGCAAAGGCAACCGAGGCGCCGCGCGGCACCGTGCGCTGCGGCGGCGATCTCCTGCCGAAGCGGATACGGAGCGCGTCCCAGAGAAGGCGGAGCGGGAACGAGAGATAGAGAAGGAAGCCGATGACGCCCGTCTTGAACAGGAGCGCGAGATACGAGAGCTCAAAGGCGTAGGAAGGGCCCCAGTCCTTGGCGACCGCACCGAAGCCGTAGCCGAGAACGGGTCGTTTTTTGATGTAGCGGAAGAGGATCTTCGCCTGCTCGACCCTCATTCTGTTCGAGACCTCTCCGAAGACGTCTTTCGAAGAGGGTTTGGGCTTGGAAGAAGGCTTGGGCGTGGAAGGCTTGGGCGTGGAAGGCTTGGGCGTGGAAGGCTTGGGCGTGGAAGGCTTGGGCGTGGAAGGCTTGGGCGTGGAAGGCTTGGGCGTG
>Ga0066798_10000923_pt1 | contig 13454 bp, 10 predicted proteins | sample PersoiDNA2013203_FD_70961 | JGI IMG/M metagenome (GOLD analysis project Ga0066798, IMG submission 70961) | Permafrost soil microbial communities from the Arctic, to analyse light accelerated degradation of dissolved organic matter (DOM) -... | ecosystem: Environmental > Terrestrial > Soil >...
AAAGCCATCTGGGACCCGGTCGACCTGGCCAGCCGCATGACGGGCGCCGCCGTGCTGATCGCCTTGATCATCCTCTTGATCGATACCGTCAGCGTCAACCTGGCAGCCAATCTGGTGGGGCCGGCCTATGACTTTTCTTCGCTGGCGCCGAAACAGATCTCGTACAAGATGGGCGGCTATATCACGGCCTCGATTGCCATCGTCATGATGCCGTGGAAGGTGCTCGAATCGACGCAGGGTTATATCTTCACCTGGCTGATCGGCTATTCGGCCTTGCTGGGCCCCATCGCCGGTATCCTGATCGTTGACTATTATTTTGTCCGCAAGACGCGGCTCGACGTGGCGCAGCTGTACCGCGACGATGGCCTGTACTCGTATGGCAATGGCTGGAATATGGCCGCCATTGCTGCCTTCGTGATCGCCGTGCTGCCGAATATTCCCGGCTTCCTGAACGCCGCTTTCCCCACAGCTTTTCCCGACGTGGCGGAAGGTTTTAAAACGCTCTACACCTACGCCTGGTTCGTGGGCGTGGCCATCGCCGCAGCGGTCTACGGCGTCATGATGAAGGGCAAGGCAGCGGCGCACGTGCAGCAGGCGCCGCTCGCCTGATCCACTAAAAGAGGAGACAGCAATATGACTACGCTTATCCGTGGCGGCACCGTCGTCAACGCCGACCGTGCTTTTCGCGCCGATGTATTGATCGAGGGCGACAAGATAACCGCCGTCGGCGAACACCTGGCCGTGCCTGCGGGCGCTACCGTGATCGATGCGTGCGGCCAGTATGTGATGCCGGGCGGGATAGACACGCACACGCACATGAATCTTCCCTTCATGGGCACGGTGACGTCCGACGATTTTTTCACGGGCACCGCGGCCGGCCTGGCGGGCGGCACCACCACCATCATGGATTTCGTCATCCCCGCGCCCAAGCAATCGCTGATCGAGGCGTATCACCAGTGGCGCGAGTGGTCGGCCAAGGCGGCGTCCGACTATACCTTCCACGTGGCGATCACCTGGTGGAGCGATCAGGTGCATGAAGAAATGGGCACCCTGGTGCGCGAGCATGGCGTGAACAGCTTCAAGCACTTCATGGCCTATAAAAACGCCATCATGGCCGATGATGAAACCCTGGTAAAAAGCTTTACCCGCTCGCTGGAACTGGGCGCGCTGCCTACCGTGCATGCGGAAAACGGCGAGCTGGTTTTTCAATTGCAGCAAGCGCTACTCAAGAAGGGGATTACGGGGCCGCAAGCCCATCCCTTGTCGCGCCCACCGGCGGTGGAAGCGGAAGCGGCCAACCGCGCCATCGCAATTGCCAATGTGCTCAACACGCCCGTGTACATCGTGCACGTCTCGTGCGCCGAATCGCTGGACGCCATCACGCGGGCGCGCGCCAATGGCCAGCGCGTGTATGGCGAAGCACTGGCTGGCCACCTGGTGATCGATGACAGCGTGTACCAGAGTGACGATTTCGATTACGTGGCCGGCCACGTCATGAGTCCGCCGTTTCGCAGCAAGCACCATCAGGCGGCCCTGTGGCACGGTCTGCAAAGCGGTAATCTGCACACGACGGCCACTGACCACTGCACTTTTTGCGCCGAACAGAAAGCCGCCGGCAAGCAAGACTTCACGCGCATCCCGAATGGCTGCGGCGGCGTCGAGGAACGCATGGCCGTGGTGTGGGACGCCGGCGTCAATACGGGTTTGCTGACGCCATCGGAATTCGTCAAGGTCTCATCGACCAACGCGGCGCAGATTTTCAATATGTATCCGCGCAAGGGTGTCATCGCCGTCGGCAGCGACGCCGATATCGTGTTGTGGGACCCGCAAGGCACGCGCACGATTTCAGCCGCCACGCAATTTGCCAAGGGCGGTTTCAATGTGTTTGAAGGGCGCACCGTGCGCGGTATTCCCAGCACCACCATCGCCGCTGGCAAGGTGGTATTCCACAACGGTGAATTGATGGCAGTCGAAGGGGCAGGGCGCTATGTTGAACGTCCTGCGTTTTCTGCCGTGAGCGCATAAGGAGAAAACAATGAGTGAATTACGCATTAACGCTGAACGGCTGTGGGCAGCCTTGATGGAACTGGCGCAGATAGGCGCCACACCCAAGGGCGGCGTCAAGCGCCTGGCCCTGACGGACCTCGACAAGCAAGGCCGCGACCTGGTAGTGGGCTGGGGGCGTGATGCGGGCATGAGCATCACCATCGACCAGATCGGCAATGTCTTCATGCGCCGCGATGGCGTGGACAATTCCTTGCCACCCGTGATGACAGGCAGCCATATCGACACCCAGCCCACGGGCGGCAAGTTCGATGGCAATTACGGCGTGCTGGCGGGCCTGGAAGTGGTGCGCACCCTGAACGATTTGAAGATCAAGACGCAGGCGCCCATCGAGGTGGCTTTCTGGACCAATGAAGAAGGTTCGCGCTTCGTGCCCGTGATGATGGGCTCGGGCGTATTCTGCGGCGCCTTTTCCCTGGAAACGGCATATGCGGCGAAAGACACGGAAGGCAAGACGGTGGGCGAAGAGCTGGCGCGCATCGGCTACAGAGGGGAGCAGGTACCGGGCGACCATCCGATAGGCGCCTACTTTGAAACGCATATCGAACAGGGTCCCGTGCTGGAAGACGCGGATAAAGTCATCGGCGTGGTGCCTGCCGTGATGGGCTTGTCCTGGTATGACTGCGTGGTAACGGGCATGGAAGCGCATGCGGGTCCCACACCGATGGGGCTGCGCAAGGACGCGCTGCAGGTGGCGACTACCATCATGCAGGAAGTCGTCGCCATCGCCAACCGCTACCCGCCGTATGGGCGCGGCACGGTGGGCATGGTGCAGGTGTTCCCGAACAGCCGCAACGTGATCCCTGGCGAAGTCAAGTTCAGCATCGATCTGCGCAATGTGAACGATGAACTGCTCAACACCATGCATGGCGAAATCACGGCTTTTATCGATGCCACACGTGAAAAAACGGGCCTGGGCATTGCATTGGACCGCGTGTCTTATTATCCGCCATGCCCGTTCCACCCCGATTGCGTGGGCGCCGTGCGTAACGCCACGGAAAAACTTGGTTACTCGGTGATGGATGTTGTTTCTGGCGCCGGCCACGACGCCATCTATGCGGCCCGGCTGGCGCCGGCCGGCATGATCTTCGTGCCCTGCAAGGATGGCATCAGCCACAATGAAATCGAGGATGCGAAACCGGAGCACCTGGAGGCGGGCTGCAATGTGCTCTTGCACGCCATGCTGGAGCGCGCCGTCGCGCTGTAATTAAAGGGCGCGCAGCACGGCGATCAGCTGGGTGCAGGCAAACAGCAGCAGGCCGATCAGGCCGCCCACGATGGTGCCGTTGATGCGGATGTATTGCAGGTCTTTGCCGATCTGCAGTTCGATCTGGCGCGACATATCTTGCGGGTCCCAGTTCTTGACGGTGTCGCCGATGTGGCGCGTCAGGAACTGGGCGAAGTCGGGCGCCATCGTGCGTGCCGCATCCTGCAAACGTTCATTGAGCGAGTCGCGCAGTAGCGGGTTTTGCGCCAGCTCCTTGCCCAGCCAGCCGCCCATGGCGGCTACCTTGGCATGCAGTACCGAGTCGCTGGCCGCCAGATCCTGCTTCAGCCAGCTGCGCAGCTGTTCCCACAGGCCGTTCACATAGGAAGTGAGCACGGCATCGTTCCTGATATGCTCGCGCAGCGCTTCTCCTTTGGCGAGAAACACCGGATCGGTTTTCAGGCGTTGGATCAGCTTTTGCGCCGATGCGTCTATCTTGTGCCGCAACTGGTGTTCGGGGTCTTGCGCGATGCGCCGCATGCTGCTGTCTAGCGCGCTGGCGATCAGCTCCGCACCGTGTTCTCCCAGCCACGATGTCGGCAGTACTTTTTCCTTGCGCGGATGTTCCGTCTTGAGCCAATGGACGATGCTGTCGGCGATCAGTTCGCGGCTGTCCGGTTCGCGCAGCACGGCCACCAGTTTGGCTATCGCGTCGTCCAGCAATTCCTGGTGGCGGCCGTTGGCCGTCAGCGTTTCCAGGATCGTGCCCGTCGACTGCGACAGATCCACCTTCGACAGGGCCGCATCGAAAGCCTTTTTGATGAAGGGTCGTATGCGCGCGTCGTCCGTCATGTCCAGCGCGGCCGACAGCATCTTCACCAGGTAGTCGCCCAGCAGGCCGGCGTTGGCTGGCGCCGCCAGCCATGCACCTATCATTTTGGCCGGATCATATTTGGCGATCAGTGCCACCAGCGAGTCCGTGTCGAGGAATTTATCCTTGACGAAGCTGGCCAGGTTGACGGCGATCCTGTCCTTTTCCCTGGGGATGATATTCGTATGGCGTGAAATGAAGGGAATCGGTATGGTGCGGAACAGGGCGGTGACGGCAAACCAGTCGGCCAGCGCGCCCACCATGGCCGCTTCCGACACGGCTTTCAAGCCATCGGTCCACAGGCTGTGCGGCAAAAAGGCCGTGACGATAAAGACGGCGCCGGCCGCCAGCAGGAAAAACAGGGCCAGCCGCTTGCTGCGGCGCAGTTCGGCGGCCTTATCGTTTTCCATGTCAGGTGGTCCGGGGCTGGAACTGTCGCAAGAAGGCCAGCAGCGCATGGGCCGCGATATCGGCGTCGTCGGCTGTCATGGTTTCCAGTGGATTATGGCTGATGCCGCCATTGCCGCAGCGGGTAAACAGCATGGCCACGTCGGTGATGGCGGCCATGGCCATGGCGTCGTGGCCGGCGCCAGACAACAAGCGATAAGGTTCCAGTCCCACCGATTCCACCGCCTCGCCCAGTTGCGCCATCAGCCACGGTGCACAGGGCGCCGCGCTGGCCGATAGCAGCAGCTCGATGTCCACGTCGATCTGGCGCCGTGCGCAGAGGGCGGCCACGCCCTCGAGGATATCGTCCACGGCGGCCTGGCGCACCGTGTCGCTGGCCGCGCGTATATCGAGCGACAACTGGCACGCGCCAGCGATGACGTTGACGGAACCATTGGGCACGTGCAGCTGGCCCACGGTGCCCACCAGCGCCTCGCCCTGGCTGCAGCGCTGTTCCACCAGCAGGATGATTTCAGCGGCCGCGCTGGCTGCATCGCGGCGCATGCCCATCGGCGTGGTGCCCGCATGGCTGGCCAGACCACCCAGTTTCAGCAGATAACGCGAACTGCCGGCGATGGCCGTGACGATGCCCAGCGGGCTGTCGCGTTCCAGCAGCACGGGGCCCTGCTCGATATGCACTTCCACATAGCCGAGCAAATCGGCGGGATCGCGTGCGATGGCGGCGATGGCGGTGGCGTCGTGGCCGGCGGCGGCCAATGCGTCGCGCATGCTCACACCCTCGGCGTCACGCTGTTCCAGCAGCGACAGGTCGAACTTGCCTGTGACGGCCGTGCTGCCCAGGAAGGTGCTCTTGAAGCGCACGCCTTCCTCTTCGGCGAATGCCACGACTTCGAAGTGAAACGGCAGCTTTTCACCGCGCTGCTGCAGATGGCGCACGACGGCGATTGGCAGCAGGATACCCAGGCGGCCATCGTATTTGCCGCCATTGCGCACGGTGTCGTAATGCGATCCTGTCATCAGGGTCTTCGCACCTGGTTCGTCGGACAGATAGCGCCCGACCACATTGCCCACCGCGTCGATATGCACCTGCATGCCGGCTTCCCGCATCCACTCGGCCAGTTGATCGGCCGTCTGGCGGTGCGCCAGTGTCATGTAGGCGCAGGTCAGGTTGTAGGCGCTGTCGCTCCAGCTGGCCAGGGTTTCCGCATGCTGCATGATGGCGGGGCCGAAGGCCAGGCGCACGTCGAGCAAGTCGTTCAGGCGTAGTTCGGCGATGCGCTTGATCTGCCGCAGCGACTCGGCCAGTTCATCTGCGCGGCGATTTTTCAGGCGCCGCGCAAAGGTGGTGATGATGTCCTGGCGCGTCAGGCCTGCGCCGGTCGGACCTTTTACGGCCAGGATGAAGGGAAAGCCGAATTTTGCGTTGTAGTCTTGATTGAGGCGCTGCAGGGTGGAAAATTCTTCCGGGTTGCACAGGTTCAGCCCGGATTTGGCTTGCTCGCGCGTCGATTCCGCCGTCAGCTGGCCAGCGATGGCGGCCTTGCCAGCCAGTTCGGGGTGGGCGCGTATCAGGCCCAGTTGTTCGGCAGGCGAGGCTTGCGCCAGTACGTGCTGCAAGGCGCGCTTGAGGGCCGTGATGCTCTCAAAAGGCCGCGCCGCCGCCGCGCGCTGGGCGATCCAGGGCGAGTGCTCATAGATGCCGTGCAGCAGATCGACGAAGCCGATGTCGCTGCTGCTGTTCAAATCTGAAAGTGTCGTCATGCTTGTCTCCATCGTGCTACCCCCCCATCATGCAAGCAGTGATGATAGCGTCCCGGCCACGCTTGCATTATATGCGTACGCGCATAAGACCTATCGCTGCACCAGCGCCTTGGCCGCCGCTGTGACCTGGTCGCGCAGCCATTTATGTTCAGGCGCCTGGTGCACGCGCTGGTGCCACAGCTGGTAAAAGCGCATCGGTGGAAATTTCAGCGGCACCGAGTAGCTTTTCAGCGCCAGGCTCTTTTCATAGAAGCGCATGAATTGGCGGCCAGTGGTCAGTACCAGGTCGGTCTGCGTCAGCATATAGGGGATCAGCCCGAAATAAGCCGACTCCACCACCACGTTGCGCTGCAGGTTTTGCCGTTCTAAAAAGGAGTCGATCACGCCGTGGTAGCCGGGCATCATGGGCGAGGGGGCCACGTGGGGCAGGCTCAGATAGTCGTCCAAGGTCATGGCGTCGCTGGCCGTGCGCCGCGCGTAAGCCGTTTCCGCATGCATGGCGCAGATGATGGGGTCTTCGAACAGCTTCGAGATATGCAAATGGGCCGGCGGTTCATCCCAGTTGGCGATCACCAGGTCCAGGCCGCCGTCCGACAACTGGCGGATATGGTCGATACCTGGCCCCAGGCTATGCAGCACCACGCGGCTTTTCGGCGAACCGCGCCGCAGCAGCGCCACCACGTTGGGCAGGAACTGGCTATCGAGATAGTCGGGTGCGGCGATGTGAAAAGTGCGCGCTTCATCCTGCGCCACGAACGGTTTCTTTTTGACGAACAGGCTTTCCGTCTGGTCGAGGATGCGCTTGGCCGGATTGAGCAGGCTTTCGCCATGCTGGGTGGGCACCATGCCGCGCGCGCCGCGCACCAGCAGCGGGTCGCCCGTCAGTTCGCGCAGCTTGCGCAGCGAGGCCGAAATCGATGGCTGCGGCTGGTTCAGCTTGAGTGCCACGCGCGACACGTTTTTTTCCACCAGCAGCAGATACAGTATGCGGATCAGGTGCAAGTCTAGGTGTTGCGGCAGGCTGGACATGTGGCGGCGGCTTGGTTGTACTTGGTGGTATATGGATACGGATATGTCAAATATACGGCATTTTTCATGTGATGGGCCGTGAATCGGTTTATCTTGTGGACACTGGCGCAACAGTGTTGACAGCGCGCTCACCAGTTACGACCTCATTCAAGGAAATGTATGGAAGTCTTTGGGTATCTGATTCCCTATGGCCTGGAATGGCTGAACCTGATCGTGCGCTGGCTGCACGTCATCACGGGCATCGCCTGGATAGGCGCCTCGTTTTATTTCGTCTGGCTCGATAACTCGATCCGCCCGCCGGCGCCCGGTTCCGACCTGGCCAAGAAGGGCGTCTCGGGCGAGCTGTGGGCCGTGCATGGCGGCGGCTTTTATAATCCACAAAAATACCTGGTGGCGCCAGCCGAACTGCCCAAGGAACTGCACTGGTTCAAATGGGAAGCCTACACCACCTGGCTGTCCGGCATTGCGCTACTGACCATCGCGTATTACTTCAATGCGCAAGCCATGATGATCGACAAATCCGTAGCCGATATCAGTAGCGGCCAGGCCATCGCCATCGGCATCGCCACGCTTGTTATTGGCTGGGTTGTGTACGACCTGCTGTGCCGCTCGCCGCTGGCCAAACATGAATTGTGGTTTGGGGTGACGGTGTTTGCATTGATCGTCGGCGCCGCCTATGTGCTGACGCATCTTCTGAGCGGGCGCGCCGCCTACATCCACGTCGGCGCCATGATAGGCACCATCATGGTGGCCAATGTGCTGATGCTGATCATTCCCGGCCAGCGCAAGATGGTTGAAGCCATGGCTGCCGGCAAACTGCCCGATCCGCGCCATGGCCAGAAGGCCAAGCAGCGCAGCGTGCATAACAATTACTTTACCTTGCCGGTGCTGTTCATCATGATCAGCAACCACTACGCGATGACCTACCGGAATGATCACGCCTGGCTGGTACTGGCCATGATCATGGCGGCCGGCGTATTCATCCGCCACTTCTTCAACCTGCGCCACAAGGGACGCGTGGAGTGGCGCTATCCCGTCATCGGCGTGGCGCTGCTGGCAGCCGTGGCGGTGGCGATTGCGCCGCAAGCGCCGGCGCCGGTGGCGGCCACGTCCGCATCCGACGCGGCCGCGCAGTTCGTGGCGGCCCAGGCCATCATCATGCAGCGCTGCGCCACCTGCCACTCGGCGCACCCGACGCAACCCGGTTTTGCGACGGCGCCATCCGGTATCATGCTAGACAGCGAACCCTTGATACGCCAGCACGCCGCGCAAATCTACAAGCAGGCCATCGAGCTGAAGGCCATGCCGATCGGGAACCTGACGAATATGACGGAAGCCGAGCGCACCCAGTTGGGCAACTGGCTGCAACACACACTGCAGGGAGCAAAATGAAAGGGACACCATGACTGCGCATGCCGAACAACTGAGCGCCTGGATCGACGCGCATTTCGATGAGGAGATCGCCTTCTTGCAGCGCGTGGTGCAGCAGCCCACCGATACCCCGCCAGGCAATAACGCGCCGCACGCGGAGCTGGTGGCGCAACTGCTGTCTGCCTATGGCTGGCAGGCGGAAAAACACGTGGTGCCGCAGGATCAGGTAGAAGCCTATGGCATGCAAAGCATCACCAACCTGATCGTGCGCCGGCCGTATGCTCCGGGCGGGCCGACGGTTGCCCTGAATGCGCATGGCGACGTGGTGCCGCCCGGCGATAACTGGACTTATCCGCCTTACGGCGGCCAGGTGGCCGATGGCTATATCTATGGCCGCGCGACGGCTGTCTCGAAAGGCGATTTTGCCACTTACGTGTTTGCCGCGCGCGCGCTTGAAGCGCTGGGAGTGCCGTTGAAAGGCAACCTGGAACTGCACTTCACCTATGACGAGGAATTTGGCGGCTTGCTGGGGCCGGGCTGGCTGCTGGAACAAAAGCTGACGCACCCCGATTTCGTCATTGCGGCCGGTTTCAGCTACAACATCGTCACCGCCCACAACGCCTGTCTGCAGCTGGAAATCACCGTGCATGGCAAGTCTGGTCACGGCGCCATGCCCGAAACAGGGCATGATGCGCTGCAGGCGGCCAGCAAGATTCTCAACGCCATCTATGGCCAGCTGCCGGCACTGAAAAAGATCAAGTCCGGCGTGCCCGGCATCGACTCGCCCACCATGCTGGTGGGCCGCATCGATGGCGGCACGAATACCAATGTGGTGCCGGGCAAGGTGGTCATGAAGATGGACCGCCGCATGATCCCGGAAGAAGATCCGGTGCAGGTGGAAGCGCAGGTGCGCGCGCTGATCGAGGACGCCGTGCGCGGCGAGGAGGGCATCCGCGTAGAGATACGCCGCTTGCTGCTGTCGCATGCGCTGCGCCCTTTGCCCGGCTCGCAGCAACTGGTGGACAGCTTGCAGAAAAACGCGCGAGCTATCCTCGGTGAGGAAATTCCAGCCCAGGGCACGCCGCTGTATGCCGATGCGCGCCTGTATGGCGAGTATGGCATCCCGGCCGTGCTGTATGGCGCCGGCCCCCGCACGGTGCCCGAATCGAATGCGAAGAAGGCCGATGAAAGGCTGGCGCTGGACGATTTGCGCAAGGCCAGCAAGATCGTGGCGCTGACCTTGTACGATTTGCTGGCGTAGAAATAATAGACAGCTACTTTGGCTTACAATGGGCTTGACGTCACTCTTTGTGAAGAAGCCCCATTTGAATACCCGTTTTCTCGAAGCCTTTGTGTGGGCTGCGCGGCTGGGCAGTTTTCGTACTGCCGCCGACAAGCTCAATATCACGCAGGCCGCCATTTCCAACCGCATCGCCTCGCTGGAGCAGGACTTCGGCACGCGATTGTTCGACCGCGACTCGCGTGAAATCCGCCTCACTTTCGCCGGGCGCAATCTGCTCGTGTATGCCGAACGCATGCTCGAACTGTGCCGCGACATGTATGCGGCCAATTCCTCGCCGTCGCAAATCACCGGTGAAGTCCGCATCGGTGTGATCGAAACCATCGTGCATACCTGGCTGTTGCCGTTTTTGCAGCGGGTGCAGGAACGTTATCCGGGCATTGAAATCCAGCTGACATCGGAATCCACGCGCCGCCTGCACGAACAGCTGCAGCAGGGCGAACTCGATATCGCCCTGCAGACAGACATGCTGACGGGCGACCATATCCGCAGCACGGGCAGCGGCGCCATCGCCATGGGCTGGGCGGGCCGGGCGGCTGACTGGCCGGCTGGCAGCCCGCCTTTTACGGTAGCGCAGCTGGCTGAACATCCGATTATCACCATGAACCGTGGTTCGCAGCCACATTCCGCCCTGAAGGCCTTATTCCAGGACGAGGGCGTGCAGCTGGGCCGCGTGCATTGCGTCAGTTCGATATCGGCCATCGTGCGCCTGGTGAAGGCGGGTTTCGGTATCGCCGTGCTGCCGCTGGCCCCCCTGCGCGAGGAAATCGAGTTGGGCAATATCGCCCTGATCCCCTGTACCGGCACCCTGGCGCCGCAGCGCATCGTGATCAGCTATAGCGAAGATTTGACGACGGAAGCGATTCAATTGGTGGCCATGCTGGCCTGTGAAGAGGCAGCGCGTTTCACGGTGGGGCTGAGTGCAGAATATGGGGTAGGTTAAACCTGCTCAACTCACAAGAAAAACTTATCAGTCGTCTTCAAAATAACCCGTTTGCCATGTACCGGGACGCCACCTATTCTAGGGTAGCACTCCACTTACAATGCAGAACGGAACCATCATGACGACGTCCCCCAACACCTTGCCTGGCATCCTGTTTGTCTGGACCAGCGCCGACCCCGAGCACGAGATCGATTTCAACCGCTGGTATGACCGCGAACACGTGGAAGAGCGCGTGCGCATCCCCGGTTTCGTCAGCGGCACGCGCTACCAGAGCGTGCGCGGCCCGCGCAAATACCTGGGCCTGTACCGCACCGTGTCGCTGGACGCCTTCCAGACGCCCGATTACTTCAAGGCGTTCCAGCAGCAGACGCCATGGTCGGTGACGAATCTGGGCCGCATGCGCGATCCGATGCGCCGCGTGTGCGCCATCGAGGCGGAAACGGGATTCGGCACGGGCGCCTGGCTGGCTGTGCTGCGCCTGGGTGCGAAGACCATCGGCCAGGATGCGCAGGCGGTAGCTGGTCTGGCGGCGCTGGGCCGCGAACTGCTGCAGATCGATGGCGTGATTGCCTCGCGTTTGCTGACGCCGGACACCAGCCTGTCGGGTCCCCTGCCGGCGGAACAGAAGGAAGGGCGCGTACTGGATCCGATCTTCCTGATTGACGCTTCCTCGGAAGCGGCTGCCCTGGCGGCGGTAGCCAAGGCGAGTACTGCGCTGGGACTGGATGCCGATGAAGCAGCCATCTTGCAGCTGTCCTGGCAATTGCGCGAGACGGACCTGCAAGCCGCCTGAGCGCACTGTACTTTGCTGCTGCACTGATAAAACGAGACACGGGCCACTGCGCAGGGCATGTATCCTGCGCCGGGCCTGCAATAAACTGACGAGAGAGACAGGCAATGAGCACTTATACTTCCGCGCGCATTCCCGCGCATGACGGCACGACGGCGCCAGCCGAAAAGCCGAACACCGGCCGCCTGGCCACGGCCAGCATGGTTGGCACGACCCTGGAATGGTATGACTTCACCGTCTACAACACCATGGCCGCGCTGATCTTCAACCATTTGTTTTTCCCTTCCTTTGACCCGCTGACGGGCACCATCCTGGCCTTTTCCACCTACGCGGTCGGCTATATCTCGCGCCCGATCGGCGGCGTGATCTTCGGCCATCTGGGCGACAAGCTGGGCCGCCGCTGGGTATTGGTCGTGACCCTGATGCTGATGGGCGTGACGACAGGCTTGATGGGCCTCTTGCCCACGTATGCAACGGCGGGCATCTGGAGCCCGATTTTGCTGGTGGCGCTGCGCTTTGTACAAGGCATCGCGCTCGGTGGCGAGTGGGCCGGTGCGGTGCTGATTTCAGTTGAACACGGGGCGGCCGACAAGCGCGGACGCAATGCGTCGTGGACGCAGGTGGGCCCATCGTTCGGCACCTTGCTGGCGACCGGCTGTATAGGCCTGATCACCTATTTCCTGCCGCATGAATCCTTCATGGCCTGGGGCTGGCGCATCCCGTTTGTCGCCAGCCTGCTGCTGGTGGTTTTCGGTATGTGGATACGCAGCGGTATCGAGGAAACGCCGCTGTTCGAGGAGCTCGACAAGAAGGATGCCAAGGCTGAAGCGCCGATCGGCGACGTGCTGCGCATTTACTGGCGCCGTTTACTGATCGCCGGTGGCGTGCGCATCGGCTCGGACGTGCTGTATGCACTGGTGGTGGTGTTCACCCTGACCTATGTGACGACGGTGCTGCATCTGTCGTCCACACTGGCACTCACCGCCATCATGCTCGGCACCGCCTGCAATGCATTGAGCGTGCCCATCTTTGGTGCGCTGTCGGACAAGATCGGCCGCCGCCCCGTGTATGCGCTGGGCGCCGTGCTGGGCCTGATCTGGGCCTTCGCCTTTTTCACCTTGCTGGACACCGCCAGCCCGGCCGCCATCGTCGTCGCTGTCGTCGTCGGCCTGATTATCCACGCCATCATGTACGGCCCGCAGGCGGCTTTCGTGATCGAACAATTCCCTACCAAGGTGCGCTATGCGGGTTCCTCGCTGGCCTACACCCTGGCCGGCGTGATCGGCGGCGGCTTCGCCCCGCTGGTGATCGCCAGCCTGTACCGCTCATATGCCAGCACCCTGGCTGTCTCGCTGTATGTGGCGGCGGCGCTGATTATCACCGGTGCTGCCGTATTCGCGGCCCGCGAAACGGGCCGCGGCCCACTCGAAGAATAAATACACACCATGACAATCTTAAACTTTCAATTGACGGGCCATGGCCCTGTCACCTTCAACATCGACAATCTGATCATCGCCGGCTGGACGGGCCGCGACATGGCCATGGTTGAACACCATATCGCCGAACTGGAAGCGATCGGCGTGGCGCGGCCGAAAAGCGTGCCCACCTTTTACCGCGTCTCGGCAGCACTGTTGTCCAGCGACGGCGCCATCGAAGTGCCGGGCGCCGATTCGTCGGGCGAGGCGGAATTCGTGCTGTTTTCCACCGAGT
>Ga0066798_10000925_pt1 | contig 13437 bp, 9 predicted proteins | sample PersoiDNA2013203_FD_70961 | JGI IMG/M metagenome (GOLD analysis project Ga0066798, IMG submission 70961) | Permafrost soil microbial communities from the Arctic, to analyse light accelerated degradation of dissolved organic matter (DOM) -... | ecosystem: Environmental > Terrestrial > Soil >...
ATGGGGTTCAATGTGTTGTGTTGCATGATCAACCTTTATTCTCAAAGTACGCGCCGTACGGCGCATAAAAACGATGCTCTGCTCTGTTTTTGATTCGGCTCAGACGTGCAGCAATAAATGCTCACGTTCCCAGGGACTGATGACTTGCATGAACTCGGCATGCTCCAGCGTCTTGATCGCCGCGTACACGTCAATGAAGCGTTCTCCCAGAACTTGGCGCAGATGGGCTTCTTTACGCAAACCGTCCAGGGCTTCAGACAAGCTTTGCGGCAGCTGGTAATCGAGGTCATAGGCGCTATTGACTGTCATCGGCGTCGGTTCCAGATGCTGGGTCATACCTAGATAACCGCATGCCAACGTCACCGCCAGTGCCAAATATGGATTGGCATCGGCACCGATCACACGGTTTTCGACGCGGCGATCCTGCGGCCCCGCTTCGGGCACGCGAAAACCTACCGTGCGGTTGTCGCGTCCCCATTGAATATTGATCGGCGCGGCGGTATGACGGACGATGCGACGGTAGGAGTTCACATAGGGCGCCACAATTGCCATGGCGGCTGGCATGTAGCGCTGCAAACCACCGATGTAATGTGCAAACGTTTCACTGGTGCTGCCATCGGCATTACTGAAAATATTCAGACCGGTCTTGGTATCGACCACGCTTTGATGAATATGCATGGCCGAACCTGGCTCGCCGGTCATCGGCTTGGCCATGAAGGTGGCATACATATTATGTTTCAGCGCCGCTTCTCGTAGGGTACGTTTGAAGAAAAACACCTTGTCGGCCAAGCCTAGCGGTTCGCCATGCAGGAAGTTAATTTCCATCTGACCGGCGCCGATTTCGTGAATCAAAGTATCGACATCCAACTGCATCAGGTCGCAATAGTCATAAATATCTTCGAACAGCGGATCGAACTCATTGACCGCGTCAATGCTGTAGACCTGACGGCTGGTTTCGGAGCGGCCGCTGCGCCCTACCGGCGGCTTCAAGGGCAGATCCGGATCGGTGTTCTGAGCCGTCAGATAAAACTCCAGCTCAGGCGCCACCACCGGTGACCAACCCTTTTCGGCATACAACGCCAACACCCGGCGCAGTACCGAGCGCGGCGCAAAGTCGACCAGTGAGCCGTCGGCAAAATAACAATCGTGAATCACTTGTGCAGTCGGATCGGTGGCCCATGGCACCAGAGTAATGGTATTGGGATCAGCGCGCAGAATCATGTCGCGATCGATGGAAGAGATCGCGCGCTCGTAGGCGGCGTCATCGGTCGGGCAATTGCCGGTCACGGTCATACCGAGTACGGCTTCCGGCAAGCGCATGCCGCGATCTTCGGTGAACTTAGTGCGTGGCATGATCTTGCCACGAGCAACGCCGGTCAGATCCGGTATCAGACATTCAATCTCGGTGACACGCTTGTCGTTGAGCCACTGATCCATGTCGTTATAAGAAAAATTGTTGCGTAATGACATAGTGTCCTCTCGTATTGCGTTTTAATTGGTACTGCCCGGCCCCGTAGCGGGGCCGTTGATGGTTGTCATTCTCATGGGAGAAAATCGGCAACTAAGGCAGGCCTGACAGAAAAGTGCATAGAGCTTTCATGCGCTATCCTCCTTTTTCTTCAGTTGATATTGTCGACAGGCCGCGCCAAAAGCGGCCAGTAATTTCATCGAATCCGCATTGGCGGTAATCTTCCATTCCGGGTGCCATTGCACCGCCAGCATGAAACCTGCGCCCTCTTCTGCGCTGAAGGCTTCCACCAACCCGTCATCGGCCACCGCCTCAATCCGCAATCCAGGTGCCAGTCTGGCGATGCCCTGACCATGCAGGGAGTTGACCGTCAGTTCAGTACGACCGCCCAGCATCGCCGAGACCGTTCCGTCCGGCGTGAGACTTACCCGGTGCGCCGGGCCGTACTGCACATCCAGAGGATCATTATCATCATCACGATGATCCATCATCCCTGCGACTTCATGCACGGCCTGATGCAGACTGCCGCCCAACGCGACGTTGATTTCCTGCGCGCCGCGGCAAATCGCCATCATGGGAATCCTGCGCGCAAACGCCTGGCGAATCAAGGGTATGGTCACGGCATCGCGTGCCTCATCGAGTGGCAGAATAGGATCCAATATTTGTTCATCGAACAAGGCTGGATGCACGTTCGACGGTGCCCCGGTGAGCAAGATACCGTCGGCGACAGCGAACACGGCGTCCCAGTCGGTCCTGGCGGCGCAGGCCGGCAAGACTAGCGGCATGCAGTCAGCGCCAAGGGAGACAGCATCGACGTACTTCATCTGCGCCAGATAATAGGAATCGGTATCGATATGTTTGGTGCAGGATGGAACAATAATGAGCGGCTTATGCATGATGTCAAGGTATAAAGAGTTACTTCAGTCTGATGTCTTAGGAAAATCGCGCATCAGATCCGCAACCACGCCCTGCTTTGAAAAGCCGATTGCCTGTCCTTTTCCGGTAGGGCTTATCGCTGTCAGTGTGATCCTGTCTGTACGCTGTGCGGTATCAAAACTTAGTCCCTTGTCGTTGCTCCACAACACTACGCCATCGAGTGCAACGGCCACGACGCGCCCGCCGATTTCAGCCAATCCGGTAATAGAACTCTTGACGCCGCTGGCAACGGCCTGCCAATGCTCGCCGCCATCGCTGCTGCGATAAATCGTGCCGCGCAGACCAGCCACCAGAAGGCTACCGTCCTGTAGCGCCAGACCGGTCCAGAAAGACCCCTTGTAACCGGTATCGAGATAGGTCCAGTTCATGCCTAGATCGTCCGAGCGCAATACCATTCCTCGTTCGGCGACGGCGTAAATGTGCTTGCCGCTGTTGAACAGCCCCATCAAGTTGCGGTCTGCTCTGCCGCCATCGGGTGGATTTTGAAGCTTCATCTGGTGCCAGCTCTGGCCGCCGTCCTGAGTCGTCAATAGCAGCGACCACAGGCCGACCGCAACACCGTTGCTGGCATCACTGAAATAAATCGAAAACAGAGGTTGATCGGTAGTGACATCGCTGCGCTGCAAGGTCCAGGTCTGGCCACCGTCACTGGTATGAATGATGGTGCCCCAATGACCTGCGGCCCAGCCATGATTGGCATCGCTAAAACTCACGCTGGTGAGCGCCGCACGCGTGGGTACGGTCACAGCCTGGCGGAAATGCTTGCCCTCATCATCTGAGAGCAGCACGGCGCCATACTCGCCCACGGCAATGAGCCGTGCACCGGCATGGGTGGCTGCCAACAACATTCCGCCAGCAGCCTGGACATTGGGTAAGGCCATCTGTTGCTGCAGTGGCGCCGACTGCTCGGCGCAGACGCGATCAGACGTCAGGCCGAGTGCGAGCAAGGCGAAGAAAGAAACGAACAGAGGACGCATCATGTTTTTTGGATTCATTGGAAACTCTCAGTGATCAAAAATGCCGGAGGCGTGCACGGCTTTTTTACGTGGAAAAATTCTGTCCAGCCAGACTGCCAGCGCCGGCAAGGCGGTCATGGCCATCACCAGATTGACGATGAACATGAAGGCCAGCAGCTTGCCCATATCAGCTTGGAATTTCAGTGCCGAGAAGGACCAGGTTGCTACGCCAACGGCCAGTGTGATGGCGGTAAAGATCGTGGCCATGCCAACTTCCAGAATCGCGTGTTCCAGCGCCTTGACGATGGGCACACCATGCGACAGATGCAACTGCAGACGGTTGTAGATATAGAAAGCGTAATCCACGCCGATGCCGACGGCCAACACCATCACCGGCAAGGTGGCGACGGTGAGGCCAATCTGCAGATCCTTCATGAACCAGTAACCGATGAAGGTACCCACCGTCAGCGGCAGGCAACAGGCGATCACGGCGCGCAAATCGCGATACACAAAAAACACCAGAATGGCGATGGCGGCATAGACATAGAGCATCATCGGCAACTCGCTTTGTTCCAACTCGTCATTGACTGCGGCCAGGATGCCGGCATTACCGGAGGCCAGAGCGATGGTCACACCGGGCAGTTTATTTTCGCTGCGGAACTGCTTGATCTTGCTGATTACGCCATTGATGGTAACGGCCTTGTGATCGGTCAGAAACAGATGCGCTGCGACCATGCTGCAATCTTTACGCAGGTAGCCGTGAATACGGCTGATCTCCTCTGACAAGCCGGCATAGTTACCAGCATCGATAGGAATAACGGCCATCTTGGGATTTCCCTCGTTGTAGCCCTCGTTATAGGTTCGCAGCAGATCGGCATAGCTGCTGATGGAGAGCACGCCCGGCACGCCGCGCATATAACCGACGAAGTCATTCTGGTAACTGCCCAGGGCGACGTTTTCGCACGACGCCGGTACCGCTTCAAACATCACCGTGAGCCAGTCCAGGCCGGTGTCATAACTGCTGGAGATCGACAAAGCATCCTGATTGAAACGCGACTCCACGCGCAACTCGGGTGCTCCGGGCTGCAGAGTGCCAATGACGCGGTCACGGCTCTGCCAGATTGCCAGGCCCAGGATGATGCTCATGGCCAGCAACACCAGTGCGGCATTGCGCGGTTCTGCCACGCGCGCCAGCGAACGCAGCCAACGTGCCCGCTTCTCGCGTTTGAGCATGGCGCGGTCGGCATAGTCTTTGGTAAACACGAACAGCGACGCCGCCACCGGCAACATCACCAGATTAGTGATGATCTTGAAGCCCACGCCGATGGACGCTGTGACTGCCAATTCGCGCACCATCGGAATTGGAATCAGCACTAACGTAATAAAGGAAACGAAGGCAGTCACCAGCGCCAGCGTACCGGGCACCAACAGACCGCTAAAACTGGCACGGGCAGCCTGTTCGGTGGTCTTTCCGTGCGAGATTTCACGCACGATGTAATTGATCTGTTGCACGCCGTGAGACACGCCGATGGCAAACACCAGAAACGGTACCAGCACCGCCAACGGATCAAGGCCGTAACCAAGTAGATGCAGGCTACCGAATTGCCACACCAGAGAAGTCAGGGAGCAAGCCACCGGCAGCAAGGTCAGCCGTATCGAATGACAATACCAATACACGGCCGCCGCTGTCAGCAACAAGGCAAACAAGCAAAATATGATGGCTCCCCGAGCGCCGTCGGCAATGTCACCGACCTGCTTGGCAAAACCAATGATCTGAATTTCGATATTGCCGTCTTCGAATTTCTGACGGATCTGCTGTTCCAGAATATGGTTATAGACAACGTAGTCAATCTTGACGCCATTGGCATCGAACTCATTGAGTTCGGCGGTCACCATGGCACTGGTCTGATCGCGAGCAACCAACGTGCCGATAAACTGGCCCTGACCGGTGGCGCGCTGAATGTCGGCAATGTTCTCGCCATTCAACAATGCCGGTGTGATGGTAGCCGGAATGAGCGACTCGGCGCGAAAACCGTCTTCGGTGATTTCGTTGACGAAACTATTGGAAGTCCACAAAGACTGTACGCCAAGACGCGATACGTTCGGCAGCAACATGACCGCCTGCGTCACGTCATACAGACGCGTCAGCGCGGCCTTGTTCCAGATCGTGCCGCGCCGCACCTTGACTACAAAGGTCAGGCGGTTGGCGCCGAGTACATCGTTCTGATATTTCTGGAAGGTGCGGATGTATTCATGCCCGATGGGCATTTGTTTTTCGAAGCCGGCATCCATACGCAGTTGAAAAGCCGAGATCGCCATCAAGACAGTGAATCCGGCCAGAATCCACAAAATGATTTTTCGGTAGTGAAAAAATAAATTTTCCATACTCGCCAATACCTTGCCGAGTATTTTTTCCGTACCGCCAAGCTTAAATGATTTCAACATGATGCAGTTTCCAGAAAACAAAAAGGTGGGAGAGCACACAGGACATGTGCCGCTCTCCAATGGGGATTCAAAAAAACTGAATCGGACGGATTCGATCTATCCCGTTTTTCTGAGCACCGCTACGTCAAAAATTACGCGCAACATAAGCACCGACAAAATTGCGTCCACGCAAGGGTTGATCGAGAATCTGGTCGCCCCCCCAGAACATGGAGTAGTTCACGCCAAATACCCATTTCGTCGGATTCTGACTGAAGGTGACCGTGAAGTTGGCGGACTTGGCGCCCTGCATGAACAGCGCGCTGGAGTTGGGCGTACGTCCCCTGATGGCCTGGAAGTAATACACTTCCGGTGTCACCTGCCAGCCCGGTATCAGCGTGCCGTCATAGGTCCAGTTAAAGTCCGTGTTATAGCCCCAGGAAGTATTGGTTCCCTGAGATGGCGTGGTACTGCTCGTGTAGAAAGTGTCATTCGCGGTCAACGCTCCCCACAGCCATGATCCTGCCGCTACCGGTGCGCCGTTATAACTGCTCTTTAAATGCGGGTAATGCACCATCACAGCCTCGGCCATTAAGGTAGCGCTGCTGGCACCCAGCCATTTGGCAATCAGATATTCACTCGGTGCCATCGTGAGCAAACCGGTGATGGCGAGCTGATATTTTTGCTCTTCCACGTAGCATTTATTGTTGGGACAACCGACCGCCAACGGATTGAGACTCACCGCATCCTTGGGACGGTAGGAAAGTTCAGAGCCAATGGCCCAGTCGCCCAACTGGAAGTTGACACTAGTGCCCAGCATCAGTCGGTCTTGCAAATAGGTAAACTGCGTGGCGCCGCCGTTAGGGGTAATTGCCACCGGTGACTTGTCGTGATAATGCATGACATAAAACCCCATGTCGGCCTGCACATTCTCCGGTTTATAGTGCATGGCTACGCCAAACTGCCCGCTGTTTCTGGGTGTATTGGCCGTCGGTATTGCCACGTTAGGGGTAGCGTTGGCAAAAGTAGAAGCACCGCTGCCAATGGTCGAGGTCGACCAGTAACTGCCGACCGGTGGAAAGTAATTACCGTTCCAGTGACTTTGCACATAGGCTTCGATATTGAAACCATTACCCAGGCCAGTGGCAAAACTGGCAATCGGCGCCGGCAACATGGCTTCCTTGAGCTGCGTGCCCGGCTGCGCCAGACGCATCAGATCCACGGCATTGGTCTGATTGATCCCGCCCGGCAAGAACATGCTCTCGCCCCAGTTGATCACTTGATTACCGATACGGAAACGGGCGCGTTCATCATTCAATTCGAACTCTTTGCTCACCCACAAGTCGAGCAAACGCGCTTTCGATGCCAACTGATTACTGGAATCCGAGGTCAGACCTTGTCCGCCGTCGCCGCTAACTGCACCGGAAACTTTGGTGGCCGCAAAATCCTTGATCCAATTGACGCGCATCATGAATTTGTAATCGTCAGGGAACTTCAGCAGAAGCTCATGCGTACCTTTCAGATACTCGGTAAAGGCATGCCCTTTGTTGTAATTCAGATTGCCTTGGTCGTTATATCCAGACAACGCATCCAGACAGCCGCTGGCACTAGTCCCGGTAGGTGTGCCGCCACCCGGGGTAGCGCCGCTATTATCGGAGCCGATGATGGTATTGCAAGGCGCATTCTGCGCACGAATACCGATGCCGGCGGCGACCGTTGAGTTGAACGTCCCTTGTATGGCGCCGTCATCGGCCTCAAACGAATAAGCCTCGGCGCTACCGGCACACAGTGTTGCGGCTGCCATCACCGCCATGCGCCACTTCAATCCTTTAATTTTTTTCATAATCCCTCCGCATGATCAGTCTGGTGAGTCATCAGCGATCGCTGATTGACCGAAGATTTTCAGCTGTATAAAAACTCGACTTGTAGCGAGGCCCGTTGGGCTCTGTGCTCCATTGCGGATTGCTGCCGGTGCCAATGGCATGAAAATCGACCAGATAGCGGCCTTCTGCCAGGTTGTATTGAGAAAATGCGGTCACGTCGCACGTGCCGGTTTCATATACCGGGATCAGATAACCCTCGCGCACCTTCCATAATTTTCCTTGCGCGTCATAATCTTCTGCCTGCACAACATTCCAGCTGTCTTCATCCAGGTAAAAAATGCGCTTGGGAGAGGTATGGCGCACACCGGATTTGACGCTCGCCTCAACCACCCAAACCCGATGCAGCTCGTAGCGACGATGCGATGCGGCGACAAAATCAGGCTGCAACACCTCCGATTTCTTGGCTGTGAAGTCATAGGCGCCGAAGGAGTTATAGGGAACATAGAGTTCTTTTTTTCCGACCAGCTTCCAATCAAAGCGATCCGGTGCACCGCTGAATACCAGCGTCTCATCGACCGCATATTGATTTTCAAAGCCGAGCTGCGGCGCATCGTAGGCATAGGAAGGCAAGCGGCGCACCCGGCGCTGTCCTGGAAAATAGTAATAACTCTCGGTGCCAGGCTGATTGACGAAGTCTGAAATCGAGCCGGCCTGCCCAGCCAGCGCCACTGGCGCGTTGTATTCGTAATAGGCTTTGGAGTAAGTTGGTCCGACTTCGCTGAGCTTGCGCGAACCTTTCATGCCCCACGGAAAAAACATGGTTTCGTCATAGCCAGCGACGATCCATTCGCTGCCGCCTTTATGCGGTGAGACGTCGGTGGTCGCACCCTTGTAGGTGACGCCCACACCGCGATAACGCATTTTCATATTCCACATCGCCTCAATACCGGTTTGCGGCATCGGGAAAGGAATCCCAGGAACCACGGCCTCCTTGAGCGACCATCCATCCTCACCCAAATGTGCCTCATCGACATTTTTCCGGGTATTGTCGGCAACGAAATCCGGCACGCCACAACTACGGTGTGTAGGATAAATATCAATCTGATAGCCCTTGATTTGCTTGACCAGTGCGATCTGACCAGCCGACAATTTGGCAGCGTACTTATCCACGTTGGCTGCATCGATGGTGAGGATCGGCTTTTCACCCTTATATTTCCAGGCATCGCCGCGCAATTTTTTTGGTGTCCATGCGCCGGTATCCTCGCGCTCGGCCACCCAGGCTGGAATACTGCCATCCTGATTGGCCTTTTTCTCTGCACCCAGTGCAGTGAGCGTCGTTCCCAAAGCAGTCGCATCGCCCGCCCAGGCCGCAGCACCGGTACAGGAAATGATAAGCGCCGCCACCACACGCAATGGCCATCGATGTGTAGCCGCTCCTCCCCCTGCAAATACCCCATCCCGCAAAACTTCTGCACCAGCAATTGTCCCTGTTTGCATTTCGCCACTCCCTAAACACTGATTAGACTGAATGAAAGATGAATCACCACTACGCTTGACGACCGCCCTACAGCAGAGGACTAGATCTTTATATTTTTTATATTTTTTAGCGTTTATCACCAACTGACTGCGTCGATGAAATTCAGTATAAAACGAACATTAGTTCGGATTCAAGATAATTCACGCGATTCTGTGATTTTTTTCAAACGCGTATTTCTGACGCACAAATAGCATGCAGGAATAATCAGCAACGCCCATCAATGAGGCGACGTTGCCCCATCAGAGGGAGAAAAACAAATCACAAGAGGAAGGGAAATTTCTGATCGAAAATGGGCGCGCCATTTTCTAATCCAGGACGACGGATATCACTACAAAAACAAAAATCGTGCGCGCAACTGCTTTAGCGTGCCTGCGTGGACAGCTGCAGACGCGTAGCCAGAGCAAACACGCAGACCTTCAGATTACGAATCAGGTCTGAAGCATCTGGCGCCTTGCGCACAATGGCTTCGCACAATAATTCATGGGCAATGATGATGATGGTGCGCGCCATCGAAAGCGCATCGGCATGATTGACGCCCGGTGCAAAATGCTGCAACGCACTAGCGACCGACTCGACACTGCGGGCGTCGTGCTCACGCACCGCCTCACGCAACTGCGGCACAGAAGAAAGCATGGTCACCAAGGCGCCCAAGCCCGGCTGATCCATATAGATCAAGGATAGTTGATCCACCTGCGTCCCCAGATAAGCCAGCATATCCTGACAGCCGCCTGGTTGCCGCGGATGCAAAGCGTCCATCACACTAAGAATGCGCTCCATCCAGTCTGTCATGAGGGCATAGACAATCGCCTGCTTGTTGGGGAAGTACTCATAGAGCGTTCCCACGGATATCCCGGCAAGGGCGGCAATGCGCCGCGTGGTCAAACTATCGAGCCCGTCGCGTTCGATTTCCGCGCCTGCCGCACGCAACACCAATTCCACCGTTTCCCTGCTGCGCGCCTGATTTGGCATACGCCTGGGCTCTAGCCCACCTTTAGTGCCGGCACGAGGAATTTCGGCTGGCTCCGACGTAATTTCAGAAGATTTTTTCTTAGGCATGATTCATTGAAAGACAGGAAAAACTGCACTGATGCAGCAAAGGCGAGCCTCGCATCTTACCTCAGATTACACCGCACTCCTTAGCACAACAGACATGAATGCAGACACACCAGGAGGATGAAATGGCACATCACGGCAAATACAAACAATGCTTGCATCCGAACTTTTGTTCGGATTAGAATGAAAAACATATAAACCATTTCAATCCAAAACCATGCCTTTACCATCAGATTCCGAGTTGTGCTACTTGAGCGTGACCGAAGCCAAGCAGTTATTCCGCACGCGCCAACTCTCTCCTGTCGAATTGCTGCAGGCGCAATTGGCCAGAATCGAGCGCCTGGAACCCGGCATCAACGCCTTCAGCGCCAAACGTAGCGAACTCGCACTGGCACAAGCGCGTGCCGCCGAGCATACGTATTTCCACGATCCAGAAGCGGCGCGCGCACTCGAAGGCATACCTACCGTCATCAAGAATGAACATAGCCTGATCGGCCTGCACACCACGCAAGGCTCCTGGCTATGCGGCCAAGAGCCGGACCGCACCAATGCGCCTATCGTGCAACGTCTGCTCGATGCCGGCGCAGTCATTCATGGCCAGACCAATGTGCCAGAGTTTTATCTCGCAGGATTCACACGCTCGCTGCGCCATGGCGTGACCAGAAATCCCTGGAACAAGGACATCACCTGTGGCGGCTCGTCCGGTGGCAGTGCCGCCGCCCTGGCCGCCGGCATGTCGACCTTGGCGACCGCATCCGACATTGGCGGCTCAATCAGAATTCCATCCAGTTATTGCGGCGTAGTCGGACTCAAACCCAGTTACGGGCGTGTACCGGAAGAGGTGTTTTCCTATGCGATCAATACATGCAATCACAATGGCGCCATGGCGCGCACGGTAGCTGATTGCGCGCAGATGTTCAATGTGATCAACGGCCCTCACTCTGCCGACCCGACCACAGTGAAACCGAAACTGGTATTGCCCCAAACATTTGCCGCAGTGCATGGTTTGAAGATTGCCGTTTCCTACGATCTCGGCTATTTCAAGATTCATCCCGATGTCATGCGAAATACGCAATTGGTGGTCGCGGCACTGCGCGATCTGGGTGTTCAAGTTGACGAAATCGACATGGACTGGGATCAAAAAGTAAGCGACACTTTCACCCATTATCTGGGCTTTTTACTTGGTAGTTCGTTGGCAGCGTCCATCGACGAACAACGCGAACAGGTCAATGACTACGTCAGAAACTTTGCCGACGCCTCCATCAGGATCACCCCCAAACAGTTTTTGGCAACCACAAAGGTCATCGGCGACATGCACACCAGGATGCAAACATTGTTCGAGCGCTATGACGCCGTCATCTGCCCGACCCTGGCCAGCACCGACACTCCTGCCGCAGGCGTGCGTGATTCGCATGACAATTTACTCACCAACGCCTTGACCTACCCCTTCAATCTGCTCAGCCGCTATCCCATTCTTGCCACCCCCTCAGGGCTTGCAAGCAATGGCGTGCCTACCGGGATACAAATTATCGGACCGACTTTTGACGAGACCATGGTGATGCGCATTGGCGCTGCACTGGAAAATGTGCTGGGCTTGAAGTACCCGGCACTTTAATTGCTTATCCCCGTCAATTCACTTATCTCCGGAGTACCATATGACCACCAGCGCCGGCAACAATGATGCACGCCTCACCCGCAGCCTGGAATATCGCGACTTACTGGCATACGGACTGGCCTATATTGCGCCTGTGGCGCCCCTCTCCACTCTGGGCTTTGTCTGGGAGGCATCCGGTGGATTGATCGCCTTGGCCTACCTGCTGGGAGCGATCTGCATGTACTTTACCGCCAAGAGCTATGCCGTCATGACCGAAGTAGTCCCCAGTGCGGGATCGGTCTACGGCATCGCCCGCCATTGCCTGGGGACATTTCCCGGCTTCATCGCCGGCTGGATGATTCTGCTCGACTATCTGCTGATTCCGTCACTGATTTTTCTGCTGATGTCGGTCGGCATGGGCACCTTGATTCCGCAAATCGACCGCGCCAGCTGGATCATCATTCTGGTCACGATCGCCATCCTGATTAACTGGTTTGGCGTCATCGTCACTTCGCGCGTCAATCTACTGTCGGTCATTGCGCAATTCTTGATCGTGCTGACACTGTTCATTCTCGGCTTCTATGCGCTGTATCACGGACACGGCACGGGATTGACCCTCAAGCCGTTTTATTCAAGCGAGCTGTTTTCGGTCGGGAAAATATTTTCCGCCACATCGATTTGTGTACTGTCTTATCTCGGCTTCGATGCTATCTCGACCCTGGCCGAAGAGGTCAAGAGTACCGACAAAAAAATAGTCGGTCGCGCCATCATCAACGTTCTACTCATCAGCGGCGTGCTGTTCGTGTTGATCACCTGGGTGCTCGGCTGTTTGATGCAAGGCGTCAGCATCGACGATCCAGCCACTGCCATTTTTGCACTGACGGCGCAGCGCTTCGGCCCGGGATTTGCGGTGGCTCTGGCCTGGCTGCTGGCCATCACGGTCGGCTTCACCAATGCACTGCCGATGCAAATCGGCGTGGCGCGCGTCTTGTTTGCCATGGGGCGCGACCGCCAGCTTCCGGCCGTGTTTGTCACACTGCACAAAAAACATCGCACGCCCTATGTCGCCATGCTGTTTTCGACCGCACTGTCGCTGGCCATCGCATTGGCCTTGCGTAACGACATTGATGTACTGGCATCCTTTGTCAATTTCGGCGCACTCTCGGCGTTCCTGTTTCTACACGTTTCGGTATTGGTACACATGGGCTGGAAACAGCGCAGCAAACAGTATTTTTCCCATTGGTGCGTTCCCATTGCAGGCATCGCCGTGGTGCTGATGGTCTTTTCCGGCATGGCGCCGATGGCCATCAAACTCGGTGCAATATGGCTCACTATCGGTCTGGTGTATGGCTTGTTTTTGCGCGCGCGGCAGCGCGTTGAACTAGCCGTTTAATCATCGTCTGACGGCTGTTGCCGCCAGACATCAGGCCAGTGTGCGAATCGAATTAGTGATCGAGCGCGCACATTCCAGCACCAGCGTGCCCAGGCGCTTTTCCGCCTCCTCCTGCTTCCAACGGCTCGTCGGTGCGACGACATGCACCGCCGCCACCGGCATACCTTGATTATTGAGGATGGGCGCAGCAATCGTCATATCTCCCAGAAACAACTCTTCCACATTGCAGGCATAGCCTTTTTCGCGGATCGTCTCC
>Ga0066798_10000928_pt1 | contig 13397 bp, 5 predicted proteins | sample PersoiDNA2013203_FD_70961 | JGI IMG/M metagenome (GOLD analysis project Ga0066798, IMG submission 70961) | Permafrost soil microbial communities from the Arctic, to analyse light accelerated degradation of dissolved organic matter (DOM) -... | ecosystem: Environmental > Terrestrial > Soil >...
AGGGGCCAGGATCGCGCGGTCGCCTTCTTTTGCTTAGCTTTTCTTGGCGAGACAAGAAAAGTAAGCGGCTGCCGGGCCGCTCCCGGCTAGGTAGTCCGAAGAAAACAAAGAGTCAACGACGCACTGAGGTAACCGGCTAGGTAGTCCGAAGAAACCCAACATCAGTAAGCAAGAAAATCGTTGGCAGTTTTTAAGTTTCCCGCTTACTGGCATCGAAAAAAAACACTCACACGTGAGACAAAATTTTCTCCAACATTTCCCACCGCGTTTCTTTCATTGCGACAATCTGTCGCATTTCAAGCGCCCTCCTCATCCCCTAGAATTCACGCCTGCACAACCTTCCGCGAAGCCTGAAAGTTGATGCATCACGACCTGCCGGTTTGTTATGGCAGCGCTTCCAATGCACCTGCAAGTCCTGTAAATCATGAGTCCACCGATGAAGCTGACCCGTTGCGCCTGCGCGATTCCCCTGTTGTTTTTAGTCAGTGCCAAGGCCTCGGCACAAACGGCAGATGCCACCACCAGCACCGACAGCAAGCTGCCCGACATCACCGTCACCAATGCCCGCCCTCGCCATAACGTTGATAGCAGTGCCGACACAGCTCGCGCGCTCAATGTCGAACCTGGTTATGCTGCTGCCGCCGCCGGTGGCGTATCGGCACTGCCGGTGCTCAACGGCTTTGCCGCTGACCGGCTCAAGGTCAAACTCGACGGCATGGAAATCACCTCGGCCTGCGGCAATCAGATGAATTCGCCGATGTCTTACATGCCGCCGTCGCAACTCGGCACAACCCGCTTGATGGCTGGCATTACCCCGGTCAGTGAAGGCGGTGACAATATTGGCGGCACTATTGCATTGTCCTCGCCCGCGCCACAATTCGCCAAGGACAACAGCAAGCTGCTGAGCACCGGAAGTTTTTCGGTACTCACCCGCAGCGTCAATGCCGAAGTCACGGCGTCGGTCAATGCCACCGTTGCCAGTGACACCTTGTCCGTCAGCTATACCGGTAGCAGTTCCAGCGCCGAAAGCTATGTGGCCGGCAACGGTCAGAAGGTATTGGGCAGCCAGTACGAAAGCAACAATCACGCGCTCACGCTAGCTGCGCGTGGTGGTGATCAGCAACTGGTGCTCAAGGTCGGGCAGCAATACATCCCCTACCAGGGTTTCCCCAATCAATACATGGACATGACCGACAACCATGCCACTTTCGTCAATCTTGGCGATGAGCGCCGTTACGACTGGGGCAAGCTGTACGCCAAGTTGTATTGGCAGCAGACGGAACATGCGATGGGTTTTTTCTCGTCCGAGCGTCCCGGCACTATGCCGATGAATACCACTGGCCGCGACATGGGCTATAGCCTGCGCGCTGACTTCAATGTCGGTCAGGATGACAGCGGCACGCTGCGTCTGGGCAATGAGTGGCACAGCTTCCGCCTCAACGATTATTGGCCGGCAGTGACCGGCTCCAGCATGATGGGACCCAATACCTACGTCAATATCAACAACGGCACGCGCGACCGTTTCGCCGTCTTTGCCGAATGGGAACAGCAACTCTCGGCGCGCTGGAGCACGCTGTTTGGCATCCGCGATGAACTGGTGAAAACCAACACCGACGATGTGCAAGCCTACGGTAACATGATGACCGCCGCTGACACGGCCGCCGCCGCCGCGTTCAACGCCAGCAATCGTGCCAGAACCGACAACAACATCGACCTCACCGCGCTGGCGCGCTTCACCACCGACGAGCGCAAGACGGTTGAATTCGGCTATGCCCGCAAGACCCGCTCACCCAACCTATACGAACGCTACACCTGGGGCCGCAGCACCATGGGCATGACCATGACCAACTGGTTTGGCGACGGCAACGGCTATGTCGGCAACATTAACCTCAAGCCGGAAGTGGCCAACACCCTCAGCGGCACGGTCGACTGGCACAGCGAGCAAAGCAGCAACGGCCAGCGCGACTGGTTCGTTAAATTTACGCCTTATGTCAGCTATGTCGAAAATTACATCGACGCGGACGTCATCGGCACATTCAATCCTTATAGTGTGAGTTCGGCCAGCGGCGTGCTACTGCAATTCGCCAATCATGATGCCTATCTGTACGGTGCCAATCTGTCATGGAAATTGCCGCTGGCCAAACGCAGCGTGCTCGGCGATCTGAACCTCACCGGCAAGGCCGATCTGACCTATGGCCGCCGCACCGATGGCGGCAACCTGTATCACATGATGCCGTTTAATGCCCTGCTGGCACTAGAGCAACAACAAGGCCTGTGGAACAACCGCGCCGAAGTCAATTACGTGGCACGCAAGACGGTAGTCGACAGTCAGCGCCTGGAACCGGTCACCGCCAGCTACACCCTGGTCAATCTCAAGAGCAGCTATCAGGCGACCAGCAATATCGTGCTCAGCGCCGGCATCAGCAATCTGTTCAATCGCAATTATGCCGAGGCCTTGGGCGGGGTGTATCTATCGGGCTTGAGCAATACCATGGCTGGCGGTTTGCAGGCGCTGCCAGGGTATGGGCGGTCGTTTGATGTGGGGATGATAGTGAGTTTTTGACGCTTCGCCAGCAGCGCCGCTACCAGAGATAGACGCCGCCGTTATGACCATGTAGGGCATGCGCCTCCATATCCACTAGCACCATATGATAGGGGGTTGGCATATGGTGCCAGGTCCACTTTCCGGCACGCATTGCGGCGATACTGCTGGCGGTTCCGGTTCCGGCAAGCAATTTATCTGCCATGCCGAAATGTTGCGGGCGATCTGTTTTATCAATTTGACTGGCTTTGGGATGCGTGCTGAGGTCAACAGCAGAGCCGGATTTGACTGGATTGCTCCATTTAATCGCAGAATGTTTCAACGGCCCTTTCTTACGCTTGCCGGCTGGGGTATGCGCTGTATGATTTCCCTTCGTTGGTGTGGTTGAAAAATCAAGCCCGCCCTGCCCATCCAGGATATAAAACGCATCTTCATAACTCGCGCCATTGCTGGAGGTGTAATCCTTCGGGCCAGTCATGGCGTTGCCGGTGCGTTTCAATTGCATTGCTTTGTACGATGCTAGATCCTCGATTCCGTCGTCGGAAATACCTCCATGTCCTTCGATATTCAAACCGACTTCCGCGGTCAGATCTTCGCCGACTTCAGTACTTTCATCTACTTGGTCATCGCCAGCATTCGTGTCGCTCTGCATTTTTTTGAACAAATTCCACATTTCAACTTGTGTATCGTGGCCATAACTGGAATGAGTCAATGCCAGCGTCGCCTGTTCGTCGCTGGATTGCGCCTCCACCAATTCAGCGACAACGTTATACATTGAGCGTGTCAACACGCGCTGTACCGGCATGGTCTGGTTACTGGCACGGGCAGATTGCATCATTGGCTGCCGCACCACTGAGGTAACGACGTCCCCGACCTGCTTGCTATGCATCTGCAACGCCCGCGCCCCCATTACATCGGCCTCAGCTTCCAACCCGGCATCATCATTGACCGCCACCCCCGCCTTCATCTGCCGGGTCGGCTGCACGCGGCCCTGCGCCTGCTGCACCACATGCCATGCCTCATGCGGCAGATGCTGCTCCTGCCCTGGCGCCACATGAATCTCGCTACCTTGCGCATAGGCATGGGCATTGAGTTGCGCCGGTTGCGGCGAGTTGTAATGGACCTTGACGTGGTCCATGCTCATATTAGAAAGCGATTCGATCCCTGATTTCAAACCATCAGGCAGACCGGTTTTGTTTTCTTTTTTCTGCATGACCGCCGCCGGTTCAGGCGCAGCGCTATCGATCAAGGCCCGCAATTGCACCGCTTGATGGCCGCGCGGACTGTTGTCTGCCAAACGCTGCAATTGTGTTTGCAAGCCCGCTTGCACACGCCTGTCGACAAACTGCGCGACCGTGACCTGACGCTGACTGACAGTACCAGCCACGCCCTGTTCTGCTCCCTGCAGCATCGAGGTCTTCATGCGTCTCTCCTTCAACAATTGCAATCGGGACAAACTTGTCGTTCAGTCAAGCTACGGCTGTTCATCCCGTTCCTTGATCCGATATTGATACCAGACAATCAAACAAACAATGAACAACACCAGGAAAATCGGAATCATGTAACCGTTGGCCAGATAGTGCAGGAACGGATCGCAAAACAGCAAGGACAGCGACAGAAACATCCACACGACACCGATGATGGCGGCCGGGGCATGGTAATAGGCTGTCATGGTTTCACGCCATTTGCACGACAAATAATACAAGGCCGCGCAGCCGATCAGCAACATCAACACCAGCTTGGTCGCCAGGCGGAACACATACAGGTTCTCGCAGACCGTTTTGCATACCACCGACACCTCGGCACCCGGGGTCTTTTGATAGAAGTCGGACAGGCATTGGTTCACATCCATGCTGACGTCGCATTGCTGCACCCCTGCGGTGGGCGGCAGCACGCCCTGCAACGATGCCTTGGCCGCGCCGCCAGCGGCCGGCTGATTCATCGCCAGCGGCCAGAATCCGACACCGCCAAAGTTGTCCTTGAAGTAAATGATGTCATCCTGCAATTGCTGCCAGTTGTCATGATCGAAGGTAATTACCGGCACGATCTGGCGCAACACGGCTTCGCGTTCGGCGCCATGCAAGCTTTGTTCGACACTGAGCCGCAACTGTTTCTTGGTGTCGGTGGTCGGTTCAGCCAGCAGCACCATGAAATGCGGACGTCTGTCCGCATCCCGCTCGACCCGCGCCAGAAAGTCCTTGTTGCGGTTGTTGTCGCTGGCAGTGACCACGTTATACAGATTGGCATAGTCATAGATGCCCTTGCCCATGGCGGTATGGCGCATCATCAGATTGATGCCGTCACCGGCCTTGGCCTGGCGCAGGCGGCTGCGCAAGGTGTCGACGAACTTATTGAACACTTGCACCGAAACATCATCATCGGGATAACCATCAAAGAACAAGGTGACACCGCCACCATTGGTCGGCACGAAGCGCTCGCCGAATGGCAAATGGTTAGAGATCGTCGTGGTCCAGTTATGCAGCTTGATCGACAGCAAGCTGACGATGCTGTTGGTCAAGCGCTCCAGCACCTGTTCCTTGCGGCTCTTGTCGAGCTTGGCCCAGGAACGCCAGTCGTCGCGCTGGATCACCCAATCGATGGAGGTCTGATGACGCTGGGCGATGTCGACAAAATCCTGCTGCGCCAGATCGCCATTTTCAGCCGCAGCAACAAAATCGCGACCATCATTGGCTTGCCGCAACACACCGGTGTCGTCAAATGTCGGGCCGTAATAGGCAATCCGCGACAAGGTGCTGAAATCCACCGTCTGCCGCGAACCAGCCATCCAGAACGGATAAAAACCATACACCTCGCCATTGAGTTCATCAAGTACGCAACCGCAACCATTGCCATCCCACAGCACATGTTTGCTAGCGTCATAGACCGGCTTCTTGCGCGCGGTCGCGCGTATGGAGGCGCGATACTTGATGTAGAACGCTTCGATCTGCTGCGGCATCAGCATGGCCTCGCTGGCACTGCAGCTTTTCGCCTGCCACAGCTTGTCGAGCTGGGCGAACAGGGTCGCATCGCGCAAGGCGGTTTCCAGTTCTTTCATCTGGTCGGCGCTGATCTTGCGACGATCATTGAGGTCGCCCGGTATACCACTCTGGCAGGCGCCAATACCGTAGCGCAAGCGTGCCATGACCGCCTTGTCGAACAGCCATTGCTGCGGATAGTCGAGATCTTGCAGGCCCTTGAGCATATCCAGCACCACCGGTGGCACCGGTTCGTTCTTGCGATTGGCATTGAGCTCGGCCAGCGCCCTTGCGGTCAGGATATAAGAGGTGCTGGTCTCGGCAGCGCTCAGAATGTCCGGCAAATACTGATCAATCGGCGCATCGACCTTGGCCGTGGCATCCAGTATCGCTTCGCTGAAGCTGGCTTGATTGGGATAAGCACCCGATAGCGGCTCAATCGCATTGATCACCGTATCCGGCACCACCTTGCCATCGCGCAGCGCCTGCAATGACTCCAGCGTCAACTGGTAACTCTGCGAGAACGCCGCATCTCTGGCTGCCGGCAGATACGCCTGCGCCTGCGTGCCGAGGTCCTTGAGTGCCTCCAGCACCGCCGCATCGAACAACGGTTGATTGAGATAAACCACGTCCTGCAACGCCGACAGTTTGGCCATCACCTGCGACTTCGATGCCAGCAACTTGAAATCGGCAGCGGTCAGTGTGTAGTGATAAATGATCAGCAAGGCGCGATCCGGATCGGTTTCGGGCGCGCGTTTGTTATCGGTCTCGTAATGATAGAGACGCAGCATGGCGATGATTTGCTCATCGGTGCCAGCCAACCGGATCTGGTAATAGCGGGCCTTGTCATCGGGCTCAAAACTGGCGATCCAGCGTCCCAGATCGGTGCTGATCAAGTCGCTCTTCCACTCCGGATGCGCGGTCACGGTGGCGGCAAAATGCAGCAAGGCGGCAATCGAGGCATTGGTCAGGTTGCCGGAAGGCTCCATCTTGAACTCGAACCAGAAACGATTCAGCCATGACAAGGTGATCGGCCCGATCAGATTATCCGACAGCGGTAGCGTGCTTTCGCGATAGGCCTGCATGTAGGCAGGGTCTTCCGAATAGATTTGCAACAGCGCTTGTTGAATCTGTTTGCGCATAGCCGGGGTCAGCTTCCTGACCACGTCCTGCGACAACAACTGTGCCTCCGGACCCTCCAGCGGTACCGTGGTGACGGCCACTTTGCTGACAATGGCGCGCGCTGCCTCGGGCGTCATCTGCGCTGCCATGCTTGCAGGTGCGGTTACCGCTGCCGGCGCGACGTCGCTGGTGACGGCCGCAGCGCTGGCTGCCGGTTTGGCGGGGCTGAGCGCTGCCGGTGCAGCGCTCTTTGCAACTGGCGTTGTTGTTGCTGGTGCTGTGACCGGTGCCGCCAGCTTGGTCACCGTCGCTGGCGGCGTTGTCGTTGCTGGTGGTACCAGCATCGGCGTCACGACGGGCGTGGCAGCCACGGCGGGCGCCGGCGTTGGCATGGGTGACGGCGTTGGTAACGCAGTTTCCGAGACCGGCGCCGGTGCCGTGACTGCTGAGGTACTGGTGCTAACAGCTGCGGGCGCTGCTGCACCGGCATCGGTCTCGGCACTGACGGCCGGCTGCGCAATGAGCAGGCAACTGGCAGCAATCAGTGCCTGGGCGATCAAGGCTTTGGTCATGCTGACCGCTGCTGCGTGTGAAATAGTGCTCATATCAGATCGTCCGCCCTTCTTTGATGAATTCTTTTTTGATTCCGCGCAACAGGTCGTCCTTGCTCACCGTACTGCGCCCCTGCCGTTCGGCACGCATGGCGGCATAGCGCACCACGTTGAGCAAGGCGCCACCGGAGAGCACATTGTCTTCGGCCAGTTCTTCCAATTGCACGTCGGCTGCCAGATGACGCCGTTGCGGAAAGACGTTCTGCCACAAGCGCAGTCGTTGCAAGGCATCCGGCAACGGGAAATAAATCGCACTTTGAAAACGCCGCGCAAACGCTTCATCGATGTTGCTCTTGAGATTGGTCGCCAGAATCACCACGCCGGGAAAATCTTCAATCCGTTGCAGCAGATACGCCACTTCCTGATTGGCATGACGGTCGTTGGCGCTGCTGCCTTCGGTGCGCTTGCCGAACAAGGCATCAGCTTCGTCGAAAAACAGCACCCAGTTCTTGTTTTGCGCCTGGTCGAACACATTGGCCATGTTCTTTTCGGTCTCACCGATGTACTTGGAGACGATCTTGGACAAATCGATGCGATACACATCCACCTGCGCGGCCTTGCCCAGCAAGGTCGCGGTGAGCGTCTTGCCGGTACCGGGCGGCCCATAAAACAATGTGCGATAACCGGGCTTGACGTTCTTGTCGAGATGCCAGCGCTGCATCACCGCCGCGCCGCCTTGCAACCAGATATTGATATGTTCGACCTCTTCCAGCACTTCCGGCGCCAGCACCAGATCGCTCCAGTCCAGTTGCGTCGTGATGCGCTTGGCCGGGAATCCGGCGTTGTAGTCTGGCTTGTGCTCCTGGCCCGAGGTCCAACGATCCAGAAATTCGCTTGCCACATTCAATGCAGCGCTGAGCACCGGCTCGCCTTCGGCACGCTGCTCTAGTCGCAACATGGCGGCACTGGCAAAGAAATGTTCGGTATCGAACAGCTGTTGTACCGCAAAGCGGCGCGCCAGATCATCGCCGGCCAGAATAAAGACCGCAGTTTCACAGGTCGGCATCAGGCCGGCATGCTGCTTGCCCTTCCAGCCACCGAATTCGGTATAGCTGCGTTCGGTATTTTTGTTCGCCGTCAACAGCAAATCCAGCGCTTGCGGCCGCACATGCGGCAACAAGGTCAGCATCAACACCAGCCGTTCATCAAAACCCATCTTGTACTGGCGGATGCTGGCGGCATACGGTGACGGGTCATCCGCCACATCCGGCGGCAGGTGCTGATGAATATCGTGCGGTCCACCTTCATGCATGAAGTAGGCATGAAAGCGCGTCGTCAGTACCTCATTGAACCAGGCAATTTCGCGCTCCAGACTGCGGGCATTGGCCGCCAAGGCATCCATGGGTATTCCTTTATCCTGATCGGTCATGGCCATTTCACCCACAGAGGTTGTTCCATCCAAGGGTAATGCACGGTAGAAATTCCCCATGGCAGTCGCTCCAACAACATATCAAACGGACCGTGCTGGACCTGCAGATGCCAACCATCTTCGCGCTGCGACAAGCGGCCAGGACGTTGCAGGAAAGTCTCGCGCAAGCCCTGTATCGAGGTCTTGCCCAGTGCACTCCAGTGCGCCACCATGGCACCGAGCATTTGCTCGACCAGGTCTTGCTCCTGTTCGGTCACGCTGATTTCCTGTGGTAGCGGCACTTGCAGGGGCACGCCGCATAACAGCTTGTTGAGCGTCAATTGATATTCGGGCGCCGCGCTTTTTCCATCCACCATCACTTGCAGCAACAGTGCCGCCCGCTGGGCCGCATCCTGATTGATGAAACGTTTTTCGCTGGTCAATGCCAACGTCTCCCATACCCGCGTCAAAAATGGCCAGGTCAGCACCAGACCGGCATTGGCAACAGGAATTTCGGTTCCGGCCGGAATTGTCGTAGCGCCCATCGCGTCGCCTTCATTGCGGCTGTGTACTGCCTCGGTAGTGGCTGTGGCGGCACGCTGCGGCGTCGCTGCCAGCGGCGCGATGCCCATCTGATGGCGCAGCCTTGCCGTCAATGCCGGCGTCACCGTCAAACCGCGCTGACGCACCAGAAATTGCAAAAAATCATTGGCAAAACGTGCCGGCTCAAACACCGGCCCGACACCAAACAGATACGGTGCCAGAAACGCCCATTCCAGCCCTTGCAGTTGGGTCGCGCTCAACTGCCGGTGCTGTTCTGCGCAGGCATCGGCAACATCAGCGACATAACGACGCCAACGCTGGACCGTGGTAGCGCTATGTGGACTCAGCCTCGCCAACTGCGGCCATAAGGTGGGCGGCAGCAATGTCAGCAGCCGTGTCACAGCCGCTGGTGTGCTTGCCCAGCGCTGCCATAAAGGCAGCAACTCGGGCGCCTGCTGTGCATGCGCGGCGGCCAGCCATTGCGACAATCCCTCTGGTTCGCGGCCTGGAGCGCCAACGAAATCGGCATCCAGCAGAAAATCGAGATAAACCGGCTGCTGCAGTGGTGTTGACACTGGCAGCGCAGCCGTTGCCGTTGGCGCTGTGACAATCACATCTGGCGGCGTTGGCAACATGCGCGGCAGCGATGCCGGTGCGCTCGCGGCCAAGGCTGGCGCCACGACAGTTGTCGTGGCAGTGATAGTCGGCGCTGCCCCGGCGACCCGTTCCGTACTGGCCTCGGCAATTGCTTCCAAATCCACCGGCTGCTGCTGCAACAGCGCCTGCAACACCGCCTGAAAATAAGCCGGACGATGCGCCATTGCCAACGCAGCCGCCTGCGTGCTAATCGCTTGCAGGAACGTATGCAACTGTGCGACGGCGGCTTCGTTGTGGGCCTGCAGGTAAGCCGTGACGATATGTTCCCAATCGCTGGCCGACAAACCAGTGTCAGCCAATACCTGATGCAGCAGCGGATCGTGCCAGGCCGGATCGACTTGCAAGCGTGCAAACAGTTGCTGCAATGCCTGGCGCTGCTGTGCCAGCGTGGTTGGGCTATCTGCTGTTGCTGCCATAGCTGCGGCGGCATACGCCACCGTCGATGCGGCGACTTCGACCGCTGTCGGTGCGTCCACAAGCGGCGTGATTAACGCAAGAATCGAGCGCAGCACGGGTGTCAGCGTTGCCGTTGCCGTTGCTGATTGCGTTGATTGCGCTGAATACGCTGAGTGCGTTGCCATTGCCGGTGGCGGCGTCAAGTGTTGCTGTGCCAGCCGCTGCCAAGTGGATAAAAACTGTTGCTGCCATGCTTCCTGATTGAGCTTGGCGTCTTGCATCAACGCTGCCATCAGTTGCGCCACCGCCACCGCGTTTGCTACGCCATGGATGCCATCGGTGGGCACAGGTTCGTTGGATGCAGCCGCTGCCGCATCAATGGTCTCTGCCGTTAGCGCCGCCGGCACATGGAGCAAATGCTGCAAGCCAGCCTGCCAAAGTTGGCGTTTCCAGTGTATAAACGCAGCCGGTGGTAACACCACCGACAGCGCCGTGGTGGTGGCGATCAGTGCTGATGTTGCCTGCGCTGGCGCATCCTGCGCAAGCGACGGCAAACTGAGCGATTCGCGCAACAGCAACCAGACCGGTGCCGTCGCCGGCGCCAGCAAGACCATGATGTCGTAGAGCATGCTCTCGGGAAATGCGGCGGCTATCCTGGCGAGCGTTGCCTCATTGATGCCGTAATGCTGCAAGGCTTGACGCAACAAAGGAGCATGCTTGTCCAGCAGCACGTCCCAGTCGCTGTACAACATGGCCGGATTACCTTGCATCAACGCCTTGGCCAGACGACTCACCAATTGCGTCTGGCTGCGCTGGTCCAGCACATCAAGATGCTGGAGCGCGCTGTTGCCATTACCGTTGCCGTTGCCATTATCATTGCTCGGCGGCGCAACCGCAGGTGCCTCGGTCACGTTGGCAGCGGCGGCCACGTTCTGCGCAAACAGTTCAAGATCAACAATCCGATTCTGTGCCAGCGCCTGCAGCACTTGCACATAGTAGAAATGCACGTCGCGCGCGCTGCGGCCATGCGCGATGATGGCATCGACGAAAGAGGATTCGGTCACCCGGTTGTGGATCAGGCGTTCCAGGTCGGCCACACTGTATTGCTGCCAAGGCATACCTGGCATGCGGCTGCCCGCGTCTGCCAGGAGCGGCTGCGACGATGGCGCGACAGCGCTTGCTGGCGAGGCGGTGGCATCTTCTGCCTGCGACACAGCGACCAGATGCGGCATGGCGACTGCGGCAACTACCGCAGGGTGCGGCAACCCTGACGGATCGAGTGCGCCATCCTGAACCAGCACCATGCGGCGACGGTCCGCGCCAAAGGTCTGCTGCAACACCGCAACGCGCGCCTGCACTGCTGCTGGCGCGGCACCGGCACCGAGCATGACGGCGCTCACATAGGCGTCCAGATCAAGCGTTACCGGTGCAGTGTGGGATGCCGCTGGTGCTGGCGTCATGGCGCTTGGCGGCACCGGCGGCTTTTGCTCCGGTGTTTGTTCCAGTGCCTGTTCCGGCTGCTGCAGCAAATACACCATCGCAGCGCGCCACCAGTTGCGCTGCCAATGGCTCCAGCGCACGGCACCGTCATCTGCGCCTTCGTCCAAGGTAGCACGCAAGAGTGCATCGTCCCAGAGCTGATCGTTAAAGTCTGCCAACTGCGGTGCCAGCAATACCAGCATATCGCGCAACAATGAGCGCGGAAAAGTGGCGGCGATCTTTTCGCGGATATCGCCATAGGCTGCGTAGTGTCGGATAGCAGATCGCAACAACGGCTGGTGGCTGTGTTGCAGCATCTGCCATTGCTCATAGATGGCGCCAGCATGACCGCCCATGAATACCGAAGTCAGCTGATTGCGTGCCGCGACCACGGCAGACTCGGGCTGCTGCATCGGTTCTTGCATTAGCGCTTGATTCGCCTCTGGCATTGACTCTGGCATTGGCTCGTGCGTCGTCGTGGCAGTCGCCACTGGGGGCATGGCACTGGCATCGCCCGTTACCAATACATCTCTTACCGTTAGCGTGCCGCTGCTGCTGGCCGCCATCAGGGCCAGCGCCCGCCCGGCGTCGACCAGCATGGCGTCGGTGCGGCCCTCGGGCAATCCGTGCTGCAGTTGCACGGCCGCCTGCGCCAGCGTTTGCTGGCGCTGTGCTGCCACAGCGGCGACTGCCAATTCGAACAGAGGCGCTACCGCAAGAACCACCGGCGACGGCGTCAGACGGCTCGCCAATACGGCTTCCCACACTGCCTGCTGGGCGGCACGCAAGAGCGCGTTATCGCCAATGATCTGCTGCAGCAAGGCGCTCAGGTCGGCTAATTGCGATAATACGGTGGCCGCATGCAGCGGATCGAGCGCCTGTAGCAAGGCCTGTAACTGACTTTGTGGAAACTGTCGGGCCAGGCGCGCCAGCATCTGCATGCGCTGCGGCGCTGTGTGCAATGCTGCCAGCAAAGCATTGCCATGGTGTTGCAGCACCCGCGTCAACAAGGTCTCCGGCAAGGTAACCGCGCTAGCGCCAGCACCGCCCTGCGTCTGCGGTGCCGCCACAATGCCGTCGGCCAGATAGGCCAGCAGACGTGCCAGGTCAGCAGACGCGGCCGATTGCGGCAGTGCCGTTTGCGCCGCTGCCGCGCCGTGCGTGGCTTGTTCCAACGCCTGCTCCAGCGCCTCACCCAACAACTGCGCCAATACATCCGGCAGCGCCGTCATAGTGACCGCACCAAGGTCCAGCTCCAGATGGTCGATGTACCAGACGACATCGCCGCCGGCGCAGCGGTCGAACACTTGTTCCATGACCGGCAACAAACGCTCCACCACCAGTTCACGCAAGGCATCGCTGTGTGTCATCTCCAGCGTGGCAGAGACAAAACTGAGCTCGAACTGCAATTCGCCGATGCGATGGTTGGCGCTCATCTCGTCACACCCAATACAATTGGTTGCTGCCGCGCCGATGCCGCTGCAAGAAGGTCACCAGGCTGGCGCTGGCAGCGTCCAGGCGTGCCGTCTCGGCACCGCCGACATGACGTTGCAAATGTTCCAGCCATAAGCGGTGACGCTGCTCAAAATCGCGCATGGCAAGAAAATCGAGCCAGTGAAATTCCGGATACAAATGCGCAGGCAGATTGCGGCACACGGTTTCCTGCGCCAGACTGCGAAAATCGGGATCGCTGAAACGCGCGGACCATCCCGAAAACACCACAC
>Ga0066798_10000930_pt1 | contig 13367 bp, 15 predicted proteins | sample PersoiDNA2013203_FD_70961 | JGI IMG/M metagenome (GOLD analysis project Ga0066798, IMG submission 70961) | Permafrost soil microbial communities from the Arctic, to analyse light accelerated degradation of dissolved organic matter (DOM) -... | ecosystem: Environmental > Terrestrial > Soil >...
TGATTCCGGGCCCTCTCATTCTTTGGGTCGCAAGCTTTTCATGGCTTGGCCACGGCTTGCTCTTGGCGTGTGAGCAGGCGCCTCTGTCGGATGACAGAGAAAGTGAAAATTTCGCCATTGATCTAAAAGCACAATTTCACAAACTTCGTCAGGGCGCGCTGTCTATGTGACGAAGTTAGTGAAAAGAACCGGTGTCCCCGCCTCGAAAATTGAAAATCTATCCCTATAGCGTTTAGCGCACGAGACACCGATGCTCAACAACTCTGCGCTCTAAATCATCGCCTAGTCAATCGCCGGACCAGAGACGTCCAAGCCCCTCGAAAAACACTCATCAAACTGGCAACTGCCCGACTAAATTTTGAATTCTCACGCGATGCATCCGCTGCGATCGGGCTCGCGGCTCTCGCTTTGCGTATCGCCTCCGTCATGCGGACTGACGCATTGGCCACCTTCCCACCGGCGACGAGCGAGACAAATAGAAAGAACATGGTTCGCAGATGTCTTGCTCTAGCGTTGTCATCCACACTAGCAGCCAGTGACGCCTGTTCGGTTTTAAGCCGAAACAGCGTCGGAACAATGCATTCGTTGGCGATAGCCACCGTCCGCGCCCCTGCCTCAACTGGGTCTGCACCTGCCAGCTTGCGCGAGGGAAAGGAGGTGCAGAACTCTGCAGGCGGGATTTGACAGATTCGACTTATGCGCGACGACTGTGTCACGCCTCCACCAAGGTCGGTCACTGGACACTCATGCAAGTTGTACTGGTGCAATTCTTGTCGCAGTGCATCGACGGTTTCATCGTCATGGACCCGATCAGACGGGGTGTAAAACCGCCATTCTTGTTCTGGGCCCAACTGCCAGTACAGCTTTTCACCATAGTGTGCATAGCCATCAAGCTGCCATTGAGAGCTCCGAGCCCATTCGCAGGCCAGCTGAAGTTTTATCGCACCCAATTGGCAAGCCTCATCCAGCCGCCTTACTTGATCGAGCAAATAGGTGCTGGCAGCGCGAGATGTGGCAGCACTTTGCCTTAGGTCGTCGCGTTGACCGTTAGCGTTCAAATCGACTACAAAAAACAGCCCTGCAGAAATCGCCAACGCGTACCAGAACTGGTCATAGCCGTGCCGGAATCGATCGTCGAGTCTCAGCCGGCAAGTCATTAAGACCGTCAATGCCCAACCCGTGGTCATTGCAGATATCTGAAGCAATAGCATGCCCCAAGGACTCCCCACATAGCCTGACCCGATAACATAGGTTCGCGGCAGCCATTGGACTTCTGGCCAAACACCTGCCATTGACAGAAGTCCCGGTGTCAGGAGCAAGAGCAGGCCTAGCCCGACTGCCCGGCGCCCCCAGAGAGCGCGCAGCGCCATCATGACGAGTGCGAACCAAACAAGCGAAAACGTCAGCACCGCGAGTAGCGGCAATGCGAGAGTCGCGTCGACGTTGAGCATGCTTCCTACGATTGAGCCGCTCCCATCCCTCCAGGGCTCAAACTGGGTCTTGTTGATGCCAAGGCCTTCGAGTGCTTGCTGCAAGCTGTAGGTGATGCCGAGCTGCATCAAGAGATAGGGATGCAAAAAACGCAGTAGAACTGTGGTCATGTTTTTCGAAGATTAATATGCCGTTCCCACCCCGTACCAAATAACTGCATCAAGCACAGCATGCCTCTCATCTCACCCACATGTGAATGGCGGACAAGAAATCTGGGCGTGGCGCAATTCAGCTTGGTTACGAGACATACTTTCAGTGCCAATGCTCCGTTTCCTTTGCATCCGCTTGCTTCCATTCCGCACCTTCTCCTCCGGGCGGGCGTGCGCTCATTGCTAGGCGATATTTGGCTGCCTGCCAAATCACATGCGGAGAGCATTCGCCCGCCTCCGAGCAGTGCTCATTTATGGCTTGCGCCACTTGTCGGGCTTGCCCACGCTCGTGGTGCGGACGCGCTCGACCAGCACCGGACCGTTTGGATTGAGTCGCCGCGCTTCTGCGATGGCCTCGGCTTGGGTTGGGGCAATGCCACTTGCACGCTGGGAGTTAGGGCGGCGAACGGCGTAGTCACCCTCTGGGCGACGTTCTACGAAAATCTTGTCGGTCATGCTGACTCCATAGTTACATGTTGGGCAGGTAAAGCAAGTTATCGGTCTTGCGGTTGTCGGCAACGGTCTGCACGTACTTGACGCGCCCGTTGCTGTGGACATGAACCCAGGCGCCTTTGAGGTTCGGGTTGCGGTCGGGGCACCAGACGGAGTGGTTTCCGTTCGCCTCGATATACGCAACCACCTGCTCGCGCGTGCAGTCGCCGCGCTCGTTGGTCTCCCGGCCCGCTTCGAACTTCACCCACCGGAGGTGGCTGATGTGCTCGTGGCCATGGCCGCCGCTCAGGCGTTTGCCGATGCACTTGATGGTCGTGGTTCTGGTAACAGTGGTCATTGGTCGATTCCTAGAAGGTTTCAGAAGCGCCAACGACTTTGTTCGGTGTAGGCGCACTTATAGTCTGCCAATTCAAAACACGCTTGTCAAGCACATAAAATGCGTCTACTCTGAACTTTCGGCGACCCAAAAATGCGCCACTAGGTTCGTCGCTTGCCTCACCCCCAGCGCGCAGCCGCACTACGAAAAGTAATGCGCATTGCGGCGAGGTGCTGCGAGCGCACCACTGCACCATTGACGCCCCAGTACAAGGAGAAACGGTTGTCTACCCCCCTCGGAGCCAAGATTCGCGCGGAGAGAAAGCGCCTGAAGCTGACGTTGGACGAGTTGGCTCAGAAGACGGACTCCAGCAAGAGCTACATCTGGGAGCTGGAAAACCGGCCAGTCGTGCGCCCCTCGGCGGACAAGATCAGCAAGATCGCCGAAGTGTTTGGCGTGACGGTCGAATACCTGCTCGATGACGACAAGCACACGCCGACCGAGTCGGACGCGGACAAGGCTTTCTTTCGTCGTATCGGCCAGCTTGATCCGGCCAAGCGTGCGCAGCTCGAAAAGTTCCTGAAAGCCATCGACGATGACTGAACCTACGACGCCAACGGCGTGGGGCATTCAGTTGTCGAAGTTGTGGATTGCTTCGGGCCAGCCGTTCCCGGTCGACGTGAAGATGCTTGCGTTGGAAGTCACCAAGCAGCGCTTCGCCGACCCGGTGGGACTTGTAGTTCCTCACGGAGTGAGTGGGATCGACGGCATGCTGTCGATGCGCTCGAAGAAGGGGGATTGGTGCATCTCGTATGACGAGGAGGTCACCGTGCCGGGTCGGATCAACTTCACGCTTGCCCATGAGCTGGGACACTATCTTTGCCATCGGCAACTCCAGGCAGAATTCCGCTGCGGCCAAGGTTCGATGCTCGACTACTATGGTGGCGCTTCACGGAAGATGGAGAAGGAGGCCAACGTCTTCGCGTCCTACCTTCTTATGCCGGCGAACGATTTTCGCCAGCAGATTGGCGGTCAAAGCATCACGCTTGACCTACTCGGCCAGGTGGCCGATCGCTATCAGACCTCGTTTACCGCTACTGCGCTCAAATGGCTGGAAATCACGGCCGAGGCTGCGATGTTGGTGGTAGCGCGGGATGAGTTCGTCTGTTGGTCCTACCCGAGTAAGCTAGCGTCGAACAAGGGCGCCTATCTTGCACCGGGCACGCCAGTCCCTAGCTCCGCAATTGAGCGCGTAACGGCTGCATCGAATCATGCCCGCAATGGTTGGTTCAAAGTGCCTGTCGGTGAATGGCACCCGTCACTGGAAGCTGAGGAGGCGGCCATCGTGTCGGATCAGTTCGAGCTGATGATCTTCCTCTTGCGTTTTCCGGAAGCGCAGATGATCACCCACGAGGAGGAATCGGACACCGATGTCTTTGATGTGATGACCGGCACGCAAAGAGGAAATCCCTGATCGGCTTAACGCGAGAAGCTAAGGTCACCCTTGGACGTGTCCAAGCTAACCTGCGCCACCGCCGACGTTGAGAACGCTCCATATCGCGCTCTATTCGACGCCAGTTGGACGAGTGCCCTTCTTTCCCGTCTTTCGAGGCCGCCGTTGTTGCGCCAGATCTGGGGTGAAAAGCAAATCCCAGAATGTCTTGGACTCTTGCAAAGACAGGGTGACTTGCACGCACTCAGCTTCCTGCTGGCCATGACCTGCGGAGTTGGAGTTGTCCGGCGCGTCGGCAGAGCGCTCAAGAGCAATTGAGACGATGCCTACGTCTGCAGGGAGAGGTGCTGTTCCGGTCGAGGTGACATAGGTGATCCGGCCGGTCAAGGTCTGGCCAGCCATTTCAGGGTTTCCCAATTCAACCGTCACCAATTGGCCGACCCGAAACTCGTCAGGACACTGAAACATAAGGTGCGGAGTGCCACCTTGCAGAAGTGCCTGAAACACGTCGCGACCACAGCGAATGGTCTGTTGTTTGGTCAAGAGGCACCTCCTCCATATGGTGTGGCACATACTGGCGAACCCATTTCGGACCTGGCGGCTCCGGGGACGCGCCCGCCAGCCTCGCTCAGCCAGTCTGCTCTGGCGTAGCCATGCGACGGGAACGCATCAGCAAGCCGAATCTCCCGCTTGAGCAAGCGCCTCGCGACAGCGGCCAAATTGCGAATGTCCGCCTGTTCGCGAATCTCCACCCTCCCACACAGGTCCATGCCCGTCCCCCAAGGGTGATGCGAAATCTTGAGGCTCGGGAAGACAACATGATCAATGCCCTCGTCGCGCAGACGATCCTCGATTGCGTTGACCCTGTCAAAGTATTCGATCAACCGATCCGACAGGCTGACGCCATCCGGCTGCTTGCCGCCGATCTGCCTTTTGTGGCGCGTAGGTCGGTCCAGCATTCGTTGCTCTGCCGGTGACTCAATCGGCGGCGGCCCCGAGATCTCTGCTGCCCTTTGCTCAATCGCGTCGGCATACTTCCTACGCGGATGCACCCACCACACCATCACGCGCCTACCTCCATGGATGAAGCCGACATCGTCCCACCAAGATAGCGATCCCGAAGATGGATAGACATGCGGGATGAAGAGCCCGCCGTCCAGCTTCCACGGGTTGTGTCGGTGGAAGTCACGCATGGCGCGTCGCATCCGCTCAATGTGCTTGTTTTTCATTGGACTTTCTCCTTTGTTTGGGGTGGCGTAGGCCCTGCGTTCTGCCTCGACGGGCCCATGGCAAGCAGGTGCGCCACATCGGATCGCGTGAAGAAATACTGCCGACCTCCATCGATCGTGGGGCCGGTGATCGGCTGCACAGCGGTTGTTGCAAGCAGCGCCTTCGACGACGTGCCAAGTGCGCGGCTTACCTCGGTGGCCGCCACATAGCGCTCCTGGAATCGACAGATCTCTTCGGCTGTCACGACGCGAGCGGCGCCGTTGCCGGGCGCATGCGTCTGTAGCAGTCCAGCCCGTACCAAGTCATACGCTGTTTGTTCCTTTATGCCCATGGCCTGCGCGGCAGCAGTGACGGACATGACTCCCAGGTGGTGCGCCTTCCATCGCGAGAGCCAGTCCTTCACCGGCTGCCCCGGCACATGCCACTTGCCGAGTGGGGCATCACGCTGTGCGCCTTCGTTGCGGCGGAGTTCGCCCGACGAAAGCGCGGCGATTAAACCCGGGAATGCGCCTGGAGGCAGACGCCACGCCTTGAGGACTTGGGCCAAAGGCACCAAGCTCTCGTGCGACGGGCCTTGCCCCGGGCTGGCATGATGGTCAATCTCTTTGCGACCGAGCCGTTCCAGCTCATTGCGTGACAGGTGCCAAACTGAGCCATGCCGCCCGGCAACAAGCCGGGGATGAACGAGGCCGGCATCGATCAGCTCGCGGACGCGATGTTTTGGGAGTGCCAAGAAGGTCGCAGCAGCCTTCAACGTCATCCCGTCGTTTGCCAACTTGGCGAGCTCGCTGATGGAAGTTTTCGGCAATGACCAAGATTGCCGGCCGCTCGCATGCTCGACAGTCGTTGCTGCGACAACACCGGCCAGATGGAGCTGCCTGATGTACGACGGCGATGCGCCGGATTGTTTGGCTGCCTCCTGGATCGTCATGCGTTGGCGGCCCTCGGAGGCGCTGACCCGCTGATTGCGCCGGCAGACAAGTCCCCACCAGTGCTCACGAAGATAGGCCTCAAAGCCTTCCCGAAGGAAGTCGAACTCCGAACCGCCCAGGTCAACGTACAGCCAACGGTACAGCCGTCCAAAGGTCCGAGGAAGACTGAACGATGTGGCGCTCTTGGCCTGTATCTCGGCAAGCAGCGCATGAAAGCCCGTGGGCCAGTGCATGAGGATCTGCGCAGCATGATTGACAACGCCCGCCGCCGCCGATATGTGATGCAGGCCAGCCACTTGCCCTGTTCGCCCCTTGCGGTCCGGTGTCATCAAGGCCGCTATGCGCAGAAGAAGCCGGATCCATGCGACATGGGAGAGTCGAGGAACATCGCTCTTTGGTAAGGGGACAGAGCGCCTCATAAAAGCAGCTTGCACCATCAACACCTCGGCAGGCGCAGGTCGAAGCGCGCAAGCCGCAAGGGACTGACCGCATGAGCAGCGGAGCCCGTTGAAGTGTTCGATTCGTTGCTGACGCTGGCAACGCGGGCAGAGGTCGAGCAAGTAGGTGCCATGGTCCAAGCAGGTGACGCAGAACTTGATCCCCCAGACAGAGCGAAGGTACGGCGTCACGGCCAGGCACGGCGGACACCACCGAAAATTTCCATGGGCGTAGTCCGTTCGGTCAAGACCAGGTAGCAGTTGGTCCTGGCAGCCGCAATAGCGTGGCCACGGACCGCCGAGACGGCACCACTCCACCTCGGTGAGCTGCAGGTACTGCGGCAGGGCGTCACCGCCTTGCATCCCGGCCTGGCGCAAAGCAGCGAGCAGCAAGGTTGGCGTCTCATAGCCATTTGCTCGTGCCACGCGAGCCAGGAAGCCATGCGCCGATTCATCGACGCGAGGCCGAGGGCGAACGGGAAGCCGGTCGACTCTGCCAGGCTCCTCCAGCTGGACGGTTTCAGGCGACAACACTTGTCACCCCCGCTGCTTCTAACGCTGTTTCGAACAAATAGCCCCGATGCAATGTTGAGACAGCGAGAAGTTTCCGCCCGATCAAATCAAGGAACTCATCTGTCGTCAGCCTATCGGCATCGGCTGGCATGGGAGGCCACGCGCGCGCAAATCGGTGAAACTTTGTCGGCTCGGCCGATTGCTCGGCTGCGGCGACAAGTCTGTTCAACAGCTTGACGCAGACGCGCCCTTCAACCTCGCCAGGTTCATGAAGACGCAAGGCTCCCTCGTGTGCCAGGTCAGTGGAGGAGTCGATCCAGCAGGACAGCCCACGCCACCAAGTGGGCAGGAGCGTATGGCGTCGCTCGCGCTGCCTGGCACTGAGTGCTGGGTTGATGATCCATTGCCTCGGTGCCGACGCAGAAGGACGCAGTCCCTTCGGAATCTCTGCCAATGCGCTTCGAAGTGCGGGGGGCAGAGCATCGTTTGCCATCGCTTCATCCAGCAAGTGAAGTACTCGCTGAGTCCGACCATGTTCCTCCAGGTGGACCAGATGGCTGGTTCGGTCATACTGATGCCATCGCTTCAACACATGGCGGATCGACCTCACGAGGCCATTGGGCCAGTCGTCGAGAAGTGGCCCAAACCGCCAATGTTCCGAGGCATTGGCTGGCAGCTTGAGGCTCGACGGCCCGCGCAGCTCTCGGACCAGCGCCCGCAACCAGGCCAATACGTCATAGGTTGACCGCAGGGTGTCGGCAAGCCGGTGGTGATGGGCCTCTTCGCGGTCAAGGTCTGGCACGTGCAAACCCGCCGTCGCCGCCACGGACATTGCAAGCCGAACCAGACTGCGTGGCGCCGTACGGGCACTCAGCGACGACAACGGCAATCCGCAGGAACAGGTCCAATTCGGCTCGATGTTGGCCCAGGCCAAGGGCTTCCCGCACTGGCAGTGCGAGACCAAGAGGCATTTGTGAACTGGGCAGGCAAAGACCAGGGGCAAGTCCCACAACGCTAGGTGCGCTCCGGTGGCGTGAACGCATTCCGGACACAACCGTACCCGTCTGGAAAAGGGCCGTTGCCAATGCCGCTTCAGTGATATGGCCTGGGCAGGGGTCAGCGTGAACCGCTCTTCAATCCAGAATCGGCGATAGTCGTCTGCAGGCTCGCCCATGACCTTGCTGATCAGCGCCCAGGCCTCAAGGCGCCTGAGTGGATCTTCTGACCGGTATACCGTGGCGACCGCGTCATGCAACGCCTTGGGCACCCAATGGCCGTTGTTGCCGAAGTGCCGGCTGAAGTAGCCCGCGAGGCTTTCACCGGCCAGCCGCGCAGGTCGCACAGGAAAGAGGGGCAGCTCATGCAGCATGGCGGAGCCTCTTGCTTGGTCGATCTACCAGCGCACCTCGCTCGAAGGGCTCACCCGCCCGATCCAACCTGCGAAATTCAAACTCCGGGTTGAACGGGTTCAGCGCACCTACCCCTTCGCGCCAGATGGCGGCGGTGAATGCGGTCGCCAGGTCTGCGGGTGTGATGCGCGTGAGTTCCTGGTCGAAGACAAGGCGGATGGCGCCAAGCAGCAACGATTTCACGAATGCCACACGGCCGTCGGTTGCCGCACGGAGGCGATGGCCGAGTTCGTTCCAGCTCATCGACTCTTTGAAGAACGGGACCGGCAGCGACGGCGTCAATGACGCGAACAGCCGCAGGCATTGAGACTCGATGCTGTCGTCCGGGTCCTGCCCCAAGGCCATCTGCAGGTGTCTCGTGAACCGGCGTCGAAGCTGTTCGTTGACTCTGAGCAGGTCTTCGACGCGCGGCAGGCCTAGCAACACCGTTGGCACCTGGATGTCGTCCATCAAGCTCTTGAGCCAGTCGCCCACCATGTATTGCGTTGGCGACTGACCCCGGTCCTGAATGTGATTGGCCTCGTCGAACATCAGTAGCTCGACGCCGCAGGCCCGTGCCAGGTGCGCGGCACGGGCTGTCTTGGCGGAGGTCGTTCCGGTGCCCGGCGATGGGTCGCCCAGTCGGGCCAGCATGACTTCTGCAACGCTCGCAATCGTGGCTGCCGGAGGGATCGGGACGATCAGTACCGGAACGATGTCGCGTTCAGGCACAGACGCTCGTGGATACCGATCCGCCAGAGCCTTGCACAGCGTGGTCTTCCCCGTCCCAGATTCCCCCGTGACCAAGAGGTGATTTGCCACGCTGGTCTGCCGATACAACTGAACCAACCGATCGATTTCGTTGAAGGCCGCCACAAATGGAGGGAACTCCAGGTACTCGCTGCTGAAGCTGCGCAAGGTTTCGAATTCAGCCACTGCCATGTCATACCCCTCCATGCCGGAGCCGGAAAGTCGGCAAGGGCTGAGGTGCCTCGTCATCAAGCACCGCCTTCAGAACAGGCTTGGGTTTTGGGGTCACGGGTGGCTTGGGCTGAAACTCGGCCTCTGGACGACTGCTCGTGATTCCCTGGATCTTGGCAGCGCGGCGACGTGTTCGTTGCTTGCGGCTATCGACAAGTTGGTCAACTGAAACGGCCAGGTCGTACTTGGCTTGCATCAATGCTTGCGGATCAGCGACCGCCTTGCCTTCTTCCCGAAGCTGCCCTTGTATGAGCTCGTGCTGAACCTTGGTCAGGCCCTTGGCGTATTCCTGGTTCAGAGCACGGACACGAACCGGCTCCTGCTGCTCGGGTGCCCACACCTGGATTGCGCCCAGATCTTCCGGGTCATAGACGATGCGCAGTTTCACGCCTGGGCCCCAAGCACGCACGATATCGTCCAACTCCGGCCCACCGTAGCGAATGCCGCGCAGGGTCAGGCCATCGCGTTGCAGGCTTCGTTCCTCGACCAAACCAATGCGGGCTTGAAGGGCGTCCAGGCTGTGCGGTAGTTCAGGCGTGCGGCTCTTGAGGCCCTCATGCCACTTGGCCCATGGAGTGGTGCCAATCCCCTTGTGGATGGTTTGGGCGTAAACGTCGAGCAACCATTTTTCGAACAGGTGCTTGAACTCCGCCATTGTCAACACGGCGTGCTTTTGCGGGTCGTAGTCCCCACGATCAGCCAACCGAGCCAGGCTGGTACCAGGCATTTGGTGACTCAGCGAATAGTTCAGAGTCTTCAGAAAGCGTTCGATTTTCCCCTTGTACCAAGGTTGCCGCTTCGGGCAGTATTTGAGATAAATATGCAGATCCATGGCTACGCTTTCCAGCGTGGTGCCGTGAAACTCAAGCCCGTTGTCCAGAACCAGCCACTCCATGACCCCATAACTTGGCCAGTTGTGCGTTACCCGGAGATTGGGAATCACTTCTGGAGCACGCGTCTTGGGGAGGATGGCGTGTCGTAGAGCCCCCATGACCGCCGCCGCTGAAGTACCACCGAAGTTAAGAAAGTACCCGACCGGAAAGCGGCTGAAGGTGTCGATGAATAGAGTCAAGATGGGCCTGCCGTAAGCGAGCCCTGAGCGCTCATCAAGCAGAAAAAGATCAAGCGGGGTGTGGTCTCCTTCAACCATTTGCAAGATGCCATCCGCTTGTGGCGTGGCCTGGGCAATGCGAAAGCGGCGATCTGCAGCGGCTTTGCCCTCCCGGAGCTGCGTCTGGTCGTAAGCGTGCAATCGATCAAGGAGCCGGTACGACGTGCGGGCAGTCGGCACCTTCAGCTGATCCTCGGGCAAGCGATTGCGGTTGTCGGCGTTGATCTTGCCGACCAGGCGCGTATGGATGGATTGAACGGTCGCCGCAGGGCTGGCCTTGAACGCCTCTTCGGCAGCCTGTGCAAACAGCTCCAGTATTCGATCGGGCTGACGTAACGATGAACTTCCTCGCCTGTCAAAGCGTGGGATCAAGGCTCGGGGCTGCCTTTCAAGGCGATATTTGCGGTGCCAGCGGTACACCGTGATCCACGACGGCGGCGAGGCGTCATTAATCTGCCTGGCCACCTCCGCAATCACGGGCTTCAGATGCCGTTCTGACTGGAAACGTACCCCCTCGGTGTCCATGGCCTGTAGGTATGCCAGGCGACGCCGCAACTCGCTCTGGACGGTCTCTGGCAAGTCAGCGAGGGGGCGGCTGTAGGAGGCCATCTTCACGGGCTGGCTGGTCGATGGCTTGACCTGGATGGCCCCGTCAGCAAAGGCGGCCAGAAGGTCCGGCCTGCAACTCAGCACAACCTGTCCGTCGGTCAGGCGCTCTAGAACGATCTGGTCATCCGTGCCGAGGCGCTCCACTCGATGCGCCACACCCGACCAGTCAAAAATCAAACCGGTCCGAAAGGCGAAACCACGCATGGTCGTCCTCCTGGCAAAGATGCAAAACCGAGCCGTCATTGATCTGCGACCCGAGATCGCATGTCAGCAGCCCAAACATCAGCAAGCTATAGGGGTCGAGGCCAACACGAGACAGCGGCATGATGGCTTCGCCGAGGTGCAGTGGGAACAGGCTGCTCAGGCCTTGCAGCTCGATCGAGCATTTGAGGAAGGTCGGCCGTATCCGTGGCGCCAGGTGGTAGATCCTACGCAGGTTGCTTCGCCGGGGATCTTTCCGAAGGACTTGATCGGTTAGGACGACAAAGGGTTGGCCGCAGCGATCAAAGTGTTCCTGAACCCTTTCCAGCGTATGTTTGGTGTCGGCGCCATCGGCGTATTTCTTGGGCTTGATTTCAACCAGGATGGTTTCGCCAGAGACCAGATGTAACTCGAAGTCCGGCGTGTAACGGCGCAATTGAGCTCCATCGGCATAGCGGACGGCCAGCGGTTGCTCGGTGTACCGGGCGATCAGTGGCGAGGTCTCGAAGTGGTAGATCGCATCCAGTTCGAGCATGCCCTCGTGCTGGACCATGCGGCCGGTTTTTCGACTGGGGAACTTGCCTCGAAGAATGCCACCGGTAGGGCGAACAACAGCTCTGGCACGCTGGTGGTCCAGTCCATTGGGCGCGCGACCATTCCAGGTGCCGCGCCAGGTGACGTGTGTCATCGCGAACTCCAATCACAGGAGAGAGATAGGCCATGCCCTGCGGCGTCACGCGGTGATCGATATGCCTATTTCCAGGCAACAGAACGCCCTTCCTCCGGTCAAAAACCATCGGAATGTTCAGCAGCAGAGGGGGATTGGCTTGACGCGCCTGTGGCGGGTCGCGATACTGAGCTTGTCTAGAGCGTCTCGCGAGAGCCGTGTGAAAGCGGATCAGGCCGAAAGGTTTGATCCGTTTTTACATTTGCGCCTCCATGTTCTTGCGGCGACGCATCCGCTGCATGGGTTCGACCTCCTTGCGGAGGACGACATCAGGTAAGTTGAGCAACTCGCGAATCATGCGGGCCTGGGCTGGGTGCAGCCGGTCTAGCCGCTCCCGCAGCGCGTCAAGCATCCAATAAACGTCGGGATGGGCGCCGGGATCAAGCACCAGTTTTCTGTCGGAGGCCTTGGCGGCCACGCGGATCTCGTCCGCCTCGGCCGGTGTCAAGGGCAGCGTCGTGACCAGCTTGTCGACGAACTCCGGCGTCGGCGGCCCCTTGAGGCCCACCTCCAGTGCGGAGATGTAGGTCTGGTCATAGCCGATCAGCTCCGCCAGCTCGTTCTGCCGGATGCCGTGACGCATCCGGAGTTCAGAAAGCTGGCGTGCAAAGGGGCTCATGAAATGTCACAAAACGGGGCGAATGACCCGCAGCGTACGTGACTTTTTCCGATCCTGTCAATGAACGTAAGTTGTTGATTTTTAAAAGGGTTTACGGTCAACCCTTCGGTCGCTCTGGCAGAGCTTTCGCACGCGAAAGTCCTTTGAACCTCACTCTGCACCACCAAGCCAGGCTGTTGATTTCCGCCAAATCCATGCTTACCCCAGATAGAACTCCCTGGGCTCGTTAAACACCGCTGTCTCGTTGCCGTGCAACGGGCTGGTGATCTGCACCAATTCAGCGAAGTTGCCCGCTTTACCTTGCACACTTGGCGTCAAATTGGCTCGCCGCAGCGCCAGCACTTAGGCGCCGCTGGCCACCTATGCTCTGGACTGTGATGCCAGCATCCTGACGCCCCCCCCCGAAAGGCTACCATCGATCCTTGCTGTGGTATCGTGTTAACGTGAAAACATGGCGCCCACATCATGATTGACGAACAGCCGAAGCGACGCGCGTCCACAACGGGCACTCTCGTTGGGACCAGATTCCAGGCTCCTTTGCTTGATGCGATCGATTCGTGGCGCAAGGAGCAGGACGATCTTCCAACGCGACCGGAGGCCGTGAGGCGTTTGGTTGAACTTGGCATGACGCTGAAGCGTGCTGGCGTGCAATTGCATCGCCAAGCGAAGCCGTCGGACAAAAACATATGAAAAAACTGAAAGAAATCCCGGCCAAGACGGAGGCCGAAATCGCCTTGGCAGAAGAGCAGATCGTTGA
>Ga0066798_10000931_pt1 | contig 13348 bp, 12 predicted proteins | sample PersoiDNA2013203_FD_70961 | JGI IMG/M metagenome (GOLD analysis project Ga0066798, IMG submission 70961) | Permafrost soil microbial communities from the Arctic, to analyse light accelerated degradation of dissolved organic matter (DOM) -... | ecosystem: Environmental > Terrestrial > Soil >...
AGCTGTGCGATCACGTCGGCAACCAGTTCCTTGTGACTTCCAGACAGAATACTCAAGCCCACTGCATCTACACCCTCGTCAACCGCCACCTGTGCGATTTGTTGTGGAGTGCGACGCAGCCCTGTATAGATTACTTCGGCGCCAGCGTCGCGCAGCGTCAGCGCTACGATCTTCGCGCCAATGTCATGCCCGTCCAGGCCAGGCTTGCCAACCAGGATGCGTTTTCCGGCCAATGGCCGTTTGGTCTTCAACTCATTCATAGATTCACCGGTTCCTTGAATTCGCCCCATTGGTTCTTCAGGCAGTTGACCATTTCGCCCACTGTGACGTAGGCATGGCAGCAGTCGACGAGATACGGCATCAGGTTCTCGCGGTCCTTGGTCGCCGCTGACGACAACTTGGCCAACGCGACATCAACCGCTGATGACTGACGAGTGTCTAGGACCCGCTGGAACTTCTCCAGCGCTCGCTGTGCAACCGTCGGATCAAGCGTGAACAACTCGCGCACGCCGATTTGCTCGTTCTCCTTCTTGAAAAAGTTCTGGCCCACGATAACGTTCTTGCCGGCGTCGGTATCGAGCTTGCGCTCCAATCCACGCTCGGCCAGGCGAAGTTGCATCCAGCCGTCCTCTATGGCTGGGATCACACCACCATAGGCATCGATTTCTGACATCACCTTGGTAATCATTTCCTCCATGCGGTCGGTGTGCTGCTCCAGAAAGTAGCTGCCGCCCAAAGGGTCCACGGTTCGGCCAATACCGCTTTCGTAGGCAAGAATCTGTTGCGTGCGCACAGCCAACTGGGCAGAGAACTCGGTCGGAATCTGGAAGGCCTCGTCCATCGCGCAGGTGAAAATTGACTGCGCGCCACCGAACACCGCCGCCATCGTTTCCACCGCAACCCGCACTACGTTGTTGTACGGCTGTGGCGCAACCAGGGAGGAGCCGCCGCACACCACGCCAAAGCGGAAGTGCTGCGCTTTCGGATCTTTCACGCCGTAGCGCTCCTTCATCAGGCGCGCCCATAGGCGTCGACCTGCCCTGAACTTGGCGATCTCATCGAAGAAGTCCATGTGCACATAAAAGAAGAACGACAAGCGCTTTGCGAATTTCTCGACATCGCCGCCACGGCTGCGCAGTTCCTCGACATACGCCAGACCGTTGGCCAGTGTGTACGCCATCTCCTCGGCCGCCGTGGCGCCCGCGTCGCGCACATGGGCACCCGCGATACTGATGGGATTGAAGCGCGGCGACACATCGTTCGAATACAGAATCGAGTCGGCGATCAGCCGCATTGACGGGCGCACCGGAAAGATCCAGGTGCCACGCGCAACATATTCCTTCAGGATGTCGTTTTGGATCGTGCCGGTGAGTTTCTCGCGCGCCACCCCCTGCTTGTCGGCGACCGCCAGGTACATCGCATAGATGATCGCGGCCGTGCCGTTGATGGTGAAGGAGGTCGATATTTTCGACAGATCCAAACCCTCGAACAAGATTTCAGCTTCGCTGAGGTTCGACAGCGACACACCAACCTTGCCGATCTCGGGCCGGGCCATGGGATGCGTGGGGTCGTAACCGCACTGCGTCGGCAGGTCAAGCGCAACCGACAGGCCGGTTTGGCCCTGCGCCAGCAGGAACTTGTAGCGCTCATTGGATTCTTCGGCAGTGCCGAAGCCGGAATACTGGCGGATTGTCCACAGCCGGCCGTTGTAGCCATCGGGGAAGATACCGCGCGTGAAGGGGTATTCGCCGGGCCGACCGATGTTCTCAGCGTGCACCGCGCTGGCATCGACACTGGCGGGCACGGCAATGCCGCTGCGACTGACCGACGTCATCGCCGGCTGGCGCGCGCTAAGCGGTTTCTCTCTAATGTTCATCATGAACCTTTGGACAAGAGTTTTTCGGAAGCGGCCCAGTGATCGTCGTGCAACCATGTCTGGACCAAATGTTTCTTCTCAATTGCGCGGTGCGCTTGCCAGGACAGTCCTTGGCGCGCGGCGATGCCCTGCGCCTTGATGCCGCGCAAAACCTGGGGCGGACAGTTGAGCAGCGGTTTTAGGAAGGCTGCGATGTCATTGCCCTGCGGACCATCGGACACCAGCACGTCGGCCAGGCCGATCAGCAATGCCTGCTCGGCTCCGACCAATTCGCAGCGGCTCATCATGCGCATGGCATGGGCCGGGCCGACCAGGCGAAACAGGTCGGGCCCACCACCCCAGGCTGAGGTAATGCCCAACTTGGCCTGGATGAAGCCAATGCGCGCCTTGGCGCCTTGCATTCGCATATCGCACGCCAACGCCAGCTCAGCACCGCCGCCAATGGCGTCACCGTTCAAATAGGCCAGGACAGGCACCGGGCAAAGCCGAATGCTGTCAAGCGCGGCAGCAGCCTCGTGCATCATGGAAATCGTCGCTGCTTCGTCGCGCACGTTGGCGAGATCCTTGAGATCCCCGCCTGCGGCGAAGTACCGATCGCCGGCGCCAGTGATGATCACGCAGCGAACCTCAGGGCGCGCGCCCGCAGTCGTCACGGAAGTCGCCAGTGCCGCGAGCACTGGCCGCGCCAGCGCATTGTGTTTATGAGAGCGGTTTATGGTGATCCAGACCGCTCCGGACTCAGACTCTTGCACCACCACATCGGGTGAATCGGATTGTTTTGTGACTTGCATGGCGTCCATGTTAAATTCACCATGTTTCCACCGAAAGAACTATTGTTCGAAATACGGAACATTTCACTAGCAAAGGACGCTGAAATCGTGAATACAGAAGACTTTGTTCAGAATATCGAACAAATACCTGCGGCGTCTGAGGCCCGCTTGGGCACGAAAGGGGTCGCTGTCATCGGTGTGGAACGTGTGCTCGACGTCTTTGAGGCCTTCAATAAAGTGCAGAAGCCGCTTTCCTTGACTGACCTCGCTGATATCACGGGCATCCCGAAGAGCAGTTGCCACGCCATCGTGCGCACACTTATTGCGCGCGGTTACCTGTACTCGCTGAGCACACCACGCGCGCTGTATCCGACGCGTCGCCTGTTCGACATTGCGCGCGAGATTTACGAAAAGGATCCATTCGTCGAAAGGGTGATGCCGCTGCTGGAACGCTTGCGCGACGCTTCGCGGGAAACCGTGATTCTTGGCAAGCGCCAGGGCGACGCCGTCATCTACCTCCAAGTGATGGAGAGCACGTATTCCATCCGTTATTCAGCCAAGCCTGGCGAATTCAAACCGCTGCACTGCAGTGCCATCGGCAAAGCACTATTGGGCAGCCTGAAAGAAGCTGATCTGCGCGCCCAGATTGCCGCTCTGGCCTTGCCGGCGGTCACTGGCAGTACCGTGACAGAGCCGCAGTCGCTCGCCAACGACATCCTGGCGAGCCGCAAACGCGGGTACTTTGTCAGTCAGGGCGAAAATGTCGCGGATGTCTGGGCCGTTTCCGCGTTCCTCGCTGTGAATTCGGAGACCCTTGCCGTCGCCATTGCAGGGCCGCGGCACCGTATTGAAAATAACCTCATCGAATGTGCCCAACTTGTGTCGGCCACCTGTAGCTTCATTTCGCGGAATTGGTCGCACGGATAACGAATCAATGATCAGACAAAGATGGTCATGTAAACACTCTGTCAAGCGACGAGTCTGACGCGCTCGCCGCAAACAACTCGGTGCCTCGGTTCACAAGCTAGCGACGAACCCGCCCTATACAAAACACTAACGCCGCCTCGAAGCGCCTTAACGCGCACGCGGTTTTGAACGACAGCTTTCTGATTTCCATCGTTCCACCCGAGTGACCGCTTGACTCGACTGTGGCTGACCGCATTGGGCACAAAGTTCTTCCCCGCCAGTGACAGCAGTCCGGTGACCTGATTTTTATGTCGGTTTTGCGGCTTACCAATCAGGAGTGGCGGCCTCAGGTTACGACCAGGAGCCGGTGTTGGGCTCTAGCGCCCATCAGCAGCCATTCACTGATGGGGATTCTTCAGAGCGGTCGTCCGTAAAAAATATCAGAATGTTGGCACTTGTCGCGTTGCCGCGACTTGCATGGCGTGGCTTGAAAAACGCTCTGTCAGGCGGTTGCCGCTAGCCTTCACTGATGCAAGGGCAATTCCAATTTTGAGTGAATCGACGTTGTCGCTAAGGGATAAAAACTTGACGCCTGAGTTGGCATACTTTTTTGCCACACCGGGAACCAACGCCACACCCAAACCGCTCTCCACCAGACTCACAATGGTCTGCACCTGTACCGCTTCCTGTGCAACCCTTGGAGCAAACCCTGATTGCTGGCAGCGCAGCACGGCCACGGCAAACAGGTTTGGAACCGCTGCCTGCGCGTACATGATGAAAGGCTCTGTTGCCAACTGGGACAACGGTATCGAAGCCAATTGGGCCAAGTCACTGTGAGCCGATACCGCCACGACAAATTCATCCTGTTCCAACGTTGTGAACTGGAACACACCATGGTGCAGCACTGGAAAGCGCACGAGTCCGACGTCCAGTTCGCGTGCGGCTAGCTTGTCCAAAATAGTAGCGGTTGTGGACTCTGCCAACTCAAGGTCAATCTTTGGGTAATTTTTGCGAAAACTAGGAATGATCCGCGGCAACAATGAGTAGGTTGCTGAGCCCACAAAGCCAATGCGCAGCAGCCCGCCCTCGCCGTGCAACGCGTCGGCTACTGACTGCTGGCACTGCTGGGCATGAAAAATCGCCTCTCGAGCGTCTGCCAACATGGCTCGACCCGCTGCGGTCAGCAACACGCCGGTCGACGTTCGAGAAAACAGCGCGCCGCCCATTTCTTCCTCCAATTTTCGGATCGATACCGAAAGCGGCGGCTGCGCCATATGCATCTGCTCGGCCGCCTTGTGGAAGTTCCCTGTTTCGGCTAAAGCGACGAATTGATGGATTTGTCTCAGATTCATATTGATACGAGTTTAGTATCGGTTAAACATTTTTTAATATTAGACACGATAATTTTGCGTCGGTACAGTGCACCGCATAACTTGGAGACAAATAAACATGGCAAGTTTGCCGCTAGCGGGAATCCGGGTCATTGATGCGAGCATGGTGGTCATGGGGCCGTACGCGAGCCAGTGGTTGGCCGACTTCGGTGCAGAGGTCATCAAGATTGAGTCGCCCCAAGGGGATTCCACGCGTGACACCGGTCCGCGTACGGAAAACGGCATGTCGGCCATATTTTTGGGCGTCAACCGAAACAAGAAGAGCGTCGTCATTGACCTCAAGAAAACAGATGGCCAGGCAGCGCTTCAGCAACTGATAGGCACCGCCGACGTATTCATGCACAGCATGCGGCCGCAAAAGCTGGTCGCGGTCGGGCTGGACCCCAAGCAGTTGCGCAAGAACTATCCGAAGTTGGTTTACGCTGGGTTGCATGGTTTTGAAGAAAACGGCCCTTACGGCGGCAAGCCAGCCTATGACGACATCATTCAGGGCATGTCAGGCAATGCAGCGCTGATGGCGCAGCAAACCGGCGTAGCGCGTTACTTTCCGACGATTGCGGCCGATAAGACAAGCGGTTTGGTTGCCGCGATGGCCATCATGGCGGCGTTGGTGCAACGCAACGCAACAGGAGAAGGTTCCTTTGTGGAGATTCCGATGTTTGAAACCATGGTGGCGTTCAATCTGGTCGAACACTTATACGGCGAACATTTCGATCCACCCAAGTCCGCACCGGGCTATCCGCGCGTTCTCGCTGACTGGCGTCGACCCTACCGGACATCTGACGGCCATGTTTGCATGATGCCGTATACCGACGCCCACTGGCAACGTTTCTTCTCGGCGGTCAGCGCGACCGACATGCTCAACGATCCGCGTTTCAAGGATATGGCAGGAAGAACCCTGCACATCGAGGTCCTGTACGAAATCACGGGCCGCTATGTTGCCGAAAAGAGCACCGGTTACTGGCTTGATCTATGTGATCGCCTGGAAATTCCGGCCGCCCAAATGAACGAATTGGTCGACCTGAAGAACGATCCACACTTGCAGGCCACGGGCTTTTTTAGTCACCTGGAAGACCCAAAAATGGGTGTACTTCGTTTTCCTGGTGTGCCGGTTCTGTTCAACGGGCAACGTCCACCGGTTGCGATCCCACCACGTCTAGGGGCGGACACCGAATCAGTATTGCGAGGTGCCGGCCTGTCGGCCGCTCGCATCGCCGAACTCGTTGTGTCGGGGTCCGTAGCCACAGCCGCCGAGAAGATGAATCTAGGGGAGACCATCGCATGACAAAACCAATGTCTTTATCCGAACCGACGCTGCTTGGCCAGGGTTACTTCTGGCAGGACCTGTCAGTCGGCCAGAAGTTTCGAACCATTCGTCGTACCATCACCGAAACCGATCTCGTGAATTTCATTTCCTGCACGGGAATGCTTGAAGCGATCTTCATCGAAGAAGGCTATTCGGGTGGTGCGATCAAAGGTCGCCCAGTCCCTGGTGCACTGACCTACACCTTGATCGAAGGCTTCATTTTGCAGACCATGATCCAGGGCACGGGTCTGGCCATGCTGGAGCTGACGCAGAAGATTCTCCGACCTGTGGTGGTGGGTGACACCATACATGCGGAAATCGAAGTCACCGCTGTAAGACCAACGTCTGCCAAGGGCCGGGCAGTGGTGACTTCGGACATTCAGGTTTTTAACCAGCGGAGCGAACTGGTCATGGACTACACAGCCACACGGCTACTTGCTGGTCGATGTGACTGACACGCGCATTCTTGAAAACAACTACATAACGAGAGACAAATATGAAACTTATCACACGGCGCTCTGCGCTGGCGGTGGCCATGGTTCTTTCCAGTCTGGCCGCGAGTGCAGCATTGGCAAAGGAGAATTATCCAGACAAACCCATCAAGCTGGTTCTTGCCTTTCCGCCGGGCGGCCCCACTGACTTGGTGGCGCGCGTGTTGGCGCAGAAACTCAGCGAACAAATGGGACAGTCGGTCATTGTCGACAACAAGCCGGGTGCCAACGGCAATATTGGGGCTGATTACGTGGCCAAAGCGCCGGCCGACGGATATACGGTGTTTTACAACACTTCTGCTGTAGCGCTTAGTCCGGCCCTGTACAAGAAGCTTAACTATGACATTCGAACTGACTTCGCTCCCGTGGCGCTTACTGCAGTCATACCGCTGGTGCTGGCGGTGCACCCATCGGTCCCAGTCAATAACATCCGTGAGTTCCTGGACTACGTAAAGGCCAATCCAGGAAAGCTCAGTTACGGGTCGGCCGGAAACGGCAACATAACTCACTTGGGCGCTTTTTTGCTGCTGCAAGGCCAAGGGCTCTCCGCGTCCCACATTCCATACAAAGGCAGCGCACCTGCTTTGACCGACTTGGTCGGAGGGCAAACGCAGTTCACCACAGACACCATCAACTCGGCGCTGCCTTTCATCAGGGAAAAACGACTTCGTGCACTGGCCGTGACGAGCCTGAAGCGAACCGCCGTTTTGCCCGATGTACCGACAGTTAATGAGACCGTGATGCCTGGCTTTGAAGTGGGCGCCTGGCAAGGGCTTTTGGTGCCAGCGAAAACATCACCTGAGATCGTGAAACGATTGAACACGGAAATCATGAAAGCACTGGCATCCAGTGATGTCCGGGCAAAAATGGCCCTTCAGGGCGCTGAGCCACTGGGTTCCACTCCCGCCGAATATGGAGCCTACCTTAAATCAGAAATTGAGCGCTGGGCCAAAGCCGTTAAACAGACCGGCGCCTCCCTCGAATGAGCGCAATCAGAATCGCTACAGCAAGCTGCGAGGTATAGGGCATCCAAAAACCGAAACAAGAGGATCGCCCCAAGGGGCGGAATTTTTCCCGCCTTGATCAAAAGAACCCCCAACAACTCAGGAGACAAATAAATGAAACGCAATTCAGTAGTCCAATCGATCGGTGCGACGTGGCTGGTTTTACTGTGTTCAAGCCTTATCCCAACGGGGCAGGCGCTGGCGCAGGAATTCCCGTCCAAACCCATCAAGTTCGTTGTCCCGTTTCCGCCGGGCAGTGGCACGGACACGTCGGCCCGATACTTTGGCAAAAAACTGTCAGAGGCGACGGGCCAGCCGGTCGTGGTGGAAAACAGGTCCGGCGCCAATGGATTTGTCGCCGTGCGTGCAGTCTTGTCGGCACCTGCCGATGGCTATACCGTGTTTGTGGGCAGCAATTCCACGCTGGCGGTCAATACCGCACTGTTCAAGTCGTTGCCATACGATCCAGTGGCGGACCTTGCACCGTTGACCATGATGATGCGGGCCCCAGCCCTGCTAATCGTGCCGTCATCCTCGAATTACAAATCAATGGCAGACTTGATTGCTGCGGCCAAGTCTCAACCCGACAAACTCGACTATGGCGCCGGCTCGGCCGGCTACCAGTTGATGGGGGAATTGTTTAACGACATGGCCAAGGTGCAGACACACCACGTCCCCTACAAGGGTGCCGCGGAGGCGATCACAGCCGTGGTTTCGGGTAATGTTTCGATGGCCTTTGCCGACGTTACGGGTGCCTATGGATTGGTCAAGGGCGGCAAGTTGCGCGCACTCGCCGTGGCATCGGATCACCGCGTCCCGGCGCTGCCTGCAGTGCCGACCGCAACTGAAGCTGGGCTTCCGGAATTTACCGCCTACACCTGGGTAGCGGCCATGGTGTCGGCAAAAACGCCCAAGGCCGAAACGGAAAAGCTTGCAGCGCTGCTATCTAAGATTGAGGCCTTGCCTGAAACACGTGAGTTTTACGAGCGCCTGGGCGCTGAGGTGATGCGCGGTGGCCCGGATGAAATGCGGGCGTTCCAGAATTTGGAAATTCAACTTTGGAAACGCATCGCCACCAAAGCCAAGGTTGAGCAACAGTAAATCACGAGAATCAAATGCCAAAGCTATCCAGGGCTGCCCTGTCACACATTCGCGTTCTAGATCTGTCGCGGGTTCTCGCTGGCCCATGGGCTGGTCAGACACTCGGCGACCTAGGGGCTGATGTCATCAAGGTGGAGCGCCCTGGCACTGGCGATGACACCCGTCTGTGGGGTCCGCCCTACCTGAAAGACGCCCAAGGTCAAACCACATCCGATTCGGCCTACTACCTGTGCACAAACCGCAACAAGAAGTCGGTCACCGTCGACTTTACCCAGCCTGAGGGGCAGGCTCTGGTGCGTGAGTTGGCAAAAGCCTGCGACGTTGTCATTGAAAATTTCAAGACCGGGAGCCTTAAACAGTATGGTCTCGACTATGCCTCGCTGCAGGCGATCAACCCACGGATTGTTTACTGCTCCATCACAGGCTTTGGCCAGACGGGGCCCTATGCTCACCGCGCCGGCTATGACTTCCTTATCCAGGGTATGGGCGGTCTAATGAGCATCACGGGCCAGCCTGATGGAGAAGAAGGTGCCGGACCGGTCAAGGTGGGCGTTGCGATGACCGACATCATGACCGGCCTGTATGCGTCGACGTCCATTCTGGCTGCACTTGCGTCGCGAGAAGTGAGCGGTACGGGTCAGCACATCGACCTAGCCCTGCTTGATGTACAGGTTGCATGCTTGGCCAACCAGAGCATGAACTACCTTTATAGCGGGAACTCACCCAAACGAATGGGTAATGCGCATCCCAACACCGTGCCGTATCAGGACTTTCCAACCGCTGACGGCCACATGATTCTGGCCATTGGCAACGATGGGCAATTTGCCAAGTTCTGCTCCGCGGCCGAGAACGCGCAATGGGCGCAAGATCCACGTTTTCGGACCAATTCGGCGCGCGTCGCGCATCGCTCGGAATTAATTCCATTGATGCGTCAGGTGACGCTCAACCGAACCACAGCCGACTGGATCGCCTTGCTGGAAAACGAGGGGGTACCCTGCGGCCCGATCAACACCATTGCCGATGTGTTTGCAGATCCGCAGGTTCAGGCACGCGGCATGCGCATTGCAATGACACATCAGGTGGCCGGCGACATTCCGTTGGTCGCCAGTCCGATCCGACTTTCTGACACGCCGGTCCAATACCGGACAGCGCCGCCCCAACTTGGACAGGACACCCGTCAGGTGCTGAGTGAAGTGCTGGGGCTATCTCAAGGAGCGATTGATGATTTGGAAAAACAGGGGGTGCTTGGATGAGCGCGCTTAATTCACTTACGCTGACCACGATTCCTGCCGAGGACGAGGCTTTGCGAGCGCCAGTACGGGAGTTTCTGACCCGCGCAATGCGTGACGTGCCGGCACGGATACGCGCCAAGTCCTGGGCAGGCTACGATACAAAATTCAGTCGTGAGTTGGGCCGCCAGGGCTGGCTCGGCATCACGCTGCCAACAGAATACGGCGGCGGTGGACGGAGCCCATTCGCCCGGTATGTTCTGGTTGAAGAGTTTCTCAACTTTGGCGCACCAGTGGGGTCACATTGGATTGCGGATCGGCAAAGCGGTCCGCTGATCCTCAAGTACGGCACAGAAGCTCAAAAGAAGTTATATCTACCGCCAATTTGCCGGGGCGAATCATTTTTCTGCATTGGCATGAGTGAGCCCAATTCCGGCTCTGATTTGGCCAGTGTCAAGTCTCGCGCTGTCAAAACTGAAAGTGGCTGGGCGCTCAATGGACAGAAGATCTGGACGACTAACGCCCAGGCGTGCCAGTTCATGATTGCACTGGTTCGTACCTCGGGTGAGGCAGCAGACCGCCAGAAAGGACTTTCTCAGGTGATCGTGGACCTGTCATTGTCGGGGGTGACAGTGCGCCCAATCACGGACCTATCAGGCGATGATCACTTTTGCGAAGTATTTTTTGACAATGTTCAGCTTGCCGAAGACGCCCTGATCGGGGAAGAGGGCAAAGGCTGGGAGCAGGTTACGGCAGAGCTTGCGTTTGAACGCAGCGGACCGGAGCGTCTGTATTCCAGTATCGTCTTATTCGACCAATGGCTCGACTTCATTCGAACTGAAGCCGGGCGGACACCCGATTCGTTACGGCTGGCAGGCAAGATATTCGGGCAGTTGGCGCCTTTGCGCGCCATGTCCATCGCGGTGACCGAAAAGCTGGCTAATGGTGAGAGTCCGATTATCGAGGCGGCGTTAGTCAAGGATTTGGGTACCGGGGTTGAACAGATGATCCCCGCAACTATCGCTGATGACTTGTTCTCGCGCGCGGTGCAAAACGCTCCGCTGGAATTGCTGCAGACGTTGAATTTTGTAACCCAAGTTGCGCCATCCTATTCGCTGCGCGGGGGTACTCGTGACATTCTGCGCGGCATGATCGCGCGCGGGCTCGGTCTGCGTTAAAAGGAGACTCGGATGGATGATTTATTTGCTGATGCGGTTCGCCAATTGCTGGTGGACCAGTGCACCACCCAAGTGGTGCGTCAAATCGAAGCCGGCCAGTCGTGTCAGCCGCTGTGGCAGTTCATCGAGAACGCGGGCTTTGCGGATGCGCTGGTGAGCGAAGATTGCGGCGGCGCTGGCCTGACTCTACCGGAGCTCTATCCGGTACTGGAGTTGTGCGGAGCCTATGCTTTGCCGGTGCCATTGGCCGAAACTATGCTCGCACGCGCTTTTCTGGCGCAAGCGGGAGTGGTTATTCCCCCTGGCAGCATCACTTTTGGGGTGGCGGAAACAGAGCCGGGCGGGCGCGTAGTCTGCGATACCGTACGCAATGGGCGGGTGGCTGATTGGGTTATGGTTTCGCAAGAGCCGCATAGCCTGCTCCTTCCTGCCAAGGAAGCGCAGATGTCAGAGGCCGGGTTCTGCCTTGATGCGACGATGGAATGGTCCGCCGACACCAGAGAAGGTCTGCGGGTGGACTGCACACACGATGTGCGGACAGTCCAGGCCTGCATTTATGCAGCGCAACTTGCTGGGGCGCTGATGACCGTGTTCTCCCGCACCCTACAGTATGCGAACGACCGTAACCAATTCGGCCGGCCGATTGGCAAGTTTCAGGCAATCCAGCATCAACTCAGCGTGATCTCGGAGCATGCATTCGCAGCGCGGATGGCGGCGCAGATTGGCTGTCATTCTGCTAGTGCCACGCCGGAGCGCCTGCGGGTAGCTGTGGCCAAGGCCCGTACCAGTGAGGCGGCGTTGGAGGTGGCAGCGTTGAGTCATTCCATTCATGGAGCAATCGGTTTCACCGCAGAGTTTGACCTGCAACTCTTTACGCGACGCCTTCACCTTTGGCGACAGGCTGGTGGTTCAGAGTCCTATTGGCACGACGTGCTGGGAGACGAACTGGTGGACCGCTACAGCGGCCGGGTGCTCGACGTGATCCGAGCTACCACAGACATTGATTAGAGCAAGGGACCCCATGACTACTTTTTTGAAATCAGAGCGTGATGGCGCCATTCTCACTTTGACCATGAACCAGCCTGCGACGCGCAATGCGCTCACGGGTAATAGTGCGGTGGATGAGTTTGTGCAGGCCTGCGCGGCGATCGCCACGGACCGTAGCGTTCGCGTTGTTATTCTTGCGGCCGAGGGGCCAGTGTTCAGTTCTGGTGGCAACGTCAAGGACATGCAGCGATTCTTTACTCAGGACTTATCGCCTGAGATGATCCGCGAGGAATATCGCAATGGCATTCAGCGGCTACCGAAGGCGCTGTTCAATTTGGACGTTCCGGTAATAGCTGCGGTTAATGGTCCGGCTATTGGTGCCGGGCTGGACCTGGCTTGCATGTGCGACATCCGAATTGCCTCCGACAAGGCCACGTTTGCGGAGAGTTTTGTCAAGGTCGGCATTGTTCCTGGTGACGGTGGCGCCTGGTTGTTGCCGCGTGTCGTGGGCATGTCCAGAGCCGCAGAGATGGCCTTCACCGGTGAGGGCATCTCTGCTCAGGAGGCCCTGGCCTGCGGTCTTGTGTCGCGCGTCGTTGCCCCGGAATCCTTGATGGAAGAGGCTCGTTTGCTGGCCCAAAAAATTGCGGCAAACCCCGGGGGCGTTCTGCGCATGACCAAACGCCTGTTGCGTGAGGGTCAGAGCAGCAGCTTGGAATCGCTGCTCGAGATTTCGGCCGGCTTTCAAGCGATTGCGCACAAGACGGCGGCGCACAAGGAGGCCGTCATGGCATTCGTGGAAAAGCGGGTTCCAAAGTTTTCAGACTGAACCTTGCACACGATGCGGGTGACGTCCCTGTGCTCCAGAAGTGTTGTGGGTTGCCATCCTTTTGAGTTGCCAATGCGGCAGTGAACGGTCGCTTACGGCCAGACGAAGTCATTCATCTGTGACAGCGCTCGGTTCCCTGAGTCGAAAAGCAACTTGCTTCCTACTGGTTGCGGGTTTCGGCATGATTGGCAGATCACCAATGATGACGCGATCATGCTGCGTGGGGTGGTGCCAATTGCACGACCGATTTGCGGCGACACGTGCATACAAAACTTGATCT
>Ga0066798_10000937_pt1 | contig 13310 bp, 12 predicted proteins | sample PersoiDNA2013203_FD_70961 | JGI IMG/M metagenome (GOLD analysis project Ga0066798, IMG submission 70961) | Permafrost soil microbial communities from the Arctic, to analyse light accelerated degradation of dissolved organic matter (DOM) -... | ecosystem: Environmental > Terrestrial > Soil >...
CTGGGTGACGCCAGTAGAGCGTATGATCAGGCTTTCTGAGCAAATCACGGTGCTGGATTGCTAGTGATTAATTAGCAAAATTTCTTGTTAAAACAGGCGCTTTTAGCACCTGTTTTTTTATTTAATGTTGGTTTTTTGTGCATTCTTGAATTCTTAACTAAAACATCACAGATGTTTCATATTTAAAATCAAGAATCTCATCATGAATACTCACCACACGTATGATCATGCTCAGTCTGATTGCCAATTCACGCACTATATGGCCTTAGTCACGGAAACCTGGCCACCAGAGATCAATGGCGTTGCCATGACCTTGCAGCGGTTGATACATGGCATGCTGGCCAAAGGCTGGCAGGTACAGGTAGTCAGACCAAGGCAAAAGAGTGATGGTCGTAAATCTGATGTGCATATTGAACCGCAGCATGGTATTCGACATGTGCTGGTACCTGGCTTGCCGATTCCTGGTTATAAGGGCTTGCGTTTTGGCATGCCGATGTTGGCGAAGCTGCGTGAGCAATGGAAGAAAAACAGGCCAGATGTTGTGCATATCGCCACAGAAGGTCCGCTCGGCTGGGCAGCGCTTAAAGTGGCGAAAAACCTGGACATACCAGTCACCAGCAGTTTTCATACGAATTTTCATAGTTACTGTAACTATTACCGCATGGGCTGGCTGCGTGGCATGGTGATGCGCCATTTGCGCGTGTTTCATAATCAATCCAGCCTGACTATGGTGCCTAATGCCATATTGAGGGATATGTTGCTGGAGGAAAACTACCGAAATGTAGTCGTGCTTGGGCGCGGGGTGGATAGTGGTTTGTTCTCCGCGCATAGACGTAGTGCCGCATTAAGAGCTGCATGGGGTGTTGAAGAAGATGGCCTGGCAGTGATCTATGTTGGCCGCATGGCAGCGGAAAAGAGCCTGCATGTGGTAGTGAAAGCCTTCACCGCCATACAGCAAAACAATCCAAAAGCCCGCATGGTCTGGGTTGGAGATGGCCCCGCGTTGAAGAAGTTACTTAAACAACATCCTGACCACATATTCTGCGGCGCGCGATTGGGCGAGTCGCTGGCTGAGCATTATGCCTCTGGTGATTTATTCCTGTTCCCTAGCATGACAGAGACCTTTGGTAATGTGGTGACAGAGGCCATGGCAAGTGGCTTGGCGGTGGTTGCTTACGATTATGCGGCGGCTGAGATTTTCATTAAGCATCAGCAAAATGGTTTGATCGTACCGTTTGGCGATCAAGCTGCTTTTATCCAGGCCGCAATTGATATTGTTAAGGATATGCCGCAATTGAAAAAGCTGGGCCAATCTGCGCATCTGGCCGTGGCAGATTACTCATGGGATAAAATCTTTAGCCATTTTGATAGCTATCTTAAGCATGCTGTTGTGCAGAAGTCGGCTATTGAGTCTGTTGAGTTAATCGCAGAAGAAGTTTAATTCAAGCTAAACGGGGCAACATTACCTGTTTGGTTTTACGGTAAAATCCAGCTATGGATATCTACCAACTCGCAAAACCGCTGCTGTTCAGACTAGATGCCGAAAAGGCACATGACCTCACCTTAAAATCTCTCAGACTCGCCGAAAAATCAGGCCTATTGGCTTTATTAGCCAATCCCCCAGCTTGTCAGCCAAGAACCTTGATGGGCATTACTTTCCCTAATCCAGTAGGTTTAGCCGCTGGGCTGGATAAAAACGCGGCTTATATTGATGGGCTGGCCGCATTGGGTTTTGGTTTTATTGAAGTCGGTACTGTCACACCACGTCCGCAGCCAGGAAACCCCAAGCCCAGGTTGTTCCGGGTGACTGAAGCAGACGGGATTATCAATCGTTTTGGCTTTAACAATGCTGGCGTAGATGCCCTGCTTGAAATGGTGCAAACCGCAAAATTTAGAGGTGTGCTCGGTATCAATATAGGCAAGAACTTTGATACGCCTAACGAACGTGCTGTGGATGACTATCTGCACTGCATGGAAAAAATCTATGCGTATGCGACTTATATCACCGTCAATATATCTTCACCCAACACCAAAAATTTACGCCAGCTACAGGAAAAAGACGCTTTATCTGCGCTACTTGGCACGCTCAAGCAGGCGCAGTTGCGACTCGCTGAGCTACATGGGCGTTATGTACCCATTGCCCTGAAAATCGCACCAGATTTAGAACCTGAGCAAGTGAAAGAAATTGCTGATCTATTAATGACGCATCAGATTGATGGTGTGATCGCCACTAATACGACGCTTGCTCGCGATGCTGTCTCTGGCTTTAAAAACGCCGAAGAAACAGGTGGGTTATCAGGCGCACCAGTACGGGATAAATCAACATGGGTGATCAAGCAGCTTGCCCAGCACCTGCAAGGCCGGATACCGATTATCGGTGTGGGCGGCATACTCAGTGGGCAAGATGCGCTGGATAAAATCAAGGCTGGTGCTAGCCTTGTTCAGGTCTATAGCGGACTGATCTATCGCGGTACAGGGCTTGTCAGTGAGATTTGCTATCGTCTTGGCTGATTAATCGCGCTATATTAAGCTTGCGCTATATCAGTCACGCAGGCTGATAATCGGCCATCCCTGCGTTTTCGCATACGCTTCCAATATTGGGTCAGGGTTCACCGCAATTGGTTTATCCACCAGCTTCATCAGCGGTAAGTCGTTGTGTGAATCGCTGTAAAACCAGGTCGTGTCAAAATCAGCCAGCGTTTTACCTTGTTCTGCCAGCCAGGCATTCAGTCGCGTGACTTTGCCTTCCTGAAAGCTGGGAATGCCACTAGCTTTGCCTGTGAATTTTCCGTCAATTTCTTCTGGCGTAGTGCCAATCAGATGGTCAATGCCGAAAGCCGCAGCGATGGGCTCGGTGACAAAGCTGTTGGTAGCGGTGATGATCATAAGCAGATCACCGTTTTGGCGGTGCTTTTCCACCAGCGCTTTGGCTTTGTCAGTCATCATCGGTAGAATCTTTTTCTGCATGTATTGCGCATGCCAGGCATCCAACTGTTCACGTGTATGCAGGCTTAATACCTTGAGCTGGAATTCCAGGAAGGCGTAGATGTCAAGTTTGCCGTCCTTGTAATCCTGATAAAACTGATCATTGACTGTTTGCTGGATTTCTCGATCTAGTATGCCGATTTCTATGAGGAACTGCCCCCACTGGTAATCGCTGTCACCGGCCAGTAAGGTGTTGTCTAAGTCAAATAATGCAAGCTGCAAAATACTCTCCGAAATTTAAAATATTGAATTCGATTTAATGCTATGCGAACCTAAAGTGGATGTTTACGGTCATTTTAACTATGAACTTCCCTGATGGATTACTTCCTGAATTTTTATTATGGGCAGCCAATATATTGGTGGTGTTCATTATTTATCTCGCGGTCAAAACAGCCGACTGGCGATTGCTGAGAAACGAGGGATGGCAGAGTCTGTTTTTGGGCACATCAGCTACACTTATGCTGTTGTGGAGCATTAAGGCGGGTATTAAACCCGCACTGGATTTCCACATTTTAGGTGCAACCTTGCTGGGCTTGATGTTCGGTTGGCAATTTGCTTTGATGGCTTTATCTCTGGTGTTGCTTGGTATCACTGCTTTTGGCATGGCAGGTTGGCAATCTCTAGGCCTTAATTTTATGCTCATGGGTATTATCCCCGTACTATTCAGTTATAACTTTTTCCGCTGGGTAGAGCGTAAACTGCCCAACCATTTTTTTATTTATGTGTATGTTGCCAGTTTTGCTTCGGCCGCCCTGGCAATCACGCTGTGTGGAGTCGCCGCGATATTGGTACTTAGTCTGGGTGGCGTTTATACCGGCCATTATTTGATAGAAAATTATTTGCCATACTTCATCTTGATGGCATGGTCTGAAGCCTTACTCACTGGCATGGCGGTGACCATGATGGCGGTTTACAGGCCAGTATGGCTGGTCACATTTAGCGATAAACGCTACTTGAATAATGAAGATGATAATAAAGATTGAGCCTTTTCGTGACTACGAGTAATTAAGTCAGTGAGCAATTAACTAAGTCATCCATAAAACTTTAAATTACCTTCATTCTGGCGCAGGCCAGAATCTAGACAAACTGCCAAGATTTAGATATTTGCAATTATCGCAATCGCAAAAATTGAACCTTGCCTAGATTGTGGTCTACGCCAGAATGAACAATTGTATTAACTGATTTCTATACAAGTTGGGGGTGCGCACGCTCTTTGGTATGAAGCTTGTTCAATCCGTTGAGATAAGCCTTGGCAGAGGCAATCACAATGTCAGTATCAGCGCCCTGGCCATTCACAATACGTCCACCTTTGGATAAACGTACCGTCACTTCGCCTTGCGCATCCGTGCCGCTGGTGATGTTATTCACAGAATACAACAGTAACTCTGTGCCGCTAGCCACAATGTTTTCAATGGCCTTGAATGAAGCATCCACCGGGCCACCGCCGTCGGATTCGGCCCGCTTTTCAATGCCGTTATCCAAAATGGTAATGATGGCATGCGGTGTTTCGCCAGTCTGTGAGCAGACTTGCAAATAAGCGAGTTTGTAATTTTCGGTCGCTTCATTCAAGACTTCATCGCTGACCAAGGCTTGCAAGTCTTCATCAAAAATTTCAGATTTTTTATCAGCTAAAGTCTTGAATCTTGCAAACGCCGCATTCAACGCGTCTTCACTATCCAAAGTAATACCGATTTCAGTTAAACGTGTGCGGAAAGCATTACGACCCGATAATTTGCCCAAAGTAAGTTTGTTCGCACCCCAACCCACATCTTCTGCGCGCATGATTTCATAAGTCTCGCGGTGTTTAAGCACGCCATCTTGATGAATGCCGGACTCATGCGAGAAAGCATTGGCCCCAACAATGGCTTTATTGGGCTGTACTGGGTAGCCAGTAATGCTGGACACGAGCTTTGATGTAGCCACAATCTGCGTGGTATCAATGCTAGTTTCGAGTTGAAAAATATCGCGGCGAGTTTTTACCGCCATGACGATTTCTTCCAAGCTGGCGTTGCCAGCGCGTTCGCCCAAGCCATTGATAGTGCATTCAACCTGGCGCGCCCCACCTACCACTGCGGCAAGGCTGTTGGCAACTGCCATGCCGAGATCGTTATGGCAGTGCGTGGCCCATACCACTTTATCCGAGTTTGGCACGCGCGCAATCAATTGTTGCATACGCTCACCCCATTGGGCTGGTAATGAGTAGCCTACCGTGTCCGGCACGTTTAATGTGGTAGCGCCTGCCTTAATCACTGCATCGTAAATACGGACGAGAAAATCCATATCAGAACGTACGGCATCTTCTGCTGAAAACTCAACATCTGTTGTATATTCCAAAGCCCATTTGACAGCTTGTACTGCGCGCTCTAAGACCTGATCTGGCGTCATCCTCAACTTATTTTCCATATGGATGGGCGAGGTGGCAATAAAGGTGTGGATGCGCCCTTTTTTTGCTGGCTTGATGGCTTCACCGGCACGGCGAATATCATTTTCATTGGCGCGTGCGAGTGAGCAGACGGTTGAGTTTGTAATGACTTCAGCAATCGCATGGATCGCATCAAAATCCCCAGGACTCGCGGCTGCAAAGCCAGCCTCAATGACATTCACGCCTAATTTTTCAAGCTGGCGGGCAATGCGAATTTTTTCTTCTTTAGTCATTGCTGCCCCTGGGCTCTGTTCGCCATCGCGCAAGGTGGTATCAAAAATGATTAATTGCTGGTTTTTGGTTGCGGTGTTCATTTTATTTTTTCCTAAATTCTGCCTTAGGATTGTATGTCAGACATACACATTTTCCGTAGGGCTTTGTTCGGCATGCTTAATTTTAAAGCATACATTTACTCGTCATAAGCTTTTATGACGAACATGAGGTACTGCTAGATTTGTGTAGGGAATATTTAGCGCGCGCAGCGCAGCAGCAAAGCAGCCAATAGCAGGCTGGTCTGTGAGGTTGAAGCTGAAATGGTGTGTTTTGTACACATAAGCTATGAATATAATATTTTTTATCTTGCTACGCAAGTCCGGACAAGTCCTAGCAAGATAAAATCATGAATTTGCGTAGCGTTAATTTCTTACTGAACAGGCGCAGACTTCTTGCTCAATCGGCTTATTGCCCATAGCACATAGGCAGATAATCCGTAGGCAACTGAGACCATAAACAGGACTTCAGGTGGGCTGTATGAAATCAACACAAATCCAAGCACGATAAGTAGGATCACCACAAAAGGCACGCTACTGCGCAAATTGATGTCCTTGCCACTGTAATAGCGCAAGTCGCTCACCATGGAAAGCCCGGCGAACACTGTAATGCCCCAGGCCAGCCATTTCATTTTGATCCAACCAAAGAATACTTCATCGCCTACGATACCATTATCAAAAGATACCCAGACCAAGCCCGCCAATAAGGCTGCGGCAGCGGGGCTGGGCAAGCCCTGAAAGTAGCGTTTATCACTTTCGTCCAATTTGGTGTTGAATCTTGCTAGCCTTAGCGCAGCGCATGCGCAGTAGATAAATGCTGCAATCCAGCCCAATTTACCCATGGGTTTAAGTGCCCACACATAGAGTATCAATGCTGGTGCAACGCCAAATGAAACCATGTCGGACAGGCTGTCATATTCAGCACCGAATGCGCTTTGCGTGTTAGTCAAGCGCGCCACGCGACCATCCAGGCCATCCATCACCATCGCGATGAAGATAGCAACGGCCGAGCGTTCAAACTCCCCACTCATGGCTTGTACAATGGCATAAAACCCTGCAAATAGGGCGGCTGTAGTAAACAGGTTGGGGAGCAAGTAAATGCTGCGCTCGCGCAAGCCAGATTGAATCAGCGGTTTTTTGCGGCGCGGGCGAGGGGTGGCTTCAGCCATATTGTAAAGTCTCTTTGTGAAGATGTTTTGCGTAGCGATGTTTGCACAGATCTTTTTGCTAAGTATCTTTTGCTTAGTATCTTAGTATATCAAAGCCAGATCAATTGACTATGGTAGTATCGCGGCTTAATTTTTAGTCTCGATTTTTTAAAAAAAGGGCGCCACTTATTATTCTGAATTAAGCCGCGCTTTAATAATTAACTTTAACACGTATGAAATTTAATCTGATTAAACAAGATGGTGCCGCCAGACGCGGCACTCTGAGCCTGGCGCATGGTGATGTGCAGACGCCAGCCTTTATGCCAGTCGGTACTTACGGCTCGGTGAAGTCACTTTCGCCTCTAGAAGTCAAAGAAATCGGTGCGCACATCCTGCTTGGTAATACCTTCCATCTGTGGTTGCGACCAGGGTTGGATGTGATTGAGGCGCACGGCGGCCTGCATCAGTTTATGGCCTGGGATGGCCCAATATTGACTGACTCTGGCGGATTTCAGGTGTGGAGCTTGGGCGCGTTACGTAAAATTAGTGAGGAAGGTGTCAAGTTTCGTTCGCCTATCAATGGCGATAGCTGTTTTCTCACGCCTGAAGAATCCATGCGGATCCAGCGGGTGTTGAACTCTGACATTGTGATGGTATTTGATGAATGCACGCCATACCCTGCCACGCATCAAGAAGCCAATGACTCCATGCAGCTCAGCTTGCGCTGGGCCAAGCGCAGTAAGGCAGCACATGCAGGTAATGCCAACGCTTTGTTCGGCATTATCCAGGGCGGGATGCATGAAGATTTACGTAATGAATCGCTCGCCAGTCTTGAAGATATTGGGTTTGATGGTTACGCCATTGGTGGCTTGTCGGTAGGCGAGCCTAAAGAAGATATGTTGCGTATTCTTACCCATACTGCACCACAAATGCCTGAAAATAAGCCACGTTACCTGATGGGCGTGGGTACACCAGAAGATTTGGTGGCTGCTGTTGCCCAAGGTATAGATATGTTTGATTGTGTGATGCCAACGCGCAATGCACGAAATGGCTGGTTATTCACACGGCACGGCGACATCAAGCTAAAAAATGCACGCTACAAAACAGATACCAGTCCGCTGGATGCTGAATGCACTTGTTATACCTGTCGTAATTTCAGCCGCGCATACTTGCATCATCTGCACAGGCTGGGCGAAATATTAGGCTCACGCCTGAATACCATCCACAATTTGCACTATTACCAAGAACTCATGGCGGGTATGCGCAAGGCGATTGAAGAAGATAATTTTGCCCGTTTTACCCAGGAATTCGCTACAAATCGAGCAATTCACGTTAAGGCTTAGTAGTGTATGGGCAGTCTATGCTAAAATTTTTCGTTTTACTTAAGCTCACAATTTTATGTGGTCTATTTAGCTTTAATCATTAACTTATCACCAACTTATGCAATATCAGTCATAGAAAAGGTCTCTCATGTTTATCAGTAACGCATATGCAGCCACAGGCGGCGCTCCAGAATACACCCAATTCATATTCCCTCTTGCCATTGTCGTATTGTTTTATTTCATGCTGATTCGTCCACAGATGAAGCAGGCAAAAGAGCAGCGCAAAATGATAGAAGCCTTGCAAAAGGGTGATGAAGTGGCTACATCAGGCGGCATCATCGGTACAGTAAGCAAAGTTAGCGATAATTTCGTCGCCATTGAAATCGCGTCTGGCGTCATTATCAACGTACAAAAACCGACTATTCAGACTTTGCTGCCTAAAGGCACCATTAAGTCTCTCTAGTCAGTTGCTTTAGACCATCAATCAATTCCCATCTTTTGACTCATCATTCGCGAGCCGCATCATGAACCGCTATCCATTATGGAAAAACCTGCTAGTGATATTTGCTTTGGTATTTGGCCTGGTGTATTCCTTGCCCAATATCTTTGGTGAATCGCCAGCAGTTCAAATCTCATCCAATAAAAACACGGTCAAAATTGAGCCCGCACTGCTGGATCAGGTAGAGAATGCTTTAAAAGCACAAAATATCAAATTTGACCACCTGACCTTGGATCCAAGCGGTATCAAGGTGCGCTTTGATGATACGGATACCCAGCTTAAAGCCAAAGATGTGCTGCAAAAGAGTTTGGGCGATGATTACACGGTCGCACTTAATCTGTTGACGCGTTCCCCATCATGGCTGGCCAGCATAGGTGCATTGCCTATGTATCTTGGTCTGGATTTGCGTGGCGGTGTGCATTTCTTGCTGCAAGTGGATATGAAAGCCGCGCTGGATAAAGCTACTGATCGTTATGTGGGCGATTTCCGGTCATCCTTGCGTAATGAGCGCGTTGCTTATCTTGGTATTTCACGTGAAGGTCAGGCTGTGCAGATTCGTTTCAGTCAGTCTGCTGAACTTGAAAAAGCCAGAACGATTATCGCCAAGGAGTCTCCTGATTTAACGCTTAGAGACAGCGATACTGGCACTGAAAAATTATTAATTGCCACGCTAAATCCCCAAGCGCAAAAGCGTATTCAGGATTTTGCGTTAAAACAAAACATTCAAACGCTGCATAACCGTATTAACGAGTTGGGCGTTGCTGAGCCGATTATCCAGCAACAAGGTACAGATCGTGTGGTAGTGCAGTTGCCTGGCGTGCAGGACACCGCTAAAGCCAAAGAGATTCTTGGTCGCACGGCCACGCTTGAGATTCGCCTGGTGGATGAAGAAAAAAGTGATTTCAGTACACTGGAGGCCGCCAGTAAAGGCCAGGTGCCTTTTGGTGACGAATATTTTGTAGGCCGTAATGGGCAGCCAATTTTAGTCAAAAAGAGTGTGGTGCTAACAGGTGAATATATTACTGATGCTGGCCCAGGCATGGATCAGCAGAATGGTGAATCTGTTGTGCATGTGACACTTGATGGTCGTGGCGCACGTATTTTCAAGCAGGTCACCAAAGATAACGTGGGCAAGCGCATGGCGATTCTGCTGGTGGAAAAAGGCAAGGCTGAAGTGATTACTGCCCCAGTGATTCGTGAGGAAATCGGCGGCGGTCGCGTGCAAATCTCAGGCATGGCCAGCGTACAAGAGGCTACAGATGTTTCCTTGCTGTTAAGGGCTGGTGCGCTGGCTGCACCTATGGAGATTATTGAAGAGCGCACCGTTGGCCCAAGCATGGGCGAAGAAAATATCAAGCGCGGTGTGCATTCTACCTTGTGGGGTTTCCTTGCAATTGCCGTATTCATGGCTATTTACTATATGGCTTTCGGCGTAGTCTCGGTGCTGGCCTTGGCAATTAACCTGTTGTTCTTGTTGGCACTGCTTTCCATCCTACAGGCCACTTTAACCTTGCCAGGCCTTGCCGCGATTGCGCTCACCCTAGGTATGGCGATTGATGCCAACGTGCTGATTAACGAGCGTATCCGCGAAGAGTTACGCAATGGTAATACGCCGCAGGCCTCTATTCATGCTGGCTATGACCGTGCGTTCGATACCATTTTGGACTCAAACGTGACGACGTTTATTGTGGGCTTGATGCTGTTCAGTTTTGGCTCAGGCCCAATCAAGGGTTTTGCCGTGGTGCACATGTTGGGGATTTTGACTTCCATGTTTAGTGCCGTAGTGGTATCTAGAGCTATTGTTAATCTGATTTACGGCTACCGCCGCAAAATCACGAAGCTTGCAATTGGTTAATTGATCAAGCCAGCCTTATTTGGATTGATGCCTTACTAAAATAAACGAGATGAATTAAAGATTATGGAAATTTTCAAGATCAAAAAAGATATTCCCTTCATGAGTTATGGCCGCTTAACAACGTCAATCTCACTGCTTACTTTTATTCTGGCGATATTTTTTCTGGCGCATCGCGGCTTGAATCTGGGGGTGGATTTCACTGGTGGCACCATCATCGAAGTGAGCTATCCAGAAACGGCTGATTTGGGCAAGATTCGTGCAGTGGTCGATACCTTGGGTCACAAAGAAGCTACCGTGCAGAATTTTGGTAGCAGCCATGATGTGCTGATTCGCCTGCCATTAAAAGAGGGCGTTACTAAGGCTCAATTGTCAGAGCAGGTATTGGCAGCATTGACTGAGAAAACGCCAGGCGTAGAAATGCGGCGAGTGGAACTGGTGGGTTCGCAAGTTGGGCAAGAGCTTTATGAAAATGGGGCATTGGCCTTGCTCTTAGTTTCAGTGGGTATTGTTGCTTACCTGGCTTTACGTTTCGAGTGGCGTTTTGCCGTCGCCGCGATTGTCGCCAATATGCATGATGTAGTGATCATTCTTGGCTTTTTCGCATTCTTCCAGTGGGAATTTAACTTGACTGTGCTCGCGGCAATTCTTGCTGTCCTGGGTTATTCAGTGAATGAGTCTGTGGTGGTGTTTGACCGTGTGCGTGAAAACTTCCGCAAGATGCGCAAGGCTAGCGTGCCAGATGTGATTAATAATGCAATTACCGCCACCATGTCGCGTACCGTGATTACCCACGCCATGACGCAAACCATGGTTTGTTCCATGTTATTGTTTGGTGGCGAAGTGTTACATAATTTTGCCTTGGCGCTGACGATTGGTATTCTGTTCGGCATCTATTCTTCAGTGTTGGTGGCCAGCCCAGTCGCCATGTGGCTAGGCGTTTCACGCGCAAACCTGGTGGGAAGTACTGAAAAGAAATCCGACGTAGAAGCAATGCCTTGACACGATTACCGCCAGGCGCGGTAAACTAGTGTCATCCCATTACATTCAAAACCTTTTTGGACCTTATCTCTCTGCCCAGGCAGTTTGGCATACTCGCCATTCTGCTCATGATTTCTGGCCTGTTTTCAATCGCTGAAACCAGTTTGATGTCGCTTAATCGTTACCGCCTGCGTAAGCTGGTGGATGATGGGCATCAAGGCGCACGCTTAGCTGCAAAATTACTCAATAAAACGGATAAATTGCTAGGCGTCATTCTGCTTGGTAATAATTTTGCTAATGCATGCTCAGTAACTCTGGTCGCAGTCATAAGTGTTGAGTTGTATGGCGAAGATAAGTCTGCTTTGATGGTCGGCACTATTCTCATTACAGTAGCGATGCTCATTTTTAGCGAAATGTTGCCTCGAGTATTCGCTGCACGTTTCCCCGAAAAATTAGCTTTTGCCAGCAGTTATGTGCTGACGCCATTGCTCAAGCTGCTTTATCCTATCGTCTGGCTAATCAATGCATTGGTCAACCTGATTGCGCGGCTATTGGGTATCACAGTCAATCTTACTGAAAATGGCCATGCGCTTTCTATGGATGAATTACGCCATATCGTGCTGGATGCTGGCAGCTATATTCCTAAAAAACACCGTGCCATCCTGTTGAATCTTTTTGACCTTGAGAAGAGTACGGTGGATGACGTGATGACGGCCCACACCAGTATTGAAGTGATTGATTTTGATGAGCCGATTGACGAAATCATCAAGCAATTATCATCCAGTCAACACACACGTCTGCCAGTAAGGCTTGGGGCGAATGAGGAAATTATCGGCATATTGCATATACGCAAAGTCATGAACCATTTGCGTGATGGAGAACTCGATCTCGAGATACTGCGAGATATCATTTCTGATCCCTATTTTATTCCTTCTGGAACCCCGCTTTATATGCAGATGCAACAATTCCAGGAAAACAAGCAGCGTATTGCCTTAGTGGTTGATGAATACGGTGAACTCAAGGGTTTGATTACACTCGAAGATATACTTGAGGAAATCATCGGCGACTTTACTACTCAGTCGCCCTCCATTGCTGGTGCGTATCACCAAGATGAAGATGGTAGTTGGCTGGTGGATGGAATTAGTGCTTTGCGTGACCTCAATAAAAAACTTGCCCTATCATTACCCTTGGATGGCCCAAAAACACTCAATGGCTTGGTGCTGGAGCATTTTGAGGATATTCCTGAGCCTGGTACCAGCTTCAAGATTGCAGGGCATACGCTGGAGATTGTGCAAACACAGGATAGAGTTGTCAAAAGCGTGCGTATTTTTCCTTAAAAATTTGCAGGATATTAAAGGCCTGATACTTGCTAGCAAGTGGTGGTGGAAAGTGTAAATAGCAAAATTTGAACAAAGATGATTACCCACACTTGTTTCAGGCTTGAATTATTCTGAATTCGGTTCAATATAGGTAAAACGATGGCAAGTATCAAAAATCAGGAAAATACAGTCCTGGAAAAAAGGGCGGCTAAAACAAAACCGCCAGCAATGTATAAAGTATTGCTATTAAATGACGATTACACTCCCATGGAGTTCGTGGTTGATGTAATCCAGCGGTTTTTTAGTAAAAGTCGTGAACAGGCAACGCAAATTATGCTCAAAGTACATACCGAGGGCGCTGGAATGTGCGGGGTTTATCCGCATGGCATTGCAGAAACAAAAGTAAACCAAGTTTTAGAATACGCTCGCGAACATCAACACCCACTGCAATGCGCAATGGAAGAAGTCTGAGGAAACGCAAATTATGATAGCCCAGGAACTAGAAGTCTCCCT
>Ga0066798_10000940_pt1 | contig 13262 bp, 9 predicted proteins | sample PersoiDNA2013203_FD_70961 | JGI IMG/M metagenome (GOLD analysis project Ga0066798, IMG submission 70961) | Permafrost soil microbial communities from the Arctic, to analyse light accelerated degradation of dissolved organic matter (DOM) -... | ecosystem: Environmental > Terrestrial > Soil >...
TCACCACCTTGCTGCCGAAGGGTACCCTCAAGGGACTGTAATCGTTCCGGCCGACCTGGCTTACCTGGGCGCCGCCGCAACCATATGATCCATATGGTACGGCTGCGCCCTTGCTTATCTGCTAGCCCGGATGTCCATCATCAACGCTGAATCAATATGAATCGTTATCCTCTCTGGAAGTACGTCTTAATCGTCATCGCCTTGCTGTTCGGCACGCTCTATACGCTGCCCAACTTCTTTGGCGAGTCGCCTGCGGTGCAGATCAGCAGCGCCAAATCCACCATCAAGGTCGACAGCGCCATTACCGATCGTGTGCAGCAAGTGCTGCAACAAGGCGGACTCCCGGCAGAGAGCATCGCGTTCGACAACGGTGGTGCCCAGCCTTCGGTGCGCGCGCGTTTCGCCAACACCGATATCCAGTTCAAGGCCAAGGCCCTGCTGGAAAAAGACCTCAATACCGATCCGGCCGACCCGACTTATGTGGTCGCCTTCAATCTGTTGCCTAATACACCGGCATGGTTGCAGGCAATTCATGCCTTCCCGATGTATCTGGGGCTGGACCTGCGCGGCGGTGTGCACTTCCTGATGCAGGTTGATGTGCAGGCAGTGTTGAACAAGCGTCTGCAAGGATTGCAGTCGAGTGTGCGCAGCGTGCTGCGCGACAAGAATATTCGTCATAACGGTATCAACCGTAGCGGCGACCAGATCGACATCCTGTTCCGCGATGTCGATACCCGCAGCAAGGCGCGCGACATCCTGGCCGGCCAACTGCCGGAGTTGGCGCTGGCTGACAGCGGCGCTGGTGAAGACCTGAAGCTGGTTGCCACCTTGCGTCCAGAGGCACTCAAGCAGACTCAGGAAGACGGCGTCAAACAAAATATCTCGACACTGTCCAAGCGCGTCAATGAATTGGGCGTGTCGGAACCGATTATCCAACGCCAGGGTGCTGACCGCATCGTGGTGCAGTTGCCGGGTGTGCAAGACGTCTCGCGCGCCAAGGACATCATTGGCCGCACTGCCACGCTGGAAGTGCGCATGGTCGACGAATCAGTCACCCGCGGCACCGAAGAAACCGCCACCGTGCCTTTCGGTTCAGAGCTGTTCAAGATCGGCAAGGGCGCGCCTGTGGTGTTGATCAAGGACCCGATCATTACCGGCGACTACATCTCCAACGCCTCGGCCAGCTTTGACCAGAATCACCAGCCATCGGTGAGCATCGACTTGAACGGCGATGGCGGCCGCAAGATGCGCGACGCCACACGCGACAAGGTCGGCAAGAACATGGCCATCGTCTTGTTTGAAAAAGGCAAGGGCGAAGTCTTGACCGTGGCCACCATCCGTGACGAACTCGGTTCGCGCTTCCAGATCACCGGCATGGGTTCGGCCGAAGCCGCCAGCGACCTGGCCTTGCTGTTGCGCGCCGGTTCCCTGGCGGCACCGATGGAAATCATCGAAGAACGCACGATTGGCCCGCAACTCGGCGCCGACAACATCCGCAAGGGTTTTGACGCGACGCTGTATGGCTTTATTGCCATGGCCGTGTTCATGATCGTCTACTACCAGTTGTTCGGTCTGTTCAGTGCACTGGCCTTGTCGGTCAATGTGCTGCTGCTCATTGCTGTCTTGTCGACCATGCAGGCCACGCTGACCTTGCCGGGTATTGCCGCGATTGCGCTGGCACTGGGGATGGCGATTGACTCCAACGTACTGATCAATGAGCGTATCCGCGAAGAACTGCGCAACGGCAACTCGCCGCAGGCAGCAATTGCCATCGGTTTCGAGCGTGCCTGGGCGACCATCGTTGACTCCAACGTGACCACCCTGATCGCCGGTCTGGCCTTGTTGATCTTCGGTTCGGGCGCAATCCGCGGTTTTGCTGTGGTGCACTGCCTGGGCATCCTGACCTCGATGTTCTCGGCAGTGTTCTTCTCGCGCGGTATCGTCAACCTGTGGTACGGCCGCAAGAAGAAGCTCACTAGTCTGGCCATCGGTCAGATCTGGAAAGCAGGCAGTACTGCAGTGGAAGCGCCCAAGGCTGGCAAGAAAAAATAACACAGCATCTTGCCTGCCACGGTGGGCAAGATCAGATGCACGGGCATGAGTGGACTCGGCCGGTGCAGTACAGAAAGGTAAGCGATGGAATTTTTCCGGATTAAAAAAGATATTCCCTTCATGCGTCACGCGTTGATATTCAATATCATCTCGGCGCTGACATTTGTGCTGGCAGTGTTCTTCTTGTTCAGCAAGGGTTTGCATTTCTCGATCGAATTCACCGGCGGTACGGTGATGGAAGTGGCCTACAGCAAGCCCGCCAATATCGAGAACATCCGTAAATCGGTGGAGGGCCTTGGCTTCACCGACACCCAGGTGCAAAGCTTCGGCACCGCGCAGGACGTGATGATCCGCTTGCCGGCGCAACGCGGCGTCAATGCCACGCAGCAGAGCGAGCAAGTGGTCGCGGCGCTCAAGGCGCAAGATCCTGATGTGGTGTTGCAACGGGTTGAGTTCGTCGGCCCGCAGGTGGGTGACGAGTTGGCTCATGATGGTTTGATGGCGCTCGGCATGGTGGTGCTCGGCATCGTCATCTACCTGGCGTTCCGTTTTGAATGGAAGTTCGCCGTCGCCGCCGTGATTGCCAACTTGCATGACGTGGTGATCATTCTCGGCTTCTTTGCGTTCTTCCAGTGGGAGTTCTCGCTGACCGTGCTGGCGGCGGTACTGGCGGTGCTCGGTTACTCTGTCAACGAATCGGTGGTGGTGTTTGACCGGGTGCGCGAAGCCTTCCGCGACCGCCGCTACGGCAAGCTGAGCGCGCCGGAAGTGTTGAACCATGCGATCACCAGCACCATTTCGCGTACCATCATCACCCACGGCAGCACTGAAATGATGGTGTTGTCGATGCTGATCTTCGGTGGCCCGACCTTGCATTACTTTGCCGTGGCGCTGACCATCGGTATCTTGTTCGGTATCTATTCGTCGGTGTTCGTTGCTGCGGCGATTGCCATGTGGCTGGGCGTCAAGCGCGAAGACCTGATCAAGCCGACCAAGCCCAAGGACGAGACCGACGGCGCTGTGGTTTAAGCTGCGCGGGTGTTTGTCCTGACAGGCTGTTTCTCCGGAAACGGCCTGTTTTCCATTTGAAGAATCATCATGCTTATTGCAGACACTGACGACATCGATTTTGAGCGCCGCTTTGGCGGTATTGCGCGTTTATATGGCGCCCAGGGGCTGGCGCGTTTTCGCGCGGCGCATGTGTGCGTGGTCGGCGTCGGCGGCGTCGGTTCCTGGATCGTCGAAGCACTGGCGCGCAGCGCCATCGGCAAGATCACCATGATCGATCTCGACAACCTGGCCGAGTCCAATATCAACCGCCAGATCCATGCATTGACCGATACCTTGGGCAAGGCCAAGGTCAGCGCCTTGCATGAACGCATCCGGCAGATCAATCCGACTTGCATTGTTACCGAGGTGGAAGACTTCCTCACGCCCGACAATGTGGCCGACATGATCGGCGTGGGCCGCTTCGACTACGTGATCGACGCCATCGACAATGTGCGCGCCAAGGTGGCCTTGATTGCTTATTGCCGCGAGCACAAGATCCCGTTGCTCACCAGCGGCGGTGCCGGTGGCCAGATTGATCCGACCAGGATCGAGATCCGTGATCTCTGTCGCACCGAGCAAGAGCCACTGCTGGCCAAGGTGCGCAAGCGCCTGCGCGCCTGGCACGGCTTTCCGCGCGGCACCAAGAACAAGTTTGGCATTGATGCGGTGTTTTCGACCGAACCGTTGCGCTTTCCCGAAGGCGAAGCCTGTGAAATCGATACTGACGATGCAGTTGATGGGCTCGCTGGCGTGGATGCCGATGGTCACAAGCAGGATGCCGGCGTCACCGGCTTGAATTGCGCCGGCTTTGGTTCGGCCATGGTGGTGACGGCGTCGTTTGGCTTGGTGGCGGCGGGGTTTGTGTTGCGCAAGTTGGCGGGGCAAGCTTGATTGGGTTGATTTTTGTTGTTGTCTGATTGAGACCGTTCTCCGGCATGCTTGCACCTTTTTGGTAGCGTATCCTGCGTACGACAGTGATTGATCTATTCAACCATTTTTTCATGGCTATGGCAGATCACACCGATCAGATCCGCTTGCAGCTCCAGCGCGCTGTCGCGCAGTGCGTGGCAACTCGTTGATATCATTGGAATAGGTCAATCAAAGCGGTCAGTGTGCTGAGCCGTATTAGCAGTACGCAAGATAGTCAATACGGCTTGCGTCATGGGTGTCGCGGCCTGACAGATATCCCTATCTATCGCGTTAGCAAAACAGATACCGTCAGTAAGCTGGGCCAGCAGCGAGTAAGAAGTCTTGCTGTCATGGGGGCATCATCCGCGTTTAATTTCTGGGGTAATCTTGGGAACCCAGCTAAACGAGAAATCCCGTTTAGCTGGCTTTTTTCTGGCACTTGATGACCAATTACGCTAACAGTATTGATTTTTCTTTAACGCGTCGTCGGTATCCAAGTATTTCCAACCACAGTCAGCCGTATGGTCTGTCCAGGGTCTACTTCTCCCCTTTGGATATTTGAGGCGTCTTTTATGTAAAATTTATAGACTGTATTATTGACGATCTCAACAAATCGTCCTTCGGCGGGCGCGCCGGCGGAAATGGTTGGCAATGTCGTTGAATAGTTCCATCCATTAGCTTGTGGCAAGACAATCTGCACGCCCTGGTAGCTACGCAGCAGTTCCGAAAGACGTACGCCCTTGGCGTCGAGTGTCAGTAGTTGTTCCTCTGTTGTCATTCTGTAAATGTCGCCTGCAGGCGGGGGGTCTACAGGGGGACTATTGCCGAAATCGGCATCAATGACCTGATAAAACGCATTGGCAGTATCGGCGATGGTCCACACGGCCAAAATGATGTGGTAACCAGTGCGTTGCGGCACATTGCAGCTAAATTGTTGTGTGCCGTTACCTGGATTTGTACCGCCATCCACCCTGGTGCAAAATGGTGTCAGATCGAAATCTTCACGTCTTAAAGGCGTCGTCGTCGTGGCGCCACTCCAGGTGCTTTTTGTGATGAAAAATTCCCACTTGGTTGTCGCATGTCCGGCGTGAATATGCCAGGTAAATGTATTTTGACCAGATTGCATGGTCTGCTTAGCCCAACGCGTAGGTGTTTGTTCATTCAGTGGTGAGAAGTCGAGATTGAAAGGCGCACGTGGCGGACCAGCACTGGGGATCATTCCATCTGGTGGACCTGCAGTGGGAAACCCTTTAGGCCCTTCTACCGACTGCGGCTCATTGCTCACTGCGCCGCAGCTTGAGTTGATTCGTTGTGCACATGCAGACGCGCGGCTGATCGGAGCGGTTACGTAGCCATGGGCCGGAGCAATATTTTGTGCTGGTAGAGCACCGGAACTGCATAAGAGTACAAAAGCGAAAAGCGGAAGTATTTTCATCGCCCATCTCCTGAAAATTGACATCGTGACAAGCTTGGCAAAATCGTCGTTTGTCGATTAAATTGAGAGACGGTCTATGGCACCGTTCCCTGCTATCCAGATTAGTGGCAGCGATTAGCTTGCACCCCACCCTTGACGGGGGGGCGATTCAGGGCGAGGCCAGCGGTGAGTGTCTGCGACACCTAGTTGATCAATAAAAAATGCCGCTCAATTTGAGCGGCATCCCAAGCAAACCAGCGTCCAGCGGGTCTAAATTACGCATCGGGCTTTAAAACCCCATGGTGCGTCCATCCGGATTGCGCGGATCCGAAAAGCCGTAAAAACCGTCATCTTTGATCTGTATCGTTTGTGTGCGTCCCATCGACGGTTGCACGCTGATCTTTTGCCCCTTGTCTTGCAGAATCTTGATGGTGTCGGCGCTGATGCCTTTTTCGATCCGCAATTGATCCGGCACCCATTGATGATGTACGCGCGGTGCAATGGTTGCTTCGGCGACGTTCATGTCGTGATCAATGACATTGAGGATGGTCTGCATCGTGGTGGTGATGATGCGGCTGCCGCCCGGGCTGCCGGTGACCAGGAACGGTTTGCCATCCTTGAGCACAAAGGTCGGCGACATCGAGCTCAGCGGCCGCTTGCCCGGTCCCACCGCATTGGCTTCGCCGCCGACCAGGCCAAATGCATTCGGCACGCCCGGCTTGGCAGAAAAGTCGTCCATTTCATTGTTCAAGGTGATGCCAGTGCCGGTCGCAACAATACCGCTGCCAAAGTTGAGGTTCAGCGTGTAGGTCGTGGCCACCAGATTGCCCGCCTTGTCGGCGACAGAGAAGTGCGTGGTCTGGTCGCTTTCATATGGCTGCGGCTTGCCTGGTTTGATTTCGGCCGATGGTGTGGCGCGATCAGGATTGATCTTCTTGGCCAGTTCGTCAGCATAGGCGCGCGAGGTCAAGCCTTTGACCGGCACCTTGTTGAAATCCGGATCACCCAGATATTCGGCGCGGTCGGCATAGGCCAGCTTCATCGCCTCGGCCATCAGATGGATGGTCTGGGCACTGTCTGCACCATATTGCTTGAGCGGGAAGTGCTCCAGGATATTCATCATCTGGATAATATGGATGCCGCCCGAGCTTGGCGGCGGCATCGACATGATCTGATAGCCGCGATAGTTGCCGACCACCGGTTCACGTTCAACCACCTTGTAGTTCTTCAGATCGGTCGCTGTGATCAAGCCGTTGTGCCGGTCCATTTCAGCGACGATTTTCTTGCCGATCTCGCCTTCATAGAATACCGAAGGTCCTTTTTTTGCGATCAGCTTGAGCGATTTGGCGAGGTCTTTTTGTACCAGCTTTTCGCCGGTCTTGAGCGGACGGCCATCCTTGAAGAAGATCGCCTTGCTGGAATCCCATTGACCCAGGTGGTCGCGTTCTGCGGCCAGGATCAACGCCAGGCTGGGGCTGACCGGATAGCCATTTTCGGCTAGCTTGATCGCCGGCGCCATCACATCGGCCAGCTTCATGCTGCCGTATTTTTGCAGCGCGTGGGTCAGGCCGGCTACGGTGCCAGGCACGCCAATGGCCAGGTGGGTATACAGTGAGCGCCCTGGCGCGACATTGCCTTTGTCATCCAGATACATATCGCGGCTGGCGCGGGCCGGCGCCATTTCGCGGAAATCGAGCGCGACGTTCTTGCCGGTCTTGGCATCGTGAATCATCATGAAACCACCACCGCCGATATTGCCGGCATTGGGCAACACCACCGCCAGCGCAAAGCCAACGGCAACCCCGGCATCGATGGCATTGCCACCTCGTTTGAGAATATCGAGGCCGACCTTGGTGGCCATTTCCTGTTCAGTTGCCACCATGCCGTTTTGCGCAAATACCGGACTGATGATGTCGTAGGTGAGGTCATATTTGATCACCGGGGCAGCGGCAGGGGCCGCGTTCTGGGCCGTGGCTGGCGCCAATGCGAGTGCGGTGCACAACGGTAGCAGAGCGGCCGGCTTGATCAGGCTATTGATATTCCACATGCGAGTTCTCCTGAGGTTGTCTATTTGTGCGCTGAAGTTGCAGCAGACGCAGACGATGATTCTAGCGCCTGACTTGCCATTATCGATAGCAATCATTGATGATTTGCATTATCTGGTAGCGGCAGGTGAGTGATGCTTCAGGTGCTTTCGCGCACTGCCAGCTGGAAGCCCAGGTCGAGTCTGGCCTTGGCAATCGTTTCGCCGTTGAGTTGCTGGATCAGCATCTGTGCGGCTTTGTGGCCGATATCGTAACGTGGCGTGATGACGGTGGTAATCGAGGGTGTGGCGCAGGCAGCCCACGATAAATCGTTGAAGCCGGCAATCGCCATTTGTTGCGGTACCTTAATGCCGCGCCGTTGACATTCAAACAGCGCGCCCAGCGCCAGATCGTCGTTGCAGCAAAATACGGCATCGCAATCGGGGTATTGTTGCAACAAGCGTCCCAGCAGTTGCGCCCCCATGTCGACCGTGGTCGGCAGTGGCAGCATGACTTCGATATTGGGATCGCGTCCGGCGTCGGCCAGGCCTTTGCGAAAACCGTCGCGGCGTTTCATCATGCGCGGGTCCAGTTGCGCCGACATCAGGCCGGGGCGGCGGTAGCCACGTTCAATCAGATGCTGCGCCACCGCATACCCGGCCTTGGTCTGCGAAAAGCCCACCGACATAGCATTTTTGCTTTTGCCCAGATCGAACATGCTGACCGCTGGAATATCGCCACCATTGAGTTGTTGGCGCAGCATCTCGCACTGGTCGGCGCTCGATAGCAGAAAGCCGTCCGGGGCATGCGCCAGATAAGTGGAAATCAATTGGCGCTCCTGCTCGCGCGAATAACCGGTTTCGCCGATCAAGAACTGATAACCGGCTTGTGCCAGATAGTCGCGGATACCGCTGAGGGTATCAATGAACACGGTATTGGTCAGCGATGGCACCAGCACGCCGATCACTTGCGAGCGCGCCGACGCCAGGATGCTGGCCGCCTTGTTGGGGACATAGCCGAGTTGCTTGATGGCCGCAGCAATGCGTTCGTGCGCGTCTTGTTGCACGCGCTCAGGGGTCTTCAAGGCGCGCGATACCGTCATCGAACTCACCCCGGCTGCGCGTGCGACATCGACGATGGTGACGCGGCCGGTGGCGCGACTTGCCCGGATTGCTTTGACGGTTGGCGCTACGGTGTTGGGTTTGCTCACGGATAGGTTCAAAGAATGCTGGTTTGCCGACATGATACAGCCACTGGCATGCAGTTAGATACCGGGCCTTGCACGTTATTGGCGTCGATAGTCTGCCATGGCGGCCACGCAGAATCGCGTCTGTTGCAGCGCATGATATTCATACAAGTGATTTGACACGGAAATTTTGTTAGCGTTACCATCCGCACAATGTTAACGCTAACATCGAAGAAAAACGATGTCGGCAGGAAAGCATAATTGATGTAAACCTGTTCACGATCTGTAGCGAGAGGCCATCAGCCAGTAGCGGCCGGAGCGCAAGAATCGGAATGTACTTCGGTGCATGAGGATTGCGCGCACCGCCCGACGCTGGATCATGGCCTCGCAGCAAGATCGTGTGCAGGTTTTTAAAACACTACATAGATGGTGGTACGGCAGCCTGCGCAGATCAGCCAGGCCTGCGCGTCGAGACAATGGTTGCAATCCGCCGTGGCGGGTTGGCATGGTGTTGATGGAGCAGGTCGGGATGAGGTGCAGTGTGGCCGTGCTATCAACCAGGAGACCTTCCCATGTTTGGATTGAGTAATGACGCAAGTCTGTTGTTGAACGCCTTTCTGGCGATTCTGGTGCTGATCGTGATGATCACGCGCCTGCGAGTGCATCCCTTCATCGCCTTGTTGATCACCTCCGGTTTTCTCGGCCTGATTTCAGGTATGCCGTTGCCCAAGATCGTCAAATCGTTCCAGGACGGTTTCGGCGGCGTGCTCGGCTTTGTCGGCATCGTGCTCGGTCTGGGCACCATGCTCGGCAAGATGATGGCCGAGTCCGGCGGCGCCGATCAGATCGCGCAGACGCTGGTGCGTTCGTTCGGCAAGCAGCGCGTGCATTGGGCCATGATGCTGGGTGCTTTCCTGGTTGGCATTCCGCTGTTCTTTGAGATCGGCTTTGTCTTGCTGATTCCGCTGGTCTTCATCGTTGCCCGCCGTTCCGGCATGCCGCTGTTCAAGATCGGTATCCCGATGCTGGCCAGCCTCTCGGTCATGCACGGCCTGGTGCCGCCGCATCCCGGTCCATTGCTGGCCATCGGCATCTTCGGCGCTGATATAGGCAAGACCATTTTCTATGGCCTGATTGTCGGTTTACCAACCGTGATTATCGCCGGCCCGCTGTTTGGCACCTTCATTTCCAAATACGTCGATATCAAGCCTTCCGAAGAAATGATGGCGCAACTGGGACGCGAACCAGAGGGCAAGACGCTGCCTGGTTTTGGCATTACCTTGATTACCGTGCTGTCACCGGTATTTCTGATGTTGCTCAAAACGCTGGTCGATGTGTCTTTGCCTGACGGTCATCATCTGCGCGACCTGATGGATTTTGTCGGCAACCCGATTGTCGCCTTGCTGGCAGCCTTGCTGCTGTCCATGTACACTTTTGGCAAAGCACAGGGCTATTCGCGCTTGCAGGTCTTGCGTTTCCTTGACCAAAGTCTGGCGCCGACCGCGGCGATTGTGCTGATCATCGGTGCAGGTGGCGGTTTCAAGCAAATGTTGGTCAATAGCGGCGTCGGTACTGCGATCGGTCAAATGGCCGTGCATGCACAGATTTCGCCGCTGTTGTTGGCCTGGTTCGTGGCCGGTGTGATTCGTGTGGCGACCGGCTCGGCAACGGTGGCGACGATAACCGGCGCCGGTATCGTGGCACCGCTGGTGGCGCTGATTCCCGGTACCAATCGTGAATTGCTGGTGCTGGCCACCGGCGCTGGCTCCTTGATGCTGTCGCATGTCAACGATGCCGGTTTCTGGCTGGTCAAGGAATACTTCAACATGAGCGTCGGCGAGACCTTCAAGACTTGGACTGCGATGGAAACCATTGTCTCGGTGGTCGCGATCATTTTCATCATGTTGCTTAATATGGTGGTGTGACAAGCTTGGTGCTATCCGTTGGTCGATGCCGTTGGATGACGGCGTGGCGGCAGGATGGAAACAGCTTGCCGCCGACCACGGAATAGGAAAAACCGATGTCAACTTACATGCTCGGTGTCGATATCGGCACCACCAGCACCAAAACCGTAGTGTTCACACTCGATGGCCAGGTGGTGGCGCAACATGCGGTGGAATATCCGCTACTGTGCACTGCCCCCGGCATGGCTGAGCAGGAGCCGCAGCAGATCTACCAGGCGGTGCTGGAATCGATCGGCAGTGCCGTGCGCGCGGCCAAGGCTGATGCTGCCGAGATTGTTCTGGTGTCGTTCAGTGCCGCCATGCACAGCGTGATTGCGCTCGATGCTGACAATCAACTGCTCACCAACAGCATCACCTGGGCCGACAATCGCGCCAGCGTCTGGGCCCGTCGCATCCGCGACGAATTCGACGGCCAGGCCATCTATCAGCGTACCGGCACGCCGATCCATCCGATGTCGCCGCTGTGCAAACTGATGTGGCTGCGCCATGAACATGCCGCTATTTTTGCGCGTGCGGCGCGTTTTGTCGGGATCAAGGAATATGTGTTTTTCCGGCTGTTTGGACGCTGGCTGGTGGATCACTCGATCGCTTCGGCGACCGGTCTGTTCAATTTACAGCAATTGGACTGGGATCGCGGTGCGCTCGACTTGCTTGGCATCCGCGCCGAGCAATTGTCGCCGCCGGTGCCGACCACCGAGCAGGTGCAGGGACTCGATGCCACAGTGGCGCATCAACTGGGTTTGCGCGTGGACACGCCATTCGTGGTGGGGGCCAACGATGGCGTGCTGTCCAATCTCGGCGTCAATGCCATTCATCCGGGGCAAGTAGCGGTCACCATCGGTACCTCGGGCGCCATGCGCACCGTGATCGATCGCCCCATGACCGATCCGTCCGGCCGCACTTTTTGCTATGCCTTGACGCAGCAGCACTGGGTGGTCGGCGGCCCGGTCAATAACGGTGGCAACGTCTTCCGCTGGGTACGCGATGAACTGGCCACCGCCGAAGCCGCGGCCGCACGCGCTGCCGACATTGATCCTTACGAGGCGCTCACCCGGATTGCCGAACAGGTCGTGCCCGGCGCCGAGGGTTTATTGTTCCATCCCTATCTGGCCGGTGAACGCGCGCCCTTGTGGAATGCCGATCTGCGCGGCTCGTTCTTTGGCCTGGCGCTGCATCACCGCAAAGAACACATGATCCGCGCCGCACTCGAAGGCGTGATCTTCAATCTCTATTCCATCCTGCCGGCGGTCGAAGACTTGATCGGTCCGACTCAGCGCATGATGGCCACAGGCGGCTTTGCCCGTTCGGCACTGTGGCGGCAAATGATGGCCGATATCTTCAACCGCGAAGTGGTGGTGCCGCAAAGTGTCGAATCGTCTTGCCTGGGTGCCGCCGTGCTGGGTTTGCTGGCCTTGGGAAAAATCAGTTCGCTTGATGTGATCGCCGATATGGTCGGCTCCACCGATCGTCATCTTCCCATTGCTGCCAACGTCGAAGTCTATGCGCGCTTGCGACCGATCTTCATGGCGCTGCCGCACAAACTGGCGGCAGAGTACGAAGCATTGGCGGCATTTCAGCGCAGCTAGTATCTCAACTTGTTCTGTTGATTGAGGAGTAACAACATGCAGCAATCTCTTCCTGCCGGCCTGCTTCAATTTTCTCTGCAAGGACGGCTGGCACTGATTACCGGTTCCTCCGGCGGTATTGGGCTGGCATTGGCGCGCGGTCTGGCGGCAGCGGGGGCGGCAGTGGTGCTCAATGGTCGCGACGCTGGCAAGCTGGAAGTCGTGGCGCGGCAATTGCGTGACGAGGGCTACACCATCCATACGTCGGCGTTTGATGCGACGGTGTCGGCGGCAGTACAGGCTGGGGTGGCGGCGATTGAAGGGGAGATCGGTGCGATAGATATTTTGATCAACAACGCCGGCATCCAGCGGCGCGGTCCTTTGGAAGATTTCAAGGAAGCCGATTGGGATGCGTTGCTGCAAACCAATCTCAGCAGTGTGTTCTATACCGCCAAGGCGGTCGCGCAGGGCATGATCAAGCGCGGGCGCGGCAAGATCATCAATGTCTGTTCGGTGCAGAGCGAACTGGGCCGACCCAATATCGCGCCTTACACTGCCACCAAGGGGGCAGTGAAAATGTTTACCAAGGGCATGGCAATCGACTGGGGCAAGTACGGCCTGCAAGTCAACGGCCTCGGCCCTGGTTACTTCAAGACTGAGATGAACATGGCATTGGTGGCCGATGAGAAATTTTCTGATTGGCTGATCGGTCGGACGCCTTCGCGCCGCTGGGGCGATGTCGAAGATCTGGTTGGCGCGGCGGTATTCCTCTCTAGCGATGCTTCCAACTTCGTCAACGGGCATATTTTGTATGTTGATGGCGGTGTTACTGCTTCTTTGTAAGAACCGTAGTTTGCGGTAACTTGCCGAGCGAATGCTGTTTAGTGAAGACTGGGCGTGTTTTCTTGGTTGCTGATGCGGGGTTTTCTTCGGACTAGCTAGCCGGGTACCTCAGTGCGTAATTGAATCTTTGTTTTTTTCGGACAACCTAGCCGGGGGCGGCCCGGCAGCCGCTCACTTTCTTTGGTCTCGCCCAAAGATAAGTAAGCAAAGAAAGGCGACCGCTACTGCATCGCCCCTGCGGGGTTCCCGGCGCTG
>Ga0066798_10000941_pt1 | contig 13258 bp, 8 predicted proteins | sample PersoiDNA2013203_FD_70961 | JGI IMG/M metagenome (GOLD analysis project Ga0066798, IMG submission 70961) | Permafrost soil microbial communities from the Arctic, to analyse light accelerated degradation of dissolved organic matter (DOM) -... | ecosystem: Environmental > Terrestrial > Soil >...
GCCATCGTCTGCTCGGACCATGGCAGTGCCTATGGCGAAGATGGCTATCGCGGCCACCGGGTGGCGCACGACAGCGTGTGGAGCGTGCCCTATGCGCACTTCATGATAAAACACTCACAGAAAGCTCTACCCCTACCGTGAACCCATCCGAACAAACCCTGGCGCAGCGCATGCGCCACACGCCCTACCAGGCGTATTCCTATTCCTATCCGCACAAGGCCGCTTACCGCAGCCTGGTGCAGGCGGCGCCGCTGGCGCCCCTGTGGGCGCAGCAAGACCGCTCCGCCCTGTTCGCCTATATCCACATTCCGTTCTGCGAAATGCGCTGCGGTTTTTGCAATCTGTTCGCCATGGCGCGCCCCAGCGCCGACATGGTCGAACGCTATGTGCAGCAAGTGCTGGTGCAGATGCGGGCCTTGAATGGCGCCCTGGGTGAAAGGCGCTTTGCCCGCTTCGCGCTCGGTGGCGGCACGCCCACCTATCTGTCGGCAGCCCAGCTGGACACCCTGCTGTGCGGCGCGCGCGACATCCTCGGTATCGATCTGCAGCACACGCCGGCCGGCATCGAAGCCTCGCCTGAAACCATCACGGCTGAACGGCTGGCCGTCTGCCGCGCACATGGCGTCGACCGTGTCAGCCTGGGTATCCAGAGTTTTGCGGCGGGCGAGATGCGCGCACTGGCGCGGCCCCAGCAAAACGCCACCGTCCATCACGCAATTGGCTTGATACGCGAGGCCGGCTTTCCCACCCTGAACCTGGATCTGATCTACGGTATCGCCGGGCAGACGGTGGATAGCCTGATCGCTTCCATCGATAGCGCGCTGGCCTTCAAGCCTGAAGAACTTTATCTGTATCCGCTGTATGTGCGCGAGCAAACGGGCCTGGGCAAGGTGGCGCGCCGCCAAGGCGCGGCCACTTTGAACCCCATCGTGCTGGCGCGCGATGGCGACAGCCGCCTGGCCCTGTATGCGGCGGCGCGCGACCATTTGCGCGCCCGCGGCTATGAACAAGTCTCGATGCGCATGTTCCGCGCACCGCATGCGCCGGAACAGAATGGCCCCTCGTACTGCTGCCAGAATGATGGCATGGTGGGCCTGGGCGCGGGCGCCCGCTCCTACACAACGGGCTTGCATTACTCCAGCCAATACGCGGTGGAGCGCACGCAAACCATCGGCATCATCGAACAATACCTGGCGCTGGACGAGGTCCGCTTTGCGCAGGCTGAACATGGCTATGTGCTGGACACCGCCGAGCAGCAGCGCCGCTATGTGATCCAGTCACTGCTGACGGAACCGGGCCTGGACCGTGACGCCTACACGGCACGCTTCGGCACGCGCTGTGAAGCAGACTTGCCGCAGCTGGCCGAGCTGCACGCATTGGAACTGGTGGAAGAAGATGGCCCCTTGCTGCGCTTGAACCAGCAGGGCTACGCTTATGCCGACACCATCGGCCCGTGGCTGGCCTCCGAGAGGGTGCGGGCGCTGATGGCGGAAGGCGGCCAAACGTGCTGACGGAGCAAGCGGGCGTCTTGTCCCTGCTGTACCGGGGCACCCTGGCCAGCTGCAATTACGCCTGCGGCTACTGCCCGTTCGCCAAGAAGCAGGATAGCCGCGCCGCGCTGGCCCGCGATGCGCGCGAAGTGGCCCGCTTCACCGGCTGGGTAGCCACCCAGCAGCGCTCCATCAGCGTGCTGTTCACGCCCTGGGGCGAAGCGCTGGTGCGCCGCCATTATCGCGCCGCCATGGCAAGCCTGGCCACCCTGCCCCATGTGCGGCAAGTAGCGCTGCAAACGAATCTGTCCGGCCCCCTGAACTGGCTGGAAAATTTACCCGGTCTGGAAAAAATCGGCTTATGGTGCACCTATCACCCTGACCAGACCACCCTGGTCCGCTTTCTTGAACGCTGCGCGCGTCTCGATGCGATGGGGGTGCGCTATTCGGTCGGCGTGGTCGCCATGCATGAACACTACGACGCCATCCGCGCCCTGCGCGCAGCCCTGCCTGCGCAAACCTATCTGTGGCTGAACGCCTATGACCGGCGCGGTCCCGGCTATTACAGCGCGGAAGACCTGGCCTGGCTGGACGCCATCGATCCCTGGTTTGCCCTGAACCGCCGCCCCTTGCCCTCGCGCGGCAAGGCTTGCCTGGCGGGTGAATTATCGCTATCGGTCGATGGCGACGGCGAGCTGGCGCGCTGCCATTTTGTGCCTGAACGCCTGGGTAATCTGTACACGGACGACCTGGCCGATATGCTGCAGGAGCGCAGCTGCCCCCGCTTCAAATGCGACTGCTATATCGGCTACGCACAGCGCAGGGACTTGCCATTCCAGCGCGATTTTGGCACGGGTGTGCTGGCCCGCATCGCGCCAACGCAATAAAAAAAGCGCGGGCCAGTTGCGCCCGCGCTTTTCACTACCCAACTATTGACTGATTACTGACCCGCCACCTTGGCCGGCTCCGTCATGTGCAGCGAGCGGCTGAGGAAGCCCCAGCGGTCGGCCACTTCTTCGATTTGCTTGGTGGTCGGCTTGCCGGCGCCATGGCCTGCCTTGCTGTCGATGCGGATCAGCACCGGCGCAGGACCGCCTTGCGCCGCTTGCAGGGCGGCAGCGAACTTGAAGCTGTGGGCGGGCACGACGCGGTCATCATGGTCGGCGGTAGTGATCATGGTGGCTGGATAGCAGCCGCCCGCCTTCAGGTTGTGCAGCGGCGAGTATTTCAGCAGCGCCTTGAATTGCTCGGCGTCATCCGACGAACCATAGTCAGGCACCCAGCCCCAGCCCACGGTGAACTTGTGGAAGCGCAACATGTCGAGCACGCCCACTTGCGGGATGGCGGCAGCGAACAGCTCAGGACGCTGGGCCAGCACGGCGCCCACCAGCAGGCCGCCATTGCTGCCGCCGCCGATTGCCAGTTTCGATGGCGAGGTCACCTTGTTCGCTTCCAGCCATTCGGCCGCACCGATGAAGTCATCAAACACATTTTGCTTGTTCAGCTTGGTACCAGCCTGGTGCCAGGCCTCGCCGTATTCACCGCCGCCGCGCAGGTTGGCCATCACATAGACGCCGCCCATTTCCACCCAGGCCAGGTTGGCCACTGAGAAAGTTGGCGTCAGTGAAATATTGAAGCCGCCGTAGCCGTACAGATAAGTCGGGTTGTTGCCGTCGAGCTTCATGCCTTTTTTCGAGACGATGAACATCGGTACCTTGGTGCCGTCGCGGCTGGTGAAGAATTGCTGGCGCACATCAAACGCGGCTGGATCAAAATCGACCTTGGGCTGGCGGTAGATGGTGCTCTTGCCGGTTTTCATGTCGTAGCGGTAAATCGTCGCCGGCGTGGTGAAGCTGGTAAACGAGTAGAACGTTTCCGTATCGCCACGTTTGCCCGCAAAGCCGCCTGCCGAACCGATGCCTGGCAAGGCCACTTCACGCACCAGCTTGCCGTTCAAGTCGGTGATCTTGACTTGTGTCTGCGCATCTTTCAGGTAGTCGAGCACCAGCTGCTTGTTCAGGATATTGGCCGAAACCAGGGTTTCCTCGCTTTGCGGCACGACTTCTTTCCAGTCGGCTGGCGCAGGTTTGCGCGTATCGATGGCGATCACGCGCGATTTCGGCGCCTTGTTGTCGGTGGCGAAATAGAACACGGGGCCAATATTGTCGATGAAGGAGTACGATGCATCGAACTCTTCCAGCAAGCCGACGACCTTGGCATTCTTTTGGCGCAAGTCCTTGTAAAAGATGCGGTTCTTGCGTTCCGTGCCTTGCGTGGCCGTGATGATCAGGTAATTGCCGTCATCGCTGACCTTGCTGCCGCCAAACGCCCACTCCTTCTGGTCAGGACGATCGAACACCAGCACGTCGTCGCTTTGCGGCGTGCCGATCTTGTGGAAGTACAGTTTCTGGAAGTAATTGATATCGGCCAGCTTGGTCGCTTCTTTCGGCGCGTCGTAGCGGCTGTAGAAGAAACCGCTATTGTCCTTGGTCCAGGAAGCGCCCGAGAACTTGGCCCACTGGATGTGGTCCGTCAAGTCCTTGCCCGATTCGATGTCGCGCACCTTCCACTCATTCCAGTCGGAACCGGAAGCGGCCGTGGCGTAGGCCAGATACTTGCCGTTCGGGCTGATCGAGGTGCCGGCCAGCGCTACCGTGCCATCGGTCGACAGGGTATTCGGGTCCAGCAGCACGCGCGGCTCGTCTGTCAGCTTTTTCACCGTGTACAGCACGGCCTGGTTTTGCAAGCCATCGTTACGGCTGTAGAAATAACGGCCGCCCTGCTTGGTTGGCGTAGTGAAACGTTCATAATTCCACAGCTTGGTCAGGCGCTGCTTGATCGCTTCGCGCTCCGGGATCGTGCCCAGATAAGCTTGCGTCACCTTGTTTTGCGCCACGACCCAGTCGTGCGTTTCAGCACTGTTGGCATCTTCCAGCCAGCGGTACGGGTCAGCGATGGTGGTGCCGAAATAGCTGTCTTGCTGATCGACTTTTTTGCTGACTGGATAAGTCACGGCAGCGCCGTCACCGGCTGGGCAGGTTTGTGCCATGACATTGCCACCGAAAGCGGCCAGCAAGCTGAATATGAGGGTTGCACTACGTAATTGCATGGGTTGTTCGTCTCATTGTTGGATATCGAAGAAAGCAGGCCGCGCGCTGACTGTTTCAAGCAAGCTGCGGCGGCTGCCCATGATGACTTTCGCCAAGATAAATCATAGCGTGTATCACAACTTTTAAAGCACAGTTATCAGCTGGAATTACCATCTTTTATTTTGCTGAATTGCAATAACTACCATAGCAAAAACGGTTTTCTTTGAAAAATGGAAAACCGCCCCAGCTCACAACTATTGTCAAAATTTACTGCATTTCATCAAGCTGTCACAAAAGATCTTTACCATGGGCAACATGATCATGGCCCTGATAGCGGCCATGCCGATAGCCGCGCGCCCAGACTTGCCCTTATGCACACTCTCCCCTTCCCCGCCACCTTGCCTGCGCAAGATGCGCCGCCATCGAATGTGGCTTACCTGAAGCCATCCATCGTGGCGGCCGGGCCGGAAGGAGCAGCGGAAGAGTTGCATGACATCATTCACGGCCGCAAGCTGAGCGCGCTGTTCCAGCCCATCATCCATATGCATAGCGGCGACATCATCGGCTATGAAGGCTTGATACGGGGGCCGTCCGACAGCCCCCTTCATGCACCCATGAATCTGTTCAAGGTGGCGCGCGCCAGCGGCCTGACCCTGGAAGTGGAACACCTGTGCCGGCAAGTGGTGCTGGAATGCTTCGCCGAACTGGGGCTGCCGGGAAAATTGTTTCTCAATGTCAGTCCGGAATGCCTGCTGCTGCGCAATGCCCGCCATGGCGAGACGCTGGAATACATCGAGCAGATCGGTATCAATCCTGACCGCGTGATCATCGAACTGACGGAAAACCAGCCTACCTACGATTACGATTTGATGCGCGAGGCGGTGCTGCATTACCGCAATATGGGTTTCCAGATCGCCATCGATGACCTGGGCGAAGGGTTTTCCAGCCTGCGGCTGTGGTCGGAGCTGCGGCCCGAATATGTGAAGATCGACATGCATTTCATCCAGGGCATCAACAATGATCCCGTGAAATTGCAATTCGTGCGCTCGATCCAGGAAATCGCGGAAAAGTCAGGCACGCTGGTGATCGCCGAAGGTATCGAAACGCAAATGGAATTACTGGTGCTGCGCGACCTGGGTGTGGCCTTTGGCCAGGGATATCATCTGGGCCGGCCAAATATGGCGCCGGCGCGCGCCCTGCCGGCCGAAGTGGTGCAGGCGCTGGGACGCAATGGCGTGGCCGTGTATCCACAGCGCAGCAGCCTGGAAAAGAATGGCGCCAGCATCCGCAAGCTGCTGCACCGGGTGGCCGCCGTGTCGCCAGAGAAAAACAATAACGAGGTCTACGACATCTTCCTGAAGGAACCCAAGCTGATGATCATTCCCGTGGTCGATCAGGGCATACCTTTGGGACTGATCAGCCGCTTCGAGATGATCGACCATTTCGCCCGCCCCTATCAGCGCGAGCTGTACGGCAAGAAATCCTGCAGCCTGTTCATGGACGCCAAGCCCTTGATCGCCGACCATGAAACCAGCTTGCAGGAACTGAGCTACACCATGGTGCAGTCGGACGCCCACCATTTGTTCAACGGCTTCATCATTACCGAAAACGGCAAGTACCTGGGCATGGGCACAGGCCACGACTTGATGCGTGAAATCACGCAAATGCAGATCAACGCGGCCCGCTACGCCAATCCGCTCACGCAATTGCCGGGCAATGTGCCCATCAATGAACATATCGACCGATTGCTGCACAGCGGTAGCCGCTTCTGGGTCTGCTATTGCGACCTCGACCACTTCAAGCCCTTCAATGATGTGTACGGCTACCGCAAGGGCGACGACGTGATCCAGCTGACGGGGGAAATTCTCAGCAGCCATTGCGACCCGAACCGCGATTTCATCGGCCATATCGGCGGCGACGATTTCATGATCCTGTTCCAGAGCGAAGATTGGGAAAGCCGCTGCCAGGCCATGCTGGAGCGTTTTTCCAGCGCCATCCTCGATTTCTACAGCAGCAGCGACTGCGAACGGGGCGGCTACATCAGCGAAGACCGGCAGGGGAAAAAAGTGTTTTATTCGCTGATCAGCCTATCGCTGGGCGTGATCAAGGTCGAGGCGCACCAGTACTACACGCATCACCAGATCGCCACCCAGGCGGCCGAAGCAAAAAAGCAGGCCAAGAAAATCCACGGCAACAGCCTGTTCCTGGACCGCCGGCAAAGTGCACCAGCAGTGCGCACGGAAGCACCTTAAACTACCCGGCGCGCGGCGGCAGCGGCGGCGGACGCGCCTGCCGCCATTGCTGCGTCAGGGCCTGCGCCTCGCCCAGGTCGGACGAGGAAAGTTCGCAGGCCAGCCCGGCGATCGCCGAACTTGCCGTGGCGTCGCCACTCTGCGCGGCCAGTGCCGTCCACATATACGAGTGCACGGGACTTTTCGGTACGCCACGTCCGCTGTTGTACATGCAGCCCAGGTTGTACTGTGCCAGCGCATGGCCTTGCTCTGCCGCCTGCCCATACCAGTGCACGGCCAGCCCATCGTCCTGCGGCACACCCTGGCCATTCGCATACATCACACCGAGGTTGTTTTGCGCACTGGCGTCGCCCTGTTCGGCCGCCGTGCGGTACCAGCGCGCCGCGCAGACAGGGTCGCGCGGCACGCCATGACCGTTGGCGTACATCACTCCCAGGTTGAACTGCGCGTTGGACGCGCCCTGGGCCGCCGCCTTGGCATACCATTCCAGCGCCTGGCGCTGATCGCGTTCGATGCCACGCCCGCCCGCACACATGCCACCCATATTGTATTGGGCCAGGCAGTGGCCTTGCAGGGCGGCACGGCGGTACCAGCCGACGGCGCGCGCCTCATCCTGCTCCACGCCCTGCCCCCGCGCCAGCATGATGCCCAGGTTGTATTGCGCGTCGGCATCATCTTGCTCGGCGGCCCGCAACAGCCAGGCATACGCGCGCAGCTGATCGGGCGCCACGCCCAGGCCTTCCGCATAGGCCACACCCAATTGCCGCTGCGCCACCGCCAAGCCTTGCGCTGCCGCCTGGCGGAACCAGGCCACGGCTTGCGCATCGCTTTGCGCCACGCCCTGGCCCCGCTTGTAGACGAGGCCCAGATTCAGCTGGGCCTGCATATCGCCCTGCAAGGCGGCCTTGCGGAACCAGGCAAGCGCCAGCGCATCATTTTTCTTTGCCCCCAGGCCTTGCGCATAGGCTTCGCCCAGCAAGGATTGAGCGCTGGCCACGCCTTGCTCAGAGGCACGGTAAAACCAGGCCAGGGCCAGTTCGTCGCTCTGCAGCACGCCACGGCCCTTGCGGTACATCTGGCCCAGGTTTTGCTGCGCCGATGCATCGCCCTGCGCCGCCGCACGGCGGAACCACAGCACCGCGTCTTCATCGCTCTGGGCCACGCCACGGCCGTGGTAATACAGGGCACCCAGATGATTCTGTGCAAAAGCCAGGCCCTGGATTGCCGCCAGGCGCAGCCAGACAAAAGCGCGCGCATCGTCATGCGCGATGCCTTCGCCTTTTTTGTACATCAGCCCCAGATTGAACTGGGCGTAGGGATTGCCTTGCTCGGCAGCTGTGCGAAACCAGATATAGGCCTGATGGCTATCCCTGGCGGCCTGGTGCTTGTCCATATGCGCCCCTGTCCACATGACACATTGCGCTGGCCGGCAGCACGCGTATGGCGGCAGCCTGTGGCGGCGGCATTGTGTGTTGCTTGAATTGTAAATTCGATGCGGGAGAGAGGGTTGAGCGAACTCAATGGAGATAATAAAATATTATCGTTTTGATGAGTCCGCCTGTAGCGTGGCTCAGCTCGATAGCCTGCGCTTTTGCAGATACTGCGGCACCTTGGCGGCAGCCAATTTATTCAGGGAAACGAGCAAGTCCGCATCGACATCGGCCAGGCCATAATTGCTGCGCAGATGGCGGCCGATATGGATCAGCACCTGTGCCGCCACTTCAGCATCGGACTCGGCCCTGTGGGCTGCGCTTTTGAAGGCGATGCCCAACTGGCTGGACAGCAAGCCCAGCTTGTAGCTGGACAAGCCAGGAAACACGCGGCGCGACAGTTTCAGCGAACACACGAGCGACTGGTGCGCGGGCGCCAGTTGCAAGCGGGCGCTTTCGGCAAGCAGAAACTTTTCATCGAAGCTGGCGTTATGCGCCGACAAGGCATCGCTGCCGATAAAGTCCAGCAACTGCGGCACCACCTCGTCCACCGGCGGCGCGTTGTCCACCATCGCCTGCGTGATGCCCGTCAAGCCCGTGATGAATGACGGTATGCGCGCCTTGCAATTGACCAAAGTGACATAGCGGTCCGTGATCCGGCCGCCCTCGATGCGCAGCGCCGCCACTTCCGTGATGCGGTCACCCATGTCGGGCGACAGGCCGGTCGTTTCAAAGTCGAGCATGACGATCGGTTTTTCAAACACATTCATGGAGCACTCTTTCTCGGGCACGGCAAAGGAAGTTGATTATCAGCCAAACTTGCGCACGGCGTCCAGTGCAAGACCGGCGCCGATGCTGCCGAACAAATCGCCTTCCACCTTGCGCGCGGCCGGCACCAGGGCGGCGATCTTTTCACGCAACAGGCGCACGCCGCTGGAACCACCGGTGAAGAACACGGTATCGACCGCGTCCGGCGCCACACCCGCGTCGTTCAAGAGACGCAGCACGGTGTCTTCCACCGAGGTGCACAAATGGCCGATGGCCTCGTCGAACTGGCTGCGTTTCAATAGCAGGCTTTGCGCTGGCGACAAGCGGTCCAGCTCCAGCTGCACTTCGGCTGCGTCGGACAGGGCGATCTTGCCCTCTTCCACTTTCATCGCCAGCCAGTGACCGGCGCGCTCGTCGATCAGCTTTTGCAAACGCCCCATCTTGTCTTGCTCGCGCGCATCACGGCATACATCGGCCAGCTGCACCCAGATCTTCTTGGTGTACGCCAGGTTGATGGTGTGCCAGGTAGCCAGGTTGAAATAATAGCTGGACGGCACTTCACTATTGTTGTGCAGCCGGCTGCCATAACCAAGCAAGGGCATGACGGACGACAGGCTCAGGTATTTATCGAAGTCCGTGCCACCGATGTGCACGCCACCGGTCGCCAGGATATCGTCGCGGCGCTCGGCCTTTTTGGCGCGCTCGGGCGACAAACGCACCAGCGAAAAGTCCGAGGTGCCGCCGCCGATATCGGCGATCAGCACCAGCTCTTCGCGCTCGATTTGCGATTCATAATCGAAGGCGGCGGCGATCGGCTCGAACTGGAAGGCAATGTCCTTGAAACCGACGGAACGGGCTACGTCGGCCAAGGTGTCTTGCGCCAGCTGGTCGGCCTGGGCATTATCGTCGATAAAGAAGACGGGGCGGCCAAACACGGCCGAGGTGAATTCGCGGCCAGCCGACTGTTCGGCGCGGCGTTTCACTTCACCGATAAATTGCGACATCAGCAAACGGAATGGCAAGGCGCGGCCGCCCACTTCCGTCTGGCCGTCGATCAGGCTGGTGCCCAGCAAGCTTTTCAGCGAGCGCATCAAGCGGCCTTCGTAGCCGGCCAGGTAACCGGCCAGCGCGGCGCGGCCATAGCTGACTTCTTCGTCTTCCGCATTGAAGAAGACCACCGATGGCAGGGTCGTCTTGCCGTCTTCCAGACTGAGCATGGTGCTCTGCCCTGGACGTGCCCAGCCTACCGTGGAATTTGATGTGCCGAAATCGACGCCGCAAGCATTGGCCATGTCGACCCTTCCGTGAATTAAAGGGGCGTTATGCTACCAGAACATGCTTCTTTGCACCAGAAAAACCGCTACACCCCCTCGCAGTCGCATAGTTTGCTCTGCATCAATTAGCCAGTCCGGACAAAAGCTACTCTTAAGAAATTGACGTCCAGCAATTTCGCCGCCCTCCGGAGACTCCCTGTGAAATGTCGCAATTCCCCCGTTCGCGTTCCCTTGATTGTGATTGCTCTCACCCTGTTCGGGGCAAGCCTGGCCGGCTGTGGCGGCGGTGCGGCCGAGACCCAGCCAGGCGTCGGCTGTGGGCTGCAGGGCACGGCTGGCTGCGGCGGCACCCTGCCCGCCCCCATCAAGCCGACCGCCCCGCCGGTCACGCCGCCACTGACTCCGCCCGTCACGCCACCCGTTACGCCGCCTGACCCGGCCAGCCTGGCGGGCGCCGTGCAACTGGTCTTTTCCAGTACGGAACTACCATCGGCCGGCCTGCCCGGCAGCGAGGTGGCCGTCACGGCGCTGGTCAAGGATGGCGCCAACCTGGCCTTGCCGGGCGCGAAGATCGCCTTCAGCGCCGATTCCGGCATACTCAGCGCAGTCGATGCCGTAACCGACAAGAATGGCCTGGCGCGCGCCCTGCTGGGCACCGGCGGCGGCAACAGCAACCGCACCATCAAGCTGACGGCCAACGTCGGTGCACAAAGCGGTAGCGGCGCGGTGGCTGTCACGGGCAGTACCATCGACATCGTGGGTCCCTCGGCATTAACGAGCGGCCAGAACGCCGACCTGATCCTGTCGGTGCGTGATTCAGCGCGCAACCCGGTGGCTGGTGCGGCCATCAGCTACAGCACGGGCAGCGGCAACAGTGTGCGTATCAGGGACGGCGGCGCCGCCGTCAGCAATGCCCAGGGCCAACTGGTATTGCGCCTGACGGCTGGCGCGCTGGGCAAGGACGCCGTGTCAGCCAGCGCGCTCGGCGCCAGCATCTCGCATGCCTATACCGTGGCCGGCAGCGATTTGCGCCTCACCCCGGCCGTGGGCCAGGATGCCAGCGGCGCCGATGTCTTGCAGGAAGTGCCGATCCTGGCCTGCCAGGCCATCGATGTGCGCTATGCACGGGCGGACACGGGCATGCCGCAGTCCGGCAGCGCCAGCCTGAACACCTCGCGCGGCGTGCTGTTTGGCGACAGCGCCTGCACGGCGGTGATCGCGTCCAGCCTGGTGTTTAGCAATGGCAATTTGCCGCGCAGCTATCTGCAGTCGGCCAACGCGGGCCTGGCCACGATTACGGCGGCAGTGGCAGGCGGCCCCACGGCACAGACGCGCCTGGAATTTGTTGCCCTGCCTGGCCCGGACAACAAGCTCAGCGCTCAAGCCGAGCCTGCCGTACTGGGTTCAAACACTGGCGCCGACACCGCGCAAGTGAGCACCATCAGCGCCGTGGTGCGCGATGGTCCGACGAATAACCTGGTCAAGCATGCGCCGGTGGTGTTCAGCATCTTGAGCGACCCCAGCGGCGGCTACCTGCGCCAGACGGGGTCCGTGCAAACTGGTTCGGACGGCCTGGCGCAGACCGTGTATGTGGCGGGCCCGGCCGATAGCGGCCGCGACGGCGTGCTGATACAGGCGCGCATCGAAGGCGCCACGCAGGCGGCCGCCAGCGTGCAAGTGCGCCTGACGGTTGCCCGCAAGGCCCTGTCGATCAAGTTCGGTACAGGCAATACCGTGCGCGAATATTCAAGCAGCCTGCTGCAAAAGGAATTCGCCGTGCTCGTGTCCGACAGCGCCGGCAACGCGGTGCCCGGCGTGACCATCACGGCCGCCGCCTGGCCGGTCCGCTATGGCAAGGGTTATTACGTCTGGGAAGCGGACAAGGCAGACTTCCCCGATACGGGTGTCTGGCGGCTGGCCTTGCCACGCTACAGTTGCGCCAATGAAGATGTGTTGCGCAACGGTATATATGATCCCGCTTACGACCTCAACGGCAACGGCGTACTCGACCCTGGCATTCCACTCTCCGTCAGCGCTGGCGGCGTCAGCGATGCGCTGGGCTTGTCCAGCGTCACCGTCAGTTATCCGCGCAACTACGGTTCCTGGGTGCATTTGGCCCTGACCGTACGCGGCACGGTGGCTGGCACGGAATCGGGCACCACGATGGAACTGGCGCTGCCGACCCTGGCCAAGGATTTCAGCGAGCGCCGCACGCCGCCGCCGGGCCAGACCAGCCCGTATGGCATGGGGCCCTGCGACACGCCAAATTGAGCCATACTGGAATAGATGCGGGGAAACGGTATGGCATGGCGCAGTCCCCCGCCATACCACTTACTAATACGTCATAGCATTTGCAACATGGGCAATGAAAGAAAAACAAGGAATCGGTATTGCTATCAGGCAATCTTTTGCGCTATGCTCGTCCTGCCCGCCCGGCAAGATACTGTTTTCATCCATCTTCCGGGCCTGCAGGAATACCCAGAGACAGGTGGCTAGCCCGACCCCCATGCGAAAAAAGACTACTGTAGCCCGTATTTCCAGCACAACAACAAAAAGCCCATCCGGCGCCGAGCGCCGCGTCACCTCCTACGATGTGGCCCTGCTGGCCGGGGTGTCGCAATCGGCCGTTTCGCGCTGCTTCAAGCCGGGCGCCAGCGTATCGTCCGCTACCTACGCCAAGGTCATGCAGGCGGCTATCGCCCTCGATTACATACCGAACGCAGCGGCGCGCAGCCTGATCACGCGCCGCTCCAACCTGGTGGCGGTGATCATTTCCAATCTGGCCAATCTGTACTACCCGCAAATCTTGTCCGAGCTGAGCCAGCAGATCGCGCGCCAGGGCAAGCGCCTGCTGTTATTTACCCTGGAACGGGAAGCCGATATCGGCAAGGCGCTGAACGATGTGTGGCAATACCAGGTCGATGGCGCCATCGTGGCCGCCTGGCTGTCCGACGA
>Ga0066798_10000945_pt1 | contig 13223 bp, 10 predicted proteins | sample PersoiDNA2013203_FD_70961 | JGI IMG/M metagenome (GOLD analysis project Ga0066798, IMG submission 70961) | Permafrost soil microbial communities from the Arctic, to analyse light accelerated degradation of dissolved organic matter (DOM) -... | ecosystem: Environmental > Terrestrial > Soil >...
CTCGTCCTTCCAACGCTCATCCGTAAAGAACAGCCGCGCGCGTCCCCGAAAACTCAGGCTGTGATCGATCCAGACCGATCCATTGCGCACCGCGCGGCGCAGGGTAAACAGGGTTGCCACCTCCAACGCCTGAAACGCCCGCTCCCGATCTGGGCTGGAAATCGCGGTCTGCCAAACTCTTCCTAGTCCTGGCGCCGCCACATCGTCGGGTAACTTTCTGGCGCTTTTGGCGTAAAGGGCGCGCAACTTCGCCAGTGAGTCAATGGCGGGATGCTCTCCAGTGGATTGCCAGGGTAGTTCTGCAATGGCCATCAATAGCGATCTCACTGGGCGAATGCCATCTATCAATCCCTCGCGCACCAGGGAAGCCCTGCTGGGTGGTTTTCGCTTCTGGGTTTCCATGACCAATGCGTCAAGACGGGCACGCAATTGAGCGTCTGGCACGGCGCCAGCAGCGCTTAAGGCCACGAGCTCGGCCAGTAGCGTCTTGTACATTACCGCCCAGTTGACGGTCGCCGGGATCTCAGCTGCAGCCTGGCGCCACAGATCGAAAATCCGGCGCTGCATCATCAGGATCAACTGGTCGGTGGTGGTGAACAAGCAATACCGCAAAAAGCAGGCTATCTCCACGGTGCGCGCTGGTTCCCTGATTTTGGCACCGGCGGATGGTGGCCTCGAAACCAGTCGGCGTGCGTAGCGGCGCAAGATGAGGTCGGGAATGTCTGCCAGATGCTTCGGAACGTCCAGCGTATACAGCAGGTCGATACGTTCAAGTACCTCGCTGATTTGGCGGGTTGAGTGCTTGGCCGGCGCCGCCCACAACCAGCTTTGCTGGGTTTGGCCGTCCGAGCGAAGTTCTGTAATCGATGCCCGCCACTGATCGAGGGTTCCCGGAGCGACGCTGGCGGTGATTGCGGCGCCTGTTTCAGTTTCGAGCTGGGTGAGTGCCGCCGCAATCAAGGTGCGTATGGCCCGTTCATGCACGATCAGCAGCTGATGCTTGTACAGCCATTGGCGGGCCCTCACGAGCAGCTGGTCGCGGTCGGCGCAGCGGGCCACTTCGTCCCGCAATTCACGTACCAGGGCGCGGCGTTGGTGCTCACTCATCCACCGGAAACCAAGGACCGTGCAAGCAACTTGTTGGTGATCGAATAACGTGCGACCACGTGCATACATGGCCCTCAGCGAGGCGACCTCCGGGGAGGCAATGCCAAGTTCGTTGCCAAGGTGACGCCACAAGGCCACGGGAATCACTCGAAAGGCACCAAGCAGACGCCCACTCATGCGCAGAAAACCGATATGCAGAGCCAGACCGAGCTTATGAGAATCACCCCGGCGTGTATTTATTGAATCGCGCTCAGGACCATCGAAGGTGAAAAACGCCTTCATCTCGAAAGCGCTGATATCGCGGGGCAGCTCGCGCATCCCCAAAAACGTCGTTTGCCAGCCCTGCATCGTGAACCCCATTAGTGGGTGGTCACGATACCCGTTTGAAAAGTGAACAGGAAAGTCAACAAAATCAACAATGTCCTGAACCGACCCCGCGCCAGTGCTGGGTTTGCGAACCGTCACTTATTGCATTGAAAACGAGGGGACCCCTACGTGCGCTTCGACCTCAACGACTATTCCATTCCCCACACCCATGTCCGACGCACCCTCACGGTGGTGGCAACTCCCACCCGCGTGCGCGTGCTGGACGGCCAGACGGTGCTGGCGGATCACCCGCGCAGCTTTGATCGCGCACAGCAAATTGAGGTGCAAGCCCACGTCCAGGCGTTGGTGGATCACAAACATGGTGCGCGTCAACACCGCGCCACTGACCGATTAACCCAGGCCGTTCCGGGGATTGCGGAGTTGCTCAAACGCGCAGCCGCCCGCAATTACAACCTGGGCTCGATCACGGTCGCACTGTCGCAATTGCTCGACCGCTATGGCGCACAACCAATGCAAGCGGCGGTGGCGGATGCGCTTCACCGTGATGTTCCCCATCCCAACGCGGTGCGACTGGCATTGGAGCGAGAACGCGAGGCGCGCCACCAGAGTCCACCGGTGGCGCCGCAATTGTCTGAGCGGGCACGCGCGTTGGATGTGACGGTACGCCCCCACAAGTTGGACTCGTATGACGAACTGACCCCGGCTAAACCCGATACAGATGCTACCGATGAGAGAGGCGACAAATCATGAACACGAATGCCATTACCACCCCTGCAACCCAAGCGCCTGCCGTCAATTTGGCGCAACTTCAGGAGCGCGCCAAAGCGCTGCGTTTGATGGGCTTGCTGGCCCACTGGGAGACCCTGCAGGGCGACCCCGTGCGACTGGGGTTGATCCAAAATTTATTGGACTGGGAAGAGAGTGAGCGAGCCCAGCGCAGCTTGGAGCGCCGACTGCGGGCCGCCCACATTGGACGTTTCAAGCCGCTGACCGATTTCGATTGGGATTGGCCCACACACTGCGACCGCATGGCAGTGCAGGAGTTGATGACGCTGGCCTTTATGGCGGATGCCACCAACGTGGTGCTGGTCGGCCCCAATGGGGTGGGCAAGTCAATGCTGGCATGCAACCTGGGCCACCAGGCATTGATCCAGGGTCGCACCGTGTTGTTCACCACGGCCGGTCAGTTGTTGGGGGACCTGGCCGCGCTTGACAGTGATTCCGCATTGCGTCGGCGACTGCGACATTACGCAGCGCCGGACTTGCTGTTGATCGATGAGGTGGGATATCTGTCGTATTCGAACCGCCATGCTGACTTGCTGTTCGAGTTGATCAGTCGGCGCTACGAACAAAAAAGCACGGTGGTGACGACCAACCGGGCGTTCAAAGAGTGGCACGAGGTGTTTCCCAACGCGGCCTGCGTGGTGTCCTTGATTGACCGATTGGTGCACCGCTGCGAGGTGGTGCCCATTGAGGGTGAGTCGTACCGACGCAAGGAAGCCTTGGAGCGTGCGGCGCAGAAGGCCGCGTCGCGCAGCAAACCCGCTGCCAGGACGAAAAAGTCGTGACACGCCGACAGCATCAACAACCTACTGTCCCAGTCCTTTCTCAGAACCGGGATTGCCCGACACAAAGCAGAGTGCCAACACACTGGTCGCCAAAACAGGCCACTGCCGTCTTTGAGATGGTGGATGCTTTGCGTGAGGAAATTTGGGGCCTATACGGCTTACAGATTCAGCGAGTCCTGCGCAAAGATCGCGTGACTACGAACGGCCCCTTTACAACGACGGACATCGACGAGAACGATGTGCCTTTCTGAAGTCGTCTATTGATGGGCCGTGCTGCCCGTCATGCCAATAGGTCGCCCCGACAAATTGAGAGACTCCAACGCGCACTGCGAATGCGCGGTCTCACACCCATATTTGTGCGGGTTCCCAAACCCGCTAACATATGCACGTGTCGCCGCAAATCGGTCGTGCAATTGGCACCACCCCACGCAGCATGATCCCGTCATCATTGGTGATCTGCCAATCATGCCGAAACCCGCAACCAGTAGTCAGTAACATGCGCAGGTACATGTCGCCGCGCTTGGTGATGCCGCCCAGACTGGTCTTCCCTCCGCTGGAGTTTTGCCTCGGCGTCAACCCCAACCATGCGCCAAACTGCGCACCATTCTTGAACTGATTGAAGTCGCCGACTGTCGCCACCACCGCAGAGGCCGTCACCGGGCCAACTCCCATAAGCTCTTTGGCAGCCTTGGCCTGCGCATCATCCTTGACATGCGCACTGATACGTTCATCGCACCATTGGATGCGCTTATCGAGATCTTTCCACTGGTCATAGCCCTCTTGAACAACCAGTCGCGCCAATCCGGAAAGATCGTTGCTGGCATCCTCCAGCATTTCAGTCAACTTCTCACGCAATTTCTCCGAGCTCTTGGACACCACCAAGCCGAACTCAGTCAACATGCCCCGGATGCGATTGATGCTCGCTGTGCGTTCTTCCTTCAACCCCTCGCGCAAACTGTGCACGCACAATATGCCCTGCTGAACCGTGGTTTCGACCGGTACAAAGCGCATGTTTGGTCTGGACGCCGCTTCGCAAACAGCCGCCGCATCATTGGCGTCATTCTTCCCACCTTTGCCCTGCAGACGATAGGGAGCCACCAAGTGGGCTGCGATGATCTTTGCATTCAAACCAAGGGCAATTAGCTTGCGGGCCCAATGATGGGAGCCGCTACAGGCCTCCATCGCCACCAGGCAGCCTGGTGGCAGCTCCGCGCACCACGGCAGAAACTTGTCTCGGCTCAGTTGCCGGTTGGTGACAAGTTTGCCACCAGCGTCAACGGCGTTTACCTGGATCACAGCCTTTGCCAAATCCACTCCTACTCGTGTAATCTCGCTCATGGGACTTCCCCTTTCAAAGGTTTCAGATTGACTTCCACAAGCCAATCTTGGCACTTGATGCCGTTACCGGAAAGTGGGGAGTCCCTTCGTATTTCTTTCCGGTTGCCCAGTTCGACTCCCGTCAGAAGCCGTTCGCTGCGTTATCTCTTTCTTCCCACTCTTCGCGACAGACTTGCCTTGCAAGCGAATACTCAATGAACCGTGGCGGCGTCAGTCGCACATTGTCCATTTCTCCCGAGAGAGTGACGATTCAAGGACCATTTCGATGAAACGCACTCCGCGTGCGCCTTCTTCTACCCGCGGGTAGTCCGCGATTACAGGATGTGTGTCGCAAAGTCTGGCTCTAATATCGGCTGCCACGCCAAGGTAAATATTGGCAAACGCTTCAATAAAACCCTCTGGGTGCCCAGATGGCAATCGCGTTGCTTGGGTAGCGGCATCGCATAGTCCCACCGAACCTCGTGTCAGCACACGGGCCGACTCGCCCAAGGGCATGTACCACAGGCAGTTAGGCTGTTCCTGTTGCCAATCCAGGGTGCCGGTGGTGCCAAATACGCGCAGTCGCAAACTGTTTTCACTACCGACGCAAATTTGTGATGCAACTAGCACGCCGCGCGCACCGCCGCGCAGGTGAAGCAATATGTTGGCGTCGTCGTCCAGCGTCCGACCGGTACCCATGGTGCTGAGATCGGCGCAGATGGCTTCGACCTCCAGCCCTGTCACGGTGGTCAATAGATTTTCGGCATGCGAACCAATATCTCCCATGGCACCGGCCAGCCCGCTTTTGGCTGGATCCATGCGCCACAAGGCTTGTTTGTTGCCTGTAGCTTCCATGGCGGTGGCCAGCCACCCCTGGTGGTATTCCACGATGACCTTGCGTACCGTGCCGATGATCCCGCTGCGGACCATTTCGCGCATTTGGCGAACCATCGGGTAGCCGGTGTAGCTGTAGGTGACCCCAAAGACTGTACTCTGACGCGCTACGGCATCCACCAGTGCCAGAGCTTGCGCACTGGTATGAACCAAGGGCTTGTCACAAACCACGTTAAAACCTGCTTCTACAAACGCCAGAGCCACTGGGTAGTGAAGGTGGTTGGGTGTCACGATAGAGACGAAGTCGATCCGTTCTTCAGGCGACCGCTTGAGCTCATCCGCCAGCAATTCTTGCCAGTTTCCATGATTGCGATCCTCAGCCAGGAACAGGTCGTGGCCGGAGGCGCGAGCCTTGTCCGGGCTGCTTGAAAGGGCACCGGCGACGATTTCGATCTGGCCGTCAAGGGCGGCGGCTTTGCGATGCACCGCGCCAATGAAGGCATCTCGCCCGCCGCCGACCATGGCATAGCGGAGTTTTCTTGAGGGGGTCGTCATACTCTGTCTTTTGCAAACGCCGCATCGAACGCACCTGCCGACGGTTTGAAATCCAGTCGTCTACAAAAGGCCGCGCTCTCCGTTGCTCCGTGAACACGATCCATACGACTGTCTTCCCATTCCACACTCAGGGGTCCCGTATATCCAATGTCATTCAGAGCCACGATGATGGATTCAAAGTCCACCATACCGCGACCGACACTGCGGAAGTCCCAGTTTCGACGCGCGTCACCGAAACTGGTGTGGCCGCCAAAGGTGCCCACCGTGCCGTCGCCTTTGCCCCACCAGACATCTTTCATATGCACATTGCGGATCCGCTCAGGGAAGGTCCATAGAAATCGAATGTAGTCCACGCCCTGGTAGGCCAGATGACTGGGGTCGAAGTTGAAACCGAAGCGCCGATGACCATGTACCGCAGCGATGGCGCGCTGGCTGGTGGCGATATCGAAGGCGATTTCGGTCGGGTGTACTTCAAGCGCAAAGTTCACGTTTTCGTCCTCGAAAACGTCCAGGATCGGGCCAAAGCGATGGCCAAAGTCGGAAAAACCTTTGTCCCAAAAAGCCTGGGGCGTGGGCGGGAAAGCGTAGGTCGAGTGCCAGATGGATGAGCCGGTAAAGCCGGTCACGGTTTTGACGCCGAACCTGGCCGCTGCTCGTGCCGTGTTTTTCAACTCATCCGCGGCGCGCTGGCGCACGCCTTCTGGGTCGCCATCACCCCAGACGTGGATAGGCAGGATCGATTGATGGCGCTCATCAATCAAGTCGCAGACCGCCTGGCCGACCAGGTGGTTGCCAATGGCCCAGCACTGTAAGCCGTGGGCTGCCAGTAGGGCACGCTTGTCTTTCACATAGGCGTCAGATGTCAACGCTTCCTGTACATTGAAATGGTCACCCCAGCAGGCCAGTTCCAGACCGTCGTAGCCCATGCCTTTGGCCAGGGGGGCCAGCTCTTGCAGGGGCAAATCGGCCCATTGGCCGGTGAACAAGGTGATGGGTCTTGCCATGGATAGACCTCCTCATGTTATGTTTTTAATAGCATCCGGCGCAGGTTTCATGTGCGCTGGAGCCACTTTTTCGAAATACTCAGAACGGCGAATCCGGGAAGTAAAACTGCGCTGCATTCGCCTTGGTGATCAGGACCGACGGGATGATGTAGGTTGCCGGCAGTTTTTCACCCTTCAACCGGGCTTCTGCGGTGAGCTTGATCGCGTCATAGATGAACTTCGGCGAGTACGACACATTGGCCTGGATGCGTGGGTCCTTGCCGTCGATCAGGGTCTTGATCATGCCCTTGGCACCAGCACCGCCGAAGACGATCTTGATGTCGTTGCGCTTGGCCTGATCAATGGCCTTGAGCACGCCGACGGCCATGTCATCATCAGCCGCCCACACAGCGTCGATTTGTTTGAATCGCGTCAGGTAGTCCTGCATCACCTTGAACGCGTCGTCGCGGTTCCAGTTGGCGTACTTGGCATCCAACAGTTTCATGTTGGGGTAGCCTTTGAGCACTGAGTTGAAGGCATCCATGCGTTCGTTGTCCAGCGTAGTCGCAATGCCTCGCAACGCCACCAGATTGCCCTTGCCACCCATGGTTTTTGCCAGATATTCGGCCGGGATCTTGCCAAACGCCGTGTTGTCACCCGAGATGTAGGCATCCTGCGCGCTGGTGTCGGTCAGGCCGCGGTCTACCACGGTGACGTAGACGCCTTTGCTCTTGACCTGGGCCACGGGTTTGGTGAGTGATGCCGATTCAAACGGGAAGATCACCAAGGCGTTGATCTTGTTGACGGTCTGCAGGTCCTGCAGTTGATTCGCTTGCTCCGGCGCGCCGGACGCGGTCTTGACGATAACCTGCAGGTCGGGATGGGCTTTTTCCAGTTCCTTCTTGGCCTGGTTTGCCCAGAACACTATGCCGCCGGTAAAGCCGTGGGTGGCGGCCGGAATGGCCACCCCCAGCACAACTTTTTCTGCCGCAAAACTCGGCACACTGACCAGGGCAGCCAAGGCTACGGCGGTCAAGGCAAATCTACGGGTGATTGTTTTCATGTTGACGATCTCCTGAGGTTGATAAAAGTAGCGTCCTGCTACCGGGGTTGGGAAACTTGAAACCAGGTTAGCGTCGGCCGCGCTGCATGAAGGCCACGCCGACAATCACGAAGCCCTGCACCGCCGCGTTGAGGTAGACGCTGATGATGCTGGTCAGATTCAGGATGTTGCTGATCACCGACAACAATATGGCGCCCACCACCGTGCCGGTGATGCTGCCCGCGCCACCCTTGAACGAGGTACCACCGACGATAACCGCCGCGATGGCTTCGAGTTCCCACAGCAAACCGGTTGTCGGCGTGGCTGAGCCCAGGCGCGGTACATAAAGCAAAGTTGCAATGCCGACACATACGCCCAGCAGCACATAGGTCAGAATTTTGACGCGATCCACGTCTACGGCAGCGTAGCGGGCCACCTGTTCGTTCGAGCCAATGGCCTGCACATAACGGCCGAAAGCTGTGCGGTTCAGAATGACGCCGCCCACCAGCGCCACCACTAGAAACACCCACACCGGGATCGGTATACCCATCAAGCTGCCGTAGTAGACTGGGCTGTAGATGTCGTTCAAATCGTTATCCAGCGTGATGGCACCGCCGTTTGAGAAATAAGTCAAGTAGGCACGGAAGATGCCCAGTGTGCCTAGGGTGACGATGAAGGGCTCAATGTGTCCCTTGGTAATCAACAGCCCGTGTGCCATCCCAAAGGTCGCGCCCAGCACCAACGCCAGGCCCATTCCGAGGACGACGATCATCACAGGCGAGCTAACCATCGGCGCCAAGGCGTTCATGGCCATGATGACACTTCCTGCGATCAGGGCCGCCATTGAACCTACCGATAAATCAATGCCGCCAGAGACGATGACAAAACACATACCGACCGCAATGATGCCGATGAATGCGGTGCGTGTCAGCACGTTCATTGCGTTGTCTGGCGTCGCGAAATTGCTGTTGAGCCAAGTGCCTGCGATACACAACATCACCAGACCGATCACCGGGCCCAAGCCCTGCAACCGGCTCAGCCAATGAGCAGTGGCTCGCGGCGCAAGCGCCGACTTAGTGGGTTCCTGTTGCATATGCGATCAGCTCCTGTTCGGTTAATTGGCTTTGTTCCAGCACGGTCTGCAGGCGGCCTGCACGCATCACCGCCACGCGGTGGCACAGGCCAATCAATTCCACAAGCTCGCTGGAGATGATGACCACGGCCAAACCTTCCTGAGCCAGCCGCTGGATCAAAAAATAAATATCGCGTTTGGCTCCAACATCAACGCCGCGCGTGGGCTCGTCGAGCACCACCACCTTCGGATGGGGGTGCAACACTTTGGCCAGCGCCAGCTTTTGCTGGTTGCCGCCTGACAGCGACGAAGCGAGCCTGTGCAAGTCGCCAGTGCGAATTCCATAGTCGTCTATGGCGATCTTGAGGGCAGCCTTTTCGGCGTTGGTATCCAGAAAAGGATGGGCGTAGCGTTCCAACGCCATCAGCGTCAGGTTTTCGCGCAAGCCAAACTTCACGTGCAAACCTTTTCCCTTGCGGTCTTCGCTGAGATAAGTCAGGCCCTGCTTAGCTGCTGCGCGGGGACTGCCCAGATCGGTTAACTTACCTTGGAGTTCAATCTTTCCTGCGCTTCGAGGACGCAACCCCAGCAGGCCTTCAAACAACTCGGTGCGGCCCGCACCGACCAAACCCGCAAAGCCAAAGATTTCTCCAGGGTGTACTTCAAAGTTAATGTCCTCGACCCAGCCCGGGACGGTCAATCCAGAGACTTTGAGCATCGGAGCGGCAGTCGCGGGATGCGGAGCTTTCGGCGGATAGAGGTTGGACAGTTCGCGGCCCACCATCAAACTGGCCATCTGCTGACGGGTCACGTTTTGAGTGTCTTCGCGAGCCACAAACCGCCCGTCGCGCATGACGATCACTTCGTCGGTGACCTGTTTGACCTCATCGAGCTTGTGCGAGATGTACACCATCGTGACGCCATCAGCCTTGAGTTGCACCATCAGCTCAAAAAGGCGCTTGGTTTCACTTGGTGTCAAAGTGGCGGTGGGCTCGTCCATGATCAGCAGACGAGCTTTACGCAACAGTGCGCGGGCGATCTCGACCATTTGCCGTTCGGCAACGATCAGCTGTTTGACACGGGTGTTCACGTCCACCTGCAAGCCCACCTGAGCAAGGACTTCGGCGGACTCAACTTGCATGCTGGCATCGTCAAGCAACCATCCGCGTCTCTTTTCATGGCCCAGAAACAGGTTTTGCGAGATGGTCAGGTCTTCGGCCAGACTGAACTCCTGGTGGATCAGCACAATACCCTGCGCCTCGGCTTCGCGGGAGCTTACAAACTGCTTCGGCTGTCCATTGATGCGCAACGTGCCACTGCTGATAGATTCAAACCCGGCCAAGATTTTCATTAGGGTGGATTTGCCAGCGCCGTTTTCGCCAATCAGACCCACGGTGCGCCCAGCCTCTAGCGAAAAGCTCACGCCGTGCAGTACGCGCACCGAGCCAAACTCTTTGACAACATTGTCAAATTCAACATTTACGCTCATCGCGTCAACCCTCTTCTTTTCAGCGTCTCTTGCATCGCCAATACGCCCGCTCCCACCAAGCCGGCTTGCTCCGCCAGCGGGGTGTATTGGATTTCCAGGTGCCGGGTGGACAAGGCCAGCGAGCGCTGATAGACGCTTTGTCGCACCGATGCCAAAAACAACGGGCCAACGCGGGTAATACCACCGCCGATGAACACATGCGATGGGTTGAAGAAGTTCACCACCGATGCCAGCATTTGCCCGATCAGGTTGCCGGTATGCTGAATGATGCGGTTGGCGGCAGCGTCGCCGTTGCGGCTGGCCCGGCCTACGTCTTCCGGCGTAATGACGCCTTTTTCCGCCAGACATGCCGCAAGCAGGTCGCTTTCACCCGAGAGAGCTGCCTCTGTCGCCAGACGGGAAATGGCTGGGCCAGCAGCCATGGTTTCAACACAGCCCAAGTTGCCGCAATGGCAGCGCGGCCCGGCGGTATCGACACAAATATGGCCCACATCACCGGCAGAGCCATTGGCGCCGCGGTAGACCTCGCCATGGCAGACGATGCCGCAGCCAATGCCGGTGCCCACCTTGATGACCAAAAAATTCTGCAGACTGCGTTGCAGGCGCCATAGCTCGCCCAGCGCCATCAGATTCACGTCGTTGTCGACAAAAACGGGTGCACTGTATTCCTCGAGCAGATAGTCCCGGATCGAAAAACCGTCCCAGTTTGGCATCAGCGGCGGGTTAACCAGCTGACCGCTCTCAAAATCGATCGGTCCCGGTACACCCACACCAATGCCAATGACCTGCTTGGGAGTTGCACCACACTGTGCCAGCATTTGGCGCATCAGTACCCGCACTCGTGACATGACATCACCGGGGCCGCGTCGCACGTCGAGTGGTTCGGCAATCCGAGCCAACACGGTCAAATCGGGTTTCATCACAGCCAGATCAAGGCTGGTAGCCCCCAGATCCACACATAACAACACACCCAGTCCACTACTGAGTTGAAGCGTCTCAGCGCGACGACCTCCATTGGAATTCAGGAGCCCTATTTCATCAAGCAGCCCCAGATCCAACAGGGAAGCTACCAAGCTATTTGTCTTGCTTTTTGAATAAACAAGCCGATGCGAGAGCTCATACCGAGACACACCAACCGACCAAAAGATGGTTTGCAGAACGGTGATTTCATCAACGGACAGTTTGTCCCAGTGCGCCAAAGTATGTCTCCTATGGGCTCAGCCCTCATATGTGTGAGGTGATGATGAATAATATGATCGCCACTTCGGCTCAACAAGTTCTATGTTAGACCTATTTTTAGCCGAAGTACCAATGGCCCGCCTCCCAAACCATGTTTGACACCCTCGGCATCTGGTTTAGGGTGCCTCAACATCGCAATTGGCTGCTGTGTGCCCGATCCGGTCGCCCGTCAAAGTGAAGGCATGTCGTTCGCCTCCATGGTCATGGAAGCCGAAGCAGTCACTCAGATTTTGGGTTCAATTTATTGAGTTCTGCGGTGCCTGTGCAGCGTTTGGAGCCAGTGGCGTTGAATAGCTGTGAATGGTTGAATGAAGGGGTACCGTCGTTAGCATTAGTCGATATGATCCCCTCAGCAGTCGCCTCTCGCTTTTTTGTTGGGGTTGCGCTACATCAAACAAGACCAAGTCAGGTTACGCGTACCGCCCACTTGGGCTAGCATTGATCCCCTCTGTTTTGTACTGTTCCCAAAGAGATAACGATAAAAAATGAGGGGACTCTAAATGCGGGCAACTTCGATCAAGCGCTGGCTGGCACCGCCCGTTTTTGAAGGCGCTGAGGAGAAAACGCGCCAAGCGAGTTTGATCAACATGGTCTGCATCACCTCCTTGGCATTTACTTTGGCAGTCATGGTGGGTGCTTTGATTGGCGGGAAAACCCCGATTAGCACCATGATCATCGACCTGGTTGAGTGCGCAGTGACCCTGCAGTTTCGCCGCTGGCTGCGCAGCGGCAGGGTTATGCTGGCGCGGGTCGGAATGGTCATCTTCGGCCTTGTCTTCATCACCGCGGTTACTGCCAACATAGGAACCATTCGCACGCCGACGGCCGCAATCTTGCTGTTTTGGGTGCTTATGACAGGCTTGATCTTTGACCTGCGCGGCAATGTGATCGGCACCATCGCCGCCTCGATGGCGGTGCTGGGGTTGATCGTGGCCGAGAATGCTGGGTGGCTGAGGCAGCCTTTTTACGACGTTGGCGTGACGCAGTGGGTCACCTTCACCACCCTGTTCGGTTTCACCAGCGGTCTCACTTATTACATCAACCAAGGTACAAAAAGCGCGCTGGCGCTTGCCAGGAAGGAAATCGAACAACGCAAGCAGGCTGAACAGTCACTCAAAGCCGCCAATGAGGAGCTGCATTTGCGTGTGTTTGAAGTGCAAAGACTGCAGGCCGAATTGCACGAACAGACGATTCATGACCCGCTGACGGGTCTTTATAACCGCCGCTATCTGAGCGATGCGCTGGCGCGCGAAATCATGCAAGCCAAGCGAGCGAACAGTACCCTCACCTTTGTCATGGCAGACATCGATCACTTCAAATTTGTCAACGACAGCTACGGACATCAGGCGGGCGACGAAGTCCTGGTGCAGGTTGCCAGTCTCCTGAAAAAACATGCCCGCGGTTCCGACATTGCGTGCCGCTACGGTGGCGAAGAATTCCTGCTGGTGTTTCCCGGAACAAGCCTGGAATTTGCCCGCAAGCGGGCAGAAGAAATCCAACAAAATTGTGCTGCGCTGAGCATCCAGCATGAAGGAAAAAATATTGCTGTGATGCTGTCATTTGGCGTGGCGGCCTACCCCGATCATGGGCAGCAGTGGGAACAAATCATCGTCAAGGCCGACAAGGCTTTATACCAATCCAAATGCAACGGCCGCAATCAAGTCACCGTATTCAGGGATGAGGAATTCCC
>Ga0066798_10000947_pt1 | contig 13208 bp, 8 predicted proteins | sample PersoiDNA2013203_FD_70961 | JGI IMG/M metagenome (GOLD analysis project Ga0066798, IMG submission 70961) | Permafrost soil microbial communities from the Arctic, to analyse light accelerated degradation of dissolved organic matter (DOM) -... | ecosystem: Environmental > Terrestrial > Soil >...
GTGCGCGCGTTGTGTGCGGCGAATTGCCTGCTGTGGGTCAACCCGCCATCGAGTTTGAACACGCTAACCAACTCGGTCAAATTACCAGCCTGGTCCTGCAAGGCTTGTGCGGCGGCGGCGGCCTGTTCCACCAGTGCGGCATTCTGCTGGGTCATGTCATCGATCTGGATGATGGCCTGGTTGACCTGTTCAATACCGCTGCTCTGCTCGGTATTGGCACTGGTAATTTCCAACATCACGTCGGTGACGCGCTGGATGCTGACGACGATGTCATGCATCGTGGCGCCGGCCTGCTCGACCAGTTTGCTGCCGGTTTCCACCTTGTCGACCGAATCGCCGATGAGCACCTTGATTTCCTTGGCGGCCGATGCCGAACGCTGTGCCAGACTGCGTACTTCCGACGCCACCACGGCAAAGCCACGCCCCTGCTCACCGGCGCGCGCCGCCTCCACTGCCGCGTTCAAGGCCAGGATATTGGTCTGAAACGCAATGCCGTCAATCACACTGATGATGTCGACCACCTTTTGCGAAGAGGCATTGATCGACGCCATGGTAGCCACCACCTGCGCCACCACACTACCGCCTTGCACTGCCACGTCCGATGCTGCAACCGCCAGCTTGTTGGCCTGCAAGGCACTCTCGGCATTTTGCTTGACGGTGGAATTGAGCTGCTCCATGGACGACGCCGTCTCTTCCAGCGAACCGGCCTGTTGCTCGGTACGCGCCGACAGATCAAGATTGCCGCGAGCGATTTCGACTGAAGCCGTGCTAATCGTCTCCGAACCGGTGCGCACCTGCATGACCAATGCGGCCAATTTATCGCGCATCAGTTTCATTGCGGCCAACAGGCTATCCTGATCACCGGCTTTGATCGCAATATGCGCAGCCAGGTCACCATCGGCAATCTGGCCGGCAATAGCCACGGCATAGTCGGGTTCACCACCGAGCTTCCTGAGCAGATTGCGCGTAATCCACAAGGCCGCCAGCAACGCCGTGACCACGCCAATGACGCTGGTGACCAGCATCAGCCAGCGTGCCGCGTCATAGGCGCTGGTACTAGCGCGCGCGGCTTCCTGATTCTGCCGTTCTTCGAGATTGCCGAGCGCGGTCAGTTCGGCATGCCATTTTTGTTGTACCGGCAGATATTCTTCTTTAAGGAATTGCGCCAATTCGTAGGCTTCACGCTTGAGCCCCAGGTCCACCGCCTGATCAATGAGCTTGTGCGCGGCATCGGCCTGGACCTTGACTTTGGGCAGTGCCGATTTTTCTTCGTCCGTGGTACTTAACTCAGCAGCAAACATGCTGCGCAACTGCTGCTCGGCGGCCTGGTACTTCTTGGTTTGTGCGCCGATATATGCCGCTTCTTTCTCAATATCATCGGCGCCGCCCTGCAACATCAGATTGCGCAGGGAAATCGAGCGTTCCTGCACGGTAGCGATCATTTCGCCGACCAGTTTGGTTTCCGGATTATTGACGCTGACCACATCGAGAAAGCGCCGCTGCATCTGTGCCATGTTGTACAAGCCAAACACCGTCACTGCCACCAGCAGCAGCACCACCCAGGCAAAGCCCAGTCCCAGCCGCGTACCCACTTTCATCCCTGCCTTCATGACGCCTCCTCGTTATCGCGATCGCATCGATCCCTGAGAAGCCCCTGCCATTAAAAAAGCCATGTCCGTCGCTACGCCATGCAGATGTTTGTGTCGACGTCACAGCCAACTTCAATCGCAACAGCTTCCTGTCTCTTTGTTTCTTGTATTTTTTATATCGTCTTACGTCTCATCATCAGCATCGTGCGATGCCCATGATGCATTTTGATTATTTTTTGTACCACCCATTCGTCAACACAGCGCCAGCAAAGCGAGCGATACAACCTATCCGCAGCTTGGCGGAGCGTAGCGAGCGGCTCAGATTGCGGCCGAGAAGCGCAACCGTACTTGACGTACGGTGAGCATCGCAGGCCGCAAGCTGAGTCGCGCAGTAGCTCCCCCAAACTGTTAATGGGCTTCGTCCCAGTTTTTACCTGATCCTACCTCGGCAAGCAAGGGAACTTTCAACTCCGCAACATTTTTCATCAGTTCCGGCAATTTCATGCGCACCAATTCCGCCTCGGCGTCGGGCACTTCCAACACCAGTTCATCATGCACTTGCATAATCATCTTCGATCGCAAGCCATCGCGCTCCAGCCAATCCTGCACCGCAATCATTGCCAGTTTGATCAGATCGGCGGCCGTGCCCTGCATTGGCGCATTGATCGCTGCCCGCTCCGCGCCTTGCCGGCGCGGGCCGTTCGGCGAATTGATTTCGGGCAGCCACAAACGACGCCCGAACACGGTCTCGACATATCCCTGCGCTTTGGCGTCCACGCGCGTGTTATCCATGAACTGCTTGACGCCGGCAAAGCGCTGGAAATACTTGTCGATATACATCTGCGCCGCCGCGCGCTCAACCCCCAGATTGCCTGCCAGACCAAACGCACTCATGCCATAGATCAAACCGAAGTTGATCACCTTGGCATAACGACGCTGCTCGCTAGTGACGTCGCCGAGCGCGACGCCAAAAATTTCCGCTGCCGTGGCGCGGTGAATATCTTCGCCGTCGGCAAACGCCTTGAGCATGTTGGCGTCTTCCGAGATGTGCGCCATGATGCGCAACTCGATTTGCGAATAGTCGGCCGAAATGATCACACTACCTGCCGGTGCCACAAACGCTTCGCGAATGCGGCGACCTTCCGCGGTGCGAATCGGAATGTTCTGCAGATTCGGATCGTTGGACGACAGCCGTCCGGTCACGGCCACTGCTTGCGCATAGTTGGTGTGCACGCGACCAGTGGTCGGGTCAACCATCTTCGGCAGCTTGTCGGTATAGGTCGACTTCAGTTTGGCCAGGCCACGATAGTCGAGCAGAATCTTCGGCAATGGATAATCTTCGGCCAGTTTCTGCAACACTTCTTCATCGGTCGATGGCGTGCCGGACGGGGTTTTCTTGACCACTGGCAGTTGCAATTTCTCAAACAGGATTTCACCGAGCTGCTTGGGCGAATTCAGGTTGAATGGCTGACCGGCCAATGCATAGGCTTGCTGTTCGATCTCCAGCATGCGTTTGCCCAGTTCGTGCGATTGTGTGGCAAGAATGTCGGCATCGATCAGCACGCCATTGCGTTCGATCTTTTGCAGCACAACCGAGGTCGGCACTTCGATGTTTTCATAGATGAAGCGCAGCTTGGCGTTTTCTGCCACCTGCGGCCACATGGCTTGATGCAGTGCCAGCGTGACGTCAGCATCTTCAGCGGCATACTCGGTCGCGCGCTCGATATTGACCTGCTCAAAGCCGATTTGCGCTGCGCCCTTACCGCACACATCGGTATAGCTGATGGTGGTCCGATTGAGATGGCGTAGCGCCAGGCTATCCATGTCGTGCGTGCGATGCGATTCAAACACATACGATTGCAGCAAGGTGTCATGCACAATGCCGCGCAATTGCACGCCCTGATTGGCAAAAATGTGGCTGTCGTATTTCAGGTTCTGGCCCAGCTTGGGCTTGCTCGGGTCTTCCAGCCATGGCTTGAGTTTGGCCAGCACCAATTCACGCGGCAATTGTGCCGGCATGTCTTGATAGTTGTGCGCCACCGGAATGTAGGCAGCACGCCCCACTTCACAGCACAGCGAAATGCCGACCAACTGCGCCTGCATCGGAATGAGCGACGTGGTTTCGGTATCGACGGCGGTCAGTTCGGCGGCGTTGATGCGCGCAATCCAGGCATCCAGCTGTGCCTCGGTCAATACGGTTTCATATTCAGTGACGACGTGCGCGGTACTGTCAAACAAGCCGCCCTGCGGCGCAGCGACCGAACCGGCCGCAACTACCGCCGCGCTGGTATCGCCCGCGGGTGCTGCGGGCGCGGCAGGTGCCTTGGCCCCGGCACTATCGATCTCGCGCAACCAGGTACGGAAGTTATAGCGCGCAAACAGCTCGCGCAAGATATCGTTGTCCTGCGCTTGCACCGTCAGTGAGTCGATGATCGACTCCATATGTTCCGACAAGTCACAATCGGTCTTGATGGTCACCAGCACGCGCGCCTGCGGCAACCATGGCAAGGCACGACGCAAATTCTCACCAACCACACCGGTAATCTTGTCCGCATTGGCAATGACGCCATCGAGCGAATCGTATTGGGTCAGCCATTTGACGGCGGTTTTCGGTCCGCACTTTTCTACACCAGGGACATTGTCGACGGTGTCGCCGATCAGGCTCAGATAATCAACGATGCGTTCCGGCGGCACGCCGAACTTGCCGATCACGCCGGCGCGGTCCATCGTCTCGTTGCTCATGGTGTTGACCAGCGTGACCTGGTCATTGACCAACTGCGCCATGTCCTTGTCGCCGGTCGAGACGATCGTCTTCAAGCCCACTTCGGCAGCACGCACCCCGAGCGTACCAATAACATCATCGGCTTCGATGCCCTCGACCATCAGGATCGGCCAGCCAAGTGCACGCACGGCGGCATGAATCGGCTCAATTTGTAACGCCAAATCTTCTGGCATCGATTTGCGTGTAGCCTTGTAGTCGGCGTACAGGTCATCGCGAAAGGTCTTGCCCTTGGCATCAAATATACAAGCGATATAACTTGCGGGATAATCGTTACGCAGGCGACGCAGCATATTGATGATGCCGTACAACGCACCAGTCGGCGCACCTTCCGCATTACGCATATCGGGCAAGGCATGAAACGCCCGATAGAGGTAGCTGGAACCATCAACTAACAACAAGGTTTTTTGCATATGGAAACTAGAGGAAAAAATGTACCGCGACTGCGGGAAGTTGACGACATCGAGCGCGCTACGGCCAAGAAAGCACGCGAGTCATGGCATGTACTCACGATTATGGCAGAATTTATCGAGTCCACCGAGCGCTTGTCGGAACTGCGTCCGGCGGTATCGATCTTCGGTTCGGCCCGTACCAAACCCGAAGATCCGCATTATGCCTTGTGCATCGACATCGCCCGTCGTCTGTCGGATGCTGGTTTCGCCGTCATTTCCGGCGGCGGCCCCGGCATCATGGAAGCGGCCAATAAAGGCGCCTTCGACGGCGCCTCGCCATCGGTTGGCCTGAACATCGAATTGCCGCACGAACAGCACGGCAATCCCTGGCAAGATATTTCGCTGTCCTTCCGTCATTTCTTTGCACGCAAGGTCGCCTTCGTCAAATATGCCGACGCCTATGTAGTACTGCCAGGCGGTTTCGGCACGCTCGACGAATTGACCGAGGCACTGACCCTGATGCAAACCGGCAAGTCACGCCTAATGCCGGTGATCCTGGTCGGCAGCCAATTCTGGAGCGGCCTGATGCAATGGATCAGCAGCACGCTGGTCGATGACGGCATGATTTCGGCAAAAGACCTCAATTTGCTGCAAGTTATTGATGATCCGGCTGAAATTGTGCCCGCCATCCAGAAATTCTATGACGAGCGTAAGAAGCCGATTGGCAAGGATGCCGAGACCGAGCAACAGACCGGCATGTATCTATGAAGCGGCGTAAGCTAGTGACAAGTACTCCGGGCGTCACTGAGATGTCCGTTTCACTCAGGAAACCGGGGCGGTTTGTTACAATGAGAACATCTCGTTCAACTTCTATAGAAGAATCATCATGAACCACACACAAGTCTGGTCAAAAGCCGCATTGTTGGCCATATTGGCCGCAGGCAGCCTGTCGCTGGCGCAGGCGCAACAAGCCGCGCCTGCAGGCGTGGCACCACCGCCGCCTGAACTGCAAACGCTGGACGAGGGCGAACCACCGGCAGTGACCATCAAGAAACCGGGTGACGGCGAAGCCAGCGGCAACAGCATCACCGAACGCCGCGATCACGGCCAAACCAAGGAAATCAAGGTCAAGTCCGGCCCAAGCACCTATTATCTGAAACCCACGCAAGTCGGCAATTCCGTGCCTGGCGATGCCCAGAGCGGCCCACCGGCCAATGCGCAATGGGTCATCAAGGAATTTGACCTCGGCGGCAGCAAGAGCAGCACCAAAGATAACAATACCGATAAGTAACTCCCCCAGCCCGGACAGCAGGAATGCGTCGTCCGGGCTGCCCTTAGTCTCCTTTCATTTCCGCACATGGCAGTTTTTACTCCGGTCAGCCTTGATGAGCTTTCAGGCTGGATCACTCAGTTTTCGCTCGGTAAAGCGCTGGCGATCAAGGGCATTGCGTCCGGCATCGAAAACAGCAACTTCTTCATCACAACCGAAAGTGGTGAGTACGTCCTGACCCTGTTCGAAAAACTGGATCTGGAACAACTGCCGTTTTATCTGGAACTGATGCGCCATCTGGCCCAGCGTGATGTACTGGTGCCTGCGCCGATTCCCAATCAGGCCGGCAGTATCATCAATGTGCTCAATGGCAAGCCCGCCTCCATCGTCACCAAACTGGAAGGCAAATCGCAGCCGCAACCGCAGCCGGCCCATTGCGCCGAAGTCGGCAACATGCTGGCCAACATGCATCTGGCGGCGCAGGACTTCGACATGCGTCAGCCCAATCTGCGCGGCTTACGCTGGTGGCGTGAGACAGTGCCGGTGGTATTGCCCTACCTGAACGCCGAGACGCAGGAGTTGCTGCGTAATGAACTACAATTTCAGGAAGCGTTTGCCGCCTCGGCACTCTACGCCTACCTGCCCAACGGTCCGGTCCATGCCGACCTGTTCCGCGACAATGCCATGTTTGTCGGCGAACGCCTGACCGGTTTCTTCGATTTTTATTTTGCTGGCTGCGATACCTGGCTGTTCGACCTGGCCGTAACCGTCAACGACTGGTGCATCGACCTGGCCACAGGTGCACTGGACTTGCCGCGGGTACAGGCGATGCTCAATGCCTACCACGCCGTACGGCCCTTTACCGGTGCCGAACGGCAAGCCTGGAATGCTTGCTTGCGCGCTGCCGCCTTGCGCTTCTGGGTATCGCGTCTGTATGATTTTTACTTGCCGCGCAGCGCCGAAATGCTGACGCCGCATGATCCCACCCATTTTGAACGTATCCTGCGATTGCGCATCAATAGCGTCACTCCACCACTGAATTGATTATGGAAAAATTGCCCGCAAAAAACGGCTGGACCTGGCTCAAGGAAGGCGTTGCACTATTTCGCAAGCAACCCGCAGAAGTCTCAACGCTGTTTCTGAGCTATATGTTCCTGATGCTGGCGCTGGGCATGATACCGGTGCTCGGGCAAATTTTGTCGCTAATACTGGTGCCCGTGTTTGCCATGGCCTTCATGCAAGCCTGCGTGCAGATCGAGCAAGGCAAGCGCGTCTATCCCAACCTGCTGCTGGTCGGTTTCCGCTCGCCGGCGCTACGGCGCCTGCTGGCGCTGGGTGTGTTGTATGCGCTTGCGGCCTTCGTCGCGATCATCATCTCCAGTGTGGTCGATGGCGGTACCTTCTTCAAGGCCATGGCCGGCGCCAACCTCGATGCGGAAGCCATCGTCGGCAGCAACATCCGCCTGGCCATGATCGTCGCCGTGCTGGTCTATTTGCCGGCAGCGATGGCATTCTGGTTCGCCGCACCATTGATCATGTGGCAACAAATGCCGCTAGGTAAAGCCTTGTTCTATAGCTTCTATGCGGTGCGCCGCAATGGCCGCGCCTTCCTCGTCTATGGCCTGAGCTGGTTGCTGCTGAGCATTGTCTTGCCAGCGCTGGTGAGCACCATCGTGGCTCTGATGATCGACAACATCAACATCATCATGTTTATTTTGCTGCCATTGTTGATAATATTGACCGTGGTCATGTATTGCTCTTTTTATCCGACATACACTGCAGTTTTTGGCAGACCATCACCCAGCGAGCTGGATGCTTCGCCCCCCCAGGGCCAGGCAAAGTAAAATTGCCGCAAAGCAATTTCTGATGTGTCATGCCAATCGTCGCTCCTACAGGCGGCGCAATTATTGTGTTCATGTCACGAGGGAAAAAGATGCGGATGAATCTGCCGGTAACAAACGTCGAATATGAATTACAAGACGGCAAATCGATCGTTTCAAAAACGGATCTGAAGGGCAACATCACTTACGTCAACCCCTACTTCATCGAAGTCAGCGGATTTGCCGAAGAAGACCTGATGGGCGCGCCGCAAAACATCGTGCGCCATCCCGACATGCCGGCTCAGGCTTTTGCCGACATGTGGAAGACCGTCAAGAAAGGCATCCCCTGGACCGGCCTGGTCAAGAATCGCCGCAAGAGTGGCGATCACTACTGGGTGCGTGCCAACATTACGCCAGTGCGTGAAAAAGGCCAGATCATCGGTTACATGTCGGTGCGGACCAAACCGGTACGCGCAGACGTGGCTGCTGCCGAAAAGCTCTACGCCGACATTCGCAAGGACAAAGCCAAAGGCATTGCCATCGAACAAGGCAACGTGGTCAGGACCGGTGTGGCCGGTTGGATCGGCAAACTCGGCAAGATCCAGCTCAAGACCCGCATTAATCTGTCGATGATCACGCTGCTGCTGTTGCAACTGCTGGCTGGCAGCGCGAGCTTCTTTGCCGATCACAGCAAACTCAATACCGGCATCTGCATCGTCGCCATGGGCGTGACACTGTATATCTGGTATGCATTGCACTCGGCGCTGGTGCGCCCGATCAGTGCGGCACTGGAGGCCACCTATGCCATTACCGGTGGCGACCTGTCCACCACCGTCAGCTCCGACCGCCACGATGAAATCGGCCGCCTGTTGCGTGCGCTGCGCCAGATGAACATCAATTTGACGGCCATCATCGGCGATGTGCGCTCCAACGTCGAATCGATCAATGGCGCCACACGCGAAATCGCCACCGGCAACATGGACTTGTCACGCCGCACCGAATCACAGGCCGCCAATCTGGAAGAGACTGCCTCCAGCATGCAGCAACTGGCCGGCACCGTGCGCCAGAATGCAGACAGCGCCTTGCAAGCCAACCAGTTGGCGGCCTCGGCATCGCTGATCGCCGTCAAGGGCGGCGACGTGGTGGCCAAGACCGGCATCACCATGAGCGAAATCAGCGCCTCGTCGAAGAAAATCGTCGACATCATCAGCCTAATCGACAGCATCGCTTTCCAGACCAACATCCTGGCCCTGAATGCCGCGGTCGAAGCGGCGCGAGCCGGTGAACAGGGTCGTGGCTTTGCGGTGGTGGCATCGGAAGTACGCAGCCTGGCGCAACGTTCAGCGGGCGCCGCCAAGGAAATCAAGACACTGATCGAAGACTCGGTCGAGAAGGTCGACATCGGCAACCGTCTGGTCGACGATGCCCGCAATACCATGACCGAGATCGTCGATTCGGTCAAACGCGTCACCGGCATCATGAACGAAATCACCGTCGCCACGCAGCAACAAAGTACCGGCATTACCCAAGTCCATCAAGCCGTGACCGACATGGACCAGGCCACCCAGCAAAATGCGGCCCTGGTCGAAGAAGCTGCAGCTGCTGCCTGCAGCCTGGAAGACCAGACTGGCCGTTTGCTGCAAGCGATTGCCGTATTCAAGTTCCAGCACAAATAAGCGCCCTGGACGGCAACGTCAAAAGGCAGCCAGCGCAAGCTTGGCTGCCTTTTTTATTGCCGCTCGGCCAGTGGTGGCATGGGTCGGTAGATATCACGGTAACGCTGCAGGCGTGGCTGCAATGCTGCGTGACGCTGCGGCTGCGGATCGAACTGATCTTGCTGCGGCGGCTTGCGGCAGACTTCCGCCTCAACGCCGCCCACCGCCAACCAAGCCAGCCGCGCTGCACCCAGCGCACCGCCGGCTTCGCTGCCGACATGCGTGACGATGCGCACGTTGAGTGCATCGCTGAGCAACTGCGCCCAGTATGTGCTGCGTGCACCGCCACCGACCAGCGACAATTGCCGCACATCGGTGCCGGCCGCGCGCAAGGCATCGAGGCCGTCGACCATGCCGAAACAGACGCCTTCGAGCACCGCATAAGCCAACGCCGCACGCTGATGCTCGGGCGACAGGCCGTGAAACATGCCTTGTGCATACGGGTCATTGTGGGGCGTACGTTCACCCGACAGATACGGCAGGAACAACGGCGCATTGGCCAGCTCATCGACGCTCAGCACCGCCACTTCCTGCAACAGGCTGGCTTCATCAACGCTGCACAAACGGCAAAACCAGCGCAGGCAACTGGCGGCTGACAACATTACACTCATCTGATGCCAGCGCTGCGGCAAGGTGTGGCAAAACGCGTGGATCGCGCGCGCCGGATTGGGCCGGAAGCAGTCATTGACCACAAACAGCACGCCCGAGGTCCCCAATGACAAAAAGCCATCGCCCGGATTGATCGCACCGATGCCGACTGCGCTAGCCGCGCCATCGCCAGCGCCACCGGCCACCACTACGTCGGGTGACAAACCCCAGGCCTTTGCCACTGCAGGCAACAAGTAACCAGAAGCCCGACTGCCATCGACCAGCGTCGGCATCTGCGAGCGCTGCATGCCACTGGCAGCCAGCAGGGTATCGGACCAATCGCGCCGCGCCACATCCAGCCACAAGGTACCGGCAGCATCGGAAGGATCAGAGATCTTCAGGCCTGTCATTTGCAGCCGCAACCAATCCTTGGGCAACAATACCGTCGCTACCTGAGCAAACAGCTGCGGCTCATGGCGCGCCACCCACAACAGCTTGGGCGCAGTGAATCCGGGCATGGCAAGATTGCCAGCAATCTGCTGCAGATCCGGGGCGCGTCGACTCAATTCGGCACATTCCTCGGTACTGCGTGAATCGCTCCACAGGATCGCCGGACGCAAGACCTGATCTTGCGCATCGAGCAATACCGCACCATGCATCTGGCCCGACAGGCCGATCGCACGAATCGTTGCAAACTGCGCCGCACCAAGCTGCTCACGCAACTTGGCGATAGTGTCACTGGTGGCTTGCCACCAATGTTGCGGCGCTTGTTCCGACCAGCGCGGATGCAGGCGCGACACCGTCAGCGCAGTACCGGCGAGAGCCAATAGCTGGCCCTCGCCGTCGATGACGACGGCCTTGATCTCCGACGTACCTAGGTCGATCCCGAGATACATGGCACTCCTTAGTTGTTCTTGGCTTTGGCTGGCATTGTAGTCGAAGCCGCCAGCCAGGCCTCGACATGCGCCACTGCCGCGCGCAGCAACAATTCCAGGGTCTCGCTACCGGCTAGCTCGCCCCACAACAAGGTATCGGCGCAATAAATACCCAAAGGATCGGGCGCATTGAGCATCCTGCGCACGGCGGCGGCGTCAAATACACCATCCTGATAGTGATAGGGCAATTGTCCGGCATTCCAGCGCTGCAAGAACACAAAGAACAGCGCCGCCAACATCGCCGTCGCATGCGGCGCATGACCGCGCGCGATGCAGTCGCTGATGGTCGGACGGATAAAGCCGGGAATTTTTGAATAACCATCCGCCGCCACGCGCTGGTTGGTATCCTCGATGGCCGGGTTACCGAAGCGCGCCAGGGTAGTGTCGCGATAGGCTTCCAGCTTCAACGGACTCGGCGTGAGGCACGCAATCACATCCTTGGTCACGTAGTTATCGGCCATGCGCAGGATGTCCGCATTGTGCATGCCTTCATGGATGTAATTGAGTCCGATCAGCGTGCCCGCCCAGGCGACACAACTATGGCTGGCATTGAGGATACGGATTTTGGCTTCTTCATATGGCAGCACCGATTGCACCATCTCGACGCCGACTTTTTCCAATGCTGGCCGGCCCGCAATGAAATCATCTTCGATCACCCATTGAATGAAAGACTCTGCCATCAAGGCACAAGGGTCATCTTCGCCAGTGGCTTCGTGTACACGACGGCGCACAGCCTCGGTTGGCCGCGGCGTGATGCGATCGACCATGGAATTGGGGCTGCTGACATGCGTGCCGATCCAGTCGAGCAAGACTTCTTCACCACGCAAACGCAGGAATTGTTGCAGGCCGCCGTAGAAGCGTTCGCCGTTGTGACGCAGATTGTCGCAATTGAGCAAGGTCACCGCGCCGCCATCCTGCTCCATGCGGGTACGCAGGATCGCCGCTGCGGTACCGTAAATGGTACGGCGCGCGCCCTTGATATCGGCCGCCAGATCAGCATTATTGACATCAAGTTGATGCGCATGGTCGAGGTAATAACCGCCCTCGGTCACCGTAAACGAAATCACGCGCGTGCGCGGATCGGCAGCCACTTCAATCAATGCCTGCAGTTGCGCATCCCAGGGCACGATCTGGCGAATCGCAGCAATTTTTTCATAGGAGCGCTGGCCTTGCGGTGTCACCGTCTCCAAGGTGTAGCGACCGTCATTGGCCTGCAAGGCTTGCAATAACGGGGTCATGTCGTCGCGGATATTGCCCAGCGCCAGTTGCCAGCGCAAGTCCTGTGCATCGCCCATGGCACGCAGCCGGTGCAGATAGACAGCCTGATGTGCGCGATGAAACGAACCGGCGCCAATATGCAGCCAGATCAAAGCGTTGTTGGAATCGGCCATTGTCGTCTCTTCCTCTTCAAAATTAATGCAAAGCCAGACGCGGCACGGCACTGCCGTCGGCACGGAACAGATGGCAGCGATGGGCGTCTGTCGTGACACCGATCACACTGCCAGACGCCAGTTGCACACTATCGGATACGCGCAATATCAGCGCATCGCTGGAAGCGGCACTGGCGGCGTACAGATAGGAGAAATCACCGAGCAGTTCGAGCGCGGTAAAACGTGCCTGCAAAATCGCTTGCTCAACCGAGGCAGCAATGGCCAGATGCTCGGGTCGCACGCCCAGCGTCACCTGGTCACCAATCTTGAGCGAGCCAACCTCGACCGCCGCCAATTGCTGACCACCACCGGCAAACGCGACCGTGGCACCAGCTTCGCTGAGCGCGACGATACTGCCCTCGATGAAATTCATCTTGGGCGAACCGATGAAGCCCGCCACAAAACGATTGGCCGGATGGTGATACAGCTGTTGCGGCGAACCAACCTGTTCAATGCGGCCGGCCGAAAGCACCACAATCTTGTCGGCCAACGTCATGGCTTCGATCTGGTCATGCGTGACGTAAATCATGGTGGTCTTGAGTTCGTCGTGCAGCTTGGAAAACTCCAGCCGCATCTTGACGCGCAAGGCGGCATCGAGATTGGACAAGGGCTCATCGAACAAAAATACGCTGGGCTGGCGCGTAATCGCACGACCAATCGCCACGCGCTGGCGCTGGCCGCCCGACAAGG
>Ga0066798_10000953_pt1 | contig 13167 bp, 8 predicted proteins | sample PersoiDNA2013203_FD_70961 | JGI IMG/M metagenome (GOLD analysis project Ga0066798, IMG submission 70961) | Permafrost soil microbial communities from the Arctic, to analyse light accelerated degradation of dissolved organic matter (DOM) -... | ecosystem: Environmental > Terrestrial > Soil >...
CCCACTTGCTCCGAAGCATGTTCATAGAAACGTTGCACGCCACCGAAACAGGTATGCTCATTCAACAAAACTAATGATGTCATGGCGGTCTCAGAACTCGACTACAGAGCGGATCGACTCACCGCTCTTCATCAGGTCAAAGCCTTCATTAATCCGTTCCAGCGGCAGCTTGTGGGTGATCAGGTCATCGATATTGAGCTTGCCTTCCATGTACCAGTCGACAATCTTCGGCACGTCGGTGCGACCACGCGCACCGCCGAATGCCGAGCCCTTCCAGACCCGGCCGGTAACCAGTTGGAATGGCCGGGTGCTGATTTCCTGACCGGCTGCCGCCACGCCGATGATGATCGATTGGCCCCAGCCCTTGTGACAACATTCCAGCGACTGGCGCATGGTGGTGGTATTGCCAATGCACTCGAAGCTGTAATCGGCGCCGCCATCGGTGAGGCCAACAATCGCATCGACCACATTGCCGACGTCCTTGGGGTTAATAAAATGGGTCATACCGAACTTGCGCGCCATGGCTTCGCGTGCCGGATTGAGATCAACCCCGATGATCTTGTCGGCACCGACCATACGGGCTGCCTGAATCACGTTCAAGCCGATCCCGCCCAGACCGAACACCACCACATTAGCGCCCGCTTCCACCTTGGCGGTAAACAGCACTGCGCCGACACCAGTGGTCACGCCGCAACCGATGTAGCAGACCTTGTCAAAAGGCGCATCCGAGCGGATCTTGGCCAAGGCGATTTCCGGTACCACGATGTAATTCGAGAAAGTCGAAGTGCCCATATAGTGGAACAACGGCTTGCCATCGAGCGAAAAACGGCTAGTCGCGTCCGGCATCAGGCCGCGTCCCTGAGTGGAACGAATGGCCTGGCACAAATTGGTCTTCTGCGACAGGCAAAATTTGCATTCGCGGCATTCCGGCGTGTACAGCGGAATAACGTGATCGTCTTTCTTCAGGCTCTTGACACCAGGACCGACATCCACCACCACGCCAGCACCTTCATGGCCCAGAATGGCAGGAAAAATACCTTCCGGATCAGCGCCCGACAAGGTGTAGTAATCCGTGTGGCAAATCCCAGTGGCCTTGATCTCGACCAGTACTTCGCCAGCTTTCGGCCCTCCCAACTCGACTTCTTCGATGGTCAAGGGTTGGCCGGCCTGCCAGGCCACTGCTGCTTTGGTTTTCATGATGTCCTTTGATGACTTTTAAAGAATCTTGGCAGCCATGGTCAGCGCCATGACAGATAGCCGCTATTATCGCATCACATCAAAAAACACATGGGAGCACCATTGCGCGACGTATGCGAATAAGAAATTCTATCTGACCCTAAAGAAAACCCACCAGCTCACGATAACAAGCTAGGCAGTCCACCACCAGTTCCATGTACTCCTCGGCCACAGCGCCGAGCCAACCGAAGGATGACAAAGGTGCCGGCTTGGGGTAAGGTTGATTGACACTGTGATCGGCGTCGGTCGGCTAAGCACAACAGGTTTGCGCAGGGCAATAGCTGACCTGCAATTAAAAATGCAGACCGCTTGGATGTTTTGATTTCGGCGTTTCACTTATTACTGGTCACATGGTTATTGGTAAAAAATCGAGGACGCAATTGGGGAAAATTCCCACGCACAGCAGCTTACGACGCACCACAGGCACATTGCGGACCCTGCTCTGCTTTGTCGTGTTCGTCATTGCCATCATCAGTGCGCAAACTTGGTGGGAAGTCGAACAAGATCGCCAACTAACTATTTCCTCCGAGAAAAATAGTTCATTGGTGGCCGTGCGCAGTGTCGAAGAGCATGCTGAGCGCATACTCAGGGACATAGACAAGTTGCTGGCCTCAACCGCAACAGCACTGCAAACCACCACGACCAACATCCTCGATGACGATGTCGGCATGTACCAGATCCTGCAACAGCAGAAAAAAGCACTGACACCAGTGCAGTCGCTACGCTTCATTGACCTGACCGGTGTCAGCCGTGCCAGTTCGATGCGTGTCGGCGCCGCCGAAATTGAACTCAATGATTTGCAATTGCGCCAGATCGACAGCAATCCGGCGCAGCCGCATTTCTTCGTCGGACAATTGACACGCAGTCGTTACGACCAGGAACTGGTGTTGCCGGTGGCACGCAACCTGTACATGAACGGCAAGCACGTTGGCATGCTGGTGGCCGAGTTGAAGGTTTCCTACTTCTTCGACTTTTACAAACGCATCACCAATTATCAAGCGATCGTATCCTTGCGCAAGGACGATGGCTCGATGATGATCCGTTCGCCGTTTGAGGCCGCCTGGCTAACCAGGAATATGCGCGATGCCAAGAGCATGCTAGTGATTCGCAGCGGCACCGACGAAGGTTCGTTCGCAGAAGTATCCGCCCTCACTGGCGAACATCTCTTGTTCAGCTACAAAAAAATTCCCGACTCTGACATGGTGGCGGTCTACGCGCGTCGCATGGATGACGTTCTGGCCCCCTGGCGCAGTCGCACCATCAATCGCATTCTGCTGTCGGTAGGCATCAGCGGCTTCATCCTGCTGGCCCTGATTGCCTTCCTGATCTACTACAACTACAAGCAAAAGCGCGACGATGTGCTCACCGAGAGCGAACACCGCTATCGCAAGCTGTATGAAGAAGGCAATGATCCGATTGTCCTGCTCAGCCCCGACATGCTGTATATCGACTGCAATGCAGCGGCGGTCAAGTTCTTCGGCGTCGCCGACAAACAGCGCATCATTGGTAAAAAGGCCGGTCTGTTTTCGCGCCAAAACGCCCTGCAATTGCAACAACCCGACATTGCCGATCTGATCCAGAAAGCACTGGCCGGCGAACCGCAGCAATTTGAATGGGTCACGGTACGTCATCACAAGCTGGTCCACACCGACGTCTCCATCAACCGCACCGAACTCGACAAGGGTTTTGCCATTTTTGCGATTCTGCGCGACATCAGTGCGCGCAAACGCGCCGAACTTCTGCAGGCGACACAGAATCGCATCCTGCACATGGTCATGACAGATGAAGATCTGGAGCATATCCTGCGCGAAATTGTGCGCTTCACCGATTCGCAGATGCCGCAAAGCACCGCCACCATCCTGCTGCTCAACGACGACAACAGCGGCTTTAGCAGCGTGCTCAGTGCGCGCTTGTCTGAGCGCATGGAACAAGGTTTTCTTGGCCTGGCCATCAAGCACGGCAATGGCGCCGCTTGTGAAGCGGTACTCACACGCAAGCCCTATCTGGTAGCCGACATCCGAAGCGATCCAGTGATGGAAAACGTACGTCCGTTGATTCATCTGGAAGAATTTCCAGCTAGCGGCGCCTGGCCCATCGTCGGCAAGGAAGGCCAGATTCTGGGGGTGTTCTGCTGCCTGCTCAAGGAACCTGGTTTACCCAATGCGCAATGCCAGCATCTGGCTGGCGTCGCTGCCGATCTAGCCAGCGTCGCCATCGAAAACCGCAAGGCCGAGGAACGGATCCGCCATCTGGCCCATTACGACGAGTTGACCGGCTTGCCCAACCGATTCCTGTGCACGCAGCATATCGGTAATGCCTTGGCCCATGCAGAACACCGCAATGGTCAGGTAGCCGTATTTCTGATGGACCTGGATCGTTTCAAAAACATCAACGATACCTTTGGCCATGAAACCGGCGAAGCACTGCTGCGCGAAATTGCGGTGCGTTTCCGTCATTGCCTGCGCGAGCTGGACATCCTAGCACGCGTCGGTGGCGATGAATTCATCGTCTTGATCGACGACTACGACGACCCGCTGCAACTAGGCGAAATCGCCCAAAAGCTGCTGGCGGTGGCGCGCGAGCCGTTCGACATCAGCGGCCACGAATGCCAGCTCAGTACCAGCATTGGCATCGCCACCTATCCTAGCGATGGCGGCAATGCGCAGGCACTCATCAAGAATGCCGATATTGCCATGTACCGTGCCAAGAACAAGGGCAAGGACGGCTATCGCTTCTACTCCGACGAAGTCAACACTCATACGGTGGAGCGCATCGCGCTGGAAACCGAACTGCGGCGCGCGATCGAACGACAGGAATTCATTGTCCACTACCAGCCCAAGGTCAATCTCAAGAGCGGCAGCATCGTCGGTGCCGAAGCGCTAGTGCGCTGGCAGCATCCGGTGCGCGGCTTGCTGCCGCCGGGCGAATTCATCGGGTTGGCGGAAGAAGCCGGCCTGATCGACCAGATTGGCCTGCAAGTATTGGATCGTGCCTGTAGCGACATCGATGTGCTCAACCGGCTCGAACTCAATTTCGGCCGTATTGCCATCAACCTAGCCGGCAGCCAGTTCAATGACGACAACCTGCTGGCCGATATCCAGCGCGTGGTCGATGCGCGCGGCGTATCGGCATCCAGCCTGGAATTTGAAATCACCGAAAGCATGGTGATGCACAACCGTGATCAAGCCATTGCCATCATGGACGGCATCCGCGCGCTGGGGTTTACGATTTCCATCGATGATTTCGGCACTGGTTATTCGTCGCTGGCCTATCTGAAGCGTTTCCCGGTCGACAATGTCAAGATCGACAAGTCCTTTATCAACGACATCCCGCATGACGCCAATGGCAGCGCGATTGTGCAGGCCATCATCGCCATGGCGCATGCGTTGAATCTGAAGGTAGTCACCGAAGGGGTGGAAACCGAGGTACAGTTGCAAGCCTTGCAAGTGTTTGGCTCCGACGAATACCAGGGCTATCTGTTTAGCCGCCCTATCCCGCATGCGCAATTCGTGTTGATGTTGCGCGAACAGCAGGCCGCCAGTCAGCAACAACCGATCTCCTGACTGCGAGCGCCACCCGCCGGCATGATTCCTGCAATCCAGTTAAAGTAGCGGTTGATTGCAGTGGACCTGCGTTGCGCACATAAGCAAATAAAAACTCTATTGCACGCAAGTCAAGCTCTGCCCCTAAAATAAGCGGTTGCTATTACTTTCCCAAGGAGTGTTCCATGGCGTTGTCGTTCAAGAAAACCCTGCTCAACCTGAGCTTTGCCGGACTCGCTGCCAGTGCGATCCTGCCGCTGTCAGCCACATCGGCACTAGCCGCCGAATTGAAACTCGGCCTGTATGCCGACATCTCGACGCTGGATCCACACTTCAACAATATCGCCCCCAACATTTCGCTTTCCTCGCACCTGTTCGATGCCCTGGTCAATGTCGACCCGGCTGGCAAATTGATCCCTGGTCTGGCGACGTCGTGGAAAGCAATCGATCCCACCACCTGGGAATTCAAGCTGCGGCGCGGCGTCAAATTCAGTGATGGTTCCGACTTCACTGCCGACGACGTGGTGTTTTCGCTTGATCGTCCGGCCACGCTGACCAACAGCCCTGGCCCATTCACCAGCTACACCAAGCAAATCGTCGCCAAGGAAATCGTCGATCCTTACACCATTCACCTGAAGACCGCGACCCCATATGGCCCGCTGGCGCTGGATGTGAGCACCATCTTCATCGTTTCCAAAAAAGCCGTCCAAAATGCCACCACCGAAGACTTCAACAGCGGCAAGGCGGTTGTTGGTACTGGCCCATTCAAGTTTTCCAGCTTCAAGCGTGGCGACAGTGTCGAACTGGTGCGCAATGACAATTACTGGGGCACCAAACCGGACTGGGACAAAGTCACTTTCCGTATCCTGACGTCCGATGGCGCCCGTCTGGCGGCACTGCTGGCCGGCGAAGTCGATGCTATCGAAAGCGTACCTCCGGCCGACGTACCGAAACTGAAAGCCGATCCCAAGTTCACACTGGCACAGCGCACTTCATGGCGCACCCTGTTCTGGACCCTGGATCAGTCGCGCGACAAAACGCCAGACATCACCGACAAAGCCGGCAAGCCGCTGGACAAGAACCCGCTCAAAGATATTCGCGTGCGCCAGGCTATTTCCAAGGCCATCAATCGTCAAGCGCTGACCGAACGTACCTTGGAAGGTTTGGGCACGCCAGCATCGAACATCGTCGCGCCAGGCATCCTCGGCTATGCCACCAACCTCAAGGTCGAGAAATATGATCCTGAGGGCGCCAAGAAACTGTTGGCCGCCGCCGGTTATCCGAACGGCTTCGCCTTGACGCTGCACGGCCCCAACAACCGTTACATCAACGATGAACGCGTCGTGCAGACTGTCGCGCAATTTCTGAGCCGCGTTGGTATCCAGACCAAGGTCGAGACGCTGCCGCTGTCAGTCTATTTCGGCAAGGCGCGCGCTGGCGAATTCAGTGTCGCGTTGCTCGGCTGGGGCACGCTGGCAGGCGACTTCGCGCTGCGCACGCTGGTTGGCACTACCGATGCCAACACCGGTTGGGGTTCCTGGAACTGGGGCAAGTACAGCAATCCGGCAGTCGACAAGCTGGTGCAATCCTCGTTGGCCTCAGTCGATGAAAAGCAACGCCAGGATTTCGCCCAACAAGCTGCCACCGTCGCACTGCAAGATTACGCGGTGATTCCATTGCATCATCAATATGCCACCTGGGCGATGCGTAAGGGCCTGACCTACACGCCACGCATTGATGAATTCACGTTTGCCTATCAATTCCACCCCAAATAATGGCGGTCAGTTGCACCGGCCTGTCTTACAATGCATCAAGCCCGCCAGCAATGGCGGGCTTTTTTCATGTCACGGATTCCATCCACAAATTCTCCCACTGGAAAGCAAACTCATGATGCATTCAATATGGCGCCATGCAGCCTGTGCGCTGCTGCTGCAAAGCGCACTGTGCTCGGCCGCACAAGCGCAACAAAGCGGCGACACAGTCGAACTGCCATTGGTCTCGGGCTGGTTTGAAGGTAAGGTAGTGCGCTATGTCACCACCGATGTTTCGGACCGCCAGGCGGCGACTGACATGAATGCCAACTACGTGCCGCGCCTGGCCAACGCACTCAACCGCCAGCCGCAGCCAGGCCAACCCGGTGCGGTTGAGCGCATCTATTCCTTCGTCAATGCCAAACAGGGCGGTGTGCTGCCGTCATTGCCGGCACCGCTTGGCGCGGCCAACGCCAATCTCAATTATTCGCCGCTATGGCAGGTACACAAAGTACGCTGGCTGCCGGGTAAGAAAATACGTCTGCTGACCTCGGAAGAACAAGTTCTGGCCGCAGAAGAAGCTGGCGACGTCAGTATAGAAAAAACCAATCTGGTGGTGAACTGTCCAGTGGTCTTTAGCGCCGCCGACGGCGCCCTGCCGCACGCGGTACTGCATCTGGTCAAGCAGGATCCGGAACCCTGAACAAATTATTACTTGGCCGGCGGCGCCAGGCGATCAACCCGATACAGTTGCGGAAACAGCCGTATCCACAAGGCCACCACAATCAGGGTGCCAATGCCGCCAATCATCACCGCTGGCACAGTACCAAACCATGCCGCCGTCAGGCCCGACTCGAACTCGCCCAACTGGTTGGAAGTACCGATGAAGACCGAATTGACCGCGCTGACGCGGCCGCGCATTTCATCTGGGGTTTCCAGTTGCACGAAGGTCGAACGCACAACCACGCTGATCATATCGGAAGCACCAAGCACTGCCAGTGCCACCAGTGACAACAGGAAGTAATGCGACAAGCCGAACACAATGGTGGCCAGACCAAAGATCGCCACTGCAATAAACATGGTGCGACCGATGCGGCCCTTGAGCGGATTGCGCGCCAGGAACAAGGCTACCGACAAGGCACCAACGGCTGGCGCTGAGCGTAGCAGCCCAAGGCCGACCGAATTGGTATGCAGGATATCGTGCGCATAAACCGGTAACAAAGCAGTCGCCCCGCCTAGCAGCACTGCAAACAAATCAAGAGAAATCGCCCCGAAAATGGCCGGTTTGCTGCGGATATAGGCAATCCCGGCAAACACTGACTTGAGCGTGGCATTTTCGCGTTTGACCGCGACCACATTGGGCTTGATCTTGATCAACGACAGCAGCACGCTACAGAGCAGAAACAGCACGCAACTGGTACTGTAGACTGCCGCCGGACCGGCCACATATAGAAAACCGCCGACCGCAGGCCCGACAATGATTGCCACCTGGGTGGCGGAAGCGGAGCCAGCCACTGCGCGCGCCAGCAACTGTGGCGACACCAGCGTGGGCAGCAACGCCGACATGGTTGGCTTGCTGAATGCGCGCCCGGCGCCGATGATAAACACCACCGCAAATATCACGTCCTTGCTAAGCCAGCCACCGATGCTGCCAGCGGCCAGCAGGCCGGCCGCAAGCGCCTCGACCAGCACGCTCAGGCGTGCCACCTGACGGCGGTTGTAACGATCTGCCACATGGCCCACCACAAACACCAGAAACAGCGAAGGAATGAATTGCACCAGCCCGACGATGCCAAGATCGAAGGGACTGAGCGTCATCTGATAGACCTGCCAACCCACCGCCACAATTTGCATTTGCAGTGCAATTGTCGATACCACACTGGCTAACCAGAACAAACGAAAGGAAGGATGACGAATCAGGAGCTGCGACTCCGGTACAGTGGTCGAGGGCATGGAGATAAGATCGTGGCGGACGGGAAGCAGAACGCGCTGCCGGATGGCAAGCTTCTGCGCAAAATAGCGTGCGCGGCTATACTACTGCACTACTCGATTGCGCAGCAAGCCGCAAGTATGCGGACCTGCCGTTTGTCAGCATTGCGAAAGGTTATCCATGCAATACCGTCCACTTGGCCGCAGCAACATCCAGGTTAGCCTGATTACTTTGGGCACCATGACCTGGGGCGAACAAAACACCGAAGCCGAGGCACACTCGCAACTCGACCTCGCCGTCGAACACGGCGTCAACCTGATTGACGTCGCCGAGATGTATCCGGTGCCGCCCAAAGCAGAAACGCAAGGCTTGAGCGAACGCTACCTCGGCAGTTGGCTCAAGAAGTCGGGCAAGCGCGACCAATTGCTGATCGCAACCAAAGCCACCGGCCCCGCCCGCAAGCCGCATAATCCGCGCCATATTCGCGGCGGCATCAACAACTTTGACCGCAAGGGCCTCACTGATGCGCTGCACGGCAGCCTAGAGCGCCTGCAACTCGATCATGTCGACCTGTACCAGTTGCATTGGCCGGATCGTAGCGTCAACATCTTCGGCCAGCTCGACTACCAGCATGCCGCTGATGAAGAAACCGTTGCCATCGATGAAACGCTCAGCATCCTGTCGGAATTCGTCAAAGCAGGAAAGATCCGCCATATCGGTCTATCCAACGAAACTGCCTGGGGCGTAGCGCAATTCCTGCGTGCCGCAGAAAAATTCGACCTTGAACGCGTGGTCTCGATCCAGAACCCCTACAGTCTCGTGAACCGCCTGTTTGAAATCAATCTGTCTGAATTTGCACTGCGTGAACAAGTCGGCCTGCTGGCTTATTCGCCATTGGCCTTTGGTGCGTTGTCTGGAAAATATCTCGATGGTGCTCGCCCTGCCGGTGGACGCCTGACGCTGTACGAACGTTTTGCACGCTACAACGGCACGCAAACCAGCACCGCCATTGCCGCCTATGTCGCACTGGCGCGCCAGCATCAGCTCGATCCGGCGCAAATGGCACTGGCCTATGTCAACAGCCGCTCCTTCGTCACTGCCAACATCATTGGCGCCACCACAATGGCGCAATTGCGCAGCAATCTCGACAGCATCAATCTGCAATTGTCGGCAGAAGTCATTGCTGGTATTGAAGCCATTCACAAGATGCATCCGAATCCTGCGCCGTAAGCAGCATCCGCACAGAAAAGAAAAAGCCATCCGCTGCAGATAAACAGTCGGATGGCAAATTCAATCAATGCAGTGCAGAACAGCACTCAATCTGAAGCAGCGCGTTTGAAATTGATCAATGATTCGAAAAACTGATCTCAAGAACACTTGAAAAATTTAAAATATTTCCTCTTGATTGAACGTCAGGATGAAAGATTCCTGGTTGCATTCAGACTGTCTTTTCCTGAGTTCGTGAATTGATCTCCTGATCCAGCCAATATTGGGACTTCTTCAAATCCTCCCGTGCCTCGTTTGCCAAGTTGTCCATTGGTGCCCTGGCCGCCATTTCTTTCATTTTCTCCACTTGCTTCAGGCTTGCCGCCAGCTCCTCCTTGATCACCTTGGCATTGTTGATCACCTTGGCATTGTTGATCGCCGCATCAAGAATGTTGATCGTATCTTTTTCGTTCTTGGTTGCCTGATCACCTGGAATTGACCAGGAGCGTCCAATGTCACGTTCAACATCAGATTCTTTTACGTTGAATGGCTTGCTTCTCCCGTCCGGTCCATCGGTAAAATCGAATGAGGAACTCGTGCTGCGATTATATTCCCTGGTCTGTCCAGTGCCACCGGACGAATTAACATTTTCATTCGTTTGTTGAATGGAAAAAGACTTGGAAGTCGTCTTGTGCCCCCTTGTCTTTGTCTCACCATTGACGCTGAACGCATTGAGGTCATCCGTCGATCCATAAGCAGAATCGGATGTGGAGGTCGTCTTGCGACGGGTTGTGGTCGTCTCTTCATAAAAAGAGGACCGGGAGATTGTCGTCCTCCTTGAAGTCTGGATACGCCCCTCCTGACGTAACGGCGACCGCGCTTCCGACCCAATACGTGCCGAACCATCCTCGTTTTCGGGTCGCGCAGACTTGCTACTCTTGGGCTCAGGCAACTGCTGTGTTGACGTTTGGTGTCCGCCTTGCTGCGCTGATGAGATGCCACTATTTCTGGTTGACTCAGGTGCAACATCGGCTTTTGAAGAAAACACGCTATGCATTCTGTTCTCCTGCGGTTGGTCCGATGCCACTTTCGTTTGATAACTTGCCGCTGGCACCTGCTGCCGGCCATGCAAGCCGACTTGCTCAGAAGACGCATTTTCTTCACTATCCACAACATCAACCAGACTGAACTGGGGGGCATCAACGCCCCTGCCCGGCAATTCATCGGTCGAATCGTAAGCAGAATCCAGTTCAGCATCCGATAGCACATCTTCTTTGCGCAGCGTAGCGACATCTGTGGCAGACGTCAGAGCGGAGCCGCTCGATTGCTCGCTGACGCGTGTATGGGCGGCACCGCCGTCAACGCTGTGCGAGGCGCAGGTTTGCGCATCTTCGAACTGCTCCTCTGGCGGCGTCGCTGACTGATCGGCTTGCGGCAACTGACTCACGCCGCCCCGCTCGTCGCGCTGCAGCATGGGTGAAGATACATCCATATTCGACCGCGGCGCGGATATCCTGATCTCCGGTGTCTCCGTACTCTTGACGGAGAATATCTTGTCGAGCATCTCAACTCTCTGTCTGATATTTTCGTGCACACCCCGACTGCCGCCCGTTTCGCTGGCATTCGGACGCGCGGACGCAGCGATTGCCAACGCGCGCAATTCTGCGGATGTTGGCGCAGCAGAAGGAGCAGCAGATTTGGCCATATCAGGCGTCTTCGACTGCGCAACGTCAGCTGGCACATTGCTGCTGTTCTTTTGCAGAGCCTGACTTTGTTGAACAGGATCTGCATCACCTAGCGTCGTCACACTGGCAGGCTCTCCGGTAGGTTTGTTGCCAACATAAATGCGGTGAATAGACACAGCCCCGGTGATCGAACGTGAAAACGTATTTTTGGCGATCCAATCATTGCTGCTTTCCTTGCTATTAACAAACGACAATGCTGGCGTCATTGCTGGCGCTAATTTTCCAATCACAGATTTCTCCTCTACGTTTTTTCGGCCTGCGGCACTAGTATTTTCATTTTCAAAAATAAGAAAATACAGCCTGCAGCCCACCCAGACCCGTTGCATTGCGATCATTTCTGATACAAAAGCTACAGCAAGACATGACATATGCTTGCATCCCGGACTGCGCGCAATTGTGAATGAAACGATGCCAGGTTAATATTGGACAAAAATGAATTTATAAAAAAACCTTAGTAAAAGACCTGGAAATATTAGAATCATTTCTGGTTATTCATGAAACTTATAATTGCCAAAAAATAAGATTTTTGTTTTTAAAAGGACGTATTTTCCAGAGCTGTTATTTGCATTGCAAACTTGAGCAGAAGCCCCTTGAACAAAATGAGTGACGTAGCGAGTGCGCAACTAATACGGTAATACGGCGCATACGTCACAGCCTGTCCCCAGAGCAAGATAAGCCCGCATCGTCTGCGACTATCTCTTTTGTGAATTGGGCGTAAGATACGACGATCCTTCCCGCCTCAGGAGTCATCATGCTTTTTGATTTGATCGACCTGCGTCTGTTTGTCACCATCGCCGAAGTCAACAATTTCACACTCAGTGCTGAGCGCGTACATCTGACGCCAACGGCTGCCAAAAAGCGCATCAAGGAACTAGAGGCACGCGTAGGCATTGCGCTGATCAACAGTAAATCCAAACACCTGCAATTTACTGCTGCCGGACTCAGCTTTCTGACGCACGCGCAACAATTCCTGCGCGAAGTCGAGCGACTGCAGGCAGACATGCAGCAATACAAAGATGAACTCCGTGGCGACGTCCGCATCCTGGCCAATACCACCGCAGTGACTGAGTTCATGCCGGAGATTCTGGGCAACTATCTGGCGCAGCATCCGCATGTCAATGTGGTCTTGGAAGAACGTCCCAATCAAGACATCATGGAAGGCATTCAGCAGGGTACGGCCGATATTGGCATTGTGGCCGGTCCGGTGCACGCAGAAGGTGTGGAAGTCATCAGTTTTTCGACCGACAGGCTGGTACTCGTCACCGCCCTGGAACATCCCCTGGCCGGCAGCGGCAGAGTCAGTTTTAACCAGACTATGGAATATGAACATGTCGGCCTGCACGAAGGCAGTACCTTGCAGAATTTCCTGCACCGCATCGTCAGCGATCAGGGTCAGCAACTCAAACTGCGCATTCAGGTCCGCAGCTTCGAAGCCATGTGCCGCATGGTCGAAACCAACGTCGGCATCGCCATCCTGCCGCTCGACGCAGCACTACGTCACAAGCAAACCATGCAGTTGAGTCTGATTGAGTTATGCGACAGCTGGAGCGTACGCGAGCGTAGCCTGGTGGTGCAATGCATGGAAGACCTGCCGCTGTATGCGCGCGATTTGATCGACTTCATCCGTGAAGAAACAGCACACAGCATGCCGATCATCAAGCAAGCTGCCTGAACAATAAAACGACATTAACCGTGGATCATCATCCACAGCGCAATTGCCATCAGTGCACCGCAAAACAGCATGCGCAGACGGCGCT
>Ga0066798_10000961_pt1 | contig 13100 bp, 17 predicted proteins | sample PersoiDNA2013203_FD_70961 | JGI IMG/M metagenome (GOLD analysis project Ga0066798, IMG submission 70961) | Permafrost soil microbial communities from the Arctic, to analyse light accelerated degradation of dissolved organic matter (DOM) -... | ecosystem: Environmental > Terrestrial > Soil >...
TCAGCAGAAAACTGAGGCATGGATCAGTGCGTCCGCACTAAACATCATGACAAATCTTGGTATGCCGGTGTCCGTGAAAGTCTAAAAATAGCCAAAAATCGGGCTATTTTGGCTATTTTTAGTTGCCATCGATTTATTCAACAACGCCTCGATGGAACACATTAACCCACGTAACATACCCGCGATCTCAGATCGGTCTGCTGAATCAACATCATCCATGTTGACCGAAATTTTTGGCACATATTCTTTACCAGGCTGTCCAAACAATTCTGTTATTTTCATTGATTTTTCCTTTGGGTTAATGCTTCAAATCAGTGTAGAAGTTTTCGTGCGAGCCAATGCTTAACAAGACGACTTCTTCAGGTTTAACTTTGTTCGGCTCAGGGCGATAAGCTAATAAAACAAGTTGTTTATTTATTTTAAATTTATGAACAAACACACCCGCCAAATCGCCCTTCTTTTCTTCTCCAATCATCGGGTTGGCGGCAATCTCGCGAACAGCTTCATCCACTATTTTTTTATCGTTTGCATGCAGCTTTTTTACAGTCCTGGCAAATGACGATGTACTTGTAACCTTGATCGTCATTACTATCCAAACGTGTATTCGGTTACGTGACCAACATTTGCTTCAGCAATCGAGAGCAAGGTGTCTTTAATGAATTGCAATGGCAATTCAGGATTATCTTCAACTGCCTTACCAAGACGCGCCCAGTATTCAATTTGCTTTGGTACGGAACGATGTTGTGCAACAGCATGTGGCTTTGCAAGATCAATCAATTCGTCAGACAATTTCAGTGCAGTAGCCATATAATTTCCCCTTTAAATTAAATTTATTTTATAGCAGAAAGAAACCTTTTGCAACCATTTAAATAAAAAAGAAACCACTATTTGTGGTAAACGTCTCTAAATTTGCATTTAATTCAGAGCGTGTAACCAAAAAACACATCACAAATTAAGCTGCAATCCTTTTACATTGTGAGGTTCACGGAGGGTAAGCTTCTATCTGTTACATAGATATTGCAAATAAATCAGATAGTTGGGAGAATTGGTTTTGATATTATTTCCAATTTGCTTGGACAACCGAAGGGCGTCAGAGATTCGTGGATGCCATGCAGTGGTTATTCGCCGGCGTGTGGGGAAACGGTGCATAAGTGTGGGCAACGGTTTTTTGGTTGTCCACACGGTCGCGAAGCGATATGCACGGTTTGTCCACACAGAGGCAGCCCCACTGCCTTAGACCAATCGGGGCTTTATTTATGCGCCTGCTTTTTACAGATTCCAGTTTTGTCATTGATGGAACACAGTCACCAGATATTCCATTTTTGATAGATCTGGATTGTGAACTGGTCGACGACGCGAATGACTATTTGCTTTATGTTGCGGTGGAACGCGGTGGCACGCGTAGCCCAAAGACATGGCGTAACCACGGTGAGGCGATTTACGACTATTTCTCTTGGTTAGATGCCAATAACAGAAAATGGGATGAGCCAGCCAGGACAGTAACTGCCGGGAGGCGCATTACTCCACTCGCCTCATACCGCAACTGGTCGCTATCGTTAGTTTCAGAGGCAACTGGGCGCAAACGTCTCAAGCCGTCCACGATTAACCAACGACTTACCTGCTTGATTGGGTTCTACAAGTGGGCAAAAAATCGTGGTTTGATTAGTGAGATCCCGTGGGATGCGGACGTACGTCGAGTACCGGAAGGGCATGCCTCCTTTTTGCGCCACACGCACGGAAGCAGTTACGTCGATAAAGACGATATCCGCTTGAAGGTTTTTAAAGAACCTCCAAAATTGTTATCTCTGGATCAGTCCAAGTTGTTGCTATCAGGATGTCAATCGAAGACATTGTGGCTGATGACTTTATTGATGCTTCAAACCGGATTGAGAAACGAGGAATGTCGAACGTTCCCCCGAACGTATGTTTTGGACCCAGCCGGTTTGAACCCTAAGAAGCGCATTCGGTTAGATCTCAATCCCGCTGACATGGAAATCAAGAATAGCAAGCCGAGATCCGTTTTCATTACCTGGCACCTGATGCGGGAATTGTTTGAATACATCTCACTTGGAGAAGGAGCAATGCGAGCAAATCTGAGGAGACGGGCACATAAAAAACCTCTTGGTCCGATTTTCCTGAATAAATTTGGGGAGCCTTTCAGTGAAAAGGCACTCAACAATTCGTTTCGGTACCTTTGGCAGACAAGCAAGGCGATTCCTTTTCGTGTCACACCTCATATGCTTCGCCATACCTTCGCGACATTGGAATTGTTTCATCAGAGTACCCGGATGCCAACCGCGCAGGCATTAGCATGGGTTAGGGATCGACTCGGCCACAGCTCGTTGCAAACTACAAGTGTCTATCTTCATTGTATTGAACTTATGGATGATCGCGAATTAAATCAATACCAGGAACTTTTAAATGACATGATCGCAGGGGCAACGAACACATGACAACTCGCAAGGATTACCGAACCGCCCCGGAACCAGATGCCATTAGGTTGGTTGCTGAGTCTGGCAGATCTTGGATGCTCGAAGCAAAGGGGACACAAATCGACTTTAGGCGTTGGTTGCATCTTGGAAGGCCGGTTTTAGATGGCGGCGGTTTGCCGGTCGCCACTGTGTCATACGCCGAACGAGACGACTTGGTATCTCTCTTAAAGGAAGCCGTATGGGAAATCAAGGACGGTGGCACAACTGAGGCGACCATATTAAATCTCTGTAGCTCCGGTCTTCGGTACTGGTTTTTGTTTCTCGATGAATTGCATACCAAAGGGGTTCGTGTGAGCGACGTTAAGCAAATTACACAAAGCCACCTTTCCCGGTACATCTCGTGGCTTAATAAGCGCCCAGCCCTTGGCAAAGGAGGGAAGTTGAGCTACACATCAACCAAGGCTATTTATAGCGCGACCAAGTCGGTATTGTTACAGATCTGCCGGATGGGTATGCTGAATATATCTATTTTTCCATTGAATCCATTTCCAAGTGTTGAGCGAGCATATAGAGGGCAAGACTCATTGAGCAAGGGAGAAATGGAAAAAGTCATGGCTGGTCTTACTAAAGATATTCTGGAGATCCGAGATCAAACGTTTGATGGAGGACATGAAGAGATGCTTGCGGTGTGCTTTTTGATGATCTCGGCGCGCTCTGGCAGAAACCTTACACCATTGCTGGAAATGACCGTCGACTGTATCCAGCCTCACCCTCTGCGCGAGGATATGTGTATCCTGCAAGTCTATAAGCGGCGTGGTTATAAGAAAAGCGTTATGGCATTTCAAACAGAGGGGGCCGATGAAGCGTCGTCATCCGTCCCGACCGACGTTGATCAACTGGTGCAGTTAGTACTTTCGATGACCGAGGAATTAAGAAAATTGGCACCGGCAAACATCAACGATTGCTTGTGGTTGACCAAAACCGATGGTCCGGAAAATGTAGGTCTTCTCAAAGCGTCCGTTCTGAGTCGCTGTATTGCTAATTTTGTAAAGCGCCACGGACTTACGACTGACCACGCGCAGTGGGACGGTTCTTTGAAAGCGATGACATTGAACGTGAGCCGTTTTCGCAAAACGTTTGGACAGCGGATTTGGGAACTTTCAGGTGGCAACCTATTACGGACTGCGAATCTGCTAGGTAACCTTCCGCGCATCACAGATTCACACTACTTGGCGGTGACGCCCGAGATGGAACGCAATCACAAGTTTGTTGGGACAATTCTGCATGCCACCTTTGAAGGCATCAACGACACAACCGTATTCAAAGAAAAGCTGGCGACGCAGATGAACGTACCTATTGACCGTGTGGAAACCATCCTAAACGGCAAAGCTAATACCGGGGTGGGTAGATGTTCTGACTTTCATTTCGGCAGATTTTCGCCCCGAAACGGTAAGGACGTCTGTACGCGATTTCTTCATTGTTTCCGATGTCCGAATCAAGTCGTCATGGAATCGGACCTTCACCGTCTTTTTAGTTTTTACTGGTTACTACTGAGGGAGCGCGTGATAATGGGGAGAACCCAATGGAAAAAGGTCTACAGCTGGGTAATTCGGGAAATCGACACATCCATATCCAGCAACTTCGATCATAACGTAGTTGCCCGCGAAAAAGAACGGGCCCGAACAGATCCACATCCCATGTGGAAAGATAGGGGCATGCTGGGGGTAGGCATACAATGAGCATAGTAATGGCATTGCGCCCCTCATGGGCGTTACTGAAAACTATTCACGTGGATAGTCGAGCTGATCTGGATGTTACCGGCTACCAGCACGAAGACGGCAGTTATACAACCATTTCAAAGTACGCTGATGATGACTGGAATTTTTCCGCGTATGTGCGGCGAGCAAACAGCCACAAAAATATTGCTCGAATAAACTTCGCTTTAACCATGGTTGATGGAAAATCACTTACCGATCCGATCCATAAGCGATTACTGGATGGAACCAAAGCGTTCCTCTACGCACGTTGGATGCACCAAGGGCCATCCTCTCGTAAGTTCGTTGCGGCCACCACCATGCATGGTGAATGGACTGATCTAAAAACATTGCTGAACTGGATGGTTGAAAATGATATCCGGACTTTTTCGAAGTTGACGCCAGAAATTTGCCTTCGATACGCAAAGGAGGTGAAATCAACCATCGCGGCAAAAGGTTACTCAATCCCAACCGCAGTCAAAAAGCTTGACGTTCTCTACAAGCTTTATGAGTATCGTGAGTACCTGAATGACCACCCTCCCCAACATCCGTGGCCAGACCATAGCGCAGTAATCCTTATTGGTAAAAGCCGCCGCCTCGGACACTATCAAGCTTCTACCAAAATTATTCCGCGTCGAATATATTCTGAACTTGGGAGGCAGGCACTGGATTTTGTAGACATAGAAGGTATCAGAATATTGGCGGTGTTCGAAGAATTTCTCACTATTCGCAAACAGGCTCTGTCAAATGCCTACGAACGCCGAGACTATTTGCTCGATCGCCGCCGCAATCTCAGGAAACTTAGGACTGACGCAGAGATAGAATCCGCTCTTACTGATCAGATGAGGACAACGTTCCCACCGTTCGCACAAAAACACGGTTTCCGCGACCTGAATCATTTCTGGTCCGAACTTGAAGCACTACGGGCATGCTGTTACGTTGTCTGCGCTCTATTTAGCGGCATGCGGGATTCCGAACTGTGCTCGTTGAAAGTTGGGGCCTTTTCCCGGTCACTAAGCTTTGACAATGAGGAATACTGTTGGCTAACAGGCACCACGTATAAGCTTGAAGCTGATCCCAAACCAGCTCGATGGATGGTGCCAGATATCGTTGAAAAGGCTGTTAAAGTCGCTTCACAGCTCGCAGCACCTGTGAATGAACAGATAGAAGTGGAGATCCAACGCCTCTATACCGAACCAAAACCGACTGACCCCGACGCCGATCGGGCGCGTGCATCACGAATCATCGAATTGAATAAACTTCGCGGGAATCTGTTTGTTAATTGGACCGGTCGTCTGATGAAAGCATCTACTGTCAGTAATGCGTTATCGAACAATAATCTTAAACAACTTGCACGACGGTTCAGTTTGACGATCCTTCAGGAGGATCTTTCTGAAATCAGGGATCGGCAAGCAATCCTCCCCGGTGACTATTGGCCTCTTGCCACTCACCAGTTCCGGCGCACCTTTGCGGTTTTTGTAGCCAGAAATATGTTAGGCGACGTTCGCTACCTCCGACACCATTTCAAACATTGGTCAATTGACATGACGCTTTATTACGCGAGTGATCCACTTTTTGATGATTCCCTGTTGGAATCGGCCCTCTCTGCCAGGGATCAATTGCAGGCGTCCGTGCTGTCTGACTGGCTGGTTGGTGATAAACCGCTGGCCGGTGGACGTGGATCACATGTCATGCAGTTCCGTGGGCGCGATAATGTAAAAACAGCCAAAAACCCCGATGCTCTTGCTAAGACGGTCGGCGATGGAGTTTTCATCCGAGGAACCGGACATAGCTGGTGTCTGGCAACGTCCGCCGGTTGTGGTGGAGAGGGTCTATACGACGCAATTCGGTGCGTCAAGTGTAGCGAAAGCGTCATCGACCAAAGCCACGTAGGAATTTGGAAGGAGATTCGGTTGCAGCAAATTGAAACACTTGCCTGGCCGGACATGGGCATCCCAACGATAGAAAGAGCGAAGAACCATATTCGCGAAGCGGAGGCTGTCTTGTGTGACCTTGGCGAGCCGATGGACGCATACTCATTCAAAGAAAGCGAAAATGTCGACTAATACCGAACGCGAAATTAAGCTGGCCATCGCCCGAATCCGCCATGGGAAGCAAAAACGCACCAGTGCAGATCGTAAATTCAGCATTGCATCGGTCGCTGCCGAGGCCGGGGTAAGTAACGCCACAATCCACAACCGGTACCCGCAGCTTGCTGAGCACATCCGCAAAATCCAAAAAGCAGATGCCAAAGGCACCACAGAGAAAAAGCAAACAGAGATCAGTGAACTAAAGCGTCAGATTGCCGAGTTAAGGAACCAACTCGAAGAACGGGATTCTGAACTTCGAAAAATTGCGATCGTTAATCTCCGCTTATCACAGGAGATGAAAGGATTGAAATCAACCAAACGATCCGGTGCAAAATCGACTCCGAACAACGTGGTTGATATTGTTAGCCCCACGTCGAAAGCGTAAATTTATTTCCAATAACGGCTCTTCAGCTTAGTCTAAATCAAAAATAATCCCCATAGCCCTGGATGCATATTTGCTTTTCCTGCCTCCCAGTCCTGCCACGTACGTTTGGTAGAGTAAATTAATTCAGCAGCAGCAGGCTGACTGAGATTAGTCAATTCACGCACTTCCTTGATCATTTCTTTTGATGGAGATTCCATGCATTCAGCCAATATCTAAAAATTGAGGAATCTGTCGCGTCGCGTCATAGCTTCAATCGTCCTCCAGATCTTCTTCTAATCCTGCCCAGCGCATAGCATCTGAGAGCATGATGTTTTTTCCATATTCGCGTTCAACTTGCATCAGTTTTTTTGCTTCTCGTTTGGAGAGAGTATCTATTTGGAATCCGTGCATATTCGCATTGATCCCGCCACCGATTAGCATGACCATCCTGCCACCTTTTCGCATGCCAAAGTTGCCGGGCTTGCGCATTTCAACGTTGCCACCTATTCGCATTTCAAAACCGCCATCGACCCGTAAATAATGGTTCAATATTTGGATTTAACTAAAATTGACTGGCTGGTATGGTGTGGACAACAGACGATCAGTCAACGTCTGCCAATGCTCGCTGTGTGCCCTGAAGAGACGGTCGAGGCGCTACATTGCAGTCATTCAAAAATGGTACCTGTGAACTACCTATCTTTTCCAGCTCATGTTCATGCGCCGGCCTGAGTCGGAATTACCACCGCCAGGCCATATTCCTTCATTACAGCGCCTAATTTCTGGCGGTCGGGTGGGCCGCCAGCGTTGACAACCGCACCTACATCACGGAAATATTGGGCACCGATCGTGTCTGGAGTCAAAATTACAAGGGCCCGCGCGGTGACCGAATGTGGATTGCTGAATCCGTGGGGCACGCCGCGCGCCGGGTGTATTTACAACAGCTCGGCACGGCAGTTCGTTTTCGCGCAAATTTCAATACCGCTGGCAATGAATCAGGGCATACTGCGCGCTGCAGCTAATTTTGTCATCACAGGCACAAGCTGTTTTTCGGACCTCCCTATTTCAAATATCTCGAATTCCAATCGAGACAATTTACTGGAAATTCAATGAAACTTGGCATTAGAGATGCGTTTAAAAAAAGCGACCGGTATGAACATGTTCGCCCCATTCACATTTACCTGTTACGACTGGTCTATTTCCTGATGTTCTTTGTGTTGGGAAAAGACGTTTGGACCAAAATATTTACTCACGTGGGACCTTGGGAGAGTTTGAATGCCATGGTGTGGTGCGTCTGGGCAGCGTTTTCTGCCATGGCGGGTCTGGGACTCTTTCATCCGCTGAAGATGTTACCCATATTGCTGCTGGAAATATTCTATAAAGTGCTGTGGTTGAGTATTGTGGCGTACCCGCTTTGGACCGCTGACAAATTGGCCGGCTCTCCGGCCGAGGATATGACGTCAGCGTTTTTGTGGGTGCTGCTGCCTGTTTGTGTTGTCCCATGGGGCTACGTGTTTTCCAGCTATTTCTCCAGAACTTTCCGCTGACCGAAGCCCCTTATCAGCTTAACTTTATTTACAGGAATAACCTGCCATGACAATGAAATCCGTTGAAAACAACCCACAATTTTATGCGCGACTTTGGGGTGCGTTATATTTGCTGGTAATCGTGTTTGGCGCTTTTGCCGAAGGCTTTGTCACCGACAAACTTATCGTGGCGGGCAATGTTGCGGCGTCGGCGCAGAATATCCTGGCACAGCCCGGCTTGTGGAATCTGGGTATCGCAGCAGATTTGCTGGTCGTGGTTTTGGCAATTCCGCAATTGTGGATTGAGTATCTGTTTCTGAGCAAAGTCCACAAATCGCTGATGCTGCTTTCTCTGCTGCTTGGTGCTGCGTCACTGGCTGTCGAGGCGGTCAGCAAAGTATTCCTGCTCGTAATCTTGCCGATGTTGAAGAGTCCCGATTACCTGACTGCATTTGATGCGCATCAGATGCAGGTTCTGGCCAATCTTGCGTTGAAGTCGCACAACGTCTCGTTCAATATTGCCCTGATCTTCTTTGGCTTTGCCTGCCTGGTGAGCGGCTATCTGGTCTTCAAGTCAAACTACTTACCCAAATTCATCGGTCTCCTGCTGCAACTTGCCGGCGCCTGTTATCTGGTGGCGTGTTTTGCAGCGCTTTTTGCGCCGGCTTTCGCAAACCTGATCACGCCGGGCATCCTCATCCCACCGTTGATTGGTGAATCGGCTCTGTGTTTATGGTTATTGGCAAAGGGTGTCAATGTTGAGAAATGGAACGAGACCATACGCGGGGCAGGCGGTTCTGCCAATTAAATTGATGAACAATGGGGTTGCGCGTTGGCCGACCGACCGCAGCCGCATCGGTCGGTGCACCGCCAAGCCCGCCCAGCAGCACGTTGAAGAAGGAACGGTTCATGGCGTTGCACGGAATGCAAATTGGAAACGGGAAAATCGATTATTGGCAGTTTAATGGTGGTTAGCGGTCATTGCCAGTTCTATGAATCTGACCACTGGGTGCCCTGAGCTGCCGGATGGCATTCCTGAAACCTGTCATTCATATGCTGGAATTTCATCCCAGTATCTACGCCCCTTATCTCAGAATTAAGTCGATTTGTTTTTCATCATCCATTCAATGTGACGTATGGCCGCATCTTTCGCCTCGCCAAGAATTGCATTACGACTAGCTATTGGCCTGTCTCTCATTTCCTCGAAATGATTGCCTACTGTAATTGACCAGCTAAAATCACCCTTTTTACCCTCACTCAAATACACTGAGTATTGAACGCCCTTGTATTCGAAGTTTTCCATAGTTTAGTTTTCTCCAAGTTCAGATAACTGAAAGGAAAGTGTCATCATCGGTCGACTAGGTACCCTAGTCTAGTCATACGACGTTACTTCAGAAAAAACCTGTCGGATGGGCATTGCAGTCATCATTTGCATATTCCAGTGACTACTCCCAAGCCTCCTGCCTGGAACAATGTGAATGGCTTAGACCCCTTGTCATCAATTTCCAAGACCTCAAGCAGCAGGAACACGTCGGTCAGTTTAATTGGTTTGTTATTCCATTCGGCGATTGATCTGAAGTTGTACTCCTTTGAGCTGGGTTCCAGCACGCGTACAGAGTCAGCCGTTGATGTATTTGTGTATTCACCGAGTATTACGCCTGTATCGCGTGAGACAGTAAAAGAAGTGCCGATGATAAAGTGTGTTGACGGATCATTGTCAGCAATATCTGAGGACCCACGATGATTTTTGTAGATATGGCTGACCTGGCATACATAGGTATGTTGGCCAGCAAAGGATGGCGCATTAATTCCAAAAAAAATAACATAACTGTTAAATAGCCTGCTGATTTTCGTCGCATTTTTAATCCTTTCAGTATTTAAAGCTGTACGCCTTCAATCCTTCAGCCAAAGAATGCTCATATGTAGCCCTAGCCGACGCGAGGGTTGAGAAAAAAGTGCCGTATCTTTTCTCTTGCTCAATCAATTTAAAGTACAAGATTTCGACACTTTTATGAGCAATTTCAAAGTTGGGGATATTCATTATTTTTTCTTCATCCAAATGCGCAACAAACTTATCACGGTAATTCTTGATCTCCCTGATATAGTCTTGAAATTGTTCCTCGTTACTATTCACCTGTTTTAAGAGCTCAATCAAGAAGGCATCTTTGTCCTCAATCACTTTTGAGAAATGATGCTTCCCAGTTCGATCAGCAAAAATTTTACGCCATTCTAAAACAGCCATATCTAGAAAATTTCCGTTTGCGACAATCCAGAATTGCTTTTGAACTTGAGGCGCTCCGGCATCGTGCCATGCACGGTAATAAGCTAAATTTCGAAGAAAGAAGATGCAGAGTTTCAACAGCCGACGAGCCTTATTCCTAGCATCCATAGGTGTCATTCGGTTTGACTATGGTGAAAGCGCCATCCGGTGAAGTTCTAGTAATGATGCGAATCCCGCCGAATCCAAGTGTGCCATGTGTGGCGTAGCAATACTCAAAAACCAGAATATCTTCAATTCCATCACCATTAAAGTCAGCGCGTGCAACTTCTATTAATTGCTGCCCCATACCTTCTGGCTCCTCAATTTTCAGCAAGTTTTGCCTAATCCGTTTAATGACAAGAGCCCCGTCATTTACTTTGCTCTGGTACGTGGCATCTGAGTCTACGTTGTTTCTGGCTTCTCCAATGTATGGAAACATCGAGAAGGGCATAAGTTCAAGGTCGATTATGCCAACCCTTGGTGTTGAAACAAAGCTGCTTACCGGTGTGGTTGCTGCTTGTAGCGACTTGAGCAATCCACATTGATGCTCGAACCACACCGACATTTTTATGTCAAAGTTTGTATATGCGAAGTAACCTGCTTGGATTGCAGTATCATACTGACGACATGTACGAACATGCAGCTTTTCCTTGTTTGCATTTGTAAGGGTAACGCCATCAATATGATCATTTTTCCCAAGTCGAATGGGCCTTTCACGCAACGCTTCTATCTCGGATTTCGCGACTACCTTCACTTCAGCTTGATCCGCAAATTGCATACCTTCAATAAGTTCGAAAATATGCTCTGGCTGTTCGGAATGTTCTTGCAGAATTCGCGCGACCTCCTCGGCCGAAAGGTCACCTCGCTCTAAGCAGCGCTGAAGCAGGATGATCGCCTTACCTCGAATTTTCCGCGTTTCGAGCCTTTTCAGATGCGACTCAATTTCTGCCTTTTTACTTGACGCGATACCCAGGAAGAAATGAGTTTGTGCCTTACCTAGCACAAGTGAGCCTTTTTGCAGGTTTGCTCCAGGTCGACACGGCAACAGATTGCCCCACCCAAATATGTCAAACTCATCTGACAGTTCAAGATCAGTCTTGGTCTTTTTTAGAGTTGTAGGATCCGCTGCCAAAGACTCTGGAATTATGTGATCTATGTGAAAGCTGCTGACATCAAGTAACTCTCGCGTATACGCGCATTTCTTTTCGTGAGCCACCCAAATGGCTTCACGTTCCGCAGCGCTGAATTTTTGAGAGGACATAATGGTTTGTAAAACCTAATTTTTTAAGGAAATGGTTGAGGGAAACGCAGAGATATTCCCGTAAACTAAAAATGTTAAAAAGATATCCGATTCAATCCCCGCACGACTGTCAACTTTGTGCCGAAACCGGGCTGTTACAATAAAAACCGACTGGCCCCTTACCTCAGATTACAGCCATACGTGAGTGAGAACACTAATTTAAAACATAAGAAATAGCAACTTTATCGCATGTAAATTTCAGATAGCCCATAGCAAACTCTCTAAACTCAGACTACGGGTATAGAACTATGTATTCAAAAGTATCGGGGTGGCTTTTTTCAATTGCCAATCGGTGGTTTATTTCATGCGAACATGCAATTTGTAACATGTATTTTGATTACAACGATAATTTGCCTATGTGGTTTTAATGTAACAGTTCAATTTGCTTACATTTTTCACGGAAAAGCCGGAAGACTGGTACTAACGGATACCGGGCTGCCGCCTCTAACATCGATCGCACGGAAACCCAAAAACAAAAGGCGAAAAAAAACCACCTAGCCATGAAGCGAGGTGGTTTAGTACTGGGTGGATTATATAGAGAATACTCGGAAGCTATATTAGGAACCAAGTTCCTAAAACACATGGTGGACAAGCGCATCCGATGCTAATTCCCGTGCGGCTCAGTGATGCAGACCGACAGACACTATGTTATTGATTGAGCTTAATCTATGGTCTGTGTGCTAAATGGTTAATAAGTCTGGTTCGGCGACTGGCCACCCCATATATGCAAAAGCTTTCAGGAGGTTGCCGGTTGTGTCAGTGCGAAGGAAGCACCGGAGACCGGCGATAACTTGTTTGCCGTCGCCCATCTCAAAAAGGTTATCAAAGTCGCGCTCACCGAAGTCAAAAATGGTGAAAAATTGGTAGCCAGGATTCGTAAGGCCAGCGATGAAGATACGTCGGGCACAGTCGATCCTTGTTTCAAGCCCTCTCCGGGAGATGCGACGACTGAAGTAGAACAGCCAACAGCCTAGTTCGAAATGCTGAGTTGCGGCTTCCACTTCCAAGTGTTCATCCCACTTATCAAGCGAACATCCTTTTCTTTCCGCTGTTGCTCGAATTTGCTCTGCGTCTACTTTTAGATTGTTGCGCTCTCTTGCTGTTAAAGGCGCCTTTACGAGTTTGGAAATATCCATTGTAATTTTCCAGAAATATGCGGAGCATCCCCCAACGGGAGATGCAGACCCGCTGGGTTGATTGATGCCTCGATTGAGGCGTTGATTGTGATTACGTATTCAGCTCATCCTTTGAACAGAATACTTTTCATCCCATCTAATTAAGTACATGATGGAACTGTATTCCGATCCACAATACGCGCTTTTTCAATTCGCAATTTATAACGATGGACGTTTAAATCGGCTATTTCTATCGGACTTG